>SAMEA3663010__coassemble_907_pt1 | contig 9399 bp, 10 predicted proteins | sample SAMEA3663010__metabat2_high_PE_006 | metagenome-assembled genome bin SAMEA3663010 (sample SAMEA3663010) | pig gut metagenome | biome: pig gut; feature: pig-associated habitat; material: faeces | place: France | collected 2012 | reverse complement strand
TTTTGCTGTCGCCGCCTTTTCCTATATAAAAAGAAAAAACAGAAGGTGAGAGCGGTCTGCCAGAGATTGCAGAGTTCCATCATAGCGCTTCTTCCACCGATAGATATACTGCCTGTTGGTGCGGTAACGAATCGCTGCTTTTGTGACTCCGTATTTCTCAGCATACCGAATTAGGGATTGCCTATACTGCATCGTTTGTGTTATCTTATCCATGGCGAATAGGGTGGCACCTGCCTTTCGGTTTTGTCTCGACAACTCAACCTTAACACAGACCATCCCTATTCGCTATCCTTTTTTCTGTTTGTCACACATCATCGTAACACCTACAGGAGATGCCCTTTTGCCGCATACTGCGCTCTTGACGAAACAGGGCGATTAATTTATAATAATTAATAATTACCCAAAAAAAGAAAAGGAATGGGATACATATGAAAAAGAACGGTTCTAAACTGATCGGCCTGATTCTTTGCCTGGTTATTCTGGGTATTACGGTGCCCGTGGGTATCTTCACAAAGGTGTTCAGTGTGGAAGAATTGGGGAACATTTCCGTTGACTTTTCCGCTATTTTGAAGCTCATTATCATGATCGCGGCGGTCATGGCCATTGAAAGACTCATCGGATTCCTGCTGGGGCTTCCCAAGCCGGAAAACCACAGGGCACGCTCCATTCTGACCATTGTGCAGAGTTTGCTGAAATATGTGGCGGGACTGGTGATTTTGTGCTGGGGCCTGGCAATTATCGGAGTGAATGTGTCCACCATCGTGGCCAGCGTGGGAATCGTAGCCCTGATCATCGGCTTCAGCGCGGAAAGCCTCATTGCTGATGTGGTGACGGGCGCCTTTATGCTGTTTGAGAATCAGTACAATGTGGGCGATATTGTGGAGGTGGACGGCTTTCGCGGCGTGGTGACCAACATCGGCATCCGCACCACCAGCATCACCGATCCCGGCGATAATGTGAAGATCATAAACAATTCCGCCATGCGCAATATCCTCAACCGCTCCAACAAGCTCTCCCGCAGTGTCAGCGACATCTGCATCCCCTATGAAACGGATCTGGAGAAGCTGGAGGCGGAGATCCCGGCTCTGATGCAGTCTATATACGAAAAACATCCCGACGTGATGCAGGCGGCTCCCGTGTATCTGGGTGTGCAGGCTCTTGCAGACAGTGCGGTGGTGCTGCGCTTTGTAGTGAATGTAAGTGAGAAGGAGATCTACTCTTGCGCCCGTATTCTCAACCACGACCTGCTTCTGGGCTTTAGAAAGCTGGGCGTGGAGTGCCCGTTCCCCCAGATGGATGTGCATACGAAGTGATCGCGGCGTAAAATACCGGGGAAGAGGGTGCGTCATACTATGAAATACGCATGGGAAGACGAATTCCATGTCGCTCCCCAGGGAGAGCCGACGGCAGAGAGCCGGTATGCTGCAAAAGAACCGGTTACGGACATGGAGTTGGAGTTTTCCATTCCCGTGGCGGAGCTTCCTACTTGCCAGGTGGGCACGGGAGAGGGGAAAAAGAAAAGCGAGGAACAAAAAGACAGACATCGTCTGCTCAAGCGGATGATGCTGGCTCCGGCGGTCTGCTGTGTGGCCCTGTCCACCCTTTTTGGGTCTGTGTCCGGCAGTCCTTCCATGGATGTGCCGTTCCCGGAAGGAGGAGGAACGGTGATCACCGAGCCTGTGGGCGGCGACGAGTTTCCGAGCCTGCCGAACCTGGCGCCGGATTTTGCCGGGGACTACGCCTGGAGCGATTTGGGCTCTGAGGAATATGTCCGCTTTACGAATGTGGGCGATGAGCGGCCTATCTTTCTGGAGATGGGCAGCGCATGGGGTCAATTCGGTATCACGGACGAAAACGGCGTTTTCGTTCCCAACTCGGTCTCCACCGTACCCAATGCACGGTACGACGCCGCCACGAATACCCTGACGCTGGAGAATTTCTCCGCCGGCACGCTGGACTTGAACCTCATGGGCAACGGCCTGAAGATCCACCTTATCGGCGATAACCGGCTGGATCATCTGTCGGTGTGGGGCGCTGTCTACGGCGGCAGCGTGACCCTTACCGGAACAGGCAGCCTCACCGTGAACGAGAGCGGCGCTTCGCCCAACGGTGTGGGTATTTATCTCCACTGCGAGCAAAGCAGGAGCTGCCTTATGGTGGACAAGGGCGTGACGCTGAAAGCCTACGGCAGCCCCGCCATCCTGATAGAGGATACGCTGCTGGAGCGCGGCATCTACTATAAGAACACCTCGCAGCTTTCCGGCGGCACAGGAGGCATTGTCAACACAAAATCCGCCGGTGAGGGAGCAAATTGCTATGATTTCTCCGTTCTGGACGCAAACGGCCAGCCTGTAAGCTATGTGCAGATCGCGCCCAGTGGGCGGTAATAACCGATAAAAGCCTTGGGAGTGTTATGCTCCCAAGGCTTTTGCGTTATCCGTGCCTGACGGGGGCATGGCGCTCCTTTGCCTTTTTCGGTATGTGGCACTTTGAGGGCGTGAAACTGGACACTATTGTCTGCGCCCGATAAGGTACAATAAGTTGTGCCGGCGCCGGAAACAACGAACAATGCGATCCAAAGAACCATCATGCTGCTGTCGCCGGTCTGGGGTGTCTCGGGCTCGGTCACGGCTTCGTAGCCCACGGAGAAGCTCATGCCGTTGGCATATTCTTCGCTGATTTTGCCGTCAACGATCTCCTTAACAGCGATTTTCAGATCCAGCGCATCATTCTCGAAGAAAGGTTCAATGCGCCACTGCTCGGAAGCATAGGTCCTGCCCTTTGTGGAGCCCTTCACCATGCGTCCTCTTTACTGGCGCTCTCCTAAACAGGTTCTATTCGCTTTCCCTAATGTGTAACACATCATTGACGAACCTACAGCTTTTTATCGCATGAACCCCGGGAGTCGCTCCGGTGCCGCGGACGGCAACGCCCCGGCTCATGGAGGAGGCGGGAATTGCGGCGGTTCGGACGGAGGCATGGGGATGGATACAAGAATCCTGCATTTTGGGAAAATGGTGCCATATTTGTGCCTCGGAAGCCAATTTTTCCGCAAGAACCGGATACATACAAGGGCACGACTGCCTTTTCGCCGATAAAAAGAAAACAGTGCCCTTACGGGACATTGTTTTCCCGGAGAAAATGAGCGGTAAGGAGCCCCGCCATACCGCCGCCGATAATCAGCACATCCGTGCGCACATCCCCCCTGAGCCGCGGAAAGGCCGGGCGCAGTCCCTTGCCGCCGTGCCTCGTGCAGGACCGAAACGGCAGCCGAAAATGCTGTTTTTCCGAAATATCCTGCAAGCCCGTTGCGGAAATATTTTTTTTATGTTATACTGCGTTTTGCAGGATTATACGAAAAAAATGCGCAGCCGGGGTGAAGCTTACCGCAGGAAAAGGAACGGAAACCCGGGGAAAAACGCATACGCGCATCCGGCAGGGAAATCAGCGGTGCGATGTATAAAGGGGGAGAAAAAAATTGCGCTCAAAATGGAGGAATACGACATGAAGAAAAAGCTATCTGTGTTATGCGCCGTTTTGCTGTGCCTGTTGCTGGCTGCCGGGTGCACAAACAAAGCGGAGGAGGACGCGGGACTTGCCGCCCTGCAGAAAATCATACGGGGAAGCGGCGGAACCGTTGGCATTGCCTTCCTGGGATATACAGACAGCGAAGGCACGGAGGAAACGCTGAAAAGCCTGGTGAAAGAAAGCGCCTGCGTCAGGAGCTATCCCTTTCTTTCGGAAACCGGGGTGGTCGCTTACGAGGGCGCGGAGGTCTTTGCCCTGGTGCCGGGCGGAAACGATTGCCGTATCACCGTGTGCAAAGCCGGGATAACCGAGGAGGGTACATACATAGACTGGACGGACGAAGTGATTTATGAGGGCCGGCCGGGAGAAGCGGTGATCCTCCGCTGCAACCTCAGCGAGATCTGCGCCAATGTGCTTGTTATGGCTGAGGGGAGCGGCGGCACTTTGCAATTTCATCCGAGACTTTCCATGGAGAACGGCCATGTAGAGGCACAGCCCGGTTGTTTCGATTTTTCGGTTTATGACGAGAGCGGCGCGGCGGATCCACCGCAGTAAAACAAGAATCCCTGTTCCGCGGGAAAGGGCTTTCGGAATCAGTAACCTGTCATTACGGTCAGGATCATACTACTAAGTGAAAGGGGTAATTCATATGGGACTTATTAAAGCGGGGATCGGAGCGTTGGGAGGCACGCTGGCAGACCAGTGGAAGGAGTTTTTCTACTGCGACGCGCTTCCAAACGATGTGCTGATGCGTAAGGGGGAAAAGCGCGTCAGCGGACGCTCCTCCAACACCAAGGGGAATGACAACATCATTTCCAACGGATCGGGCATCGCCGTGGCAGACGGACAGTGCATGATCATCGTGGAGCAGGGCAAGATCGTGGAGGTCTGCGCCGAGCCGGGCGAATTTACATACGACGCCTCCACGGAACCGTCCATCTTCTCCGGCAATCTCGGAGACAGCATTATGGAAACATTCCGGACCGTCGGAAAGCGCTTTGCATACGGCGGTGACACCGGGAAAGACCAGCGGGTGTATTATTTCAACACCAAGGAGATCATCGGCAACAAGTTCGGTACGCCCAACCCCATTATGTTTGGGGTGGTGAATAAGCGCATCGGGATCAGCCGGACGGTACAGGTGCGCTGCAACGGCGTGTATACCTATGTGATCTCCGATCCTCTGCTGTTTTACACACGGCTGTGCGGCAATGTGGAAAGAGAATTTACCAGAGACCAGATCGACGAGCAGTTAAAGTCCGAGTTTATTGACGCTTTGCAGCCGGCCCTCGGCGCACTGGCCGAGCAGGAGCTGCGTCCGGCGCAGATTCCCGCAAAGGCAAATGAATTGAAGGCCGCCATGAACGATGCCCTGAGGCAGGAGTGGATCGACAACCGGGGCATTTCCGTCGGCAAGATCGCGCTCAACCCCATCACCCTGACCGCCGAGGACATGAAGAAGATCAACGAGCTGGAGGACGCCGCCAATGTGGGCTCCAACCCGTTTATGATGGCGGGCAGAATGACCAACGCTACCGCCGACGCCATGCAGACCGCCGCCGGAAACTCCGCGGGCGCCATGACCGGGTTTATGGGCATGGGTATGGTCGGCATGGGAGGCCAGGGCGGCTTCGGCGCGGCACAGAATCTGTACAATATGGGCCGGGAGGCTGCTGCGCAGCAGCCGTCCGCACCCGCCGCTGCTGCCGGCTGGAAGTGCTCCTGCGGTGCCACCGCCACCGGCAAGTTCTGCCCGGAATGCGGAGCAAAGAAACCGGAGCCGGCGCAGGCTGAGGCATGGAAATGCTCCTGCGGCGCAACGGCAACCGGCAGGTTCTGCCCGGAATGCGGTGCCCCGAAGCCCGCGGATGCTGAGGGCTGGACCTGCTCCTGCGGCACGGTAAACAAGGGCAAGTTCTGCCAAAACTGCGGAGCCAAAAAGCCTGCGGGCGTGCCCCAGTATAGATGCGACAAATGCGGCTGGGAACCGGAAAAGGGAACAAAACCGCCGAAGTTCTGCCCGGAATGCGGCGATCCCTTTGACGACGGCGATATTATCGGATAACGGGGGGGTACGAATATGGGTTTATTTGATAAGAAATACTGCGACATCTGCGGGGAGAAGATCGGACTTCTCGGCAACCGCAAATTAGAGGACGGCAATCTCTGCAAGGACTGTGCGAGAAAGCTCTCCCCGTTTTTCAGCGACCGCCGCAATTCCACGGTGGAGGAAATCAAGCAGCAGCTTGCCTACCGGGAGGAAAACGAGCGCCGCCTTGCCGATTTTCGCCCGGATAGCATCTTCGGTGAGAGCGAAAAGGTGTATGTGGACAGCGCCGCAGCGAAGTTTATCGTGACCTCTGCCTCCAATTGGCGGAATGCGAACCCGGACCTGATCTCCTTTTCACAGGTCACGGGTGTCAACACCGATATTCACGAAAACAAAACCGAGATCTATTACGAGGATGACGAGGGCAACAGTAAGAGCTACAATCCCCGCCGCTATGAGTGCGACTATGAGTTCAATGTAACGATATTGGTCGATTCTCCCTGGTTCGACAAAATTGAGCTGGAGCTGAGCGACGGCAACCGCCCCGACAGTCCCTATACCGACCTCTACCGCCATTACGAGGCGCAGATGCACACCCTGTCCGATATTCTGAACGGAAGGCAGAGCCACGCTTACGGGCAAAACGATTCTGCGGCTTCTGTCGACCCTGCTCTCAAAGCCCGTGAACAGGAGATTATAGAGACCGTCATCAAGACTAACCCGTGGACCTGTAGATTCTGCAATCTTCCAAACATGGGCACCCTTAACTGCAGCCATTGCGGAAAGCCGGTATCGGATGAGAGCATACTGAAAACCGCAAAAGATGTTGCTAAGGCACAGCTGATGCTGGATAAATTGGATCCGCAGGGCAATTCCGCCCCGATTCTGCAAAGTGTTCCGCAGAACTGGATCTGTCCCTCCTGCGGCACTCAGAATTCCGGCAAGTTCTGCGAAAACTGCGGCGCCCCAAGAGCGTGAGAAAGATCGAAAAGGCGGTGGTGGCAGTGGCACTTTTGTCAGTCCTGTGCGGCCTGTTGGGGTGCAGCAAAGCGCCGAACTACACGGTCGAGGACATTCGGTCGGTCTCCATCTCCTGCGGACACATGGACTATTCCCACAGCTACGCCTTTTCCCTGAGAAAAGCGGAAAGCGGCTGGCTGCTGGATGCGGACTATGCAGCGGATACCGAGCATCCCCACACGGAATACGAGGCGTGTCCGGTGGCGGAGGAGGATGTGCGGGAACTTCTGCACATCGTGCGGGAGCAGGAAGTGATCGAAAAGCTGCGGCGATACAAAAAGCCGATGTGCAAGGTGCAGGTCCCGGACGAAACGACCTACTATTCATCCGTCCTCTTTGCAGACGGCGCGCAGATGGCCGCCGGGACGTGCGTAAGCGGGGACTTGGAATCCTGCTTCTACCGCCTTGCCGAGAAATATGCCCCCACCGTGCCGGAAACGTATGATACCGAATCAATGTCTGATAAGGAGGAATCATTCTGAATACATTGCAAGAATATAAATGCCCGTGCTGCGGCGGTGCTATCGAATTCGACAGCGGCTCGCAAAAGATGAAATGCCCCTATTGCAGCACCGAGTTTGATATGGAAACCCTTGCGCTCTACGATGCCGAGCTGCACAGCGACGCAGCCGACAGCATGGAATGGGAAACAGCCGCGGGCTGTGCATGGCAGGAGGGCGAAGCCGACGGTCTGCGCACCTATGTTTGCAACTCCTGCGGCGGCGAGATCGTGGGGGATGAAAACACGGCGGCCACTGCCTGCCCCTTCTGCGGGAATCCCGTGGTGATGACCGGACAGTTTTCCGGCGCGCTGAAGCCGGATCTTGTGATCCCCTTCCAACTGGATAAAAAGGCGGCGAAGGCCGCTCTGATGCGGCACCTGTCCGGCAAACGGCTGCTGCCGAAGATTTTCAAGGATCAGAACCACATTGATGAAATCAAGGGCGTGTATGTCCCGTTCTGGCTGTTTGACACGGATGTGGACGCACAGGTGCGTTATCGCGCCACAAGGGTGCGGACCTGGAGCGACAGCCGCTACGACTATACCGAAACGCAGTATTATTTGGTACACAGAGGCGGCAGCATCGGCTTTTCCAATGTTCCGGTAGACGGCTCTACCAAAATGGCAGACGATCTGATGGAATCCATCGAGCCCTATAATATTGCGGACGCGGTGGATTTCCAAACGGCGTATCTGGCCGGCTATATGGCAGACAAATATGATGTGGACGCCGAGCAGAGCGTTGACCGGGCCAATGAGCGTGTAAAGCGTTCCACGGAAGAAGCCTTTGCGGCAACGGTACAGGGATATACGACGGTGCAGGCGGACAGCAGCAATATCCGCCTGCGCGGCGGAAAGGCAAAATATGCGCTGTATCCTGTGTGGATTCTGCATACTACATGGCAAGGGCAAAATTACATCTTTGCCATGAACGGCCAGACGGGCAAGTTTGTGGGAGATCTGCCGGTGGACAAATCGGCGGCAGCCAAATGGACGGTGGGCCTGACAGCGGCAGCCGGCGCGGCGGCCTACGGCGTGGCATGGCTGCTCCATTTGATCGGAATACTGTAAAGGGGGGCACAATAATGAAAAAGAAAATATCCTTGCTTTTATTGGCGCTCCTTCTCTGCCTTTGCGCGGCGGTTCCCGCGTTTGCGGCGGAAACAGACGGATTTGCCGACCAATACTACCGTGTGGTGGATATGGCCGATCTTTTGACCGACAGCGAGGAAACGGCACTTATTCAAACACTCGATGAAATCAGCCTGCGCCAGCACATGGATGTGACCGTTGCCACGACGGACGATCTGGCAGGGTACTCGGTCATGGAGTACGCGGATCTGCTTTATGAGCAATGCGGGTTCGGCTATGGAAACAGCAGGGACGGCCTCCTGCTGCTGATCAGTACACAGGACAGCGACTGGTACATCTCCACCTGCGGTTATGGCATTACGGCGTTCACCGACGCCGGCATTCAGTATATCGGCGGGCAGATCCGACCCGAGCTGTCAGACGGCAATTTTGCCGGCGCCTTTGCGACCTATGCCTCCCTGTGCGACCGGTTTATTTCCCAGGCGAAAAGCGGCGAGCCGTATGATAACGCCAATCTTCCCCGCCAGCCTCTGTCGATGATTTGGATCCCCATAGCTCTTGTGATCGGCTTTGTGCTTGCCAAGATCGTTGTCGGCGTAATGAAGGGTCAGTTGAAGACGGTTCGCTATCAGGCGGCGGCTGACAGCTATGTAAAAAGCGGCAGCATGGACATTACCGAGAGCCGGGATATGTTCCTGTACCATACGGTTACAAGAACCGAAAAGCCGGAGAGCGACAGCTCTTCCGGCAGCAGTACACACACGTCCTCCTCCGGTACCACACACGGCGGCGGTGGCGGGAAATTCTGAGGAAACATAAAACCATAGTGCAGGAGAGCTTCGTATGGGCATCTTGGATAAGCTGAAAAGCACAGCACAGCAGGCGGTAAATTCTGCCGCGCAGTCCGCGGGGAACCGGCGGGAAACATTTAGCTTTTCCGCATTACCCGAGAGCCTGGCCGAAATGCAGGCGCTTCCCGAGGCAGGCCTGGACAGCCCCTTTAAAACGGCGGCCTTGACGGTTCTCGCGCTTTGCGCCTACGCCGCAGACAGGAACATCGGCACGGAAATGCTGAACTGGCTGCGCGGCCCCCGGCCCTTGAACGGGCAAGAGCTCTCTTTTCTCAACGACCGTTTCCGTGACGGCAAGACCTATCTGCCGTTCACCTACTTTGCCGGCTCGACGCCGGACAACAACTACACCCCGT
>SAMEA3663010__coassemble_896_pt1 | contig 9488 bp, 6 predicted proteins | sample SAMEA3663010__metabat2_high_PE_006 | metagenome-assembled genome bin SAMEA3663010 (sample SAMEA3663010) | pig gut metagenome | biome: pig gut; feature: pig-associated habitat; material: faeces | place: France | collected 2012 | reverse complement strand
GAAGGAGGGGGCCAGATACAGCAAAATACCGGCCACCGCCAGTGAACAGCGCATCTGGCAGTTGAAGTAGGTAATGGCGAGGCACAGCACGCTGATCAGGCCCGCCGCCAGAAAGATGGGCAGGTGCTTGAGCCTGATGCGGAACACCTGACGGTGGAACAGGGCGAACACCGCCGTCAGCAGCACGAGCGCCAGAAAGTTGCGGATGGTCACCCGGTTCATCACCGACACGCCGCACATTCCCAGTCCCCGGTTGAAAATCCCGATGAGCCCCCACAGGGAAGCCCCCAGCACCACCAGCAGATAGCTGCGATATTTTTTCATGCCCTGCCCCTCTTTTTCTTTGCCGCAGGACGATGCAGAATATATTCCTCCACGGTGAAATCCTCCATAGGGCTGTCCGCTTTCAAATACAGCGGATGGTGGGGATGTCCCGCCGCGGACACCCGGCCGCATTTGACCCACCGGGCGCTATGGGCCCGGCCGATGGCGATCATATCCTGCAGGCAGTCCCACAGATAGTCCCGCTTTTCGATGATAGTCCCCCAGGCCGCCCACACCGTGGGGCTGTCCGACAGGGACAAAATGTAGTCAAAGGCCGCCATATTCTGCCGGTGCAGCTCCTCGTGCAGGGTCCACTCCATATCGTCCGGCGAGGTAGCCCGCTGGGCGTACACATTGAACATAAGGAAGGAGTCAAAACCATTGCGCAGGGCAATCCTCTCCACGCTTTTCAGGGTGGGGTCCAGGGCATCGGGGCGGGCGGTGGAAGGGTTGATGCCGATGCAGATGAGGGGGTTGACCCCGCGTGTGCCCAGAATGTACCTGTACTCCGTGTATGTATTGGGCACGAACAGCCACTTTGCCGCATCGTATTCCCCGCTTGGCTGCAATGCCCTTTGGAGCTGGGTTTCAAAGCGGATGTCCCCCAGCCCGCGTATATCCATGGTGGGTATGTGCTGCATACTCTCTCTCTTTCTTTACTTCTGTCCCCGCAGCTCAATGATCTGATCCCGCAGCAGGGCGGCGTATTCAAACTCCAGCATCTTGCTGGCTTCCTTCATTTCCTTTTCCAGACGGCGGATGGTCTCCTCCCGCTCCGCCTCCGTCAGCTTGCGCCGGGATTCCGTCTTCTCCTCCTCCGCGGAATGGGAGATCTCCAGAACCTTGCGCACGCTCTTGCGGATGGTTTTCGGCACGATGCCGTGGGCCTTGTTATACGCGTCCTGCTTCTTCCGGCGGCGCTCTGTCTCCGTAATGGCCGCCCGCATGGACGGGGTGACGGTATCGGCGTACAGCACCACCAGGCCTCCGGCGTTTCTCGCCGCCCGGCCGATGGTCTGGATGAGGCTGGTCTCACTGCGGAGGAAGCCCTCCTTGTCGGCGTCCAGAATGGCCACCATGGACACCTCCGGCAGGTCAAGACCCTCCCGCAGCAGGTTGATGCCCACCAGCACATCGAATTCGCCCAGACGCAGGTCCCGGATCAGTTCCATCCGCTCGATGGTGGCGATGTCCGAGTGCATATACCGCACCCGCAGACCCAGGCCTTTCATGTGCTCCGTGAGATCCTCCGCCATGCGCTTGGTGAGGGTGGTCACCAGCACCCGCTCGTCCCGGGCGGCTCTTGCGCGGATCTCCTCCACCAGGTCGTCGATCTGTCCGGCCACAGGCCGCACCTCCACCCGGGGATCCAGCAGGCCCGTAGGGCGGATCACCTGCTCCACGATCTGGTCGGCGCCCTTTCTTTCGTATTCCCCCGGGGTGGCGGACACCAGCACCACCTGGCGAAACCGCTCCTCAAACTCCTCGAATTTAAGGGGCCGGTTATCAAAGGCGCAGGGCAGGCGGAAGCCGTAGTTCACCAGGCTTTCCTTTCTGGCCCGGTCACCGTTATACATGGCCCGCACCTGGGGCAATGTCACATGGCTCTCGTCCACAAACAGCACGAAATCCTCCGGGAAGTAGTCCAGCAGCGTCATGGGCGGTGATCCCGGCTCCCGGCCGGAGATGACCCGACTGTAGTTCTCGATGCCGGTGCAGTAGCCCAGCTCCCGCATCATCTCCACATCGTAGCGGGTGCGCTGGTCGATGCGCTGGGCCTCGATGAGCCTGCCGTTTTCCTCAAAATATTTCTTCTGCTCCGCCAGCTCCCGTTCAATTTCCTCCGTGGCACGGGCCATCTTCTCCCTGGTGGTGACATAGTGGCTGGCGGGGTAAATGGCCACATGGTCGATGATCCTTTGGGCCTGTCCCGTGACGGGGTTTATTTCACTGATCCGGTCCACCTCATCCCCGAAGAACTCCACCCGGATGGCATATCCGTTGGCATACACCGGATAAATCTCCACCGTGTCCCCCCGGACCCGGAACATATTGCGTTCAAAGGCGATGTCGTTGCGCTCATAGCGAATTTCCACCAGCTTGCGCAGCAGCTGGTCCCGGGGGTACTCCTTCCCCCGGCGCAGGGAGATGACCATGTTGGCATAGTCAATAGGGTCGCCCAGACCGTAAATGCACGACACCGAGGCCACCACGATCACATCCCTCCGCTCAAAGAGTGCCGCCGTGGCGCTGTGGCGCAGCCGCTCGATCTCGGCGTTGATGGATGCGTCCTTTTCAATAAAAGTGTCCGTGTGGGCGATATACGCCTCCGGCTGATAGTAGTCATAGTAGGAGACAAAATATTCCACGGCGTTCTCCGGGAAGAACTCCCGGAACTCCTCGCAAAGCTGCGCCGCCAAGGTCTTGTTATGGGCCAGCACCAGGGTAGGCCGCTGGACCTTTTCGATGACCTTGGCCATGGTGTAGGTCTTGCCGCTGCCGGTGACGCCCAGGAGCACCTGCTGGCGCAGACCGCTCTCCAGACCCTCCGCCAGCTTCTCAATGGCCTGGGGCTGGTCGCCGGAGGGGGTGTATTCGGATACGACTTTGAACTTCGGCATAGCTCTCCCCCGTATTTTGTTAAAATGATATGGTATCTTATTATTGTACCACAAATAGAAAATATGTAAATAGAAATTTTAAAACAAATGTTCTGTTTTTGTTATGTGACCCTTCTCTTTCCTCACCCGGAGCTGTCCTTGCGTGCCGGTGCGCACACCGGTGCGGCGATCCGTTTTCCCCGGCCCATAAACCCGCCGCTTTCAACCCTCCGCTTATGCCCGGTTTCCTCTTCCCTGCTACAAAAAGGACCGCCCCCGGCGGTCCTTTTCACTCATATCAGCATCCCGCTGGCGGCCATGGACACAAAATCTCCGTCCGCCACCACGATGTGATCCACAAGCTGGATGTTCATCGTGCGCAAAGCGTCCCGAATAAGTCTCGTGGTGCCGATATCCTCCCGGGACGGCAGCGCCACGCCGCTGGGATGGTTGTGCGCCAGCACAACGCCCACAGCCCCGGCATGGAGGGCATACTCCACCACCTGCCGAACGCTCACAGCCGCCATGCTTACGTCCCCCTCCGCCAGACACCGGGAGGAGAGCACCTTTCCCTTGCCGTCCAGACACACCTGCCAGAGCATCTCTCTTCGGCTGCCGGAGAGCAGCGCGGTAAAATACGCTCCGCATTTGTCCACGGAGTTGAGGATCTGCTCCTTTGCGCTCCGGGCAGCCCGCCGCTGCAGTATGGGCACCAGTTTAATAAGCGCCGCCGCGTATTCGCCCACGCCCTTCACGCAGGCAAGCTCCTGTGCCGAGGCCGACAGCACCCCCTGCAGGGAGCCGAACTGTTCCAGCAGCCGGTGGGCCAGCTCATTGGTATCCCGCCGGGGAATCGCATAGTACAGCAGCACCTCCAGCAGTTCATGGTCGGCAAAGACACGCTCTCCGCTCTCCATCAGTTTTGTCCTCATTCTGGCCCGATGTCCCTCATGTATGCCGCCCATGGTGATACCCCCCCCCTCCGGCGCAAACAATCTCCTGCAAAAGTATAGCATGAAAAAAGATCCACCTCAAGCATTCTCCCGGTCTTTCTCCGGTAAAATAGGGTTTATTTATTTTAAAATAATGCGGACTATCGTTTTGCACAATTTTACCCCTTATTTTTCGGCGTGTCCACCATGCAAAAAGATTGTTAAAACTATTGCAATCTTTTCAGACTATGATAAACTGTCCTTGCCGCGAATTATTTGACATGGCAAAACTTTTAAAGACTTGTATTTTATAAGGAGAAAGGACGAAATGAGCATGAACGAGCGACTTGCCCGGGTGGGCGAGATCATTGATGCCCATGGGGCACAGCCCAGCCAGTTGATCGCCATATTGCAGGAGACGCAGGCAGCCAACAACTACCTCAGCCAGGAGGATCTGACGCTGATCGCCGACCGGCTGGGCATCAGCACGGCCAAGGTATACAGCGTGGCCACATTTTATGAAAATTTCTCGCTGGAGCCCAAGGGCAAGCATATCATCCGGGTGTGTGACGGTACGGCCTGCCATGTCCGCAAGTCCCAGCCCATTTATGACGCCATTCACGACTATCTGCAGCTCACCGGCAAGCGCAAAACCGACGCGGACGGTCTCTTCACTCTGGAGACCGTGGCGTGTCTGGGCGCCTGCGGCCTGTCCCCGGTGCTGACGCTGGACGGTGAGGTCCACGCCAAGATGACACCGGACTCCGCCCTGGCCCTTTTAGAGTCCATTCGTAAGGAGGAACTTGCCAAATGAGTATTTTGACGAGAGACGGGTTCCACGCTCTGCAGGCAGAGGCCTGCGCGCTTCTGGACAAGAGCAGGAAGGTCACCAATGTTCTGGTCTGCGCCGGCACCGGCTGCATCGCCAGCGGTTCCATGAAGGTATACGAGTGTCTGAAGGATGCCTGCCAGAAGCGGGGCCTGCAGGTGAGTGTGCAGTTGAAAGAAGAGGCCGGTGCCAAAGGCATTCACCTGAAAAAGAGCGGCTGCCACGGTTTCTGCGAGATCGGCCCCCTGGTGACTATCGAGCCGCTGGATATCCTCTACACCCATGTCAAGGCAGAGGACTGCGAGGAGATCGTGGAAAAGACAATCCTGGGCGGACAGGTCATCGACCGCCTCCTCTATAAGCTGGAGGGCCAGACCTACCAGCGGCGGGACGACATCCCCTTCTATAAGCATCAGGAGCGCATCGTCCTCAAGGACAGCGGCAAGAGCGACGCGGAGGATCTCATGGAGTATCTGGCTCTGGGTGGTTACAGCGCCTTTGAAAAGGCCCTGTTTGACATGACCGACGAGCAGATCTGCCGTGAGGTGCTGGATTCCGGCCTCCGGGGCCGGGGCGGCGGCGGCTTCCCCACAGGCCGCAAATGGGAGAGCGTGCGTAAAAATGTATCCGATATAAAATATGTGGTCTGCAACGGTGACGAGGGCGACCCCGGCGCCTTCATGGATCAGGGTGTCATGGAGGGTAATCCCCACTCCGTCATCGAGGGTATGATGATCGCCGGTCTGGCCGTGGGCAGCACCGAGGGCTACATCTATGTCCGAGCCGAATATCCGCTGGCGGTGGAGCGTCTGCGCATCGCCATCCGCCAGGCGGAGAGCGCCGGCCTGCTGGGCGATAACATTCTCAACTCCGGTTTCTCCTGCCATATGCACATCAACCGCGGCGCAGGCGCCTTCGTCTGCGGCGAGGGCAGCGCCCTCACCGCCTCTATCGAGGGTAAGCGCGGTATGCCCCGCACCAAGCCTCCCCGGACGGTGGATCAGGGCCTGTGGGGCAAGCCCACGGTGCTGAACAATGTGGAAACCTTTGCCAGCGTCCCCGGCATCATTCTTCACAGTGCCGCCGCCTACCGTGCCCACGGCACCGACGGCAGCCCCGGCACCAAGACCTTCGCCCTCACGGGCAATGTGGTGAACACCGGCCTTGTGGAAGTCCCCATGGGCACTACCCTGCGCAAGATCATCTTCGACATCGGCGGCGGCATCAAGGACGGCAAGAAGTTCAAGGCCGTGCAGATCGGCGGTCCCGCCGGCGGCTGCCTTACCGAGGAGCACCTGGATATGCCTCTGGACTTTGACTCCCTGAAGAAAGTGGGCGCCATCGTCGGCTCCGGCGGTCTGGTCGTCATGGACGAGGATACCTGCATGGTGGAGACTGCCCGCTTCTTCATGCATTTCACGCAGAACGAATCCTGCGGCAAGTGCGTTCCCTGCCGGGAGGGCACCAAGCGGATGCTGGAGATCCTGGACCGCATCGTTGCCAACGAAGGTTCTCCGGAGGATCTGGATATGCTGGAGAACCTGGCGGACACCATTTCTACCACCGCCCTGTGCGGTCTGGGGCAGAGCGCCTGCAAGCCCGTTCTCAGCACCCTGCGCTACTTCCGTGACGAATACCTTCACCATGTGGTGGATCATCACTGCCCGGTCTGCAACGGCCGCAAGCGCCGTCTGGAAATCAAGGAAGACCTCTGCAAGGGCTGCGGCAAGTGCGCCAAGAATTGCCCCATGGAGGCCATCTCCGGCCATCCCCGCACGCCGTATGTCATTGACAATGAAAAGTGCATCCACTGCGGTGCCTGCTGGGGCGCTTGTCCCTTCGGCGCTATTGATGCCATTGAAGAGGAGGGTTAAGTCATGGCAAAAGGAATTATGATCATTGACGGCGTGCGCGTGCCCTTTGACGGGGAGAAGAATGTGCTGGCCGTTGTCCGCAAGGCGGGTATCGACATTCCCACCTTCTGCTACTACTCCGACCTGAGCGTGTACGGCGCCTGCCGCATGTGCATGGTGGAGGATGTGAAGACCGGCAAGATCGAGGCCTCCTGCTCCATGGAGCCCCGTGACGGCATGGCCATCCGCACCAATACCGCCAAGCTCCTGAAGCACCGCCGCATGATCCTGGAGCTGCTGCTGGCCTCCCACGACTGCAACTGCACCAACTGTGCCAAGAGCGGCAACTGCCGATTGCAGGAGCTGGCCCAGCGGTTCGGCGTACGCCATGTGCGTTTCCCGGACACCCGTCCCCGCTACGAGATGGACTATACCAGCCACGCCATCTTCCGTGATCCCAACAAGTGCATCCTCTGCGGCGACTGTGTCCGCGTGTGCGAGGAAAAGCAGGGTCAGGGCATTCTGGACTTTGCCCACCGGGGCAGTGAGCTGCAGGTCATGCCCGCCTTTGACAAAAAGCTGAATGAGACCAAGTGTGTCAGCTGCGGCCAGTGCGCCGCCGTGTGTACCACCGGCGCCATCACCGTCAACGACCAGATCGGCACCGCCTGGAAGGCCATCCACGACCCGAGTAAGCGTGTGGTGGTGCAGATCGCCCCGGCAGTCCGTGTGGCTGTGGGCGAGCAGTTTGGCTATGCCCCCGGCGAGAACATTCTGGACCGTGTGGTCTCCGCTCTGAAGATCATGGGTGTGGACGAGGTATACGACACCAACTTTGCCGCCGACATCACCACCATCACCGAGGCTGAGGAGTTTTTGCAGCGCCTGCAAAAGGGCGGCCCCTTCCCCATGTTCACCTCCTGCTGCCCGGCTTGGGTGAAGTATCTGGAGCTGAACAATCCCAAGTATCTGAAAAACATCTCCACCTGCAAGTCTCCCATGCAGATGTTCGCCTCCGTGCTGCGGGAAAAATACGCAGAAAAAGACGCAGGCGACGGCCGCACTACATACCATATCGCCATCATGCCCTGCACCGCCAAGAAGATGGAGGCTGCCCGGCAGGAGTTCATGCGCGACGGCAGACCCGATGTAGATCTGGTGCTGACCACCCGTGAGCTGGTGGATATGATCCGTGAGACCGGCATCCATCTGGACGAGCTGGAGCTGGAGTCCCCGGATCTGCCCTTCGGCCTTGGTTCCGGCGCCGCTGTGATCTATGGTGTCACCGGCGGCGTGGCGGAGTCCGTGGTACGCCACTGCCTGCCCGACAAGACCAAGAACACCCTGCGGCAGGTGCGTGTGTCCGGCATCCGGGGCGACGAGCCCATCCGTGAGGTCACCTACGATGTGGGCGGCACCGAGGTGAAGCTGGCTGTGGTCAACGGTCTGGTCCATGCCAAGGAGCTGATTGCCGACATCGAGGCCGGCAAGCGATTCTACCACCTGGTGGAGGTCATGACCTGTCAGGGCGGATGCGTAGGCGGCGCCGGCCAGCCCTACGGTCTCGCCGCCGTGAAGAAGGAGCGCGGAAACGGCCTCTATGCAGCCGATGCCTCCGCCCTCTTTAAGCGTGCGGAGAAGAATCCCGTGGTCACCGCCATGCTGGCAGAGTTCGGCCCCGAGTGGTGCCATGACCACCTCCATGTGCACTACGGTGAATCCAAATAACCTATTCAGCCTCAACAGGGCGCGGTCATCCGGCTGTGCCCTGTTTTCTTTATGCCTTCTCCTTCATTCATAAGTTTTTCTTATATCTATAATAAATAATACATATTTCACTTATATCATCCCATGCTGTATACTACCACTGGCTTAAAAACACACCATCAAAAAGGAGATTCTATATGAGCAGAACCATTGGTACAGTAGTGCGTGGCGTGCGTGCGCCCATTTTCCGCCAGGGCGATGATGTGGTGTCCATTACAGCCGACACCGTGATCAATGCCTTGGCCGAAGAGGGCATCCAGCCCCGGGACAAGGACGTGGTGGCCATCACCGAGTCTGTGGTTGCCCGCTGCCAGGGCAACTATGCAACGGTGGACCAGATCGCCGCCGATGTCCGTGCCAAAACCGGCGGTAAAACGGTGGGTGTCACCTTCCCCATCCTCAGCCGCAACCGCTTCTCCCTTCTGCTTTCCGGTATCGCCTCCGGCACCGAGAAGGTCGTCGTGATGCTGAGTCTGCCCGCCGACGAGGTCGGCAACCACCTGGTCAGCGACGATATGCTGGAGCAGTCCGGCATCGATCCTCAGCACACGGTGCTGTCCGTGGAGCAGTTCCGCAGTCACTTCGGCGTGGTGCTGCACCCCTTCACCGGTATGGACTATATCTCCTTCTATCAGGACATTATCGAAAGCGCCGGTGCGCAGGCGGAGATCATCTTCTCCAACCGTGTGGAGTCCATTTTGGATTACACCGACGCCGTCATCTGCTGCGACATCCACACGCGCCGGCACTCCAAGGAGAAGCTGAAGGCCGCCGGCGCCAAGTGCGTGCTGGGTCTGGACGACCTGCTGACCTCCTCCGTGGACGGCAGCGGATTTAATCCGCAGTATGGCCTCCTCGGCTCCAATAAGGCCGACGATGGCACCGTGAAACTTTTCCCCCGGGACACCATGGCCGTGGCCGAGGCTCTGGGCAAGGTTCTGTCCGAGCGCACCGGAAAGCACATTGAGGCCATGGTCTACGGTGACGGAGCTTTCAAGGACCCCGTGGGCAAGATCTGGGAGCTGGCTGATCCTGTTGTGTCTCCCGGCTACACCGCCGGTCTGGAGGGTACTCCCAACGAGCTGAAGCTGAAGTATCTGGCGGACAATGATTTTGCCGACCTCAAGGGAGAGGAGCTGAAGCAGGCCAGCTCCGAGAAGATCCGCCAGAAGGACGCCAAGGT
>SAMEA3663010__coassemble_884_pt1 | contig 9695 bp, 9 predicted proteins | sample SAMEA3663010__metabat2_high_PE_006 | metagenome-assembled genome bin SAMEA3663010 (sample SAMEA3663010) | pig gut metagenome | biome: pig gut; feature: pig-associated habitat; material: faeces | place: France | collected 2012 | reverse complement strand
CCAAATCGTGTATAGTATAGGGGCACATATTGGGAGGTTACACTATGAAAAAAAATCTGCGGCTGGGGCAGTTGGTCCCCCGGTACTCTGTCCCGTGGCTGTTGGGGGCTTTGGCGTGGCAGCTTTCCCTCTATTTTTTGGCCAAGGTTCTTACCGAAGGCCGATACCACTATGATCTGTCCATTCCGCTGGATGACAGGCTCCCCTTTGTCCCCTTCTTCATTCTCATCTACTGGGGTGCTTACTTCTCCTGGGGCCTGAACTATATTCTGGCCGCCCGGGAAAGCCGGGAGCATTGCAAGCGGTGCATTACCGCTGATATGATTGCTAAAGCCCTGAGCTTTTTGATCTTCCTGGTGCTGCCCACCACCCTTGTCCGTCCGGAAATTACCGGAACCGGCATTCTGGCAGAGCTGACTCGCTTCATTTACGCGGCAGACACCCCTGTGACTCTGTTTCCGTCCATCCACTGTCTGGATTCCTGGCTGTGCTGGCGGTTTCTGGTAAAGATCGAGTGGATCCCCAAGTGGTACAAATGGATAAATTTCCTGTTCACTCTGCTGGTGTGCGCCTCCACAGTGCTGGTAAAGCAGCATTTGCTTGTGGATATTTTTGCCGGCATTGCTGTGGCTGAGATTGGCCTGTTGCTATCCCGATTTATCTATGACCGGGCACAGAAGCGGAAAAAAATCCAGGCGTAAGAACCGAGGGATGTTTTATGAAAAAGGCTATTGCGTTTATCCTGTGCGCGGCGATGGCAGGCCTCCTGCTGGTGGGCTGCGGACAGAACCACCCGGAAAATACATGGGTCATCGCCGTGGATCGGGATCTCAGTCCCTTCCTCTATGAGGGCGATGACGGTAAGATGTCAGGCATATCCGTGGATATTCTGGAGGCCATTGCCGAGGATCAGGGCTTTCAATACGAACTGCGGGCCTCGGACTGGCGCGCCGCCGTGAGTGCCTTCACCTCGCATCAGGCAGATGTGCTGATGGGCAGCATGACCGTCACCCAGAACCGCATAGACGGCGGATGGTACTTTTCCCATAGCTTCTATGACGGCATAACCCAGAGCATGGCCATGGTCTCGGGGAGCGACGCCATCACTCCGGACGAACTGGCGGGAAACGCTGTGGCGGTGGTTTCCGGCACAGTAGGAGCCGCCTATGCCCAGAGCATAAAGGATCGGTACGGTTTCTCCATCGCCACCTTTAACGACTCCCCCTCCATGTATGAGTCTGTATTAAAGGGGCACGCAGCGGCCTGCTTTGCGGACACACCGGTGCTGCGGCGCAGCATTGAAAACGGGGTCGCCCTGGAGATCGTGGACGGCAGCGAGAGTGAGGCCGTGGGCTATTGCGCTGCGGTGTGCGACGGAAAGAACCGGCCGTTTCTGGAACTGTTTGACCGGGGTCTGGAGCATATCCGCGCCAGCGGTGTCTACGACAGGATCCTTGCCAAATACACCAAATAACCTACCGAGTCGGTAGGAAATAATTTGTATAGTTTGCCAGTTGCTTTTTGCCGTGGATTCCCGTATACTGGAGCATCATAAGAAAACAGGAGAGCTTACATGAACCGTATTGCCATGAACAACTGCAGCCGGGCCATCTGTATGGTCTGTTGTTGTCATGCGCATTTTTGTCATGTATGTTCTGCTGGCACCCCGGTGGCATAACTCCGGGTATTGTATCAACGCTTAGGCAGAGGGTGCATGACGCACCCTCTGCTTTTTATTTTCGAATGCGTCATCCTCTGTCACCACACAGAAAGGAAGGTTATTATGAACATCTATCGCTCCGTCTCTCAGCTCGTAGGTCACACCCCTTTGCTGCAGCCCATGCGCTATGTGCGGAAGCTGGCTCTGCCTGCCACAGTCCTTGTGAAGCTGGAATACTTTAACCCCGCCGGCTCCGTGAAGGACCGTGTGGCCCTGCAGATGATCGAGACCGCCGAAAAGGAGGGCAAGCTTCTGCCCGGTGGCACCATTGTGGAACCCACCTCCGGCAACACGGGCATCGGCCTGGCTGCCATGGGCATCGCCCGGGGCTATAAAGTCATCCTCACCATGCCGGAGTCCATGAGCGTGGAGCGCCGGCAGCTTCTGGCGGCATACGGCGCTGAGCTTGTGCTGACACCCGCCAAGGAGGGCATGAACGGCGCTGTGAAGCGGGCCGAAGAGCTGGCCGCCCAGACCCCCAACAGCTTCCTGGCAGGTCAGTTCAATAATCCCGCCAATCCCTCCGCCCATTACCGCTCCACAGGCCCGGAGATCTGGCACGATACCGACGGGCAGGTGGACATCTTTGTGGCCGGTGTAGGCACCGGCGGCACCGTCAGCGGCGTGGGGCGCTATCTCAAGGAGAAGAACCCCGCTGTGAAGATCGTGGCAGTGGAGCCCGCCGCCTCCCCCCTGCTCTCCGGCGGTACAGCCGGCGGACATGGCCTGCAGGGCATCGGCGCGAACTTTGTGCCGGAAAACTTTGACCGGGGCGTTGTGGACGAAGTGATCCCCGTGTGGGAAAAGGACGCCTACGCCGCCACCCGGCTGCTGGCCGGCACCGAGGGCATACTGGTCGGCATCAGCTCCGGCGCCGCCCTGCACGCCGCGGGTGAACTGGCCCGTCGTCCGGAAAATGCCGGTAAGACCATCGTGGCCCTGCTGCCCGACACCGGCGACCGCTATCTTTCCACCCCCTTATTTCAGGAGTGAGCTATGATGACTGAAAACCATATTTGCGCCGCAGCCAAGGCCATGGCACAAACCTATACCACAGGCTCTGTGCCTCTCTATGGCAAGAAGCTGCGGCTGCCCGACCGGCAGGCGGTAATCCTGCTCATTAAGGACATCCGCCGTCTCATTTTCCCTGCCTATTACGGGGAAGCGGCTCTCATGAGCCTGGCCCCGGAGGACTACGCCGCACTGCTTCTGGAGCGCATTGAGAAGCAGCTTTTCCGTCAGATCGCTCTGACTCTGCCGGAGGGTCAGGAGGATCGTGCCGCGGATCTGGCCGCGGAAATGGTAGCAAAGCTGCCCCAAATCGCGCAGAAGGTGCAGATGGATCTGGAGGCCACCTTTGACGGCGACCCCGCTGCCGCTTCCCGGGAGGAGATCCTGTTCTCCTACCCCGGCCTGTTTGCCATTCTGGTGTACCGGGTGGCCCATGAGCTGTATCATCTGCAGATCCCCATCCTGCCCCGGATGATGTCCGAGTATGCCCACAGCCACACGGGCATAGACATCCATCCCGGAGCGCAGATCGGCGACTATTTCTTCATCGACCACGGCACCGGCATCGTGGTGGGCGAAACCACCGTCATCGGTGACCGGGTGAAACTGTACCAGGGGGTGACCCTGGGCGCCCTGTCCACAAGGGATGGGCACCGCTCCCGGGCCGGCCAGCGTCATCCCACGGTGGAGGATGATGTGACCATCTACTCCGGTGCCTCCATTCTGGGAGGCGAGACCGTCATCGGCCGGGGCAGCGTGGTGGGCGGCAACGCCTTCCTCACGGACTCCGTGCGGGAGGATACCCAGGTTGTGATCCACGCCCCGGAGACGGTGTTCAAGAGCCGCCGAAACGAATAATAAAAACAGCGCACATCGGGCAGCAAGCCCGATGTGCGCTGTTTTTGCGCGGTCAAATCATTCCTCCGGCCGGCGGGTCAGAGCGTACAGGGCCATATCCAGCACCCGGCCGTTCTTGCAGGCGTTTCTGCGGAGGATTCCCTCCAGCTGAAAGCCCGCCTTCTCCAGCACCCGGCGGGAGCCAACATTGTCGGAAAACGGCTCCGCATAGATGCGCAGGATATCCGTTTGCGCAAATACTCTTTCGCAGAGCTGTCGGACAGCCTCCGTCACGATACCACGGCCCCAATACTCCCGGGCCAGATAGTACCCCAGCTCTGCCGTGCGGAAATGGATATTACTTTGGCGAAAGGCACCGATGCTGCCTACCGCCCGGTCCTCCAGGCAGATGGCATAGGCAAAGACGGCACTCTTGTCGGCGCAGAGCATGGCGGTGATATAGTCCTCCGCATCCTTTTCCGTGTAAGGATAGGGCAGGCCGTCCCGGAGGTTGTTCAGAATCGCCGGATCCGACAAGGCCGCCGCCAGATCCATGGCATCGGACATTCTCCAGGGTCTGATGGTGCAGTTCATTTCTGATTATCCTCCCTGTTACAGTAAACCCGGCAGCGTCGCGGTGGCCGCCGTCTGTGTCTCTCCCTCAGACAGACAGGCCATAGACTCCACGACCCAGCGATCCAGGAACGCCATCTGCTCCGAGGTGTGGAACCAGTGCTCGCCACCCTCCATCACCGTCAGAGGTGCGTGAATCCCTTTGGCAAAGGCGGATATGGTTTCATACGGCGTCAGCCCATCCCGCTGACCGTACAGGATGCAGGTAGGGACGCTCCAGCGTATGGGGTGGCGGCGCACATAGCACAGGTAGTCCCAGGACAAGGTCTCACCGAAGTCCGTGGGGATCTCACGGCGCTCCTCCAGCTCCGCCTCCGTGACCTCCGACCAGCGCATCATATTGGTGATGAGTTGCTCCATGTCCACCACCGGGGAAATGAGCAGGGCGTTATCCACCAGTTTTTCATTTAAGGCGTTCATGGAAAAGAAAGCGCCGATGCTGTTTGCAAGGAGAGTCACGGCGTCATAGCCCTTTTTCCGCGCTCCCACGAAGGCGGGAAACTCCTCCCGAGCCTCCCAGGGGGTCTGTGCGTGATAATCAAAGCCCACCACCTGGCTGTGGGGAAAAAGGGTCTTATAGTGTTCGGCCTCGGCTGCACTGCCGCCCTTGCCGTGGACATAAATTACCAGATGTTTCATTTTATTTTCTCCAATTTCCGAAGCTGTGCTGCTAATACTTCTAATACAATAACCGTCCGGCGGCAGGTTGTCAACAAAAAAGAAGCAGTTCCCCTGTGCCGCTCTCCTGTATCGTTATTGTAAAACTCAATGATCTGCACTTTATCAAACGGATGGTTTTTTTCAAAATATAATAAGCAAATCTGTCAATTTGGCAAAGCCGTTTGTTCCTACCTTATCGAATATCCGAACCATTTCCCCCGCACCAAACCGATAGTTTGCCTTTATTTGAAATGCCCCTGCCGTCGAAGTCGCACCGGTGCGCATAATATGCCGATCCCGGCAAATACTACTCTTACAAAAATAAGAAGCAAAGGGAGTTTTTATATGAAAGCAACCGGAATCGTTCGCCGCATCGACGACCTGGGCCGGGTGGTAATCCCCAAGGAGATCCGCCGCACCATGCGGATCCGTGAGGGCGACCCGCTGGAGATCTTCACCACCCGGGACGGAGAGGTCATTTTTAAGAAGTATTCCCTCATCGGCGGCCTGGAGGACTTTGCCGCCCAGTTCTGCGACACCCTGGCCCGCTCCTCCGATTTCACTGCCGTTATCACCGACCGGGACAGCGTCATCGCCACCTCCGGCCCGGGCAAGCGGGAGCTCATCGGCCGCGCCCTCTCTCCGGAGCTGGAGCAGCTCATGGAGGGACGCAGCATTTACCAGAGAAGCAAGGGAGACGCCGCTGTGCCAGTTTGCGAGGGCAGCGACCACCTGTTCACCGCCACCGCGGCCCCCATCCTCTGTCAGGGAGATGTACTGGGACTGGTGCTGTTTGCCGCCGGGGTCGATCAGTACCCGGGAGAGAGCGAGTACAAGTTGGCCCAGACCGTAGCCGCCTTCTTGGGCAGGCACATGGAAGCATAAAAAAGGCATCTGCATCCGCTGGTCAGAATCGAAAAATGGCAGGCACCTTCAAGCCTGCCATTTTTTCATGCCGTAAAAAGCCAATCAGTCTGTACGAAAGTTTACTTGCTCTCAAGCTTTCTCCCGATTCCGTTGCTTGCCCTTATTGATCTGTTTTTGTCTGTGCAGCGCCCGTGTACAGCCGAGAAATGAGACATAAAGACCGGGGGATCTCTGACGAGATCCCCCGGTCTTTATGTTCAATGGATTATTGCGCGCTTGCAAAACAATCCAAAGGCGCAAACAATCTTGTGTCACTTGGTTATCCCATCACCACGAGGGTGGATAGGCCTTTAATTGATTACTTTGCAGTTACAGTCCAAGTGGAACCGCTGTGGGTGACATTGTAATTTGCCGTATCCACATACTCGCTGGGATCCACATTGAAGGTACCGCCGGTGATGGTCAGGTAGTCGCTTGCATTACCGGAAGAGACCTGGATCAGGCTTCCGCCCTCGGCCACGTTGAAGGTACCGCCGTTAACGACAATTTTCTGTGTGTAGCTTGTGTTCACACGTACATAGAAAATACGGTCGACAGCGTTAAATGTTCCCCCATTTATGGTGGTGATGGAGGGCACATGGCTGCTGCCGGAACTGACATAAACGCATTCGCCGGAGGCATCTCCGTCATCATAGGCGTTGAAAGTGCCGTTGTTGATGATCACATTGCCGAAGACGTTGGCAATAACGCTGGCAGCACCCTTTCCGACAAAGGTACCGCCGTTGACAACCACGCCGACAGCATCCGGATCTTGGGTCTGAAGCTGGCAGAGAATAACCGCGTTATCATGGGTATATTTACCGCTTTCGATTGTTACGGTGGGCTTCCATACTGTAATGGCTGCAAGCTGTGTATATCCGCCGCCTGCATGTTGAACAAGTTCACCGTCAATGCTGTATTCGTCGCTGTTATTGGGGTCGCTCAGCACGAGATTGGTGGGGCCATCGGAACTACTGATGCTGCCGCTCTCAACAGCGCCCTTCAGGGTGTTGCCGTTGAAGTTGATGGAAGCGTCATTCTCTACAGACATCTGGATGCCATCCTCAACGGTGACATCGCTTGCCAAAATAATCGTGCTGTTCCCCTGAGACAGTGCATCTCTGAAATCGGAGACGCTACTTGCCAAGACAGGATACTCAGCTCTCTCGTCGTAAGTATTGCCGTTGCTGTCATGTTCAACAGTGTCCTGTGTAGCTACTACTGTGATACCGATTCCGTCGATGGATTTGCCCTGATACTCGTTGCCGGCGTACTCTTTCATGTGGCCGCTGATGGTGATAGCATCTGTCATAGAGGATGCAGCGAGCTTGCCTTCAAACCCGTTAAGGGCATTGGCAGTTGTAACGCCGTCAACACCGGTAACGGTGAAGTCGATAGCTTCAAGAAGCTTCGCATCGCCAACGATACCGCTGATGACGATCTTGTACTTAAGAGCAAGGTTGCCGTTGTTCTTAATCTTGAAGCTCTGCAGATTGTAGGTGCAGCCCGGCTCCCAGAGGACTGCTTCGTTCTCATGGCCGGCAGCCTTTTTCCAGCTCAGCGTCTGCCCCTCAAGGGTATTGCCCTGTTCGTCAAGCAGCTGGACATCCAGCGTACCGGCCTGGATCTTGTTCACACCGGTGCTGGCAGTGTCGGTGAACCACGCGAAGGTGGTGCCCACCAACATGGACACGCACATAACAAGCGCCAGAACGCTTGCCAGCAGTGACCGCTTAGTTGAGTTCTTTTTCGTAAGAAACTCGCCTTCCTGTCACTTCTTTCCGCCCTCCCCGGGCGGAATTTCAATTTATATAAACAGTTTCCGCTGTTCATACCGTATAAAGTCTGTCCCCTCTCTGGCAAATGGGAGGGATGGGGCGGATCTCCCCGTCCAAAGCTTTCACAAATAAATGCTAAAAACCAGAGTGTCCGTAAAGGTTCTTCGGTTTTTATCAAGTTATAAAATGGGTGCAGAAATAGAGCAGGCTGTCTTTTCCTGCATATCTGTTTGTCTGTCTCATTTTGCACCCTCACACTATGTATGTCAGTATGAATATGTATATTTTCAAACAATGTAACGATTTGTCAATTACTACTTGTTCGTCATTTTCTTCATTTTTGGTGCGTATTTTCGGTGTTATTGCTAAATGCCCGCAGTAATTCCCTACATTATCCTTCTGTTCCTTGCATTTTCGTAATGATTGTATTTGACGAGCGAACTCTCTCGCCCTTCTCTGGTTCCATTGCCTAATAATTCGAGGCCCTCAGGTGATAAACAGCACAGAGTCTCCCTCTGCCGAAGCGGTGAGTGCGATTGGCTCCGCAGCCGCCCGCTGTTCGGTCAGTGCCTCATCCCCGCTGAAAAAGATGGTCACCGCCGGTCGGATGTCCAAAGCGTATCCATTCATCCCTGCGCCAGCTTCCCCGTATCCGACTTGCTCCCGGAGGTCCCCGGCGAATACGGCGACCGGTAAATCGGTGTATGCGCACATAGCCTCCGAATGTAGTAGGGCTTAGTCAGAAAAAGAACCGCCTCAATGAGCCGATTCTTTTATATGTGGTCGGGCAACCGGACGGCATACCGCCGGCAGACGGCGCATAGGGTAGCAAAAAAGAAAGGTGGAATCTCTATGCCGCACAAGCCTGTCCGTGTGTTCCTCATTCCAAAGAAAGCAGCTCTGGCCGCCGGCGCACTGCTGGCAGCGGCAGCTATATTCTGTGCCGTAAGTGTTCCCGCCGCCATCAGCGCCGCCGGAGCCGCCCGACAGCTCCCCATTTACAGCGTAGACCGTCCCGCCGAGGACGGCAAAAAATACTGCTCCATTTCCTTTGACGCGGCGTGGGGCAATGAGGACACCCAGATCCTCATCGACACGCTGGGAAAGTACAATGTAAAGGCCACATTTTTCCTGGTGGGAGATTGGGTGGATAAGTACCCCGAGTCTGTAAAGGCCCTCCATGACGCCGGGATGGAGGTCATGAATCACTCCAACCACCACGATCACTACAACTCCCTCTCCGCCGATCAGATCGTGGCCGATGTCACCGCCTGCAACGACAAGGTGAAAGCCATTACAGGCATCACGCCCACCTTGATCCGTTGTCCCTACGGCGAATATGACGACCATGTCATCTCCGCCATTCGCTCCATGGGTATGGAGCCGATCCAATGGGATGTGGACAGTCTGGACTGGAAAGATTACGATGCCAAAACCATCTATAAGCGGGTCACGGAGAAGCTGCAGCCGGGGAGCATTGTTCTGTTCCACAACGCCGCCCTCCACACCCCGGAGGCCCTGCCCTCCATCCTGGAATTCATGCATCAAAGCGGCTACACCGTGGTTCCCATAGGCGAACTGATTTATACGGAAAACTACACCATTGACCACACCGGTCGGCAGAGCTTGCTCCGTCCGGAGCCGGCAGCGTAAAAAAACGCGGGACACAAAAAACGTGTCCCGTGTTTTATCACCGCTCGTCACCAATGTCGGCTCTGTAGGCCGCCAACTTTCCGGCCAACCGGAGGTGGGCTCCCGGGTGCCGATAAAGAAACGCAGAGCGACCCGTGAACGAATCGCAGGCCACAGTCTACTGGGGGTCCTGCATCGCCGTAAAACCATTAAGATTGCTTTAGTCCCTTTATGCGCTGCTGTAACACATTGTTCTGCATAAGAGAGCGCAGAAATCCCCCTGTATATTCCGTGAAATATACAGGGGGATCAATTTTTACCTCTTGCAGAGCTTCTCCGGCAAGTGCTTATACAGCACAACGGCCAAAATGCCCAGTACCGCGCCGATGGCGGCCCCCGCCAGCACATCCGACGGAAAATGCACGAACAGGTACAGCCGGGAGAAGGCCAGCAGCACCGCCACGGGGATGGCGACATAGCCGAACTTCCTGTTGGCGGCTGTGGCCACTAACGCTCCC
>SAMEA3663010__coassemble_873_pt1 | contig 9785 bp, 10 predicted proteins | sample SAMEA3663010__metabat2_high_PE_006 | metagenome-assembled genome bin SAMEA3663010 (sample SAMEA3663010) | pig gut metagenome | biome: pig gut; feature: pig-associated habitat; material: faeces | place: France | collected 2012 | reverse complement strand
GGGATGTGGTTATCCATAGACAGGCTTGTCGCCGTGCTGTCCATGACGGACAGGTGGCGGGCCAGCACATCGTCATAGGTGATGGAATCGAACTTCTTGGCTTCGGCAAACTTGGCAGGGTCACAGTCGTACACGCCGTCGATATTCTTGGCGAGGAGGATCACATCGGCGCCGATCTCCGCCGCACGCAGCACTGCCGCCGTATCCGTCGAGAAGAAGGGGCTGCCGATGCCGCAACCGAAGATGACCACACGGCCCTTCTCCAGATGCCGGATAGCCCGGGCACGGATGTAAGGCTCCGCCACCTCTTTGATTTCCAAAGCAGTCTGGACACGCACATCCACGCCCTTCTGCTCCAGCACATCCGCCATGGCCATGCAGTTCATGGCCGTGGCCAGCATGCCCATGTGGTCGGCCCGGGTGCGCTCGATGTAGCCCTCGCCGTTCTTCACGCCGCGCCAGAAGTTGCCGCCGCCGATGACGATGCCCACCTGCACGCCCATCTCCACGCACTGGCGGATGACATCCGCCACCTGACCCATGACCTGAAAGTCCAGGCCAAAGTGCTTCTCGCCCGCCAGGGCCTCACCGCTGATCTTCAGCAGCACCCGTTTATATTTCGGTTCGTCCATACGAAGCCTCCTGTTTTTATTCTAAATTGTATTTTACCTTATTTCCCGGCTTTTGTAAATGAGATTTTTCCGAAAGGATGCGCTTGTTTTTACCGGGAAATGCGGTATAATAAAATCAACTCAGAATCGGGAGGGATCTTTGTGGAATTGCGGCGCGTTTTGGGCAGCACCTATGTGGCCGAGGGATCCACGGCACTGCTCCCCCTGTATAAGCTCAATGACACGGACGTGATTCTGCTGGACACGGGCTACGCCAAGCTGGATCGCAGCGGATTGACCCACCTGCTGGATGATAACGGGTTTCAGCTAAAAGGCATTCTCTGCTCCCATGCCCATTTCGACCACACCGGCAATGTCCGTTACCTGCAAAAAAGATATGGAGCCATTGCCGCCGCCCAGATCATCGAGGCGGGCATCTCTGTGAATCCAGACGCCTACCGGGCCAACTATGTGGCTCTGACCTACGGCAGAAGCCGGGAGTATTTTTTGGAGGAATGCTTTACCGCTGATATCATTATACCCGCTGACGCCACGGAGCTTAGCTTTTGCGGGGCAAAATTCGGCATATTGCAGCTCCCCGGCCACAGCGCGGGACACATCGGCATCATCACCCCGGACGGCGCAGCCTATCTGGGGGACTGCATCATCAGCCATTCAGAAATTAAGGAGGCCAAGCTGCCCACCTCCATGTTTATCGCGAAAGACCTGGAGAGTAAGCGCAGCCTGTATGACCTGCGATGTCCGGCGTATATTGTAGCGCATAAGGAAGTGCTGACGGACATCACCGCCCTCATTGGGGAGAATATTCTGTTTATGGAGAACAAGGCACGGGAAATGCTGGAATGCCTAACGGACGGGATGACCTACGATGAATGGATCTACGAATTCTGCAAGCGGGAAAATGTGCGCACCCACAACCAACTGAAGTTCAGCATCGTGGAAAGGAATTTCTCCAACTTTGCCGCCTGGATGGAGGACGAAGGCACAGTGGAGATCCGGAGGGAATTCTGCGCGAAGAAGTATTTTCACAGATAAAGATAAAAAGGACCGCCTCGGCGGTCCTTTTTTCGCCTTACTCCTTATCCCCTTGCTTTTTATGGCCCAGATTGCGGAGAAAGTCCGCAGCCTGTTTCAGGCCATCCTGCGCGGTAGAGGCCACCTCCTCGCCAACGTCCGCGGCCAGACGCTTGAATATATCCAGCAAAATGCGGCGGGTCTTCTCGTCGGCTCCGGCATACTCTTTCACCAGCGCTATCGCCCCGCTCAGACCCATCTCCTGCACCTCCTCCAGCGTCCGGGCCTTACCGCCCATGCTGAGGATCTCAAAGAATGCGTCCGTAAAGTCCCTGCGCTCCCGAGGTGTCATAGAGCCGATCCAATCCCGCAGTACATCGTCGGACCGGCGGCCCATGGGTGAGCGCGCCTCCAGATGAATGAAGTGATTGCGCTCGGTGCACCAGGACAGGGCCTCATGCTGCATCACGGACCGGGCGGTGCTGGCGATGACGGTGTATTCCTCGCAGTGCTCCAGCAGCACGCCCACGATGGAGGATTCGGGAATGAAGGTGTGCAGCTTCTCCCTGAGCAGTTTGTACTCCGGCAGTTCTGTCATGCTGCGGTTAAAGCCGGGGCCGTCGTTGTTATACACAGCCAGCAAACGGTCATAGGCCCGGCGAGGCAGGTGTAACCCCGCCCAGGCAGCCAGATTGCCGCCCTTGGAGTGACCGCCGATGCGGATCCTATGGAAGCGGCAGAGCTTCAGGACCTCTGCCGCATATTCCGCCGCGCGCACCTGTGCCGGGACGGACTCCAGAAAGCTCATGTTGAAATCCTCTTTCCAACCCACAAGGGTGGTGTCCGTGCCACGGAAGGCAATGAACACAGACTTGTCCGGCAGCAGGAATGATACGGCGGCAAACTGCATCTGCGCTTCCTCGTCACTGCGATCCTCAAAGGCAAACATCCGCACATCCGCAAACCTTTCCGTCTGCGCCGCCTGTTGCACCACGGGTATGTAGGCAAGCCGGGAAAGGCCCAATTGCTCGTCCTCCTCCGTGAGCTTTTGGCTGATGTCCCTCAGGAGCACCGCCTCCTTTGGGTTGCGGGTGAGCAGCTCAGGGAACCGGCGAAAATTCAGGTAGGACACGATGCACAGCACCAGATTGTCCACCTCGTTGAACGGATCCGCAGAAAAGGGAATGTCCCCCCGCCAGCGGAGATAATCGACAACTGTGGTGGTGTATTTCATATGTTTCTCCTTTCGGGGAAGAAAAAAGGGAGGCGCTGCGGCGTCTCCCTTTTCTTACTCGTTGCATCAATCCTCGTCATCCTCGGCAGCGTCGGCCAGATCGCTCAGATCGAACTCCAGCTTCTCGCCGCAGTTGGGGCAGCGGATCTCGCCGCTCTCCAGGGTGTCCTCGTCGAAGACAATCTCCTCCTCGCACACAGGGCAGGTGGTCTCGAAATACTCGGTGTCATCCTCGTCGTCGTCCTCGTCCATCTCGAAGAGAGCTTCCTCCACCTCGGACAGGTCGTCGCTGACAGCGTCCAGACCGTCTTCCAAGTCCACCAGATTGTCGTCAATGTCTTCAAAGCGGATACTCATTTCGTCCAGCACATCGATGATGGCGGCAATGAGCTTGCCTTCTTTGCTCTCGGTGTCCAGAGCCAGCCCCTCAGCCAGGCCCTTAAGATATGCGACCTTCTCGGAAATTTCCATGTTGCGCTCCTTTCTGAACCGCTGTGGTTTCCTGCTTATTTTGCCCGGGACAGATACTCACCGGTACGGGTATCGATGGTAATCTTGTCGCCGATGTTGATGAACAGAGGCACCTTCACCTCAGCACCGGTCTCCACGGTGGCGGGCTTGAGGGTGTTGGTGGCGGTGTTGCCGGCCAGACCGGGCTCGGTCTCGGTGACTTCCAGATCCATGAAGTTGGGGCACTCCAGGCCAAAGACATTGCCCTTGTAGCTGAGCACCTTGCACACGGTGTTTTCGGTGACGAAACGGAAAGCGTCGCCCAGCAGATCCTTGCCCAGAGGAACCATATCGAAGGTCTCCTGATCCATGAAGTAATACAGGTCACCGTCATTGTAGCTGTAAGCCATGTCCTTGCGCTCCACGAAGGCTTCCTCGAACTTTGCGGTAGGGTTGAAGGATGTTTCGGTAACGGCACCGGTGACGATGTTCTTCATCTTGGTGCGGACAAAGGCTGCGCCCTTGCCGGGTTTGACATGCTGGAATTCCACCACCTGCATGATCTTGCCGTCCATCTCAAAGGTTTTACCGTTTCTGAAATCGCCTGCGGTAATAGTTGCCATAATTGGTTCCTCCTATGTATGAGGAAATTTCTCTTCCATTTCCTCGGAATTATAATATGCGCCGGATAGGCCTTATATATTCTATCCGAAATCACGGTATTTGGCAAGTGTTTTATTGCATTTTTTCGGGCTTTTCTCCGAAAAGGGCTGCTCAAAGACACAAAAGCTGCTTACACGCCCTTGTGATGTTCCGGCAGCCTCCCTCTTCCAGCACGACCACGTCCTCAATGCGCACGCCAAAGCGTCCCGGCAGGTAGATCCCCGGCTCGGCGGAAATGACGCTGCCGGCAGGCAGAGATTGATCATTTCCGGGAGCAGCGCTGGGGCTTTCATGAATCTCCACGCCCACGCCGTGGCCGAAGCTATGGCCAAAATACTCACCGTAACCCGCCTCCTCGATAACCCGGCGGGCGGCGCCGTCTATCTCCGCACCGGTGGCTCCGGCCCGGGCGGCGGCAAGACCCGCAAGCTGGGCGGAAAGCACGGTGTCGTAGACCTTTTTCATCTCCTCCGTGGGCTGTCCTATGGCCACGGTGCGTGTCATATCGGAGCAGTAGCCCCGATACACGCAGCCGAAGTCCATAGTCACAAACTCACCGCTGCGCAATTCTCTGTCCGTGGGCACGGCGTGGGGCATGGAGCCGTTGGGCCCGCCGGCTACGATGGGGTCGAAGGACATCTTCTCTGCCCCGAAATGCAGCATGAGATACTGCAGCCGCGCGGCCACTTCTTTTTCCGTGATGCCGGGGCGCAGCTCCGTGAGAATTTGGGCAAGGGCCTTTTCCGCAATACGCTGCGCCTGTTCCAGACACTCCAGCTCCCGCGCATCCTTCCGGGCCCGCAGATTTTGCATAAAGGACGAGGCGGGCAGCAGCTCCGTCCGCAGTGTTTCGCTGTACAGGCGGTGCCCCGCCACCGTCATGGTCTCGTCCTCAAATCCAACTCGCTTGATTCCGGTAAGCTCAATGGCCTCATTGATGCAGGCAACATACCCCTTTCCCCGCCGCACCATGCCAATGGCCGCGTTTTCAACGACATTCTCCGCCGCCTCAATATAGCGGCTGTCGGTGAAGTAAAAGTTCCCCTTTTGGGTCACCAGCGCCACACCGTCGGCACCGGTGGAGGCAAATCCGCTGGCATAAAAGCGGTTATGCTCTCCGGTGAGCAAAACGCCATCCAGTCCTGCCGCCGGGAGGGCCGCCGCGATCTTATCAAAATGGTTCATTTTCATTCTTCCTTTCCATGTTGGCACAAGGCCTTGAAAGGCCGCTGCAAACCATGGAGCATATGGTTCCACAGGCCCCTGGGTCCCCCTGCGGGCTCCACCATTATAGCCAGAACACCGCTTCGATTAGCCCCCAGCACGTCCGTCAGCAGCTTATCACCCAGCATTGCGGTCTGTTGGGGAGCTACCCCAGCTTTTTCCATGGCTCGGCGGTAGCCGCGGGCAGAGGGTTTTCCGGCGTGGCCCACATAGTCCACGCCCAAATCCCGGCAGAATCGCTCCACCCGGACGGGGCTGCGGTTATTGGACAGGATCATCACCCGTACGCCGGAGCGTTCCATATCCCGCAGCCACGCACGGAGGGCATCATCGGGCTCGGGAACGTACTTCGGAGCCAAAGTATAGTCCAGATCGCACAGCAGCAGACAAATGCCCCGCTCTTTGAGCATCTGCGGCGTCAGGTCAGCGTAGGATCGCAGCAGTATATGCGGAATCAGAGAAAAAGACATATACCTCGGGCTCCTTTCATAAAATACAGCAACAGTTTAGCATTTTCATACCGGCAATGCAAGAGGGAGGAACGCTTATGGACCTATATCTGGCCACAGACAGCGGGCGGCTGCAGCAGGCCATGGCCTGCACGGCGCAGCTGGCTCATATGAGCTATCGCATAGGGCCGGAGGGGACACTGCTGGCCTCCCCTCTGCCGGATTCGCTGCGGGGCGGTCTGCTGATGCTGTCGGACGAAGGCGGAACTTACCCCGACGCTCCGGAAGGGCTGTGCCGGACACTGATGCAGGAATGCCTGCGGCGGCGCTATGCCGGGGTGATCCTGGACACTGCGCCGCCGGAGCATTTCTGCCGGATTCTGGATGAAACACTGTTCCGGCAGGGACGGAAGCTGTTTCTGCCGGAGACTGTGGCTCAGTTTGCGCCACATGGCATAGTAGTCGTCTGCACCGCACTGACCTCCGGGAGTCTGGAGGATAAACTATCAGATGCCGCCGGGAAATGGGGCCCGGATCGGCTGGCTCTGGATCTGCAGCGGATGATGATAGACTATCCCCTGTCCGCTGCCGGAGGTAGCGCAGTGCCTCTGACCGTGGCGCAGCTGCATGAGCTGGCGGCGGGGCGGGCCACCTATTTCAGCCGCCCCCTATGTGCCCGGTATTTTACCTACCGCGTGGACAGCGAAGCACGGTTTGTTCTCTTTGACGATGTGCAGACCCTGAAAACCAAGATGGAAACGGCGGAAAAATTGGGCATCCGGCAGGGATTTTTTATGCTGCCGGAGGTGGAGGATCTGGTGCAGAGCCTGTTCGGAAATCAATAGGAAAGACCTCCGGCAAAAGTCGGAGGTCTAATATTTTATCCATTTACCATCGTGCTGAACACGGTGTCCCGGTCGTAGGTATTGTCCGCAAAGCCGGGGATCTCCTTTATGGAGCGCAGCAGGCTCATGCTGAAGCCCGTCATGATCTGCTCCAGTTCCTCCCGCTCAAAGCACACACCGGTCACGGCCAGAGACGCCAGGCTATGAGCCACCAGCCACATATCCCGGAAATAGCGGTCCGCGTCCCCACGAGAAATGTGATAAAATTCCATCAAACGGGGAGAAACCAGCTCTTTGGCGTGGCTCATGGCGCGCAGAGCGCCGCCCGCCTGCCCGGCAACGGGCGAGAGCAGCAACATCCGGTACAGCGCCGGTTCCTCCCGGGCGAACAGGACATAGTGGATACCGAAGCCTAAAAAAGGGATCTTCTCCCGCAGGCCGTCTTGGATATACTCGTCAAAAAGTGCTTCGGCGGCGGCAGATACCTCCGCCTTTAAAGCACCCATGGTTCCAAAGCAGGTAAACACCGGCTGAGTGGAGGTGCCCAATTCCTCCGCCAGAGCCTTGGCCGTCAGTGCATCCGCACCCTTTCTGCGGACCACGCGCAGCGCTGCCGCGACCATCTCTTCCCGGGTAAACTTATTTTTAGGTGCCATGTGAGGACCTCCTGTTAGCCGGCAATATACATTAGTTAATATATATTATACCCCACTATACATCTTTTCCGGCAATTGTCAAGTATGCACGGCAGAAAAAAAGTGTGGCTCCGGCAAACGGAACCACACACTTTCATTGCTCTTGTGCAAGGCAGAAATCAATAGAATCTCTTATTCCTGTTCTTGCGGGCAGCCTCGGACTTTTTGCGGCGCTTGACACTGGGGCTCTCATAGCACTCACGCTTACGCACCTCTGCCAGGACGCCGGCCTTAGCGCAGCTTCTCTTGAAACGCTTCAGAGCACTGTCCAGGCTCTCGCCTTCCTTGACATGTACTTCGGACATCTATTTTCCCTCCCTCCGATGCACCCGGCTCTATCCAGGGTGCTCTTTAAGAGTCATTTACATGACTAACGGCTGTATTATACCGGGGAAGGGACAGGTTGTCAAGGTATTTTTGCGGGAAACATGAAAAAAAGAGCAGAATACCCCGAAATACTCCAATGGCGAAAAAAAGGGGAAAATAATTAGGGGTTGTACTTTTGGAAAATCTATATTATAATGAGGTGCTATTATAGGCTTTTTGCAAACCAATATCCTATACAGAAAGGAAGTTTGTTTATGGTTAAAGTCCTTACGGAACAGGGCGAGATCGGCATCAGCAACGCCGTCTTCACCACGATCACCGGCGCCGCCGCCACCAACTGCTTCGGCGTAAAGGGCATGGCCTACCGCAGCATGACCGACGGAATTGTTCACCTGCTGCGCCCGGAGGCTATGAGCAAAGGCGTAAAGGTCACTTATAACGAGGACAACACCGTTTCCATAGAGCTGCATATCATCGTGGAAAACGGCCTGAACATTGCTACAGTCTGCCGCTCCATTATGAGTGAGGTCAAGTATGTGGTAAGTAAAAATACCGGCGTGGAGGTCCGCAATGTGAATGTGTGCGTGGACTCCATTACCATGTGATGCCGGCAGAAGGAGAAGCTATGACAGATAGAATCAGCGGCAGCGTATTTAAGCAGATGGTTCTTTTCGGCGCTGCCTGCATCACCTTAGAACGAGAAACCATCAACGATCTGAATGTATTCCCCGTGCCGGACGGTGACACCGGCACCAACATGAGCCTGACCATCCAGACCGCCGCCGCGGAGCTGAAGAAAAATCAGCCCGTCTCCGTGTCTGACGCCGCCTCCATCACCGCTTCGGCTCTGCTGCGGGGTGCTCGCGGAAATTCCGGTGTCATCCTTTCCCTGCTGTTCCGGGGCATTTCCAAGCACCTCAAGGGCATGAACGAAGCTGACGGCGTGCAGCTGGCCGCCGCCATGAAAGAGGGTGTGGCCACCGCATACAGTGCCGTGATGAAGCCCGCCGAGGGCACCGTGCTGACGGTTTCCCGTCTGGCCGCCGATCGGGCCGCACAGGCTGCCCAGGAGTGCAACAGCGTGGAATATGTCCTGCAGGAGGCCATCCGCACAGGTCTGGAGACACTGGATGAGACCATTGAAATGAATCCGGTTCTGAAGAAGGCCGGCGTTGTGGACGCCGGGGGAAAGGGGTATCTGGTGATCCTGGACGGTATGCTGCGTGCCCTGCGGGGCGAGGCCATTCCGGAAGTAAACGAGGCCAAGGCGGAAGGCAAGGCGGATTTCTCCGCCATAAGCCAGGAAGAGATCACCTTTACCTTTGACACGGTATTCATCGTGCGCAAGTGGGAAAACACCTCCATCGAGCCCCTGCGGGCCTACCTCAGCACCATCGGCGACAGTCTGGTCATCGGTGAGGACGACGAGGCCTTCAAGGTCCATGTGCACACGGATATTCCCGGCAACGCCCTTACCGAGGCGCAGAAATACGGCACACTGGAGCTGGCAAAGATCGAGAATATGCGCACCCAGTACGATGCCGTGGCCGCCGGTCAGAAGGCGCAGAGTACGGACGATCTGGATCAGATAGAGCAGGAGCTGGAGGCCGGTGAAGAGCCGGAGCACGCCCCGGCAGAGAAGCGGTACGGCTTTTTGGCCGTGTGTGCCGGCGAGGGGCTGGCCACCGCCTTCCGGGATCTGGGCGTGGACCGCATCGTGTCCGGCGGACAGACTATGAATCCCTCCACGGAGGCCATCTTGCAGGAGGTGAACCGCACCCCCAGTGAGGTGGTGTTCGTGCTGCCCAACAACAAGAATATCATTATGGCCGCTCAGCAGTGCGTGGGGCTGACGGACAAAGAAGTCATCGTTGTGCCCACCGCCACGGTGCCTCAGGGCATCGCAGCCATGATGAACGCAGATCTGGATTGTGAGGACCCACAGGCTTTGGCCGACGCCATGACAGAGGCGGCAGCCGCCGTGACCACGGCTCAGGTGACCTATGCCGCCCGGAACTCCGACTTTGACGGCTTCGCCATCAGCGAGGGAGACTATCTGGCTCTGGAGGACGGAAAGCTCTTCGGCACGGATCGGAGCATTGAGCCGCTGCTTCAAAAGCTGGCGGAGGATGCCGCCGGGCGAAACGCAGAATTTGTGACCATCTTCTTTGGCGAGGATGTGACGGAGGAGGAAGCTCAGAAGGCGGAGGCTGTCTTCACCCAAGCCTGTCCCGACGCGGAGATCAGCGTGC
>SAMEA3663010__coassemble_836_pt1 | contig 10016 bp, 8 predicted proteins | sample SAMEA3663010__metabat2_high_PE_006 | metagenome-assembled genome bin SAMEA3663010 (sample SAMEA3663010) | pig gut metagenome | biome: pig gut; feature: pig-associated habitat; material: faeces | place: France | collected 2012 | reverse complement strand
GTCCGGCAAGCGGTCGATCCCTGTGCCGGCGGTGCGGCGAAAGGGGAACGGCCACAAGCTGGTGGTATACGGCGCGGCGGAACACAACCTGAAGGAGATTGATGTGGAGATTCCCTTGGGGACATTTACCTGCATCACCGGCGTGTCTGGCAGCGGAAAAAGCTCGCTGGTCAACGAAATCCTCTATAAGAAGCTGGGTGTGGAGCTCAACCGGATGAAGGCCCATCCCGGCAAACACAGGAAGATAGAGGGTATGGAATTTCTGGACAAGGTGGTGGGCATCGACCAGAGCCCCATCGGCCGCACGCCCCGGTCCAATCCTGCCACCTATACCAATCTGTTTAACGAAATTCGCAATCTCTTTGCCGCCACCCAGGAGGCCAAGGCACGGGGCTATGGGCCGGGACGCTTTTCCTTCAACACCAAGGGCGGACGGTGCGAGGCCTGCTGCGGCGACGGGCTGCTGAAGATCGAGATGCACTTTTTATCCGATGTGTATGTGCCCTGCGAGGTGTGCCATGGCAAGCGATACAACCGGGAAACATTGGAGGTGCGTTACAAGGGTAAGAACATCTCCGAGGTGCTGGAGATGACCGTGGAGGAGGCGCTGGAGTTCTTCAGTGCCCTGCCCAGGATCGCGGAGAAGCTGCAGACCCTTATGGATGTGGGGCTGGGCTATGTGAAGCTGGGCCAGTCCTCTACCACCCTGTCCGGGGGTGAGGCCCAGCGGGTGAAGCTGGCCACGGAGCTTTCCCGGCGTTCCACGGGCAGCACCTTCTATATTCTGGACGAGCCCACCACGGGGCTGCATTCTGAGGATGTGAAGAAGCTGCTGGAGGTATTGCAGCGGCTGGCGGACGGCGGCAACACAGTGCTGGTCATCGAGCACAACCTGGATGTCATCAAGTCGGCGGACTGGATCATTGATCTGGGACCTGAGGGCGGCGCCCATGGTGGACTTGTGGTGGCCACGGGTACACCGGAGCAGGTGGCCCGGTGCGAGGCGTCCTACACCGGACAGTATCTGAAAAAAGTGCTGGAGAAATGACCACAGCGGTCCCTATCTCATACACTGGTGTGAGGTGATGGCCGTGAGCGGGATGGAAAACAGCGTGCTGGCCTTTCTGGCGGCGGTGGGCATCGCCGCCCTTATATGGCTGGTGGCGGGTCTGCTGCTCCGGGGCAGACGAACAGAGACGCCGGCGGTTTTGATGCTGTCGGTATGCGGAAACGCAGAGGCATTGGAAGGATGGGTTCGAACCCTGCATGAGGTGCGGACGCAGTTGGGCCGGTCGGCCGCTATTGCCATTGTGGACTGCGGCCTGACGGCGGAGGGTCGGCGCCGGGCGGAGCTTCTTTCCAGGCGGTTCAGCCGGGTGACGGTGCTTTCAAAAGATGAGCTGGAGCAGATCATAGAGTAGAGAGGATAAGCTATGGGTGAGCGGTGCACAGTGGAGGGAACCGTACAGTCGGTGGTCTTCCAGAATGAGGAAAACGGGTATACGGTGCTCTCTTTGCTGACGGAGCTGGGGGAGATCGTCACTGTGGTGGGGTGCATCCCCTATGCCGCCCCGGGCGAGGGGATGACCGTCACCGGTGTATGGGTCACCCATCCCCTGTATGGCCCCCAGATCACCTGCGAGCAGGCGGAGCGCCGCCTGCCCCGGGATGAGGAGGAGATGGTGAGCTATCTTGCCTCCGGCATTCTCAAGGGAGTGGGGCAGGCCACGGCGGAGCGGCTGGTGGCAGCCTTCGGCACCGATACCCTGCGGGTATTGGAGGAGGAGCCGGAGAAGCTCAGCCGCATCAAGGGGATCACCGCCAAGAAAGCCGTGGAGCTGTCCAGGGCGTTCCGGGAGCTGACGGGCTTGCGGAGGACCACGGAGTTTATGGCTCGGTACGATCTTCCGGTGCATCTGGCGGTGCAGGCACACCGGATCTATGGGGCGGAGGCACTGAACAGGCTGCGGGAGGATCCGTATCTTCTGACCCGGCAGCAGTTCGGCGTGGACTTTTCCCAGGCGGACGAGATGGCCCTGAGTATGGGCTTTGACGGAGAAAGCGGCTGCCGCACCCGGGCGGCGCTGGTGTATGAGCTGCAGTATAACCAGGGAAACGGCCATGTGTTTCTGCCTCGGGAGAAGCTGATCCTGGCGGCGGCGCAGCTCATCGGCGTATCCGGTGAGCAGATGGAGATCTGCCTGGACACCATGGTGGAAAAAGGAGATATATGCCAGGAGCAGGTGGCCAATGTGCTGGCCTGCTATACTCCGGATCTGTATGAGGCGGAGCGCTTTGTGACGGAGAAGCTGCTTTCCATGCTGCGTTTTCCCTATGAAAGGCCGGGAAATGCGGACATGATCATCCGGGAGATGGAGATGACTCAGGGGAGGCGCTACGCGCCTCTGCAAAGGGAGGCGGTGCGCCTGGCGGCTCAGTCCGGACTGCTGCTGCTTACCGGAGGTCCCGGCACAGGCAAGACCACCGCCACCCGGGCCATTGTGCGGCTGTTTGAGAAGATGGATCTGGACATTCTGCTTCTGGCCCCCACGGGCCGCGCCGCCAAACGCATGGCGGAGCTGTGCGGACGGGAGGCCCAGACCATACATAGATGCCTTGGCATGAGCTTCAACGACCTGACGGGAGAGGTGACCTATAAGAAGGGGGAGAGCGATCCTCTGGAGGCGGACGCTGTGCTGGTGGATGAGATGAGCATGGTGGACCTGCCCCTGATGCGGGCTCTTTTATCGGCCCTGCGCCCGGGCTGCCGGCTGGTGATGATCGGGGACGCCGATCAACTGCCCTCTGTGGGGGCGGGGAATGTGTTTGCGGATCTGCTCCGCAGCGGCAGGATTCCCCAGGTTGCACTGACGGAGGTGTTCCGCCAGGCAGACGAATCCTACATCATCCGCAATGCCCATGCGGTGAACCACGGGGAAGAACCGGACTTAAAGACCAACCGGGGAGACTTTTTCTTCCTGTGCCGCCGGGCGCCGGAGCGGATGGTCAGCACCGTGGTGGAGCTGTGCTTGACCCGCCTGCCGGAGAAAATGGGCATTGCCCCGGAGGACATACAGGTGTTGACACCCACCCGCAAGGGCGAATGCGGTACGGTGAACCTGAACCGCCGTCTGCAGGCGGCGCTGAATCCGCCGGCCCGAGGCAAGAACGAAAAGCAGTTTGGGGACCTCGTCTTCCGGGAGGGAGACCGGGTGATGCAGACCAAAAATAACTACGATGTGGTGTGGGAAAAGGACGACGGCACCGTGGGTACCGGTATTTTCAACGGCGATGTGGGCACCGTGGAGGAGATTGACCCCTCCGGGGAGCTGGTGACACTGCGGTTTGACGACCGGACGGCGGTGTATACCGCGGACCTTTTGGGACAGCTGGACATGGCCTATGCCATTACCGTGCATAAGGCCCAGGGAAGCGAGTATAAAGCCGTGGTGCTGCTGGCGGCTCCGGCAGCGCCGGGACTGCTGGTGCGGGGGGTGCTCTACACCGCTATGACAAGAGCCAGGGAGCTTTTGATCATGGTGGGGGATGATGTGATCCCCGGACAGATGGCGGTAAACGACCGCAGAGCCAGACGATACAGCGGCCTGCGCAGAAGATTGAAGTTGGGAGGAATCAACCAATGAATGTGTCGGATATCAACAGTTCGCTGGACAAAGCGGAACGGAGCATACTGAACTTTTTTATGCCCAGACGGTGCCCCTTCTGCGGAGCTATGGCGGACAAGGAGCTGCTGTGCGAAAAATGCAGGAAGACCCTGCCCTTCCGGGGGGAGCACGCCGTGGAGGCAGAGTCCTTTGCCCGGTGCGCCGCGCCGCTTTACTATGAGGGGCCGGTGCGCCAGGCCATCCTGGATTTTAAGTTCAAACGCAAAATGGGCTCCGTATCCTGCTTCGGTATGCTCATGGCCCAGTGCGCGGCGGAGCATTTTTCCGGGGAGTTTGACGCCATTACCTGGGTGCCGGTGAGCAAGAAGCGCCTGAAAAAGCGTGGATTCGATCAGGCGAGGTATCTGACGGCCTCTTTGTGCGTGGATTGGCATACGGAGCCTCTTGAGACACTGCGCAAGGTGGTGGACAACCCTGCCCAGTCGAGCATTGAAAGCCCTGAGGAACGGCGGGCCAATGTGCTGGGCGTTTACGAGGCGGTGGAGCCGCAGCGGTTTGCGGGCAGGCGGCTGCTGCTCATTGACGATATTCGCACCACCGGGGCTACATTGTTCGAGTGCGTGCGGGTGCTGAAGGAAGCCGGGGCCAAGGATGTGCTGTGCCTGACCCTGGCGGCAGGAGAGAGGAAGAAATAATCCATGCAGACGCAGGCATTTTTGAAGGCTGTTTCCTCGGTGGGTGTTTTTTTGCTGCTGGCCATACCGGGCTTTGTTTTCACAAGAAAAAAACTGCTGACAGGCAGACAGGTGGAGGGGATCTCCTCGGTTCTGGTGAACTTTCTGTGGCCGGCCATGGTAGTGGACGCCATGGCGAAGGTGCAGGCAAGCCGCGAGCTGCTGCGCCAGGCGGGGCAGTCGGCCCTGTGGGCACTCATGGTGATCGTTCTGGGCGCACTGTGCGCATGGATCTGGCTGAAGGTGGATAAAATAGGAAGCGTGCCGGGGGGCATACTGCTCTTTGCCGCCGCCTTCGCCAACACCGGACTCATCGGAATGCCCCTGATACGGCTGCTGCTGGGAGAGGAAATGCTGTTTCTGGCGTCCATTGTGGAGCTGGTGAACGATGTGCTGATCTTCTCTGTGGGCATTTTGCTGATCCAGACCGGCTGCGGCAAGCCGCGGCAGGCGGCTGTGAGAGGGCTGCTGTCTCCGGGCCTTGTGGGCGTGGCCATGGGATTTGTACTGTTTTTGACCGGGTGGAAGCTGCCCGCCTTTGTGGGAGAGGCAATGTCAATGGCGGCGGAGGCCACGGCACCCATGGTGCTGTTTCTGGTGGGCGCGCAGTTGGGCGAGGGCGACCTGAAAGCCCTGATACGGGACGCAAAGGCCTGGGTGCTGACGGGCCTGCGGCTGGTTGTTATTCCGGCGGCGGTGCTGGTGCTGTGGCGGATCTGTCTGGGTGAGCTTACTCCGGTGGGCCGGACACTGCTGCTGCTGTCGGCCATGCCGGGAGGCGCCTGCTGCGCCATGTTCACAAGGCAGTACGGCGGGGACTGGGGTCTTGCTACCCGGTGCGTGATGCTCTCTACCCTGTGCGCCGTGGTGACGGTGCCCCTGTGGCTTTTGGTGACTATTTTGTAAATAATTGGGAACAATTTAAAAATAAAGACGGGAATCTCTTGCAAAATGCAAAGGGACTCTATATAATAACAGCTTAGGTAAGAATCGGCGTTTCCCGCGCCGTTGCCATATTTTTACGAAATGACGAGGTGCAAAACTATGTGTGCATGGGGAAGAGATATAGGTATTGATTTGGGAACGGCGTCCGTTCTGGTGTATGTGAAGGGCAAGGGAGTTGTGCTCAATGAGCCGTCTGTGGTGGCTATTGACAAGAACACCGGCAAGCTCCTGAAGGTGGGTGCGGACGCGCAGGCTATGCTGGGCCGTACTCCCGGCAACATCGTGGCCATCCGGCCTCTGCGGGAGGGCGTGATCTCCGACTACGACATGACCGAGCGTATGCTCAAGGAGTTTATCCGCAAGATCTCCGGCGGCAGCTTCTTCTTTAAGCCCCGCATCATCATCTGCGTGCCCTCCGGCATCACCGAGGTGGAGGAGCGCGCCGTGGTGGACGCCGGTATTCAGGCCGGCGCGCGGCGGGTATACCTGATTGAGGAGCCTGTGGCAGCTGCTATCGGCGCCGGCATCGACATCACCCTGCCCGACGGACATATGGTGGTGGACATCGGCGGCGGTACCAGCGATATAGCGGTCATCAGCCTCTCCGGCGTGGTGGAGTCCGCTTCCATCAAGGTGGCCGGTGACCAGTTCAACGAGGCCGTGGTGAAGTATATGCGCCGCAAGCACAATGTGCTGGTGGGCGAGCGCACCGCGGAGCAGATGAAGATCCGGATCGGCTGCGTGTATCCCCAGGAGGAGGATGCCAGCATCGAGGTGAAGGGACGCTGCCTGGTGACGGGGCTGCCCAAGACCCTCACCATATATTCCTCCGAAATGCTGGAGGCCTTTGAGGAGCCGGTGGAGCGGATCCTGGAGGCAATCCACAGCGTGCTGGAGCGTACGCCGCCCGAGCTGGTGGGCGATATTTCCAGCAACGGCATTGTTATGACCGGCGGCGGCAGCCTGGTGAAGGGATTTGCCCAGCTGGTGGAGGCCCGCACGGGCATCCATACCGTGGTGGCGGAGGACGCCATCTCCTGCGTGGCACAGGGTACGGGCAAGAGCCTGGACTCCCTGAACGATATGCAGGACGGCACCGTGAACCTCTCCCGCAGACGGCAGATGAGCTGATGATTCCAAAGTGTCACAAAGGAAATCTTTGTGACGCTTTGCTCTTTTATCTTGATTTTCCCGGGAAACAGATTATTATTATGGCAGAGGAGATCCTCTGCGCAAAATACTACAGGAGGTGCTGAAATGAAGTTTTCAAGCAAGGTTGAAAAGTGCGGACTGTCCCCTATGCGGAAGTTCCATCCCTATGCGGTGGCGGCGCAGGAAAAGGGCAAAAAAATCTATCACCTGAATATCGGCCAGCCCGATATTGAGACGCCCAAGGCATATTTTGACGCTGTGAAGCATTTTGATCAGCCGGTGCTGGAGTACGCCCCGTCTCCCGGTATTCCGGAGCTCATCGAGGCTATCCGAAAGTATTACGCCAAGCTGAATATGCATTTTGCCCCGGAGAACATTCTCATTACCAACGGTGGATCCGAGGCCTTGCAGATCACCATGAACTGCATTCTGGATGACGGCGACGAGATCCTGATCCCGGAGCCTTTCTATCCCAACTACAACACGATGGTCCGTACCTGCGGCGCCGTGATACATCCCATCCCCACCTGCCCGGAGGAGGGCTACCACTATGCCGACCGCAGGAAGATCGAGGCGGAGATCAACGAGCACACCCGCGCCATTATGTGCACCAACCCCGGCAATCCCACCGGCACGGTTCTGACTCCGGAGGAGATGCGCATGATGGTGGATATCGCCAAGGAGCACGACCTGTTCATCATCGGCGATGAGGCCTACCGTGAGTTTGTGTATGCCGGGGAGCCGCTGCAGTCTCTGGGTGAGTTTGAGGACGCGGCGGAGAATGTTGTCGTCATCGACACCGTTTCCAAGCGGTTTTCCGCCTGCGGCGCGCGCATCGGCTGCCTCATCTCCCGGAATAAGGAGCTGATGGCCCACGCCATGAAGTACGCCCAGTGCCGCCTGTGCGTGCCCACCATCGACCAGTTGGCCTCTGCCGCTTTGTATGATGTGGGATCGGAGTATTTTGCCGCCGTGCGGGATGAGTATAAGCGCCGCCGGGACACCGTGATGCGTAAGCTCAAGGAGATCCCCGGTGTTGTATGTGAGTGTCCCAAGGGTGCCTTCTACGTGATGGCTGCCCTGCCGGTGGATAACGCGGAGAAGTTCCAGATCTGGCTGCTGGAGCATTTTGACGACCATGGCGATACCGTGATGTTTGCCCCCGGCGGCGGCTTCTATGCCACTCCCGGCAAGGGCTTAAACGAGATACGCATTGCCTATGTCCTCAAACAGGAGGCTTTGGAGCGGGCTATGGATCTGCTGGCCCTGGGCATCAAGGCCTACAACGAGAGATAATTATAAAATTTCACAAGGGGAGGCAGCCGCCTGCCTCCCCTTGTGTTTTTGCTCCGAAAAGGATACACTATAAAAAACACGAGGAGAGAACGGTATGTTTCAGGGATATACGCAGGAGACAGTGAACTTTATGTGGGGCATCCGCTTCAATAACGAACGGGAGTGGTTTTTGGCCCATAAGGAGGACTATCAGAAGCATCTGATGGAGCCTACCAGGGCTTTGGGTGAGCAGGTCTATGAGGGCTTGCGGGGGATGCTCCCCCATGAGCCTCTCCTGCTGAAGGTCAGCCGTATCTATCGGGATGCCCGACGGCTCCACGGCCGGGGGCCGTACAAGGATCACCTGTGGTTCTGCGTGCGCACCGGGGACAAGGACTGGACGGGACGGCCCACCTTCTACTTCGAGATCGCCCCGGAGTATTACAGCTACGGCATGGGCTTCTGGCAGGCTCGGGCAGAGCTGATGGAGCTCTTTCGCCGGGATCTGCAGGAGCACCCGGATGAATTCGGCAGGCTGGTGCGCCTGTTCAACAGGCAGAGGGAGTTCGTCCTCACCGGGGACAGCTATGCCCGCAGCAAGGGGGAAGTCAGCGACCTTCTGCGGCCGTGGTTCCAGAAAAAGTCCCTGTCCCTGAGCCATGAGCTGCCTCTGGATGAGAAGATCTTTCGGCCGGAGCTGGCCGAGGAGATGCTGGCAGGATTCAAGACGCTGGTGCCATTTTATAAGTATTTTGCGGCGCTATGCGCCTCGGTGGAGCGCAGGCCGGAGGAGTGAGGAGGCATTATCATGCGTCAATATGTGATAGATGCCTTTACGGATCATGTGTTTGCGGGGAATCCGGCGGCGGTGTGCGTGATGGACGCGTGGCTGCCGGAGGACACGGTGGTCGCCTATCAGGCCAGCCGTCGGGGTGGCACGCTGTACTGCACGCAGGCCGGTGAACGGATCCGTATGAGCGGCAAGGCAGCGGTTTACTCTGTGGCAGATATTTGTATCAATTGATGGAGAGGGGCGGATTTTTCCACCGCTCTTTGTGGAAAACGGAGGTTTTTCCGCATATAATTGACAAGCTGCGGCGGCAGAACTATAATAAATCCCAGCAAAACCCCATAAACTAAATACCTTATCAAGAGTGGTTGAGGGAACGGCCCGATGAAACCACGGCAACCTGCATTGCAAGGTGCCAAATCCGACGAGTATGCTGAATGCGGAAGTGATAGTCCCGCATTCGTCCTTCGACAGATGAGGAGCGATTCTAAAGCACGATCCGTCGAAATGCCGGAGCGTGTTTTTTTCATAGCTCCGAACCGTATGGGGATTGCAATATTTTATACGAAAAGGAGCAAACAAACCATGGCAAGAAGATTATTCACATCTGAGTCCGTCACCGAGGGGCACCCCGACAAGATCTGCGATCAGATCTCCGACGCTGTGCTGGACGCAATTCTGGAGAAAGATCCCAACGGCCGCGTGGCCTGCGAGACCTGTGCTTCCACGGGCCTGATCCACATCATGGGGGAGATCACCACCAACTGCTATGTGGACATTCCCAAGATCGCCCGTCAGGTGGTGCTGGACATCGGCTATGACCGAGCCAAATACGGTTTTGACGGCAATACCTGCGCCGTTATCACCAACATCGACGAGCAGAGCGGCGACATCGCGCTGGGCGTGGACAAGAGCCTGGAGGCCAAGAGCAGCGGCGATACCGAGCTGGATAACGGCGCCGGCGACCAGGGCATGATGTTCGGCTATGCCTGCAACGAAACACCGGAGCTGATGCCGCTGGCTATCTCCATTGCGCAGAAAATGGCCAAGCGCCTCACCGATGTGCGAAAGCAGGGATTGGTGGACTATCTGCGCCCCGACGGCAAGACCCAGATCACCGTGGAATATGACGAGAGCGGCAAGCCCGTTCGTGTGGACACTGTGGTGCTGTCCACGCAGCACGCTGCCGAGGCTACTCTGGAGCAGATTCGCAAGGACATGATCGAGCTGGTCATCAAGCCCACCGTGCCTGCGGGGCTGCTGGACGAGAACACCAAGATCTATGTGAATCCCACCGGCCGCTTTGTCATTGGCGGCCCGCAGGGCGACAGCGGCCTTACCGGCCGAAAGATCATCGTGGATACCTACGGCGGCAGCGCTCCCCACGGCGGCGGCGCCTTCTCCGGCAAGGATCCTACCAAGGTGGATCGCAGCGCCGCTTACGCTGCCCGCTGGGTGGCCAAGAACATCGTGGCCGCCGGCCTGGCTGCCCAG
>SAMEA3663010__coassemble_810_pt1 | contig 10235 bp, 12 predicted proteins | sample SAMEA3663010__metabat2_high_PE_006 | metagenome-assembled genome bin SAMEA3663010 (sample SAMEA3663010) | pig gut metagenome | biome: pig gut; feature: pig-associated habitat; material: faeces | place: France | collected 2012 | reverse complement strand
CTCGGTCTTCTCCTCAGCAGCGGGAGCAGCAGCGCCGGCAGCGGGAGCGGCCATAGCGGCGGCGGAAACGCCGAACTCTTCCTCCAGAGCGTGCACCAGCTCGCTCAGCTCCAGAACGGTCAAACCCTTGATCTCTTCGATCATAGCAGTAATCTTCTCAGACATTGTATTAGCCTCCTATTATAAGATATTTTTTGTTTATTCTTTCGCTGATTACTCAGCAGCCTCGGCAGGAGCACCCTGCTTCTCGGCGATCTGCTTAATTACGCAAGCCAGAGCGGAAATGGGAGCCAACATGGTACCCAGAACCTGAGCCTGCAGAATGGGCAGTGCGGGGATGGATGCCAGAGCATTCACGGTCTCCAGGGGAACAACTTTTCCCTCCAGGAAGCCGCCCTTGATCTCGAACCGGCCATTGAGCTTCTTTGCAAACTCAGCGATGACACGAGCGGGAGCGACGGGGTCAGCAGCGATAGCCAGAGAAGTGGTACCGTTGAGCTGCTCATCAAGCTCGTTCAATCCGCAGTTGTTGAATGCAAAGCGCAGCAGGGTGTTCTTGATGACGGAATACTCCACATCGTTTTTGCGGCACTCAGCGCGCAGAGCAGTGTCCTCTGCCACGGTGATGCCCTTGTAGTCCACGATGACGCCGGCGCCGGAATTCCGGATCTTCTCGGTCAAAGTGGCCACGATTGCCTGCTTTTCAGACAGAACTTTTGCGTTGGGCATTCTTTGATTTCACCTCCATGAGAATTGTCGGTGCGTTCAAAAAGGAAACCCGTCCCTGTGCCAAAAGACACAAGGACGGGGTAAAGCAATCATAATTGATTTGCCATCCTCGGCAGGACTTACGGACAAGTCCACCTGCTGTCTTTGGAACGCATCATTTATTATATCCAGGGCTTTGGCAAATGTCAAGCCCTAAATACCATTGTGGTGCAAAAATTACAGCTGCTTGTTGGCGTTCATCTTCACGCCGGGGCCCATGGTGGATGCGGCCACACAGGACTTGATATACTGGCCCTTGGCGGCGGCGGGCTTGGCCTTGATGATGGCGCCCAGCAGAGCGGTGTAGTTCTCATACAACTTGTCCGCACCGAAAGAAACCTTGCCGATGGGGCAATGGATGATGTTGGTCTTGTCCAGACGATACTCAACCTTACCGGCCTTAGCCTCGGTGACAGCCTTGGCGGCGTCGGGAGTCACAGTACCGGACTTGGGAGAGGGCATCAGGCCCTTGGGGCCCAGAACCTTACCCAGACGGCCCACCACGCCCATCATGTCGGGGGTAGCAACCACCACATCGAAATCGAACCAGTTTTCCTTCTGGATCTTCTCCACCAGATCCATGTCGCCCACATAATCGGCGCCAGCGGCCTTGGCAGCTTCAGCCTTGTCGCCCTTGGCGAACACCAGCACACGCACAGACTTACCGGTACCGTTGGGCAGCACGATGGCGCCGCGGACCTGCTGGTCTGCATGGCGGGAGTCAACGCCCAGCTTCACATGAAGCTCGACGGTCTCATCAAACTTAGCGGAAGCGGTCTTGCAGATCAGTTCCAGACCTTCCTTGGGATCGTACAGAGCGGCCTTGTCGATCTGCTTGGCGCTCTCCTGATATTTCTTGCCTCTAAACATACCTTACACCCTCCTTATTCACCGACGACAACGCCCATGGAGCGTGCGGTACCAGCGATCATGCTCATAGCGGCTTCCAGAGAAGCGGCGTTCAGATCACGCATCTTCAGCTCAGCGATCTTCTGAATGGAGGCCTTGGAAATGGTAGCGACCTTCTCCTTGTTGGGAACGCCGGAACCGGACTCAATGTTGCACTCCTTCTTGATGAGGACGGCTGCGGGGGGAGTCTTCGTGATGAAGGAGAAGGAACGGTCGGCATACACGGTGATGACCACGGGAATGATGAGACCCATATCGTTCTTCGTCCGCTCATTGAACTCCTTGGTGAAAGCGGCGATGTTCACGCCGTGCTGACCCAGAGCGGGGCCAACGGGGGGTGCGGGAGTTGCTTTACCTGCAGGGATCTGCAGCTTTACATAACCAACGACTTTCTGTGCCATGACAGGCACCTCCTTTTTAATAATGTGGTAGCGGCCGGCCCAATGCCGAACCCGCTTTTGGCGAGACGCTCAGGCGCCTCTCCCACTTGTGCCGGACTGGTTTTGCCCCGGCGTTTCTGCGCGGATACTGCCGTGCCTCAGGACAGGACCTCCACCTGGTCGAGCTCCAGCTCCACCGGGGTCTCTCTGCCAAACATGGAAACCACAACCCGCACCTTGTTCTTCTCGGGTTCGATCTCCTCCACGACACCTGTGAAACTGGCCAGAGGACCTTCCGTGATCTTCACGGTATCGCCCACATGGTACAGCACCACGATCTCGTGCTTCTCCACGCCTAATGCGGCCACTTCTTCCTCCGTCAGCGGAATGGCCTTGTTGGCTTCGCCCACGAAACCGGTAACACCGCGAATGTTGCGGACCAGATGCCAGGTATCGTCGGTCAGCACCATTTTAATGAGCACATAACCGGGGAATACCTTCCGCTCCACTTCCTTCATGACGCCGGCCTCCGTGACCTCGGTCACGGTCTCCATGGGGATCTCCATTTTCTGGACCATATCCTCCAGACCACGGTTGGCCACGGATTTCTCGATGGCGGCCTTTACCGCGTTTTCATAACCGGAGTAGGTGTGAAGTACATACCATTTTGCGTTATCGGCCATGCTCTGCTCCTTAAGCGGCGAACAGGCCGACCAAAGTCTTGACCGCCAAAACGGCCACTGCGTCAAACACCCAGATAAACACGCCTACACCCAGGGAGCACAGGAGCACTGTACCGGTGTTCTTCGCCGTCGTCTTGCCATCGGGCCAAACGACCTTTTTCAGCTCGCTTCTCATCTCACGGAACCACTTGCCGCGGTCTTTTTTAACCTTGTTAACCTCTGCCATCGTTACACAACCTTTCTTTTCATCCAATCACTTGGTTTCGGTGTGAACCGTATGCTTTCTGCAGAAGGGGCAATACTTGTTCATCTCAAGACGATCAGGACTGTTCTTCTTGTTCTTCATCGTGTTGTAGTTTCTCTGCTTGCACTCGTTGCATCTCAAAGTAATCTTCACGCGCATCTAACGGCACCTCCTTATTAGATTGGGCTGCCCGTTGTTCGGATCAGCCGTTTGCCTCCCTGCTCCGCAGATTTTCCCCGCACGCCGAAGCGAAAAGCGCGCAAAAAGGAAAGCACCCACTCACAGGTATTTTTTATTCTATCACTGTTTTCGCAAGCGGTCAACCTGTTTTTTGCAAAAAATCGCATTTTTTTAAGGAAATATTGCCACCTGCCATCTTGTCGTGGTATGATAGGAAAAAAGCAGCCGCGGTGCGGCTTGGAAAGGATTTTTTCTATGAAAATCATGGCCATTGACTATGGCGACGCCCATACCGGTATCGCCATCTCCGACCGCATGGAGACCCTGGCTGGCTTCACCACCGTGATAGACAGCCGCAGGCAGGATGAGGTGGTGGCTCAGATTCAGAAGCTCATCGCCGAACACGGCGTGGAGCGTCTGGTGCTGGGCTATCCCAAAAATATGGACGGCACCTTGGGTCCCCGGGCGGAGAAATGTGCCGCGCTGGGTGAAATCCTGCAGGCGGCCACCTCCCTGCCCCTGGTACTATGGGACGAACGGCGCAGCACCGTGGAGGCCCACGCCATCCTCCTCGCAGGCGGAAAAAACGGCAAGCAGCGCAAAAAAATCGTGGATGCCGTGGCCGCCAGCCTGATGCTGGAAGGCTATCTCACCCGGCGGCGGCTGGAGGGAAATCCATGAAAATATGCGTCATCGGCGGCGGTGCGGCAGGCATGATGGCCGCCCTGACAGCCGCGGAAAGCAGCCACAGCGTCCTGCTGCTGGAGCGGCAGAGCCGGGTGGGCCGCAAGCTACTGGCCACCGGCAACGGCCGCTGCAATCTCACTAATTATAATGTATCCCCCGCCCACTATCACGGTGGGACCGGCTTCTGTGATTTTGCTCTGGAGCAGTTTGATGTAGGCGCCACTCTGCAATACTTCACCTCCCTGGGTCTTTTGACCGTGTCGGAAAGCAGCGGCCGCGTCTATCCCATGAGCAACATGGCCGGCAGTGTACTGGACGTCCTGCGTTACGCCCTGGAGCGCTCCGGCATAGATGTGCGAACGAATCAGGTAGTCACCGGCATTCGAAAAGCCCCGGAGGGCTTTGCTGTTCATACCGAAACAGCCTCTTTTTCCGCCCAGCGGATCATTCTGGCCGCAGGCGGTGGTGCGGGCAGCAAGGTGGGCGGCGTCATGGATGGCTACCGCCTGGCCAAAGATCTGGGCCATCACCGCACCGCACTGTACCCCTCCCTGGTGCAAGTCAAGACCGACCCCACCTACCCCCGGGCGTTGAAGGGGGTGAAGGCTGAGTGTGGCATCGCCATATGCCGGGGCGATCAACGGGTAGCGCATAACCGCGGTGAAGTTCTGTTTACCGAATACGGCGTCAGCGGCCCGGCAATTTTTGATCTCTCCCGCGCTGTCTCCACCGGCGGCGGGGGGCTCTCCTGCGTCCTGAATTTCTTTCCTGACTGGTCGGAGAGCGAGGTGCTGCATTGGCTCGGGCAGCGCCGGGAGGCCATGGCCGCTCATGAAGCCTCCACCCTGCTCACAGGCTCCTGCCATACCCGTTTGGGGCAAATGATCTGCAAGGCCGCCGGTTTCACCAATCAGAGCGCATCCACACTGACCCGGACAGATCTGCGTCGCATTGCGGAGCAGGCCACCCATTTCACCCTCCTCATCACCGGTACCTGCGGCTTCGACCAGGCTCAGGTCACCGCCGGAGGATTGGACACCCGGGAATTTGATCCCCAGACCCTGCAAAGCCGTCTGGTACCGGGCCTGTACGCCTGCGGTGAGGTGCTGGATGTCGACGGCGATTGCGGCGGTTATAACCTCCAGTGGGCCTGGAGCAGCGGCAGATTGGCGGGGAAAGTGCTGTGATACCGCCTCACATAGGGGCTGGCGTTCCCGATAACCCGCAAAATATTATAAAAAGCGGAGGCGATGCCTCCGCTTTTTATTATTTGTCCGTCAGATCCGAGGGCAGCTTCTTGCTCTCCATGGGAAAAATCGAAAGCTGATTTCCGTCCGCCATGGCCAGAAATACCTCCTCCGCCTCCTTATACCCCTGCTGTCGGAGCTGGTTCATAAGCCAGGTCACGTTCTTTCCTATCCGCTGCAGGTTCCCCGGCAGCACTTCCCCGTCCAGGATCACCGGGGTCTGGAGCAAGGTCTGATCCGGTTGGATGGAAAAATCCGCCGGTGTGGCAGGTCTCTGCATCTCCACCGGCAGGAATGTCACCTTACCGTTGTGTTCCAGCAGCGCCGTCTGGATCTGGCTCAGGTCAAAATAGCCACCGATGCGGCAATACATGAGGAACTCCCCCAAGTCCATCTTGGCCTTTTTCAAATTATCCCGGTAAATGACGCCTCCATCCATGAGTATCAGCGGCTTGCCTGTCATTATCCGGCGGGCCGCCAGCGATTTGTTGGTCAGCAGAGAAATGATCACCGCCACCACCGCATATATAACCATGGCAAGCAGAGAATTTTCCGGTGTGTCCAGTTCCGTGGCCATTTCGGCGGCAATGGAGCCTATGGTGATGCCCACGATGTAGTCAAAAAGGTTCATTTGCGACACCTGTTTGTTGCCCATGAGCTTGGTCAGCAGAAACAGCGCCGCCAGTGATATAAGCGAGGTCATAGCCACCCGCAGCAGATTCATAAGAATACCTCCCCTTCCATACTTTTCATCAGTATGACCGGGGAGATAAGATTTTATCCATGATGCTCCTCATTTTCATTGGTGTGGATGTTGATGAATTCCGCCCGCATCTTGGAATAGAGGATGGTCTGGCTGCTGTATAGACCGCAGTAGCCGGAGAGCAGGTAACTGATGGCGCAGGCCATGGCGAAATACAGCAAGTCTCCCGTGCCGAAGAGTTCAATGCTCAAAAAAACAGACGCAATGGGGCAGTTGACGGCTCCGCAGAACACCGCCACCAATCCGATAGCCGCGCCGAAGCCCGCTGGCAGGCCCAAGAAGCCGCCCAACAGGCACCCAAAGCAAGCCCCCACAAAGAAGGAGGGCACTACCTCGCCGCCCTTAAAGCCAAATCCAATGGTCACAGCGGTAAACAAAAGCTTTAGGATCCACGCCCAGCCGTCCACTTGGCCGCCCATGGCCCGCTCCACCACTTCCATGCCCGCGCCGTTATAGTCGGTATTCCCCACCAGCAACGTCAGCCCGACGATCAGCGCGCCGCCCACGGCCACCCGTAAAAACGGGTTGGGCAGGAGCCTTGCCGCCAAGCTGCCCGTTTCCTGTATGCCCCGGCAAAAGAGGATGCTCACCACCGCGCAGCCGATGGCCAAAAAGATCACCAGCAACATGGTCCATGGATCCATCCCCGGGTCGGCCACCGTGAAGCGGGTAGGCGGCACGCCCATGACCAGGCTCACCAGATATCCCACCAGCGCCGCCGTCAGGCAGGGGATAAGTCCGGCGTAGTAAAACACGCCAACGCTGATAACCTCCATGGCGAAGACCGCCGCCGTCAGCGGCGTGCCGAACAGCGCCGCGAACACGGCGCTCATGCCGCACAGGGTCGCCAGGGGCAAATCCTTCTCCCCTAAATGCAGCAGCCGTCCTGTGGTGAAGCCAATGCCGCCGCCGATCTGCAGCGCCGCGCCCTCCCGGCCGGCGCTGCCACCGCCCAGATGGGTCAGCACCGTGGAAAGGAAGATCACCGGTACCAAAAGCACCGGCACATTCCTGCCAAAGTGCACTGACTCGATGACGGCGTTGGTGTCCTTCCCCTCCACTCGAGTCACACGGTATAACCCCGCAATCACAAGGCCCAGCACAGGCAGCAGATACAGGATCCACGGGTGCGCGCCCCGGGCCCAGGTGGCATAGTGCACGCCGATGTGGAACAGCGATCCGATAACGCCGCCCACGCCGCCGATGAGGCCGCCCACCGCCAGCCATTTCCCCAGCACGGCGGGATATGCTCCCATATGGGTCATATATTTTTTCAGCCGCTCCACCGTGTGCCGCCTTCCTTTCCCGCAAATCCGTCAAAATTTCTCCTATTTTATACCACCTTTGTCCGTTGGTGTCAATCACTGTCACAAAGATAGAGCCTTACCCTCCTCGAAACAACGCCCCCTCTCCATTCTGCAAACCGCAGCTTCACCACAAGGCAGAACGCCCCGAATTCGCCCCGGTTCCCGACATGGCTAAAAATTTTTTAGATTATCTCACATTTTTTTGGTTTTTATGGTTGATTCTGCTGACAGAATGTTCTATACTATAGCTGTAAAAGCCGTATACCCTGATAACAACACAAAAACAGGAGGTACTATCAAATGAAGTATAACCGCACTTTTAACTTTTCCGCCGGCCCCGCTATGATGCCGGAACCCGTTCTGGAGGAGATCCGCGACGAAATGATGAACTACCGTGGCAGCGGTATGTGCGTCATGGAGATGAGCCACCGCTCCAAGGTGTTCCAGCAGATCATCGACGAGGCCGAGGCCGATCTGCGTGATCTGATGAACATTCCCGACAATTACAAGGTTCTGTTCATCCAGGGCGGCGCCACCCTGCAGTTCGCCGCTGTGGCATGGAATCTGATGAAGAACGGCAAGGCCGTGTACATCGAGACCGGCGCTTGGTCCAAGAAGGCCATTGCCGAGGCTAAGAAGTACGGCGAGGTTATCGTAGCCGCCTCCTCCAAGGATAAGAATTATAGCTACATTCCCGATTGCTCCGATCTGGACATTCCCGAGGACACCGACTATGTCTACATCTGCGAGAATGAGACCATCCACGGTGTGACCTGGAACAAGCTGCCCAACACCAAGGGCCATGTGCTGGTGTCTGACCAGTCCTCCATGTTCCTGTCCAAGCCCTGCAATGTATCTGACTATGGTATGATCTATGCCGGCGTGCAGAAGAACGTCGGTCCCGCCGGCATGGTGGTGGTCATCATCCGCGAAGATCTGATCCGCGAGGATGTCGATCCCAAGATGCCCATTTACATGAGCTACAAGACCCACGCCGACAACGGCTCCATGTACAACACCCCCAACTGCTGGGCCATCTACTGCTGCGGCAAAGTCTTCAAGTATCTGAAGTCCATCGGCGGTCTGGAAGAGATGCACAAGCGCAACCTGGCCAAGGCCAAGGTCATCTATGACTTCCTGGATTCCTCCAAGATGTTCAAGGGTACCGTGGAGCCCGAATTCCGCTCCCTGATGAACATCCCCTTCGTCACCGAGTCCGCCGAGCTGGATGCCGAAGTGGTCGCCGCTACCAAGGCTGCCGGTTACGACAACCTTAAGGGCCACAAGTCTGTGGGCGGTCTGCGCGCTTCCGTGTACAATGCTATGCCCATCGAGGGTGCACAGGCTCTGGTGGAGTTCCTGAAGAAGTTCGAGGCCGAGCATAAGTAAGGCTATTTATAAGGGGGACACCGTCCCCCTTATCCCTTCCATTCAAATAAAAAAATAAAGGAGATTACTATTATGCGTATTCTGGTTACCGACGGTATGGATAAAACCGCTATGGCTCAGCTCCGTGAGATGGGTCACGAGGTAGTGGAGCAGTTCTATGAGCCCGATCAGCTGGGCGCCGCTCTGAAGGATTTCGACGCTGTGGTCGTCCGCTCCAAGACCAAGGTCCGCGCCAACCACATTGACGAGGCCAAGGGCGGCAAGCTCAAGCTCATCATCCGCGGCGGCGTGGGCGTGGACAACATTGATGTCAAGTACGCCGAGTCCTGCGGCATCACTGTGAAGAATACCCCCCGCGCTTCCTCCCAGTCCGTTGCCGAGCTGGCCATGGGTCATATGTTCTCCTGCGCCCGCTACATTTCCGTCGCCGGTCACACCATGCGCGAGGATAAGTGGGAGAAGAAGGCTTACGGCAAGGGCATCGAGCTGCAGGGCAAGACCCTGGGCATCGTGGGCTTCGGCCGCATCGGCCAGCACCTGGGCGTTATGGCTAAGGCCATCGGCATGAAGGTCGTCGCTTTCGATATCTTCCACATCCCCGGCATTGAGGAGCAGCTGGGCATTCCCTATGTGGAAATGGATGAGCTGCTGGCTCAGTCCGACTTCGTTTCCGTCCACGCTCCCGCAGTGGATGGCGGCGCTCTGATCTCCGCCGAGAACATCGCCAAGATGAAGGACGGCGTGGTGGTCATCAACACCTCCCGCGGTACCAACGTGGATGAGGCCGCGCTGCTGGCCGCTCTTGAGTCTGGTAAGGTGCGCGCCGCCGGTCTGGATGTGTACGCCGACGAGCCCGCCACCAACAAGGCGCTCTACAGCCATCCCATGGTTTCCTGCACGCCGCACATCGGCGCTGCCACTATGGAGGCCCAGGAGCGTATCGGCGCCGAGATCGTGGAGATCATCAAGAACTTTTAAGTTTTTCCCAGACTATACTGCCGCAAACCACAACAGGAAGGCAACAGCCTACGCTGCTGCCTTCCTGTTCTTTTTATGTTCTGGTCTGTTTGTGTGTATTGTGCTGTGCCGTCTCATTTACCGGCGCTTGCCACCCTGAGGCGGTCATCTGCCGTCCACTTCCTCCTTGATGCGCCGCCCATCATCCAGGAGGCGGGTAAGCCGCACTGCATCATCGCTCACCATTGCCTCGCGGTATTCGCTCAGCGCGCCGATGAGCTGATTCAGCTCGCTGATCAGGTTATCCTTATTCTCCAAAAACAGCTCCGCCCACATAGGAGGATTGAGCCAGGCCACCCGAGTCAGATCCCGGTAGCTTCCGGCAGAAAAACCCTTGCGCTTGCGCGCGGTGGGGCTCTTGATATACGCGTTGGAGATGACATGAGCCATCTGAGAGGTAAAGGCAATGATCTCATCATGATCCTCCGCTGTGGTAATACTGATGCGGCCAAACTGAGCCGGTTTCAAAAGATCCTTGACCCGGCTCAACAGGGCAATATCGTCATAAACAGGCGGAACGATCACCATCGGTGCGCCCTTGAAGAGATTGGCTCCGGCGTATTTGAATCCGGACTGGTGGGTGCCGGCCATCGGATGCCCTCCCAGGTAGGTAAAGCCCCAGCGTTTGGCAAGACGGAAGCCCACGGAGCAAACAACGCGC
>SAMEA3663010__coassemble_779_pt1 | contig 10536 bp, 14 predicted proteins | sample SAMEA3663010__metabat2_high_PE_006 | metagenome-assembled genome bin SAMEA3663010 (sample SAMEA3663010) | pig gut metagenome | biome: pig gut; feature: pig-associated habitat; material: faeces | place: France | collected 2012 | reverse complement strand
GGAGAATCCCGCGGCGGCTGCTTTTTATTCATAATAGCTTGTATTCCCTGTTTCGCTGACTTCCGCCGATCACCCGGCAGCCCTGACTTTTGAGAGCGGATGCTATGATTTTCGCATCCTGCAAAGCGGTTTCGTTTTCCATTTGATTCAGGAGATATGTGTCAGCCAAATGCTCTTTTATCAGTCCCCGGGCCACCAATTCCGCCGTCACCTCGTCCTCCGGTGTGCATCCGGTGTGGGGGCAGAATATTTCCGGCCGATGCACGGCTTCGCGCACCGGGCGATGCAGGCCCGACAGACCCACCACGCATACAACCCGGCGGCAGTTTCCGGGAATGACCGGCTCATGGGGGGCATGGGCCTTTAAGGGAAAGCGGCGGGAACCGTCCGCCTCCACCAATACATAGTCGGCAAGGTCCGCCAAAATCTCATAGGGAAGGCCGCAGTCCGTCAGCTTTCCTTTGGCGGTCTCCCGTCCGGCGCATACGACTCTGCCGGCAGTAAATGCCTGCCGCAGCGTTTCCTCCGTAGGCTCGGTAAGAGTGGGCAGATCATCATAGGGCATGAAGTGGGTACTGGTACACAGAAGTATCCGTCCCGGCAGTTCCTGCGCCAGGGTGTGCAGCAGGGTGGATTTTCCGCCGCTGCCTATGACGGCGGTCACGCCTTTTTTGATGCCCAATATGGGCTGAAGCTCCATCCTGACCCCTCCTTTAGCCCATAGTATACCCCAGAAATTGCCCCTTGTCCAGTTGACAGTTGGCGCCGAAGCGGATAGAATAGCCACAGGATTATTCTTCGCGGAGAATCAGGAAGGCAGGTAGAGAGAAATGGCAGTTCTCATTCGCGGAGCGGGGGACATTGCAACAGGTATCGCCCTGCGTCTGCACCGTTCGGGATATCGCATCATTATGACGGATCTGCCTCAGCCCACCTCCATCCGCCGCACGGTTTGCTTTTCTGAGGCTATCCGTCTGGGTCGGGTGCGGGTAGAGGATGTGGAGGCTGTTCGGGCTGCTTCGGCGCAGGATGCGCTGGCTCTTGCCGCCTCCGGCGTAATTGCCGTGCTGCCGGATCCGGAGTGCGCAATGCTGCCTGCGCTGGGGCCGTCTGCGGTGGTGGACGCCATTTTGGCCAAGCGCAATCTGGGCACTGCCCTTGACAATGCCCCGGTGGTCATCGGTGTCGGCCCGGGCTTCACGGCCGGAGAAGATTGCCACGCCGCCGTGGAGACCATGCGAGGGCATACTTTGGGCCGGGTGCTGTACAGCGGCACGCCTATTCCCAATACAGGCATTCCCGGCCTCATCGGCGGCTACGGCGCCGAGCGGGTGCTTCGTGCGCCGGCGGAGGGCGTATTTGAGCCGAAAATGGAGATAGGTCGGCTTGTGAAAAAGGGCGAGGTGGCGGCAGTCGTGAACGGCGTTCCCATGCTCTGCACCATTGACGGCTGCCTGCGGGGCCTGCTGCAGGGAGGGCTCACCGTGGCGGAGGGCATGAAATGCGGAGACATCGACCCCCGCTGCAAACCGGAGCATTGCCTGCAGGCTTCGGATAAAGCCCTGTCCGTAGGCGGCGGCGTGCTGGAGGCCCTGCTGCATTTCGGCTGTCTGCCCGATCTGAATTAAAAAAATGTCTGCCTTGGGCAGACATTTTTTTATCGCAGCAGGAATCCCAGGCCCACCAGAACACAGCCCAGCAGGAAGAAAAGCACCAGAAGCACCGCGGAATTTCGTAAAAATTTTCCCCAGCCAAGAGAAGGCAGATCCATGAACGGATAGGGGTACAGCAGCCCCGTGTGTCCGATGGGCTTGCCGCTTGTGGCCCGCAGCAGCGCGTAAACGGTGTAGGCCAGGGGCAGTATCAGCCACCACACGGCACACAGCAGGGACAGCCCCGTTTTGTCCGCCAGAAACAGCCATTGCCCAACCACCAGCAGCGGCATCAGGTAATGCACGCAGATATTTCCGAAGCTTCCGCCAAAGTCCGCGAATTTCTGCCCCTTCCGCTTTTCATAGGGCACCAAAATGAACTGATAGACCAGGTGAGTCACCCAGATATACAGAGCCATGGCGCAGGAGAGGCGCACATCCGTCAAAATGGCCCACATCCGTCCGCCTGGCGCAAATCCGGCGCAAAACAGCAGCAGCTCATATATCGTTAACAGGAGGTTGCTCTGGTTGGTATAAAAGCAGAACATACCCGCCCGGATATGTCCCTTAGGAATGAGTTGGGAGTGCAGCAGCAGTCCCACGGTGTTCAGTAAAAACAGCAACAGTGCCGATAGCTGCAGGCCGGACATTGTATTGCCCCCTTATTTAATTTCAGATCCGATAGGTGGAGCAGTCCACCTTATCCTTTGTAATGGTGATGATGCCGTAGGTGCAGGGGGACCCTCTGCCTACAGAGCCGGGATTCATCACCCACAGTGTTCCGTCAAAATCCACCAGAGGCTGATGGGTATGCCCATAGAGCAGGATCTGCGCGCCCATCTCCCGTGCGGCGTAAACAGCGGACATGGCGCCTGCTTTCACATGCCTTGTGTGGCCGTGCATCATCAATATCCGCACGCCGCCGTACTCCGTCAGCACCTCCGGCGCATCCACGGCGCCCCAGTCACAGTTTCCCGGCACGCACTGCATGGGGATACCCGGATAATGCCGGTGCAGCGCTTCGGCATCGTGCCGGCAGTCCCCCAAATGCAAAATGGCGCCCGGCTCGGCCAGGTCCACACACCGGATCATATTTTCCACATTCCCGTGTGAATCCGATAAAACCAAGATCCGCATACAGCACCTCTTGCCAATAGTATACCCTGATTATACCAGCAGGCAGTTGAAAATTCAACGATTTCAGGATAGAATAATGAGGAAAGGGGAGTGGCGCCATGTATGAGAGCATAGTCAAGCTGGACCTCCACGGAAAAAATACCTACCAGGCCCGTGTGGCTCTGGACGCCGTGCTGCGCCGTGCCAGGTGCGGCACCTACCGCATTCGCTGCATCCACGGCTTCCATGGCGGCACGGCGCTGCGGGACATGATCCGCTCGGAGTATGCCCACCATCCAAAGGTCATCCGGCTGGAAGCCGGCGCTGACGGCGGCACCACCGATCTGGTGCTGCGGGAATTATAGGAGGAGCATGGGATGAAACATACACTCACGGTCGCACAGGTCCAGATGCGGGTGACCCGGGACAAGGCGGAGAATATTGCCGCGGCCTGCCGCCTGATCCGCCGGGCGGCGGAGCAGAGAGCGGAGTTTGTGATGCTGCCGGAGATGTTCTGCTGCCCGTACGAAAACGGCGCCTTCCGCCCCTATGGGGAGGAGCAGGGCGGCCCTGCCCAGAGGGCGCTTTCTGCCCTTGCCGCTGAGCTGGGCATTTGGATTGTGGGGGGATCCATTCCCGAGCTGGAGGGGAACCGGGTCTATAACACCTCGTTTGTTTATGACAGTGCCGGCCGTCAGGTGGCCCGCCACCGGAAAATGCATTTGTTTGACATCTCTGTGGAGGGTGGCCAGACCTTCCGGGAGTCTGATACACTTTCCCCGGGAGGAGAGATCACTGTGTTCGACACCCCCTGGGGGAAGATGGGCCTTTGCATTTGCTTCGACCTGCGGTTTGAAGAACTGGCCAGGCTGATGGCTTTGCGGGGCGCAAGGGTAATTTTTGTTCCGGCGGCCTTCAATATGACCACCGGTCCCGCCCACTGGGAGCTGCTGTTTAGGCAGCGGGCGGTGGATAACCAGCTTTTTACCGTGGGCACATCCCCTGCCCGCAGCGAGTCGGAGACCTATGTGGCCTGGGGCCATTCCATCGTCTGCGACCCCTGGGGCAGCGTCCTGCATCAATGTGGGGCGGAGGAGGAGATCTCGATAACTTCTCTGGATCTTCATCGGGTGGAATCGGTGCGCCGTCAGCTTCCGATTCTGCATGCCCGGCGTGAAGATATATATTTCATGGGGCAAAAGTGAGGAAAAGTCTGTGGCTTTTATCCCTTGCGGCACTTTTTTGCCCATGATATAATGATGGAAAAATAATTCTGCAAAGGAGGAAATGCAAATGATAAAATATACGGACATGACCGCTCAGCAGCGCAAGGCGGAATATTCCGCTGTGCTGGCGGACTACGAAAAACAAAAGGCACTGGGGCTGAAGCTGAACATGGCCCGGGGCAAGCCCGGCAAAGAGCAGCTGGATATGGTCACCGACCTGTGCAATATTCTTGTGAAGCCCGAGGACTTTATCTGCGACGGCATCGACAGCCGCAACTATGGCAATGTGGATGGTCTGCCCGCGGCCAAGGAGCTGTTTGCCGACATACTGGGCTGCAAACCGGAGCAGTGCTTTGTAGGCGGCAACGCAAGTCTGCAGCTCATGTATGACGTTATTGCCAAGGCGTACACCAATGGTCTTCTCCATTCCGACAAGCCCTGGAGCAAGCTGGAAAAGGTGAAGTGGCTCTGCCCCGCCCCCGGCTATGACCGCCATTTCAAGGTCACAGCCTCCTTCGGCATGGAGCTTATCACCGTCCCCATGACCGCAGACGGCCCCGATATGGACATGGTGGAGGCGCTTATCAAGGATCCCGCCGTGAAGGGTATGTGGAATGTTCCCAAGTACTCCAATCCCGAGGGCGTTGTGTATTCCGACGAGACCATCCGCCGCATCGCCTCCATGAAGCCCGCTGCGCCGGACTTCATGCTCATGTGGGACAACGCCTACTGCATCCATGAGTTTGAGGGTGCGTTCGTGCCCTTTGCGGATATTCTCTCCCTCTGTGCGGAGAACGGCAACGCCGACATGGTCTATGAGTTCGCCTCCACCAGCAAGGTGACCTTCCCCGGCGCGGGCGTGGGCGTCATGGCCACCAGCGAAAAGAATCTGGCCTATCTTGTTCCCCTTATCAACATCCAGACCATCGGCTTTGACAAGATCAACCAGCTCCGCCATGTGAAGTACCTGCAGAATAAGGAGCATACGCTGGCCTTGATGCGGCGTCACGCCGCCATCCTGCGTCCCAAGTTCCACGCCGTGCTGGACGCTCTGGACAGGGAGATAGCCCCTCTGGGCATCGGCTCATGGAGGCGCCCCGTGGGCGGTTACTTCGTGTCCTATGACGCTATGCCCGGCACCGCCAAGCGCGCTCTGGCTCTGTGTAAGGAGGCGGGTGTCACCATGACCGGCGCCGGTGCCACCTTCCCCTATGGGGTGGATCCCCGGGATTCCAATATCCGCATTGCTCCCACGCTGCCCCCTGTGGAGGAGCTGGAGCAGGCCATCGCCATTTTCTGTAACTGCGTGAAGCTGGCCGCTCTGGAGAAACTGGGCGTATGAGGTGGCTGGTCATGTCCGACCTCCACGGCAGTGCCACGGCCTGCCGCAAGGTTTTGGAGGCGTTTGAACGGGAAAAGGCTGATAAAATTCTGCTGCTGGGTGACATTTTGTACCACGGCCCCCGCAATCCTCTGCCGGAGGGCCATGACCCCAAGGAGTGCATCCGTTTGCTGAATGGGTATCGGGATCACATCGCTGCCGTCCGCGGCAACTGCGAGGCGGCGGTGGACCAGATGGTGCTGCAGTTCCCGGTGCTGGCGGACTATATGCTTTTGCAGGTTGGGGAAAGGCTGGTTTTCGTCACCCACGGCGATGTGTATAGCCCGGAGAAGCTCCCTCCCCTGGCCAAGGGCGGTGTCCTGCTTGCCGGCCATACCCATGTGCCGGCCTGTGATGTGTACCCGGATTTTTTGTACCTCAATCCCGGCTCCGTGTCCCTGCCCAAGGATGAGCAGCAGCGCCGGGGCTATATCCTGCTGGATGACTGTGGTGCCGTGTTCAAGGAACTGGACGGCACGGAGTACAGAAGCTACCGGTTTTAAGCAAAAGGGAACGGGCGTCTGCCCGGCTGGGTTTATGAAGTGCGCGGCTGCACGCAGAGAATAAAGAGTTGACCGATTAACAAAAGGCTCCCTCCTGCCCAATACACTGTATTGGGCAGGAGGGAGCCTTGTCATTGCCTCAGCGTTTTGATTCTCGCGTCATAATCCGGCATTACCTGCCGTATCAGGGCGTAAAACCCGGGTCCGTGGTTTTTATGCCGGATGTGGGCCAGCTCATGCACCACCACTGCTTCGATGGCATCCGGCGGGTACTCCATGAGGTACAGGGAAAAGCACAGGCTGTTTTTCCCGCTGCAGCTTCCGAACCGTGTCCGGGCAGAGGTGATCTTCACCCCGGCCGGCTCCACGCCTATTTGCCGCGCCCACTGCCGCACCAGGGGCGGAAGCGTTTCTTTCGCCTTCTGGCGCAGAGTTTCCTGCTCCTCCCGGGAGCGGGGCGGGTGGGATGAGAGCCGCTGCTCTTGCCGCGCGATCTGCTTGCGCAGCCAATCCTCGTGCTCTGTCACAAAGCGGTGTATCTCCTGCTGCGGTGCGTGCACCGGTGCGCGCACCACCACCTGCGCGTCCCTTGTTACCTGCAGGGCCATAGTGCGCCGCCGGGAGCGAATGACGGTGTACTCTCTCACGGCTCCACCCATGAAAATCGTGGGCCCCGGTAGCCATCCCGCTCCACGGTCTCCTGCCACATGGCGGCGGGCCGCACCCAGCAGCCGTTTTCGCCGTAAAGAGCTTGATAGACCACCATTTCCTCCAAGGTCTCGCTGTGCCGGGCGGTGAACAGCACACGATAGAGATTTCCCTTAAAGTGGCGGTATACGCCGGGACGGATCGTTTCCATACTGCATCTCTCCTTTGCCGAAAAGTATAGCATATCCCCTTTCAAAATGCAAAAGAATGTAGTATACTGACCCCAATATGAGCGAGGAGGAATGCACCGTGAAAAATACCACCCTGTGCTATGTGCTGCGAGGGGACGATGTGCTGCTTCTGCACCGGATCAAAAAGGAAAACGATCTCAACCACGACAAGTGGATCGGCATTGGCGGCAAGTTTGAGGAGGATGAGAGCCCTGAGGAGTGCCTGCTGCGGGAGGCGTGGGAGGAGACTGGCCTCTTTCTCACGGAGTACCGCTACCGGGGCATCATCACCTTTGTTTCCGATGAGTGGGAAACGGAGTATATGCATCTCTATACCGCCACCGGCTGGACCGGCACGCTGAAGGAGTGTGACGAGGGTGTGCTGGAGTGGGTCAGCCGGGAAAAAATGAAAGAACTGCCCCAGTGGGAGGGTGATAAGATATTCCTGCGGCTGTTGGAGGAGGGTGCGCCGTTCTTTTCCCTGAAGCTGCGCTATGAGGGAGAACGGCTTGCTTACGCCGCACTGAACGGGAAGGAGATCACGCCATGACCGTCCTTGTCAGTGCCTGCCTGTTGGGGACGGCCTGCCGGTACGACGGGCAGAGTAAGGTCCATCCTCTTGCGGCGGCACTTCTGAAAAAGCATACGGCCATCCCTGTCTGCCCGGAGATCCTGGGCGGACTCTCCACGCCCCGTTCTCCGGCGGAGCGCAAAGGAAACGGTGTTTTTACGGAAAGCGGGGCCGATGTGACGGAAAACTATCACCGGGGAGCACAGGAAGTATTGAAACTTGCCCGGCTCTATGGCTGTGCCGTGGCTATTTTAAAGGAGCGCAGCCCTGCCTGCGGCGCGGGAGAAATCTATGACGGCTCCTTTACCCATACCCTGACGGGCGGCTTCGGCGTGGCGGCGGAACTGTTGGAAAAGAGCGGCATTCGCGTGCTGGGAGAGAGTCAACTGGAGGAGTTCCTCCGGGAATGAGTGCATACGCCATCACACAGAAAACGGACAGACACGGCAGCCGTGTTTGCCCGTTTTCTGCTTAAGAAAGGTAAACCAAATTTTTCGGTACAATATCAGTTTATTGTCAGGAAAGAAGCAGTTTATCGTCATTTGCCTCCGTGCCGCTGACCTTGCTGAACAGAGTCAGCAGGTCGGAAACCGTCAGCTTTTTCTTTTCTTCCCCGGATATGTCCAGCACAATATGGCCTGCGTCCATCATGATGAGCCGATTGCCGTGGGCAATGGCGTCCTTCATGTTGTGGGTGATCATCAAGGTGGTCAGATGGTTTTCCTCCACGATCTTGTCGCTGAGCTCCAGTACCTTGGCCGCTGTGCGGGGATCCAGAGCGGCGGTGTGCTCGTCCAAAAGCAGCAGCCTGGGCTTTTGCAGCGCCGCCATCAGCAGCGTCAGTGCCTGCCGCTGTCCGCCGGAGAGCAGACCCACCTTGGCCTTCATCCGTCCCTCCAGACCAAGGTCCAGGTCCTTCAGCCTCCGGAAGTATACCTCCTGCTCTTGCTGCGAGATGCCCCATTTCAGACCCCGGTGCTTTCCTCTGCGGGCGGCCAGAGCCAGATTTTCCTGGATCTGCATGGAGGGAGCCGTGCCCATCATGGGATCCTGAAACACGCGGCCCAGCAGGGAGGCGCGCTTGTATTCGGGCAGCCGTGTCACGTCTTTTCCGTCGATGAGGATGGAACCGCTGTCCACGGCAAAGGTGCCCGCAATGGCGTTGAGCATGGTGGATTTTCCCGCCCCGTTGCCGCCGATGACGGTGACGAAATCGCCCTCCTGCAGCGTCAGGCTCAGATTGTCCAGTGCCGTCTTTTCATGGATGGTGCCGGGAAAGAAGGTCTTGGAGATATTCTTCAGCTCAAGCATGGCGCATGCCTCCTTTCTTGTGGCTCAGCTTATCCTTCCAGTATGGAACAGACAGGAATATGGCCACGATCAGAGCAGAGATCAGCTTCAGGTCGTTGGTGTTCAGGCCCAGCTGCAGTACGATCTGCAGCACGAAGTAGTAGATCACGGCGCCCAGAGCTACGGCAAACATCTTCAGTCCGAAATTGCGGAATATTTTGCCGAAGGTCACTTCACTGATGATAACGGCTGCCAGACCGATGACAATGGCGCCCCGGCCCATACCCACATCCGCTGCGCCCTGAAACTGTGCCAGCAGACCGCCGGACAGGGCCACCAGACCGTTTGAGAGCATCAGACCCAGTACGACATTGGCGTTCGTGTTGATGCCCTGCGCCCGGGCCATGTTGGCGTTGGCGCCGGTGGCCCGGATGGAGCAGCCCCGCTCCGTGCCGAAGAACCAGTACAGAGCGATCACAACGATCACAACCATGAGGAGCAGCACCGGCAGGGGATTGCTGAGCGTCAGCTCCCGCACATACCGCTGGGATACCGCCAGGTGATACTTGTCCACGCCCACAGCTTGATTGGCCTTGCTGCCCATGATCCGCAGATTCACGGAGTACAGGGCCAGCTGTGTGAGAATACCGGCCAGAATGGCGGGTATGCCGCACTTGGTATGGAACAGTCCCGTAATGAATCCCGCCAGCAGACCGGCGAGGAAAGCACACAGCAGAGCCAGCCAACAGTTCAGACCGCCCCGGATCAGCATTACAGCCACGGCGCCGCCGGTGGCGATGGAGCCGTCCACGGTCAGGTCAGCCACATCCAGCACCCGGAAGGTGATGTATACGCCGATGGCCATTATGCCCCATATAAGGCCCTGCGCCGCCGCACCGGGCAGTGCGTTCATTAGTGAAGTAAGGAATGCCATTTTCTATTCTCCTCAAACGACTACCCTCTCATGGGCAGCTTATATCATGGGGGAGGGGAACTGGGTCCCCCTCCCGATGCTTTTTGCTTGCTTACTCGGTAGCCAGAGCGGTGTACTCAGCGGGAACGGTGATGCCCAGCTTCTGGCAGTTGGCCATGTTGGCCTGCTTGGTGGAGGTAGGAGCGGTCTTCACAGCCAGAGTGCTGATGTCAGCCTTACCGGTGAGCACATCGGCGGCCATCTGGCCGGTGATCTTGCCCAGCTCGTAGTAGTCAATGGACAGGGTAGCTACGCCGCAGCCCTTGCACAGACCGGACTCGCCGGCGATGACAGGGGTATTGGATGCCAGAACCACATTGGCAATGGCCTCCGTGTTAGAGGCAGCGGTGTTATCGGTGGGGATAAAGATCACATCAGAATTGTCGCAGGCGGACTGGGTCACAGAGGACACATCGTTGCTGTCGGTGAAGGAGAACTCGGTGCAGGTGAGACCGGCGGCGGTGAGCAGCTTGGTCACCTCATCGACCTGGTATTTGCTGTTGGCCTCGCTGGAGCAGAACAGAAGACCAACCTTCTTGGCGTTGGGGAACAGTTCCTGCAGCATGGCGGCCTGCTGATCCAGGGGAGCCAGATCGGAGGTACCGGAGATATTGCCGCCTACGGTGCCGCTCCAGTTGTCGATCTCCAGAGCGGAGGCGTAATCGGTGACAGAGGTGCCCAGAATAGGCACGGTGTTGGTAGCGGCGGCTGCGGCCTGCAGGGCCGGGGTGGCATTGGCCATGATCAGGTCCACCTTGTCAGCCAGGAATCCATTGACGATGGTGGTGCAGGTTTGGGGATCGTTGGAGGCGTTCTTCACCACCACATTGACCTTGTCGCCCAGAGCTTCCTTCAAAGCATCGGTAAAGCCTTGGGTGGCGGCGTCCAGCGCTTCATGCTGTACCAGCTGCACAACGCCAACGGTGAAAACCTGTTCGTCTTCTTT
>SAMEA3663010__coassemble_776_pt1 | contig 10539 bp, 9 predicted proteins | sample SAMEA3663010__metabat2_high_PE_006 | metagenome-assembled genome bin SAMEA3663010 (sample SAMEA3663010) | pig gut metagenome | biome: pig gut; feature: pig-associated habitat; material: faeces | place: France | collected 2012 | reverse complement strand
TTATACCGCATAACAGGTGTCCACAAAAAATGTCTACTTGACAGGGGGCGTGTCATCCGCATGTCCTCTATATAGAACATTTTCATTAATATTCAATCCATTTTTCACAAGCGATTTACTATCATCAATAATATATTGAACATATTCTGACAAACTGTTTACAATCTTGTTTTTCATTATACGTCCCCTTTTAGTCCATTAACAACAAATCGGTTTGCGTTTATTATTCATAAATTTATTATAATACAATTGCCGTGAAAAATCAACAAATTAGCATAATCTGCGCATTTTACCTCTTACCTATTACTTCTTACTTCTCAAAAATCCCTAATGCGAGGTTTAGTGAAGCGTGAAAAGTGAGTAGTGAAAAAGTAAAATCCCGAACGCTTACGCATTCGGGATTTTTGGCGCCTTAAACAGGGCTCGACTCTAGCCGCGCGGTCGCGGCTTCGGTCATTCGCGGCTCTGACAGTCCACCGGACTGTCATTCACTACCGCTCCTACTTCGAGCCCTGCACATTATAAAAACAACGAAATTAAAAAAGACCACCGCGTTGGGTGGTCTTTTCTAATTTGGAGGTGACACCCGGATTTGAACCGGGGAATGAGGGTTTTGCAGACCCTTGCCTTACCACTTGGCTATGTCACCGCATAAGAGAGATCCGCAAGGTCCTCTCTGTTTGGAGCGGGCGACGAGGCTCGAACTCGCTACCTCGACCTTGGCAAGGTCGCGCTCTACCAGATGAGCTACGCCCGCAAATGGTGCCTCCGGTCGGAGTTGAACCAACGACACGCGGATTTTCAGTCCGCTGCTCTACCAACTGAGCTACAGAGGCATATTGGCGACCAAGATGGGGCTCGAACCCACGACCTCCAGCGTGACAGGCTGGCGTTCTAACCAACTGAACTACTTGGCCATATCTTTGGTGGGAACAACTGGACTCGAACCAGTGACCCCCTGCTTGTAAGGCAGGTGCTCTAACCAGCTGAGCTATGCTCCCGGGTCAGTCGTTCCACTCGTAACGACAGGGTTTATTATACCGAATCGGCGCCCTGTTGTCAACACCAAATATTATATTTTGCCAATTATTTTTCCGCTTCCAGGCCCTCAATGATCTGCTGCAGCTGCCGGGCGGTGAACTCATACTCCGCGTCGCAGAACTGGCAGGTCATGTGACAGGAGCCCTGCTCGGCGAGGATGTTTTTCAGTTCCTCCGGACCCAGCGAGATCAGCGCGCGCTCCACCCGCTCCCGGCTGCAGTAGCACTTATACTCCACCGGATCGGACTGCAATATCTTCACCTCAAAGTCTGACAGAACGGTTTTCAGCAGGTGCTCCGGGTCGGGATCCTTATCCAGAATGGCAGACACATTGCCGGCAGCCATGATGCCGCCCTCCACCTTGACGATGGTATCCTCGGACGCTCCGGGCATGAGCTGGATGAGATAGCCTCCGGCGGCCCGGACGCTCTGATCCCGCTCGATAAGCACCCCCAGGCCGCAGGCCGTGGGGATCTGCTCCGACTCCACAAAATAGCCGGCAATATCCTCGGCGATCTCCCCGCCCAGCAGATCCACGGTGCCCACATAGGGCTCCTTCATATTCAGATCCTTGATAACGGTCATTGTGCCGCCCTCAGCCCCCACAGCCGCACCCACATCCAGCTTTCCGTCCGGCCGCAGGGGTATATCCACCTGGGGGTTGGCCACATACCCCCGGACATTGCCCGCCGGGTCAGCCACCGTCAGAATGGTTCCCAGAGGGCCTGTGCCCTTAATTTGCAGGGTCAGGCTGGCTCCCTGCCCCTTCAGGGCGTTGCCCATGAGGGAAGCTCCGGCCAGTGTGCGGCCCAATGCCGCCGTGGCCACCGGCAGGGTCTTGTGGATCTGCCGGGCACGCTCGGTAAGCTCCCGGCTGCTGACAGCCGCCGCCTGGACCATACCGTCGGATGTGATGGCTCTGACAATTCTATCGCTCATAGTATGCTGTACCTTCTTTGATTATTCTCTTGTGCAGCAGAAATAGATCCGCTGCTCGCCTTCTGCGGGTTTACGCAGGTGGCAGTCGCCGTAAACGCGGATGTCAGCAAACCCGGCCTCCCGCAACCACCGGGTCAGTTCCTCCGGGCTGTAGTAGCGCTGGCGGTGCAGCTCCGTGTCCCGACGGAAACGGCCGTCCCGTTCCCGGCGGAACAGATCCACCCAGTAAGAACAGACCTTCCGTCTGAATTCCGTGCGCCACACGCAATAGGTGTCCTCTGTTTCGTCCAGAAACACCTGATCGTTCAGACTTTGGAATTTCTCCAGCGTGTTTACATCAAAAATAAACTGACCTCCGGGGGCGATGAACAGATACAGCCGTCGGAAGGTGCGCTGCACATCAGCGGGCGCTGTGAGATAGTTCAGGCTGTCCAGGCAGCAGATGGCGGCATCCACGGTGCCATAGAGGTCCAGCCTGGGCATGGACTGCTGCAAAAAAATAGGAGCCTCGCCCGGTACGCTGCCGCTCTTCATCATGGCGGCGGCCAGCATTTCCTCCGAGGCGTCCGCCCCGATCATCTCATAGCCCCGGGCCGCGAGCAGCCAGGTCATGGTGCCGGTACCGCAGGCCAGATCCAGCACGGTATGCACCGGGATACGGCTGCGGGCAAACAGCTTTTCCAGATAGTCCGCCCGCTTTTCATAGCCCACGTCCTCTGTCAGAGAATCATAGGCCCCGGCCAGGCCCTGGTATGCGTTCATCCCTCGCCGTTCTCCTTCATCTTCTCCAGAATGCTCTCGTAGCCGCCGGCGCCGTTGAGCAAAGAACGGTTCACCCGGCTGATGGTGGCGCTGGAGGCGCCGGTGCGCTCCAGAATATCGTTGTAGATCATGCCGTCATTGAGCAGCATGGCCACCTCAAAGCGCTGCTCCATGGCACGCATTTCGGAAATAGTGCACAGATCCTGAAAAAAGTTATAGCACTCCTCCTCGGTCTCCAGCTTCAAAATAGCCTTATACAGCAGGTCGCTCTTTTGTTTGGTGGCAATTTTGGACTTTGCAGGATGCAGCATAGTATTCGCCCTCCTCACGGTGAAGCATTTATACCATGATTTTACCATTTTAGTTTGTGAAAGTAAAGAGGGCATGTGGAATTATTCGTTACATTTTTATGAACTTTGTGAAATTAGCCTTTACCTTGCACGTATTTTCCTGTAAAATAATTCAGATAAAAATCCCCTGCAGGAATCGAGGCAACGCTATGAGTTTTTTTCAAAAACTGAGCAACGCACTTTCCCGTTTTATGTACGGGCGCAACGGCTCTGACCAGCTTGGCTGGGCATCCATCATTTTGCTGTTGGTGCTCAACACGGTGAATCTCTTTCTCCGCAGCAGCAGCAGCAGCGACACCGTTTATATGCTTCTGACCACGGCGGATCTTGTGCTGATGGTGTGGATCCTGTTTCGTATGTTCTCCCGCAATCTGCCCAAGCGGCGCAGGGAGAATGCTTGGTTTCTCGCTAAAATCGTGAACCCTGTTAAAAACCGCCGGATGCGCAGCATGGACAAGCAGCACAAATACTTTACCTGTCCCAACTGCCGCACCGTGTGCCGTGTACCCCGGGGCAAGGGCAACATCATCATCACCTGTCCCAAGTGTGGCGGCTCCATCCGCGGCAAGAGCTGAACCAAAAGCATCAGGCTCCCGCTTATGAAGCGGGAGCTTCTTATTTTTTCCTCTTGCAAACAGATGTTCTATCGGGTACAATGAAAGCAGAAACCAGCGGAAAGGAGTGGGCGCCATGTCCGGGGATAATAAAACCTATATCGCCATTGACTTAAAATCCTTCTACGCCTCGGCAGAGTGCGTGTCCCGGGGGCTGGATCCTCTGTACACCAATCTGGTGGTGGCCGATGCCTCCCGCACGGAAAAAACCATCTGTCTGGCGGTGTCGCCGTCCCTGAAGGCCTATGGTATGCCCGGCCGGGCCAGACTCTTTGAGGTGGTGCAGAAGGTGTCCGCCGTGAACGAAACCCGGCAGCGGGCCTATCCGCAGCACAAGCTGTATGTCCGGGAATATGACGATAGGCTCGTCCGCTCCGATCCTTCCCTGGCCCTGGATTATATCGTCGCTCCGCCCCGTATGGCCTACTACATGGATATTTCCACCAAGATTTATCAGATCTATCTGCAATATGTAGCCCCGGAGGACATCCATGTCTATTCCATCGATGAGGTGTTCATCGACGCTACCCGGTATCTCCCTCTGTATGGCCTCACTCCCCGAGCCTTCGCTCAAAAGCTCATGGCGGCGGTGCTGCGGGAGACAGGCATCACCGCCACAGCGGGCATCGGGCCCAACCTGTTTTTGTGCAAGGTAGCCATGGATGTGGGGGCCAAGCACATAAAGCCGGACAAAAACGGTGCCCGCATAGCGGAACTGGACGAATACAGCTTCCGGGAAAAACTGTGGTCTCACCGCCCGCTGACGGATTTCTGGCGGGTAGGCAAGGGCTACGCCAGAAAGCTGGAGGCCCACGGGATGTTCACTCTGGGGGATGTGGCCCGCCGCTCCCTGACGGACGAGGATCTGCTGTACCGGCTCTTCGGCATCAGCGCCGAACTGCTCATCGACCACGCCTGGGGCTGGGAGCCGGTAACTCTGGCGGACATCAAGTCATATCGTCCGGAGAAATGCTCCATGGGTGCCGGGCAGGTGCTCTCCTGCGCCTATCCGGCTTCAAAGGCCCGCATTGTGGTGCGGGAGATGGCGGACGCACTGGCGCTGGATCTGGTGGATAAGCGGCTGGTGGCGGGGCAACTGGTGCTCACCGTGGGGTATGATCGCACCGGAAGCACCGATGGGTACACCGGTCCCCGCACCACGGATCCCTATGGCCGCAGTATCCCTAAGCCGGCCCACGGCACGGAGCATCTCCCCTGCCCCACTGCCTCCTCCAAGTATATCATCGACGCTGTCATGGCCCTCTTTGACCGCATCGTAGATCCCCGCCTTCCTGTGCGGCGTATGAGCCTGGTGGCAGACCGGGTAACTGCGGAGGAGCTTACACACCGGCAGGTACAACCGGAGCAGATGGATCTCTTTGCCGACTATGCCGCCCGCAAAGAGCAAGAAGCGGTCTTGGAAAAGGAAAAGCACCTGCAGCAGGCGGTGCTGGACATCAAGAAAAAATACGGCAAGAATGCCATTTTGAAGGGCATGAACTACGAGGAGGGCGCCACCGCAGCCCAGCGCAACCGCCAGATCGGCGGACACAAAGCATGAGGGAAGGAGAAAGCCATGGGTGCATACGATGACATTCTGCATCTGCCCCACCACCGCTCAGAGAAGCACCCCGCCATGTCCATGCGGGACCGGGCAGCGCAGTTCTCCTCCTTCCGGGCTCTCTCAGGCTACGAGGATGCCATTGACGAGACCTCCCGTCTGACAGACAGGCGCGCGGAGCGCAGCGAGGAGGAGCAGCGGCGGCTGGATGAGATTTTGCTGCGGCTGGAGGAGCATTTGTCAGAAAAACCAACCGTCACCATCACTTTTTTCCGCCCAGATCCACGGAAGGAAGGCGGTGCTTATCTGCAGCGCACCGGGTCTCTCCACGCCATTGACCGGGTGGGCCGCAGGCTGGTGTTTCAGGATAAATGGGAGGTGCGTCTGGAGGATGTGTACGGCATTTCCGAAGAGGAATAAAAAAATCGCTTGCCGGGAGGCAAGCGTTTTTTTATTTACACGCTGAGCTGATCGTCCAGCACCAGGCCGGGGTTGTGCTTGGTGAGAAATCCCAGGGACCACGCGCCGCAGTAGGCGATGAAATAGCGGTCCCTGAAGTCCTGCAGCACACGGGAATCGGTGCACAACGTCATGTCCTGATAGTCACCCGCATAGCTCTTGATGCGGATCAGGTGGCTATACGGCAGACCCTCCATCCGCAGCTCCACACCGTACTCGCTGCGCATCCGGTACTCAAATACATCAAACTGCAATGAACCCACTACGCCCACCACGATGTCCTCGTAGCCGCTGCCGGGGAACTTGAAGATCTGGATGGCGCCCTCCTGAGCAATCTGCTGCACACCCTTGATGAACTGCTTGCGCTTCATGGTATCCTTGGGAGACACGGAGCGGAACAGCTCCGGCTCAAAGGACGGAATGCCGGAATAGCGGAATTTCCTGCCGGGAACGGTAATGGTATCGCCGATGGAGAAGATGCCGGGGTCAAACACGCCGATAATGTCGCCGGCGTAGGCCTCGTCCACAATCTCACGCTCCGCGGCCATCATAGCCTGAGGCTGAGACAGGCGCATCTTCCTGCCGGTCTGCACGTGGTAATACTCCGCGTCCCGCTCAAATTTGCCCGAGCAGACGCGCAGAAAGGCCAGACGGTCCCGATGGGCCTTGTTCATATTGGCCTGGATCTTAAACACAAAGGCGGAGAAATCCGGGGAGGACGCCTCCACCAGCCCCTCGTCGCTCTGGCGGGACAAAGGCGGCGTGGTCATGCGCAAAAAGGACTCCAAAAACGGTTCCACACCGAAGTTGGTCAGCGCCGAGCCAAAAAACACCGGAGAAAGCTTGCCGCACTGCACCGCCTCCAGGTCGAACTCCGCACCCGCGCCCAGCAGTTCCACATCGTCCCGCAGGGTTCGGGTAAGCCGGTCGCCGATGAGCTCCGGCAGAGCGGGGTCATCCAGCTCCACCTCGGTGACGGCGGCTTTGCGGGCATGGCCCGCATCGGTGAAGTGCAGAATACGCTTCTTCTCCCGGTCATACACACCCTGAAACTCATTGCCGCAGCCGATGGGCCAGTTCACGGGATAGGTGGCGATGCCCAGCTCCCGCTCCACCTCCTCGCACAGCTCCAGAGGGTTCCGGGTCTCCCGGTCCATTTTGTTGACGAAGGTGAAAATGGGAATATGCCGCAGGGCACACACCTTGAAGAGCTTCCGGGTCTGGGGCTCCACGCCCTTGGCGCCGTCGATGACCATTACGGCACTGTCGGCAGCCATGAGGGTGCGGTAGGTGTCCTCGGAGAAATCCTGATGGCCGGGGGTGTCCAGAATATTGATGCAAAAGCCATCGTGGCGGAACTGCATCACCGACGAGGTGACGGAGATGCCGCGCTGCTTTTCGATCTCCATCCAGTCGGAGGTGGCGGCCCGGGCACGCTTGCCCTTGACCTCGCCCGCCTGAGCAATGGCGCCGCCATAGAGCAAAAACTTCTCCGTCAATGTAGTTTTACCGGCGTCCGGGTGGGAAATGATGGCAAATGTCCGCCGCCGGGATATTTCTTCCAGTAATGAGGCCATAAGCTCCTCCTCCTAAGTATCACACGATCTTCCGCACCAGTATCCCTCCGGCGCAGAATCCATAATATTATACACGAGAATCACGGAAAAGTCTATAAAATCCAAAAGATTTTTCCGGAAAATGAAAAATGCCCGAGGCAGGCAGTGCCCCGGGCTTGTCCGTTATTCTATCCAGGCTCTGAACTGCTCAAAGCCGAACAGCAGATTTTTCCTGTCGTGGCAGTCGGAGGAGAGAATGCGTTTTATTCCTCTCCCACGCAGCTCCTCCACGATCCGGCGTGATGGGTATGGCTCTGCGCGGTAGCCCCGGGCCACAGCTCCGGTGTTAATCTCAAACACCGCGTCCGTCTGTGCCAGAGCCTCTATCGCCGCCTCCACCGCCCGGATATATCGGGGATGGCGGACAGAAAACAGGGCATCTCCCTCGTTGAATTTGGTCACCAAGTCGAAGTGCCCCACCACCTGGCAGCCGGTACGTCGCACAACCTGCGCAGCCGTGCGGTAATAGTCCTCGATGAAGGCATACCAATCCCCGCCGTAAAAGTCCCGCACCGCCTGCTCCTGCCGCTGCCGGGAGGCGTCCACAGGTAAATAAAAGCCGTCCTTATACAGATAGTGGACACTGCCGATGATATAATCATACTCTGCCGTGGAGCCGGGGGAATAAAAATCCTGCTCAACGCCCATATAGATGCGGATGCGGCCGGCATACACCCTCTGCAGCCGGCGAATCTCCGTCTTATATTCCTCCGTCTGCGCCGGGGACATACAGTAATCCTCGTCATAAGGGGCGTAGGAATGACCGCTGAAGCCTATGGCCGGGCAGCCCAGCTCCAGCGCCCGCTGCACCAGCTCCTCCGGCTCATCCTTCCCGTCGCAGAGGACTGTATGGGTATGGAAGTTAGAAAACCGCTCAAGCATGATTGTAGATCCGCTTGTCCAGAGCAAATATCTTGCCGCTGAAGGTGCCCACCGGGGTTTCCTCCATAGTTTCGGTGTAGATCTCCATGCGGCTGTCGATGAGATCCAGATAGCTCAAAAGCTCGCTCTCGATGCACATGGGCCGCACTGCCGCGCCGAATTCCGGCTCCCCGTGGTGGGAGAGGATCATATGCTGCAGCAGCACGGATTTCTCCTCCGGAATGTGCAGCTTGTCGGCCATGCGGCTCACCGCCTCAGCCCCCAGCACCAGATGGCCCAAAAGCTGCCCCTTCAGCGAGTACTCCGCTACCAGGCCCAAGGAAGAGGTTACAAACTCCTCGCACTTGCAGAAATCATGCAGCAGGGTGCCCGCAAGCAGCAAACTCCGATCCACCGCCGGGTAAAGGCCGGCATAGAAGTCGGCGGCCCGCATCATATAGGCGGTATGCATGAGCAGACCGCCCACAAAGCCGTGGTGCACGCTCTTGGCCGCCGGGATCAAGCGAAGCTGCTTGCCGTAGGTTCCGAGCATCTCCTGACAAACGGCGCGATAGTCTCCATCTTCCAAGGACGCCACCGTGTCCACCAGCCAATCCCAGGTCTCATCCATCTCAATGGGTGCCGTGGCCACCAGGTCACTGACCCGAAAGTCATCGTTTTCCTCCGCCAGGCGGATGCGGTACACCGTCGCCTGGGGAGCGCCCCGATACTCGGAGGCCAGACCGGAGATCCACGCCACCTTTCCCACATCCCCCGGTCCAATGGGTCCTGTGTAGTCCCACACCTGGGCCGTCACAGTACCGCTGCGGTCCCCCAGATTCAAGGTCAGAAACGGCTTGCCCGCCGCCGTGGTGCGCTGGGCAATGTTCTGCAGGATATAGTACCCCTCAAAGCGGTCGCCGTTTTTCATGTCGTGAATCAGCATAGTTTACTCTCCTTTTTACATCCACATGGCAAAGGGCCGCAGTACCGTGCCCAGGAGCCGCACATACCATTTGCGCCGCTTCCATTCCCTCAGGGAAATCTCCCGGCTCTGGTCCATCGTCCGGCACATATCCTCCCGCACCGCCTCCACAGCGCTGCCGGAAAACAGGGTGCCGCACTCAAAATGCAGCTGGAAGCTGCGGTAATCCATATTCACAGATCCCACAAAGCCCACCTCGCCGTCCGCAACCACAGACTTGGCATGGAGCAGGCCCGGGGTATATACATAGATCTTTACCCCATGGGTCAGCAGCTCTCCAAAGTAGGACTGGGCCACCATGTAGGCAAATTTGTGGTCCGGGATCCCCGGCAGCATCAGCCGCACATCCACGCCGCTGTCGGCGGCGATACACAGCGTCCGGATCATCGGCTCATCAATGGCCAGATAGGGCGTTGTGATCCACACATAGCGCTCGGCATTGCTGATAAGCTGCTGATAGGTATCCTCGGCGGTGCTGACAGGATTATTATCCGGACCGTCCACCAGAGGCTGGCAGAAATCTCCGCCTACTTCTCCGCCGCCGCGTGGGCGGTAGGAATCCCATGGATCCCGCAGCTCACCGCTCATGCGCAGCCACAGATGCATGAACTGCCGGGTGAAGCCCCAGGCCCCCTCCCCCTTCAGCCGCAGGCCGCAGTCCTTCCAGTAACCGAAGCGCACAATGAGGTTGGCATATTCATCCGCCAGATTGGCTCCGCCGGTGTAGGCAATGTCTCCGTCAATGACGGCGATCTTCCGGTGGTCACGGTAGTTGAAGTACAGCCTGTTCACATACTGGTGCACGGGGTTGAACATCTGCACCCAGATACCCTTTTGCCTCAGAGCGTCGATCTCCTCCGGGGGCATGGTCATCATACTGCCGAAATCGTCCAGAATCAGATTCACTTCCACCCCGGCAGCGGCGCGCTCCGTCAGGACTTCGCAAATGCGGTCCCAGATCTGTCCCTTGGAGGCGATGTAATACTCCAGGAAGATGAACCGCTTCGCCTTTTCCATCTCAGCGAGCAGGTCCTCCAGATACGCCTCGCCGGTAGGAAAATAGGTCATCTCCGTGTTTTCGAACAGCGGGAAGTCCTGCCGCCGCAGGTACTCCGCCAGCTTGCCCCACCGGGGCCAGCGCCGTGTGAGATTACTCTGCGCCCGGGCGCTGCTTTCCCGCACCGCCGGGGGCTCCTCCGGCATGGCCAGCGTCTTCAGCGCCAGCTTCTTCTTCATCTGGTTGCCGTTCCAGAGCCAGTAAAGGATCACTCCCACCACCGGCACCAGCATGATCAGGACAATCCAGCCGGGCTTATAGGTGCTGCTGCCGGGCCGTGTATAGATCCGGGCC
>SAMEA3663010__coassemble_773_pt1 | contig 10563 bp, 10 predicted proteins | sample SAMEA3663010__metabat2_high_PE_006 | metagenome-assembled genome bin SAMEA3663010 (sample SAMEA3663010) | pig gut metagenome | biome: pig gut; feature: pig-associated habitat; material: faeces | place: France | collected 2012 | reverse complement strand
ATAAGCCTTCCTGACTCTCGATAATACATTGTTCGGTTTTGAGGGTGCAATAAACTTCATAGTTGGTGCTGATTAGGGCGAGGGTCCACCCGTTCCCATCCCGAACACGGAAGTTAAGCTCGCTTCTGCCCACGATACTTGGCTGGAGACGGCCCGGAAAAATAGGTAGCGCCAACACAGAGAAGGCACCCGATAGGGTGCCTTCTCTTTTTAAAACATTATTATGAAAAGAAATTCAATTGTTCCCTGTTCTTCATTAAAAACGAAAAAGGCGTAGGGGCTGCACAGCATGGAAGCATTTTTCCTGCTTTTTCAGCCCCGATGCTTTTGGGAGCATTGCATTGCATTATAAATTTGATTCAATAAACTGCATAAATCGCTGTGCTGCGGAAGTCTGCGGCACATCACGCAGCACACATAGATCTACGCTCCGGGGCGGAACGGTAAAATCCGTTTTTAATTTGCGCAGTTTGCCGGATTTCAATTCATTTGTCACAAATTCTTCCGTGACACCGGCCACGCCAAAACCTATAGCAGCCAGATCCACCAGCAGGCTCCGGGCACCCAACTCAATTTCGGGATTCAGGTGATAGCCGTTCTGCAGGAAGAATTTGTCCAGGTGCAGTCTGCTGGAGGCTTTTCTCTCCAAAAGGATCAGCGGAAACTGCACGATTTCATCCAGAGAATAGGTGTGGTCAAAACTGCAATCAAAATCTGACGCTGCCACAAAAATGGAGTGTGTGGCGAAGCAATGGAAAGTGCTCAAGGAGCTGACATCCTGAGGCGTGCTGGCGAAAGCGATATCCACTTTTCCGGATTGCAGCAGACCCAATACCTTGTGGCTGCGACCGGATACGATCTGGATATGCACACCCGGATATTGTCGATGAAATCTGTCCAGATAGGGCAGAAGAAATTGGCTGGTCACTGTGTCGCTGGCACCGATGGTCAGATGTCCCACCTGCAGCTGCCGGGACTGGGACAGCTTTTCCTCCCCGGTTTCCAACAGCCCCATAGCACTTCTTACATACTCATAAAGCATTTTTCCATCCGGAGTCAGGGAAACGCCCCGAGAATTTCGGGCAAACAGACGCGTTTGAAGATCTGACTCCAGCTGCTTTATGGATTGGCTGACGGCTGACTGGGATATGAACAGATTTTGCGCCGCGGCGGTGATATTGCCCGCTTCGGCTACTTCCTTGAATACACGGTAGAGCTCCAGTTTAACACCCATGTCTTCACCTCGATATAAGAATAATTTATTGTTTTACAATATGATATATGCTATGATTATACCATATTATTGTAAAATAGCAAGCATAAGTTTTCAACTCTTGCATACTGAGTGGGAAAGTGGTATTATAAATCCAGATCCGAAAAGGAGTTTTTTTATGAAAAGAATTTTTTTTGTTTGGAAGAGACAGGATCTTATTAACCAGCTTCTGCTGGTAGCGGGATTTACCATTTGCATCGCTTCCATATTTGCAAAACGAGCCGAGATCGGTTTGTTTTTTATGGTGATCGTCTGCCTGATCGCTGTAGCCAGAAACAACACTCTGCGCAAGCAGATGAGCCGACGGTACGGCGCGCTGTTTTTTCATATGCCTGACGGAGAGATCTACCCTATGACCTTTGAACAAGTGAAGGCGGAATATATCCACGGACAGCAGGGGAAGTACAATGGCCGAAAAATAACGGTGCGTTTCCGCTATTTCGGTCTGGATGAAAATGGCGATATAGATACCGGTTTCGGCCTTGCGATCCGTGTGGATCCTATGACCATACACGGTTATAAAAAGGGTGATCTCTTGCTGGTGATCGGTACAATCAATGCTATAAACAGACAGTATTTTGTTGTCGACCAGGTGGAGGAGATCCGCCTGACCACGGATAAAGAGGATTTGACCGTTGCGCCGGGGCCGGCAACGGAAGATCATACAAAACAGGAGGAAAACTAAATGAAATTTATGATCGAAACATCTGCCCGTCACATTCATCTGACGCAGGAAACTGTTGAAAAGCTGTTTGGTACCGGTTATCAGCTCACCAAGCGCAAGGACCTATCTTATCCTGGCCAGTTTGCCTGCAATGAACGGGTCACACTGGTAGGGCCCAAAAAGGAAATGGCCAATGTGTCCATTCTGGGGCCTGTGCGTAAGGCCGACCAGGTGGAGGTCTCTGGCTCTGATGCCCGTGCGCTTGGGATTGATGCTCCTGTGCGTGAGAGCGGTCATGTTGCCGGTTCCGGTGCCTGCAAGCTCATCGGACCTGCCGGCGAGGTGGAGCTGCAGGAGGGCGTCATCATTGCCAAGCGTCATCTTCATGTGCTGGAGGCAGATGCCGAGAAACTGGGCATCAAGAACGGCGAGATCATCCGAGTAGCCTGCGGCGGCGAGGGTCGTAAGCTGATTTTTGACGATGTTGTGGTTCGCGTGAATACAGACGGAGCCACCACTATGCATATTGACACCGACGAGGCGCAGGCTGCCGGCGGCCCAACCGAGGGCGAGATATTTCGTGTATAATTCATAATGCGTAAATGGCATCTTCTGTAAAGAAGATGCCATTTTTTTGTGGGTTTTATTTGCGTAATTTGCTCCAAATGGATGGTTCACCCGTCTGCCGGGTCCGAACCATGTCGATGATCCGCTGGTTGCGGCTGCCACGGAACTGGAGGGATATGTCCTTTTCCTCGGCAATGAAGCGGCCGTCAATGAGGATGTCGATGCAGGAGAGCATTTCCTCAGTGGCCTCACAATATGGGTGTGTGCCTGGCACCATCAATTCCTCTTCCAGACGGTATCCGGTGTAGCACCATACATTTTTTGTGGGGTATTTTTCCCGAATACACCGCAGCATGGGCAGAAGCGCCCGCTGATTTTCCGGTTCAAAGGGATCGCCGCCCAGTAGAGATAGACCTGCCACATAGGGTTTGTCCAGTTCGGCGTAGATCTCCTGCTCCGTGTCAGCCGTGAAGGGCTTGCCGAAAGAGAAATCCCAGGTTTCCGGCTGGAAGCAGTCCTTGCAGCGGTTGCGGCAGCCGGACACAAACAGGGATACCCGCACGCCCTCACCGTTGGCAATATCGCATTTTTTCAGTTCGCCGTAATACATGATCTAACCTCATTTCTGTGGAAAACAGGGCGAGAACAGCTCGCCCTGTTTTTATTGAGCCACAGGGACTCACAGGTGCAGGACCCGGTCCTTGATTTCCTGGGTGCGGCCTTGGTTCCAGTACTGGGTACCGATATAGCCACAGGTGCGGCGGGCCACATTCATCTTGTCCTGATCGGTGTTGCCGCACTGGGGACACTTCCAGATGAGTTTGCCGTCCTCCTCTACCACTTCGATCTCACCGTCCCAGCCGCAGGCCTGGCAGTAGTCGCTCTTGGTATTCAGCTCGGCGTAGATGATGTGGTCATAGATGAACTTCATCACCTCCAAAACGGCGGGGATGTTGTTCTGCATATCCGGCACCTCCACATAGCTGATGGCGCCGCCGGGGGACAGATGCTGGAACTGGGCCTCGAACTCCAGCTTTTTGAAAGCGTCAATGGGCTCGGTGACATGGACATGGTAGCTGTTGGTGATGTAGCCCTTGTCGGTGATGCCCTCGATGATGCCAAAACGCTTCTGCAGGCACTTGGCAAACTTATAGGTGGTAGATTCCAGAGGTGTGCCATAGAGGGAGAAATCAATATCTTTCTCCTTCTTCCACTTGGCGCAGGCGTCATTCATGTGCTGCATGATGCTCAGAGCGAAGGGAGTGGCGGAGGGATCGGTGTGGGATTTTCCGGTCATATACTTCACGCACTCATACAGCCCCGCATAGCCCAGAGAAATGGTGGAGTAGCCGTGGTACAGCAGCTCGTCAATGGGCTCACCCTTCTTCAGACGCGCGCAGGCGCCGTACTGCCACAGGATGGGAGCGGCGTCGGACAGAGTGCCTTTGAGCCGCTCATGACGGCACAGCAGAGCACGGTGGCACAGCTCCAGGCGTTCATCAAAGATCTTCCAGAATTTCTCAATATTCCCCCCGGAGGACAGAGCCACATCCGGCAGGTTGATGGTGACAACGCCCTGATTGAAGCGGCCATAGTACTTGTGCTTGCCGGGCTGGTAGTTGCCGGCGTTGGCAATGTTGCCGATGCCGGCGTCTGTGAAGCGATCCGGCGTCAGGAAGCTGCGGCAGCCCATGCACACATAAACATCGCCCTTGAGCTCCAGCATCTTCTTCTCGCTGATGTAGTCCGGCACCATGCGCTTGGCGGTGCAGCGGGCGGCCAGTTCTGTCAAATACCAGTACTTGGTATTCTCCCGGATGTTGTCTTCTTCCAGCACATAGATCAGCTTTGGGAAGGCAGGAGTGACCCAGATGCCCTTTTCGTTTTTCACGCCCTGCAGCCGCTGACGCAGAGTTTCCTCAATGATGAGGGCCAGATCGTGCTTCTCCTGCTCATTTCTCGCCTCATTGAGGTACATGAACACGGTGACGAAGGGAGCCTGGCCATTGGTGGTCAAGAGAGTGACGACCTGATACTGAATGGTCTGCACACCCCTGCGGATCTCATCCAGCAGGCGCTTTTCGGCAATGTCATTGATGGTCTGCTCGCCTGCATTGAGCCCGGCGGAGACCAGCTCCTCCCGCACGATGGAGCGGAGCTTTTCACGGCTCACCTGTACAAAGGGGGCCAGATGGGTCAGGCTGATGGACTGGCCGCCATACTGGTTGCTGGCCACCTGTGCCACGATCTGGGTGGCAATGTTGCAGGCGGTGGCAAAGCTGTGGGGCTTCTCGATGAGGGTGCCGGTGATGACGGTACCGTTTTGCAGCATATCCTCCAAATTCACCAGGTCACAGTTGTGCATATGCTGCGCATAATAATCGCTGTCGTGGAAGTGGATGATGCCTTCCCGGTGGGCATCTACGATGTCCTGGGGCAGCAGGACGCGCTCGGTAAGGTCACGGCTGACCTCGCCGGCCATATAGTCCCGCTGGGTAGAGTTCACCACGGGATTCTTGTTGGAGTTCTCCTGCTTGGCCTCCTCGTTATTGCACTCAATGAGGGTGAGGATCTTCTCGTCGGTGGTGTTGGATTTACGCACCAGAGAGCGGGTGTAGCGGTAGGTGATGTAGTGCTTGGCCACCTCAAAGGCACCGTGGGCCATGATGTAATGCTCCACCATGTCCTGGATCTCCTCCACTGTGGGGGCGCGGCCGATCTTCTGGCATTGCAGTTCCACAGACTCTGCAATGCGTTGGATCTGCACGGGAGTCATGCGGTCGATCTCCTCCACGGAGTCATTGGCCTTGGTGATGGCAATGATGATCTTTGTGATGTCAAAGATCGCTTCCGAACCATTTCTTTTGATGATTTTCATATGTATTTCCTCCTCAGCCCCATCATGCGGCATAATTTCCATCTTGTTTAGTTATATTAATACTATACACTATATATTGTGTCTTTACAAGAGAAACTCCTCTAAATATAGTAAAAATCCCTGCCAAAATAATCTGTAAAAATTTGTAGAAACTCACAAAAAACACAAAATATGGTATTGCCCGACTGTATATACACAAAATATAGTATAAAAAAGAAAACCGCGCTATCGCATATGCAACAGTGCGGTTTTTTTGGAAAAATTAAATGGAAGCAGTCTCCTGTGACCGGTCTTCGCACACCACCATGTAGTAGGCCCAGCCGATCAATGGCAAAACACACAGGGAGCCTTTGACCTCCAGAAGCAGCACGGAAAAGTAGGCCACGGTGGCTCCCGCATGGAAGCATAGGATGGTGGAAACATAGAACCACATCCGCCGAATCTGTCCTTGTTCACGGGTGCACAAATGCCGTGCCAGGGAGAGAGAGGCCTGCTTGGTGTTGTTGGTGGAGAAGATGGTGGAGCTGATGTGGTCCTGTGCTCCGGTAAAGGAACTCCACTGCACGCTCATGGCGAAGAAGATAGGGTAGAGAGAGGGAATGACTGGCATTTCCGCCGGCAAAAATGCCAGTAATACGGCGCAAAGAGCGTCAATAATGGGGCAGACCCGCCGCATATCCCATCCAAACAGATGGGGCAAAATCACGGTGGACATGGTGCCGAGCACATACATAGCCAGGGCGCCCAGATGCATCAGCACCTCCGGCCAGTGACACCGCAGGGAACTGAGCAGCAGCTCCAGCAGGTTCAGGGTCTGGGCATTGGCCATAATGCCCATTCGCAGCAGTATAGCGTATGCGGCGAAAAAGCCGCCTACGGCGGCAAAGGAGAGGTGACGGTACCAGTCAATATTTTTACTTCGTATCATGTAAAATCAACCTTACACATTGTAATAATGACGAGGACTACCTAAGTATAGCAGAATTCTGGCGGAGGACAAGGGGCAACATGGACAAAACGGGATGAAAGAACTGAGAATGTATTGACAATAGGCAAATTTGTGGTAGAATAGGGAAAAATGCAAAGATGAAGTCAAGCAGAGCGCTGATCCAAAGCGAGACGGGGAATGGTGGAAGCCCGTTGGAGGAAGGCGCCTGCGAGCCGCTTCGGAGCTGCCGGTGAGGAGCCGGACGATCCATCCTCGTTATCGGGTGACAATGAGGGCAGAGTTTTCTGCCAAATTAGGGTGGTACCGTGAAGTTGACCTTCGCCCCTATATGAGGGGTGAAGGTTTTTCTTTCTTTTGGAGGTGAAAGATGGCGTATCGTATCGTGAATATGGCCTCGGATCCACGCAGCGGACAGTTTGCGTACTTCCGCTCTATGGCAGACCCCTGGGCGGGCATCACCGTCCCCGTTGACATTACGGAGTTCCACACCGCGCTGAAGGGGAGGCCATTCTTCCTCAGCTTTCTCTATGCCTTGACTCGTGCGGCCAATGCGGTTCCGGAGCTTCGGCGGCGTCTGCTGGACGGGCAGGTGGTGGAGTATGACCGCTGCTGCCCCTCCTACACGGCCATGAAGGACAACGGCGTCTATGTTTACTGTCTGGTGGACAGTGGGGAGCTTCCCTATGAGGAGTTCCTGGCGGACAGCAAGCAGCGGCAGGCGGAGGCCTTGACCACCGAAGGATTAGAGGAGAGCGGGGATCCACTGGGCAATTTCTTCGTTTCCTGTGTGCCGTGGCTGGCCTACACACAGCTTCGGCATCCCCACTGCGGGCCGGATGACAGCAATCCCCGCTTTTCCTGGGGAAAGTTCACAGAGCAAAACGGACGGATCATCCTGCCGGTGACGGTATTTGTAAATCACGCCCTGGCCGATGGCTGGCATTTAACACAGTTTTTCCGAAATCTGGAGCAAGAGCTTTTCGAGATCGGTGAACAATTAAAATGAATTTATATAAAGGAGTAATCAACTATGTCTCACCCCTATCATGGACTCAATGAGCTGCGGGAAATGTTCCTGAGCTACTTTGAGAGCAAAGACCATCTGCGCCTGCCCAGCTTTTCGCTGGTACCCCAGAATGACAAATCCATCCTGCTCATCAACGCCGGAATGACCCCCATGAAGCCCTGGTTCAAGGGAGAGGAAGAGCCGCCCCGCCGCCGGGTTTGCACCTGCCAGAAGTGCATCCGCACCGGCGATATTGACAATGTGGGCCACACTGCCCGCCACGGCACCTATTTTGAGATGCTGGGCAATTTCTCTTTCGGCGATTACTTCAAGCACGAGGCCATTGCATGGAGCTGGGAGTTTCTGACCAAGGTAGTGGGTCTGGAGGAAGACCGTCTGTATCCCTCTGTGTATATGGATGATGACGAGGCCTTTGACATCTGGAACAAGGAGATCGGCATCCCCGCTGAGCGCATCTTCCGCTTCGGCAAGGAGGACAACTTCTGGGAGCACGGCTCCGGCCCCTGTGGCCCCTGCTCCGAGATCTACTACGACCGTGGTGAGAAGTTCGGCTGCGGCAAGCCGGACTGCACCGTAGGATGCGATTGCGACCGCTACATTGAGATCTGGAACAATGTGTTCTCCCAGTTCGACAACGACGGCCACAACAATTACACCGAGCTGAAGCAGAAAAATATTGACACCGGTATGGGGTTGGAGCGTCTGGCAGTTGTGTGCCAGGATGTGAACTCCCTGTTCGATGTGGACACCGTGATGAACATCACCAATAAGGTCTCCCAGCTTACCGGAGCATTCTATGGCCAGAGTGAGAAGCGGGATGTATCCCTGCGTGTCATCACCGATCACATCCGCGCCGCAACATTTATGATTTGTGACGGCATCCTGCCCTCCAATGAGGGGCGGGGTTATGTGCTTCGCCGCCTGCTGCGCCGCGCGGCCCGCCACGGCAAACTTCTGGGCGTCAACGATCCTTTCCTGTATCAGGTAGTGGATACCGTCATCCATGAGAATGAGTGCCAGTATGCCGACCTGCGGGAGAAACAGACATATATCACGAAGGTCATCCGCACAGAGGAGGAGAGCTTTGCCCGTACCATTGACGGCGGTATGCGCATCTTCAGCGAGATGCTTACTGAGCATCAGGCTAAGGGCGAGACCGTGTTCTCGGGTGCCGATGCCTTCAAGCTGTACGACACCTTCGGATTCCCCATTGACTTGACCGCCGAGATGGCCGCCGACGAGGGCTTGACGGTGGACGAGGAGGCATTCCGCAAGCTGATGCAGGAGCAGAAGGAGCGTGCCCGTGAGGCCCGCAAGGCGCTGGGTGATCTGGGCTGGGCTGGTGTGGAGTTCGGCAAGGATGTTCCCTCCACCGAGTTCGTAGGGTATGATTTGACTGCATGCAATGCCACTGTGGTGGCGCTGGTATGCGACGATGAGCTGTGCGGCCAGATGGAAGCCGGAAGCGACGGCATTGTAGTGCTGGACAAGACCCCGTTCTATGCGGAGATGGGCGGTCAGGTGGGTGACCACGGTGTTATTACTGCTAAGGGGATGACCTTTACAGTTACAGATGTACAAAAAAATAAGGGCGGAAAATTCATGCACTATGGCCATGTGGCTGAGGGCGTAGTTAAAGTGGGCGATACCGTACAGCCCGCCATTGATGTGCAGCGCCGTAAGGCCATCTGCCGTGCCCACAGCACCACCCATCTGCTGGATGCGGCACTAAAGAAGGTTCTGGGCGACCATGTGCACCAGGCCGGCTCTCTGGTGGAGCCGGATCGCCTGCGCTTTGACTTCACGCATTTTGAGGCCATCACGCCTGAGCAGGTCCATCAGATCGAGTGGCTGGTCAATGATGCCATTCTGGAGGGGTATCCGGTTGTCACCGAGGTGCTTCCTATTGAGGAAGCCAAGAAGAAGGGTGCTGTGGCCATGTTCGGTGAGAAGTACGGTGAGACCGTCCGCGTGGTGGAGATGGGCGAGTTCTCCATGGAGTTGTGCGGCGGCACCCATCTGGATAACACTGCCAAGGCCGGACCCTTCCGTATTAAGTCTGAAAGCAGCGTTGCCTCCGGTGTGCGTCGTATGGAGGCAACCACAGGACGCCTGAGTCTGGAGGGCATGGAAAAGAGCCGCGGCGTTCTTTCCAAGGCGGCTCAGTTCTTTAAAGCGGCCCCCTCTGAGCTGCTGGAGCGTTTGGAGCAGCAAGCAGGGGAGATGAAGCAGCTCCGCCAGGCGCTGGATAAGTTCAAGTCCGAGGCTTCCTTGGGTGAGGCTAAGCAGTTCCTGGCCGCTGCAAAGACAGTGAAAGGGCTGCATGTTCTCACCGGCACCCGGCATGGCTTGGATGCCAATGCCATGCGCAAGATGGGAGACTTCCTGCGCGATAAGGATCCCGCCGTCGTTGGTGTTCTGGCCAGCATCACGGAGGATAAGATCACGTTCCTGGCTGTGTGCGGAAAGACAGCCGTGGAAAAGGGCGTGAAGGCCGGCGATCTGGTGAAGCTGGTGTCCGGTATCTGCGGCGGCAAAGGCGGCGGCAAGCCGGACAGCGCTATGGGCGGCGGCAGCGACCTGCTGAAAGTGGACGATGCTCTGGCGGCAGTGGATGACTTTGTGTCGGAAAAGCTGGGCTGATATGATTCCCAACGACCCAATACTCCTGCTGAGTTTCGTAAACACACGTCTGCGGGATGAATGCGAGAGCATAGACGAATTGTGTGCCATGCTGGACATGAGCCGCGCAGATCTGGAGGGGCGGCTTGCCACCATCGGCTATGCGTACGACAAAAGAATCAATCAATTTATTTGAAAGGAGCAGACCCTATGAAGAACGATTGCCTGTTCTGCGCCATTGCGGCAGGGGAGATCCCCTCCAATAAGGTGTATGAGGACGACCTGTGTTACGCGTTTTATGACATTGCACCCCAGGCGCCCACCCACTTTTTGGTGATTCCAAAGGACCACATTGGCTCCGTGGCGGAAATTGGCGCGGGCAACAGCGCTGTGGTTGCCCATATCTTTGAGGTCATCGCCAATGTGACCAAGGAGCTGGGCCTGGAGAGCTACCGTGTGGTGTCCAACATCGGCGAGCAGGCCGGCCAAAGCGTGCGGCATCTGCACTTCCATGTGCTGTCCGGCCGTGACATGACCTGGCCTCCGGGCTGAAAAAAACTATAATATAAAGGCAGCGACCCGA
>SAMEA3663010__coassemble_771_pt1 | contig 10591 bp, 9 predicted proteins | sample SAMEA3663010__metabat2_high_PE_006 | metagenome-assembled genome bin SAMEA3663010 (sample SAMEA3663010) | pig gut metagenome | biome: pig gut; feature: pig-associated habitat; material: faeces | place: France | collected 2012 | reverse complement strand
CATACGCCCATAGATCATCCTCCGGGGCGTCTGCCCGGCGGCGGGCCTGCCGTTTTGCGCGGCAAAGACCCGATCCACCACCCGCAGGGTCTCCGGCCCGGAAACGCGCACGATGCCGATGGCGGCAGGTGCCCGGGCGGTGGCAATGGCGGCAATGGTATCAGTCATGGCGTTCACATACTCCTTTGAAGTACATTATTTATTATAGCATATTAGATAGCCCGTGTATAGAGAAAAATGCGCCCTGGGCGCACTTTCTCCTCTGTCAGCGCATCGCGCGCTTGAGCTTGCGGATGTCCTCACCGTAGAAGGGCAGGACCGTATACTCCCCCTGCAGTCGGGACCAGATGGCCGCCCCGTAGCGGCTGCTGATCTGCACCGGGGTGAGATTGGTACTGATGATGGTGCTTTTTCCGGTGATGAGCCGCCCGTTCACAAGCTGATACAGGGCGCTCTGGACGAAGCTGGTGGCCATCTCCGTACCCAGATCGTCCAGGATCAGCAGGTCGCAGCTTTCAAACCGCCGCACGTCCATGGCCGCGTCCGGCTCCTCGTCGGCGTGGAATTTCGCTGCCTCGCACCTGGCGAACACATGGCCGGCGGTGTCATACACCACGGAAAAGCCGTCCTCGCTGACCACCCGGGCGACGCACGCGGAGAGAAAGGTCTTCCCCAGACCCGGATCACCGAAAAGCAGAAGATTCTTCGTACTTTTGCCGAAGTCAGCGGCAAAGGCCTGACACACCGCCAGGTTCCGTTCCATATTCTCCCGGGGGCTGCGGCTTTGCTCTCCCTGCTTTGTGTCATACCACCCCAGATCAAAGGTGTCAAAGCTCTGGCTGCCCACATCCAGCAGACTGCTGAGGTTCTTGATCTGCTCCTGGGCATAGAATTTCTGCAGGCAGGCGCACATTTTGCCGCCGCAGTAGCCGGTGTCGCCGCAGAGGACGCACCGGGGCTTGTCCTCCAACGCGTCGGCGGCATATCCGTGGGCGGTGAGCAGCTGCGTGCGCTCCTGCTGCAGCAGGGCGTTCTCCGCGCGGATGCGTGCAAGTGCCGGGGCGGGGTCCTCGCCGTGTCGCAGGGCCTCGGACAAAATACGGGACATAGTGCCCCGCAGCTCCCTCTCAATTTCCTCCAACCGGGGAATCTCCCGGTAGATCCTCAATCGGCGGGCCGCCGCCTGAGACGCCCTGCGCTGCTTGTCCTCCTCAAACCTCTGCAGCGCCGCGCTCATCACCTTGCCGTCATACGCCATCTCTCTGCCCCCTTACCACTTCAAATATTCCTCGATGATCTGTTTTTTGCTCTGGGCGGATGGGTCGGGCCGCTTCTTCTCTTCCTGAACATCCTGGAGCTTCCGCAGGCCCTCCTTATCCCACCGGCGCAGGATGCCGTTTAAGTACCGCCAGTCCATGCCCTGTTTTTTCAGCACGGTTTTCTCGTAGGCCAGGGCCACCATCTCCGGGGAAAAGCCCCAGTCCATCCACTGGGCTATGTATTTCTCCTCCGCCTCCACCGGGCGGCGGTCGCCCATGTGCAGGGCGGCCATGTACTGGGCCGACTGCTCCCGCCGCCGGGCCATGGTGCGCAGATACCGGGCGGCAGCTTCCTGATCGAACAGGCCCCGCCGTGCCCAGTAGTATCCCTCTTTTTCAATGGCGGCCACCGTGGGCCTGCGGCCCTGGCCGTACCGCCGCTCCGTCTCCTCCACGCTGTGTCTGACCAGCAGGAAAATCACATCCGCCGGCAGGCCCACCTCATGCCGCAGGTTCGCCAGCCGCTTTATATCCATGGTAGTGAGTTTTTTGCCCAGGGAGCGCTCCGTCTCCTCCACCAGCATCCCAAACTCCGGGTCCCGGAGCATTTCCACCAGCTCCGCAGCGGTGTACTCCCCCTGCAGCTGGGCCGGCTCCGGTATGGGCAGGCTCTGGGCCTGAATAAGCCCCATATTCTCCAGCTTGCTCTGGGCCGCCTGCAAGCGCAGGGCACTCATGGACAGATCCTCCATCAGCCGCTCCGGCGTCACGGCATCCGACCTGCGCATGAGGTACAGATATAAAAGGACTGCGTCCCCGTCCGCCGTCTGCAGAAGCTGGTCCACCTGCCCCACGGGCAGCACCAGCGTCTCTTCCCGTTCCCGGATGATATAGCCGGCCATGCGCACACCTCCTTGCCGCTGATTCAAAGCTATTTTACACGAAAACAGCTTTTTCGTAAAGTCGTTCGGTTGTAATTTTGTGAATTTTTTGCTTTCGGACAGAAAACACTTTCACAGACGGAAAAATGTGCTATAATTAAGATGATTTAGTATGCGGAAAATTTTTTCAGAGGGAACAGGAGGCAGCTATGGCAAATCGCATTACAGTGAGCATCTGCGGGGAGGAATACACCCTGGTAGCCGAGGAAAGCACCGCCTACATGGAGCAAGTGGCTTCTTTGGTAGACAAGAAGATGAGCGAAGTCATTACCGGCGCCAAGGTGGGCCGTAATGACGCCGCCGTTCTGGCCGCCGTGAATCTGGCAGACGAACTTCTCAAGAGCGAGCAGGCAGCGGAGAATCTGCGCCGTCAGGTCAAGAATTATCTGGACGAGGCCACCCAGGCCAGAAACGAAGTCTCCGAGCTGAAGCGTCAGCTTTTCAAGGCCCAGCAGGGCAGAAAGTAAGGTCTATGGAACTGCTTGCTCCCGCCGGGTCCCGGGAGGCGCTTCTGGCCGCCGTACAAAACGGGGCCGACGCCGTTTACATGGGACTGGGCAGCTTCAATGCCCGCCGCGGCGCCCGGAATTTTACCGACGAGGACTTTGCTCACGCCGTGGAGTACTGTCATCTCCACGGGGTCAGGGTCTATCTCACCCTCAACACCCTGCTGACGGACCGTGAGCTGCCCGAGGCAGCGGAAGCCCTCCGCAAGGCAAGCCGCTGGGGGGTAGACGCGGTGCTGGTACAGGATTGGGGGCTGTGGCAGCTTGCAAGGCTTGTGGCTCCTGACCAGCCCCTCCACGCCAGCACCCAGATGAGCCTGCACACCCTGTCGGGGGCAAAGCTGGCAGCAGACCTTGGCATGGAGCGGGTGGTGCTGGCCAGGGAGCTGTCTGCCCACGACACAGAGATCATCTGCCGCTCCTGTGGGGCGGAGGTGGAGGTCTTCGGCCACGGAGCCCTGTGTATGTGCTACTCGGGCCAATGCGCCATGAGCGCCATGATCGGCGGCCGCAGCGGCAACCGGGGCACCTGTGCCCAGCCCTGCCGTCTGCCCTACCGCACGGGGAGTAAGACCGGGTATCTCCTGAGCCTGAAGGACAACAACCTCTCCCCCTATCTGCAGCAGATGGAGGACATGGGCGTTGCGTGCGTAAAATTAGAGGGCCGCATGAAGCGGCCGGAGTATGTGGCCGCGGTGACGGGGATCTATCGCCGTCTGCTGGATGAAAAGCGTCCCCCTGACCGGGCCGAACAGTCCCAGCTCGAAAGCGCTTTTTCCCGTGCCGGTTTTACCGAGGGCTACTGGCTGGGCAAGCGAGGCCCCCAGATGTTCGGCGTACGCCCGGAGGACGCCCGCTGGCCGGAAGAGTGGTTTGCCCAGGTGCGGAAAACCTATGAGAATAACGCCGAAAATCGCCCGCTGCCTGTGTCCCTTTCCTGCCGCATAGCCTCGGGCGAGGCGGCGCGGCTCACCGCCGCATTGCGGGACGGGCGGAGCGTTACCGTGACGGGTCCCGTGCCGGAAACAGCCAGAAACCGCTCTCTCACGGAAGAAGATCTCCGCGCCCGCCTGAAAAAAACCGGCGGCACGGCTTTCGTGTGCGACCAAATTGATATTTCCCTGGAGGATGGACTTATGCTCTCCGCCGGCAGCGTCAACGCCCTGCGGCGGGACGCGTTGGAACAGCTTCGGGCGCTCCTTGTGAAGCCACCGAAGCGGCGCACCTTCCCCACCCCGGTTTTGCCGGCGCTTGCGGAAAGCTATGACGGTGCCCCCGCCCTGACCGCGTCTGTTGCCTATGCCCATCAGTTGACACCGGAACTGGCCAGGGGCGTGGAGCTGTTGTATCTTCCCCTGCCCCTGTTGGATCAAGTGGATCTGGACGAATACACCGAATACACACGGCTGTGCGCCGTGCTGCCCCGGATTTTCCGTACGGAGGATGAGGCGGCCTTCCGCCGGACGCTGCAAAGCCATCCTCAGCTCTCCGCCGTGTCGGTGAGCAACCTGGGCCACCTGCCCATTGTGGAGAATTTGGGGCTGGAGATCCGGGGCGATCTGGGCATGAATGTGTTCAACAGCCGCTCCCTGCTGTTTCTGCGGGAGCTGGGTCTGCAGAGCGCCACGGTGTCTGCCGAGCTGCGGCACCAGCAAATTCGCGATCTGCAAAAATATCTGCCCTGCGAGGCGGTGGTCTACGGCCGCCTGCCTTTGATGGTCACGGAAAACTGCGTCCTGCGCTGCAGCGGCCAATGCGGGCGGGGCAGCGGCGGCACAATAACCGACCGCACCGGTGCGGAATTCCCGGTGCTGTGCAGCCACGGCTGCCGCTGTGAGATTCAAAACAGCAGAAAGCTCTTTCTGGCAGACAAGCCGGAGTGGCAAAGGTGCGGCCTGCGCTGGGCCAGACTCCGGTTCACCACGGAGTCGGCGGAGGATTGTCTGGCCGCTCTGGAGCGCTATGAGGGCAAGGGCGGCGGCGCCCCCGAAGACTTTACAAGAGGTCTGTTTTACCGGGGCGTTGATTAATCCTTGTATTATTTAAGGTAAACATTACTATTTGTAATTGCATTTTGAGAGGTTGACTCCTATGGAACTGAAATTCAAAGCCCTAAATCCCAAGATTGGACGGGAGATCCCCCTGCCCCAATTTGCCACCCCCGGCTCGGCGGCCATGGATCTGCGGGCCTGCATTGACCGGCCTGTGACCATACGGGCAGGAGAACGGACGGTGGTCCCCACGGGCCTTGCCATGGCTCTGCCCTCGGCGGACTATGTGGCACTGCTTTTTGCCCGGAGCGGATTGGGCATCAGGAAGGGCGTTTGCCTGTCCAACGGCGTGGGCGTCATTGACAGCGACTACCGGGGTGAGATCGGCGTGGGGCTGGTGAATCTGTCGCAGGAGGCGTACACCGTGCAGCCCGGGGACCGCATTGCCCAGCTCATGGTGGTGCCGGTGGAGCGTCCCACGGTCAGTCTGGTGGAGGATCTGGACGACACCAGCCGCGGCAGCGGCGGCTTCGGCTCCACGGGGAGGTAAGGATCATGGCGAAGATCGTATTGGCCTCCGGCTCTCCCCGGCGGCAGGAGCTGCTGGTTCGCATGGGTTTTTCGGACTTTGACATCCGGGTGCCGGAGGTGGAGGAACGCTATCCGGAGGGCCTTTCCCCGGAGGAAACGGTTTGCTACATCTCCCGGGAAAAATCCGACGCCGCCAGGCTTTTGTGCGGCCCGGATGAGATCATCATTACCGCCGACACCATGGTTTTTCTGGATGAAAAGCGGCTTGGCAAGCCAAAAAATGAGGAAGAGGCACTGGCGATGCTGACGGCTCTGGCCGGGCGGCAGCACACGGTCTGCACCGGCGTCACCGTACGGCGGGGGGAAAAGGTCCTCACCGCCGCCGAGCACACGGATGTGTATTTCCACCCGGCCACGGAAAGCCAGCTCCGCGCCTATATCCGCACCGGCGAGCCTATGGACAAGGCCGGGGCCTACGGCGTACAGGGCAAGGGTGCTCTGCTGGTGGAGCGGATCGACGGAGATTTCTTCAATGTCATGGGTCTGCCCGTTTCCCTTCTGTCAGATCTCCTGAAACCTTTTGGCATCAACCTTTTGGAGTAAGCTTATGAAGAATTTTTTTAACAAAACCGGCATATGGATCCTGGCCGCGGCCGTGGTGATCGTGGTGACCCTGTCCATCCTGTCCGCCACCGGTACGGGAATTATCAACAACATCGCCGGTGCCATCGCCTCACCCTTCCGCTCCGCCGGAGCTGCCATCGGAAACTGGTTCGGATCCATTGCCGATAAGTTTGACGATGTAGATGCTCTGCAAAAGGAGAACGAGGAACTGCGCAAGCGTGTTGCCCAGTTGGAGGATGCCAACCGGCAGGCCGTCACCGACAGTCAGGAAAACCAGCGCCTGCGCAGCCTCCTGAATCTGCGGCAGCAGCGGCGTGATTTTACCTTTGAGAGTGCCAAGGTCACCCAGTATGAAAACTCCAACTGGGCCTCTACCCTCACCCTGAACCGGGGCACAAGCTGCGGTGTGGCGGTGAACAACTGCGTGGTGAATGAGACCGGCGCTCTGGTGGGTGTGGTAACGGAGGTAGGCCTCAACTGGTGCACCGTGGCCACCGTGCTGGACACGCAGGCCCAGTTTGGCGTCACGGTGTTCCGCACCGGTGAGGCCGCCGTTGCCATGGGTGATCTGTCCCTCATGCACCAGGGCAAATTGAAGCTCAACTACCTCTCCGGCACCAACCCCCCTGCAGGCGGAGATCTGGTGCTGACCTCCGGCCTGGGCGGGTACTATCCCTCCGGTCTGGTCATCGGCGCCGTGGAGGATGTGCGCACCGACGACTCGGGTCTGACCCAGTACGCCGTGCTGCAGCCTAATGTGACACCGGCTGAGCTGGTTGAGGTGTTCATTATCACCTCCTTCGACATCGTGGATTGAGAGGTGGCTCTTGCAACATCGTGACTATGTTTTCAAGTGGCTGTTCTACTCGTTAACGGCGCTGGCCTTTGTGCTGCTGCAGGTCTTCGTGCTGGTACACGTCCGCCTCTGGGGCATACACCCCTTTGTGTTTCCCGCCCTGGTGGCCACCATCGCCGCGCTGGAATCCCCCCACGACAGCGCAGTATTTGTGCTGGCCTTCGGCCTGGTACTGGACATCACCATGCCAGGGGAGATCCCCTGCTTTTACACCGTGGCGTTCATCGTGGTGTTTATCGTATCCCGACTGCTGTCGGCCAAGGTGCTGGTAAGGCCTTTTTTCTGCTGCATGCTTTGCGGCATTCTGAGCATTGTGTGCACCGACCTGCTGCACATGCTGTTTCTCAACGCTTTCGTCAGCTTCTCTTTCCGATCCGCCCTGCTGCTCATGGGAAAGGAGCTGCTGCTGACAACTCCGCTGCTGCCGCTCCTCTTCCTGCCGGCCTATAAGATCCGCAGGATCTTCCATCAGTAGTGAGTGTTTCTTACCCCTTTCGGAAAGGAGGCTATCCCATCTTGAAAAAAACCGATCCCTACCGCCGCAGGCTCATTGTCCTGCTGAGTTTTCTGGCTGCTGTGCTGGTGTTTTTCGGAATGGTAATGTTCCACTATCAAATTGTCAACGGCGACAGCTACCGGGCCAAGTCCGTGGCGGGCACCGCCAAACGGGAGATAGTGGAGACCAGCCGGGGCATCATCACCGACCGCAACGGCAAGGTGCTGGTGTCCAACCGCCTGAGCTATACCCTCAAATTCTCCGACAGCAGCTTCGGCGGTGATCAGGACGCCTGCAACAGTGCCGCGTGGCGGCTCATTGATCTGTGCCGACAAGAAAAAATCCAGTGGATTGATCCTCTGCCTCTGGCCGCCGATGCCCCCTTCGCCCTCACCACCGACACGCCCGGGGAGACCTTCGTCAATTGGCTGAAGAATGAGGATATTCCCTATACCGGGGAAGACTCCGTCACTCTGTCCGTCAGCGGCGGTGAGCTGATGGATACGCTGCGCTCTATTTATAGCATTTCCGACGAATTCACCGATGCCCAGGCCCGTCTCATCGCCGGGGTGCGTTACGGTGTCTCCATGTCGGACGGCTATGTATTTGCCGAGGATGTCCCCGTGCGGGTCATCAGCCAGGTGGTGGACGGGCACTATGCCGGCGTTTCCACCGGTACCTCCTCTCAGCGGGTGTATAACACCACCTATGCCTCCCACATACTCGGTCGGGTGAACCGCATTTTTGCGGAGGACTGGGACAAATACAAGGATAAGGGATATTCCATGGACGCTCTGGTGGGTAAGGGCGGCGTGGAGGAGGCCTTTGAGGAGTATCTCCACGGCACAAACGGCGTGAAGCTGGTGACAACCGACAAAAACGGAAAGGTAACCGGCGAGCTGTACGCCAAGGAGCCGGAGCCCGGTAATACCGTGGCACTGACCATAGACCTGGATTTGCAGAAAGCCACCGAGGATTCTCTGGCCGGCATGATCCAGTCCATGACCAAAAGCGACGGCGTGAGCCGCGGCGGTGCGGCGGCGGTAGTGGGTGTGGGCACCGGCGAAGTGCTGGCTCTGGCCTCCTACCCCACCTACGACCTGAGCAAATTCAACGAAATGTACGAAACATGGACGAAGGACCCTTCCCTGCCCATGTTCAACCGCGCCACCGACGGCGTTTACGCCCCTGGCTCCACCTTCAAGCTATGCACCTCCGTGGCAGCTTTGGAGTCCGGCATCGTCACTCCCTCCACCACCATCGTGGACCGGGGCATCTACACCTATTACGAATTTCCCCAGCCCCGATGCTGGATCTACAGCTCCTACGGCGGCACCCACGGCGCTGTGAATGTGTCTCAGGCCATTACCGTGTCGTGCAACTACTTCTTCTACGAGGTGGGTCGGCTGACCGGTATTCAGCGGCTGGACGACTACGCCATGCAGTTCGGGCTGGGCAAGCACACGGGCATTGAGATCGGCGACTCCGCAGGTGTGCTGGCAAGCCCCGAATACGCCGAGGAGATCGGCGAAACCTGGACCGACGGCCAGACCATCACCGCCGCCATCGGCCAGTCCTATAACCTGTTCACCCCCCTGCAGATGGCCAACTATGTGGCAACTCTGGTGGGCGGCGGCGACCACTACGAGGCACATCTGCTGAAAAGCGCAAAATCCTTTGACAATTCCTCCGTGGTGTACGCCTACAACAAAGCCCCGCTGAACCACGTGGAAATGGCGGACAGCACCATTAACGCCGTGAAAACCGGCGCACGGGGTCTGGCCACCGGCTCCCTGAGCTATATTTTCAAGGACTGTGTGGTGCCCGTGGGCTGTAAGACCGGTACGGCGGAAACCATCACCGCGCTGGCCAACAGCTGCTTCGTTGCTTTCGCCCCCTACGACGATCCGCAGATCGCCGTGTGCGTGGTGGTGGAACAGGGCGACGGCGGCGCATATCTCGCTCCCGTGGCCCGGGACATCATCAACGCCTATTTCTCCAACGCCTCCACCGCCGACACCATTCTCGGCGAAAACACCCTGCTGCAGTGAGGAGCAAGTTTTATGTCAACCTATTTCGATTCCAGAGATCCTGCCTGTAAATCTCCCTTCGGTGCCGTTTCCTGCGGCACCGAAGTATCTTTTGCCGTGTTCTGCTCGCCGGAGGAGGAGATCATCGGCGGCGAACTGCGGATTTTCGAGGAGTTTGCGGGCAAAAACCGCACCGTGCCTCTGCATACGGACGGCGGAGCGTTTCGCTGCGTGTATACGGCTCCGAATGAGCCGGAGCTTGCGTGGTACGGCTTTTCTCTCACCCGACGGAGCGGCGGGATCGTGGATTTGGGCGGCCGGTGGCAACTGACGGTGTACGATGGCCGGGGCCACACACCGGAGTGGTTCGGTTCCGGTGTAAGCTACCAAATTTTTCCAGATCGCTTTTGCCGCAGCCGTATTCCCGACCCCGCCGGCATGGTGGGAGAGCGGACGGTACATGAGAACTGGCAGGACACGCCGGATTTCCTGCCGGACGAGCAGGGAGAGATCCGCAACCGGGACTTCTTCGGCGGCGATCTGCCGGGGATCACGGGAAAGCTGGACTATTTAAAAGGTCTGGGTGTGACCACTGTGTACCTCAACCCCATTTTCGAGGCAGCGTCCAACCACCGCTACAATACCGCCGACTATCTGGCCATTGATCCCATGCTGGGAAAGGAGGAGGATTTCCAGACTCTATGCCGGGAGGCACATAAGCGGGGAATGCGGATACTGCTGGACGGAGTGTTCAACCACACCGGCAGTGTCAGCCGCTACTTCAACGCAGACGGATCCTATCCCGATGTGGGGGCAGCCCAGTCGGCGCAGTCACCTTATTATAATTGGTATCATTTTTCCCGCTGGCCCGCGGAATACGACGCTTGGTGGGGCATCAAGACCCTGCCGGCGGTGGAGGAAAACCACCCGGACTATCGGGAGTTTATCTTCGGCGGCAGGGATTCCGTGGTGCGGCATTGGCTCCGCTGCGGAGCTGACGGCTGGCGGCTGGATGTGGCTGACGAGCTGCCGGATGACTTTATTGCCCAGCTCCGCTGTGCCATGGAGGAGGAAAAGTCCGACGCCCTGCTCATAGGCGAGGTGTGGGAGGACGGCAGCAACAAGATCGCCTACGACAGGCGGCGGCGGTATCTGCTGGGCAGCGAGACCCATGGGCTGATGAACTATCCGTTCCGCACGGCGGCGCTTCAGTGGCTCTGCGGCGGAGATGCGTCTGACTTTCGGGAGAGCATGGAGACGCTGCGGGAGAACTATCCCCCGGACGCCTATTATAGTGCCATGAATTTCCTCAGCACCCACGACACACCCCGGATTCTCACCCTGCTGGGCGGCGAGC
>SAMEA3663010__coassemble_760_pt1 | contig 10700 bp, 10 predicted proteins | sample SAMEA3663010__metabat2_high_PE_006 | metagenome-assembled genome bin SAMEA3663010 (sample SAMEA3663010) | pig gut metagenome | biome: pig gut; feature: pig-associated habitat; material: faeces | place: France | collected 2012 | reverse complement strand
GGCGTCCTCCACAGCCTTGCGAAGGGCATCATTCGTGACCTCCGCCCCGGCTGAGATCACAGCGATCTTTTTTCCCAGATCCACCTTTGCTCTCACACCGGGCAGCGCATTGAGAACGCTCTCCACCCGTCCGGAGCAGTGGGTGCACATCATTCCCTCGATGCTCATAATTCTTTCCATACCGTTTTTCTCCTTTTGTATTCTTCTGTTTTCAACTTTTGGGCAGATTGGCCCCCGCCACAGACGAAGCCGCAAGGCATTTGCCACCACGCACACGGAACTCATGCTCATAGCCGCGGCCGCGATCATGGGATTTAGGGTAATGCCCCACATTGGGTACAGCACCCCCGCCGCCACCGGAATGCCGACAGCATTATAGATAAACGCCCAGAACAGGTTCTCCCGTATATTGCGGATCACCGCCCGGGACAGATTTGTGGCCGTCACAACGTCCCACAGAGAGCTGCGCATCAGCACCACATCCGCCGACTCAATGGCAATGTCTGTCCCCGCGCCGATGGCCATACCCACATCCGCCCGTGCCAGCGCCGGTGCATCGTTGATTCCGTCCCCCACCATAATGGTGCAGAGCCCCTCCTTCTGGAGTTTCTCCACGCAGGCGGCCTTGTCCGTGGGCAGCACCTGCGCCAGCACGCGCCCCACGCCCACCTGCTCGGCAATGGCCTCCGCTGTGACCTGATTGTCTCCCGTCAGCAGCACCACCTCACGGCCTGTTTCCCGCAGGGCTTCAATAGCCGCCCTGCTGTCAGCCTTCACCACATCTGCCACGGCAATGAACCCTAACAGCTCACCTTCCCGGGCGAAATACAGGGCGGTTTTCCCCTGCGACGCCAAAGTCTTCGCCTGATCTCGCATCGCTTCTGATATGCGCACGTTCTTCATGAACGCCTCATTCCCGGCCAATACTCTCTGTCCGTCCAAAAGGGCTTGCACACCGCCACCGGCCACTGCCGCAAACTCCGTAACCGGTGAAAGGGGCAGTCCCCGCTCCTGTGCTGCCCGGGATATGGCCACAGACAGCGGATGCTCCGACGGAGCCTCCACCGAAGCGGCTATCTGCAGCAGCAGCTCCTCCTCCGTAGCAGATGCGCACACAATATCCGTCACCCGGGGCTTTCCCTCCGTCACAGTGCCTGTCTTGTCCAGCACCACAGCCCGGGCTCTGCCCAACAGCTCCAGGCTCTCGGCGGATTTAATGAGAATGCCGCTCTGCGCCGCCTTCCCCGTGCCCACCATGATGGCCACAGGTGTGGCAAGTCCCAGTGCGCAGGGGCAGGAGATCACCAGCACCGCTATGCCAACGGACAGGCAAAACCGCACGCTCTCACCACCCGCAAAGTACCACAGAAGCGAGGCGGTCAATGCGATGGTGATGACCACCGGCACAAAAACGGCGCTGACGCGGTCTACCAACCGGGAAATAGGTGCCTTGGAGGAGGCCGCCTCTTCCATGAGGCGCACGATTTGGGAAAGTGTTGTATCGCTGCCCACCCGTCGGGCCTCCATCTCCATATAGCCGCTCTGCACCACCGTGGCCGAGGAAACGGCACACCCTTCCGTCTTTTCCAGCGGCAGGCTCTCTCCGGTGAGAGCTGATTCATCCACCCACGCGCTCCCCTTGGTCACCACGCCATCCACCGGGATCTTGCCCCCCTGCCGCACGATCACCGTATCGCCCTCCAGGATCTCTGCCGCCGGCAGGGTGATTTCCTCCCCGTGTCTTCGCACTACGGCACTGTCCGGTGCCAGACGCAGCAGGGCGGAGATCGCCCCGGTGGTTTTTTTCCGGGCCCGCTGTTCCAGATATTTGCCCACGGTCACAAGGGTCAGTATCATGCCCGCAGACTCAAAATACAGATCCGGCATTCCCGTTACGTGTCCTGCGGTGAGCAGGTACATCTCAATGAGGCTGTATACGATCCCCGCCGCTGCGCCCAGAGCCACCAGTGAATCCATATTCGGACTTCCCCGAAACAGCCGGGTGAACCCCACGGTGAAATAGCCCCGGTTCAGTATTAAAATCGGCAGCAGCAGTGCCAATTCCGCCAGCGCCAGCACCAGCGGCCGTGTGTGAAAGATCATCGGCACCGGCAGCCCCATCATGTGGCCCATACTGATATAAAACAGGGGCACCAGGCAAAGCGCAGACCACAAAAGCCTCTGTCCCATGCGGCGCACTGTTTCCTCCTGCTGCTTGTCCGGGGCAAGATCCGCCTCATCCGCTTCCCTTGCGCCGTACCCGGAGCGGATCACGGCGTCAATGATCGCCTGGGGTGAGGTGACGCTCTCGTCATAAGTGACATGCAGCCGCCCCAACATCAGGTTTACCGCCGCCTCCTGCACCCCCGGCACCTGTCCCGCCGCCCGCTCCACATGGGCAGAGCAGGCCGCGCAGGTCATCCCTGTCACGGCAAATTGTTTGATCACAGGACTTGCCTCCTCACTTCATGAGTTTCTGCAGCGTAGTCACCAGCTCATCGATGACCTCGTCGTCGCCCCGGCGGATTCCGTCCGCCACGCAGGTGCGGATGTGGGAGGCCAACAGCTCCTTGCTGAAGCTGTTCAGCGCGGCATTCACCGCCGACACCTGCACCAGAATATCCGTACAGTAGGCATCCTTTTGCAGCATATCCCGCAGCCCCCGCACCTGCCCCTCTATGCGGCTGAGCCGGTTCGTCAGATTCTTCTGCTCCTGCGCAGTGCGGTGTTTCGTTTTTTCATGGCAGCAACATTCCATATTCATATACCTCCCAGGGGTATTTAATGTTGTAGTCATTATATACCCCTCCAGGGTATTTGTCAACGTTTATCTTTCGGCTTGCATAGAGCCGCCATCAGCGTACCGAAGAATACCGCCGCCGCAATGCCTCCGGCAGTGGCCGTCAGGCCACCTGTAAGCGCACCTAATATGCCCTTCTCTGCCACCGCTTTAGCCACACCCTTGGCAAGGCTGTAGCCAAATCCGGTCAGGGGCACCGTGGCCCCTGCACCGCCCCAGTCTACCAAATATTGATACACACCCACCGCCTGCAGCAAAACTCCCGCCACCACATAGCCTGTGAGAATACGGGCGGGGGTAAGCTGTGTCTTGTCGATGAGAAGCTGGCCGATGGCGCACAGCACCCCGCCGCAAATAAAAGCCTGTAAATACTGCATATTAATTCTCCTTTTCCGCAGAAATGACCACTGCGTGGCAGATGCCGGGAATACTTTCTCCCTGAAAAGATGATGTTGGGGAAAGCAATGCTCCGGTGGGCGCAAAAATGATCTTCCGCCACCGTCCGGCCTTTATGCCGCCCAGCAGGTATCCGTTGAGCACCGCCGCCGAGCAGCCGCAGCCGGAGGCCCCGGCGTGCATGTCCTGCTTTTCACGATCATAGAGCAGCAGTCCGCAGTCCGTGTAGTTTTCCTCCATGTCAATGCCGTCTTCCCGAAAGAAATCGACAACGATGCCACGTCCCAGCTCCCCCAGATCTCCTGTCACAATGAGGTCATAGTCCTTTGGTTTCGTCCCTGTTTCCCGGAACAGAGCCGACAGAGTATCGTAAGCCGCCGGGGCCATAGCCGCCCCCATATTATTCACATCCTTAATGCCCAGATCCATGATCCGCCCGCAGGTCACATGAGTGATATACGGCCCATCCCCCTGCCGGCCAAGAATACAGCACCCGGAAGCTGTTGCTGTCCATTGGGCGGTGGGAGTACGCTGATTACCGTAGAGTATCGGCATCCGGTACTGCCGCTCCGCCGTGCAGAAGTGAGAGCTGGTAACTGCGGCGGCGAGGCGGGCAAAGCCCCCGTCAATGAGCAGAGCCGCCAGAGACAGGCTCTCCCCCATGGTGGAGCATGCGCCGTACAAGCCGTAAAAGGGAATCTTGAAGTCCCGCAGCCCGAAGGATGTGCCGATGCATTGGTTCAGCAGGTCCCCGGCCAGCACATAGTCCAGATCCTCCGCCCCCAGTCCCCCCTTCTCCATGGCCTTTTGCAGGGCAAACTGCTGCATGGCGGACTCTCCCTTCTCCCAGCTTTTCTGACCAAAGTAGGGATCCTGATTCAGTTCGTCGAAATACCCGGCCAGAGGCCCCTGCGCCTCCTGTTTGCCGCCGATGTTGGCAAAGGACACCACGCTCACCGGCTCTCCCAGCCGTACAGTCTGCCGTCCCAGGCGTTTTGATAGCATAGCTTCCATCTCCTCGCAATATGATACCCTTAGTGTGCCGCAAATTTGATTTTTTATGAAAAAAGCCGGGCCTTCCAAAGAAAGCCCGGTATGCTTTACATTCTGGACTGTATGATCGCCAGAACTCCCTGCTCCACGGTGATCTCGGCGGTGCCTCGCCACTGGTTACTGACGCCGACGGGAAAATTGTTTTCCACTGTGACGTCCTCAAGCTCATACTTTGTACCACGAATGCTCACTCCGGTACATCGGTCCGACAATGCAAAAACAGAAAGTGAGTACCCTTCCCGCTCCGGCACGGTGACGCTTCCGCCTGAGAAAACGAGGATCTCATTCTCCTCGTCTACCACCCGCACCCACACACCCCTCTGGGCGGCATAGGCCGCCGCCTGCAGATTGCCCAGCAAATGATCCAGCCTGCCCCCCAGCGCGCAGTAAAGGTATATCCGTTTGCAGCCATTGGAAACAGCATGCCTTATTGCCGCCATAGTGTCGGTGTCGTCCTTTTCCACCGGGAGGCTAAGTCTCGGCACATCCTCCGGCAGGGGTCCTGCGTATGAGTCGAAATCCCCCACAAGAAGATCCGGCCGAACCCCCTGGCGGCGCAGATATTCATACCCCCGGTCGCAGGCAATGATATACTCGCAATCCCCCAGGTCCCACAGGGGCGAATACTGTCCGCCGGATACAATGGCCCATGTCTTTTCCATGCGCATTCCCTCCTGTCAAAAACTGCCGATGGGAATGGATCCATCGTCCGATCCCTTCACCACACTGCGGATCTGCAGCCAGTAAGTGCTGCCGTTTTCCATCTGCACCTGCACCCGATCTCCCGCCTTGTGACCCAGCACTGCCCGCCCCACGGGAGACTCCTTGCTGATAAGGCCCCGCAATGCATCCTGCCGCAGGGTGGTCACCAGCGTGATTTTGCGGCTTTTCCCTATGTGCTCCAGGAAGATCTCCACCGTGTCATACAGGCCTGCCGTATCCTCGTCGGATCGGTCCTCAATGACCTTGGCGGTCTTGATCATCCGCTGCAGATAGCGGATACGGCTGTCATTGCGGTTTTTTTCCTGCTTGGCGCATTTGTATTCAAAGTTCTCACTGAGGTCGCCAAAGGCCCGGGCGGTCTGCACATCCTCAATGAGCTTGGGACGCAGCTCACGCATCCGATAGTCTATCTCCTCCTGCATTTTCTGCAGGTCGCTTCTGGTCAATTCGTCGTACACGTAGTTTCCTCCCTCATAACATCCGCCAAATGCTCCAACGCCCGGGGCAGGCACTGCAGTTCCAATCCCGAATAGTTCACCACCAATGTGTGCTGCCTTGTTTCCTTAGGCTCATGATAGTAGTCCGACAGCATGGCAAGCCTCAGCCCTTTTTCCGCCGCGCGCCGCTGCAGTTCGGCATCCGGCAGCTTTGTCTGCAGCTCGGCCAGAAAATGCAGTCCCGCATCCTGCCCTGTGATCTTCACCCGCCCTGCCAGCGGCCCGTGCAAAAACTCCCCCATGACCTGATCCCGCTTCTGCCGATAGCGGTTGCGCATCCGGCCAAGATGCCGCTCGAAATGACCCTGTTCCAGAAATTTTGCCAGAGTATACTGCTCAAATCCCGAAACAGTGCAGGAATAAAATCCCAGATTCTTTCGGTATCGCTCCAGCAGTCTGGGGGGCAGGATCATGTAGCTGATGCGGATGGACGGTGCAATGGTCTTGGAAAACGTATTCAGATACACCACCCGCTGGTTTTCATCCGTGGAATACAAGGACGGAATAGGCCGCCCCACAAAGCGAAACTCGCTGTCGTAATCATCCTCCAATATATACCGATCCGGCTTTTCCGCCGCCCAGCGCAGCAACTCCTGCCGTCGTCCGATGGGCATCACAGTGCCGGTGGGATAGTGGTGGGTCGGAGAAATATGCACCACCTGTGCCGTGTGCCGCCGCAGCTCCGATACGGACAGACCCGCCTCGTCAATGCCAACATACTGCACCTGTACCCGGTTACTCTCATAAATGGCGGCGATCTTGCTATATCCGGGGTCCTCCACGGCGTAGCACTTGTCCCTTCCTAACAGCTCAATGATCATATGATACAAAAGCTCCGTACCCGCACCCACGATGATCTGCTCCGGATCCACGCGCATCCCCCGGAATTGCCGCAAATAACCTGCAATAGCCACCCGCAGCTCTGCCGCTCCGTTGTAAGGGGCCGCCCGCAGCAGCCCCTTATCCTGCTCCAGAATGGTCTGCCGCATGAGCCTTGCCCACACGGTGAAGGGAAAGTAGGCCGGGTCCATGGCCCCGGAGGCAAAATCCAGGAACCACCCCTGCTCTTTTTCCGGCTGGGCGCACATGGAATGCGCCGGCTGCCGAATCTCCGGTGGACGCTCCACCTCGGACACAAAGTAGCCGCACCGCTGCCGGGCATGGATATACCCCTCCGCCAGCAGCTGCTCATAGGCATTTTTCACGGTGATGATGCTCACCTCCAGATGCTGGGCCAAGGTCCGCTTGGAAGGAAGTCTCTCACCGGAGCGCAGCCGCCCGGAGAGAATATCCTCCCGGATACAGCGGTAAAGCTGTTCATACAGGCTCTCCCTATTCCGTTTTTCCAGTGTGTAGGTCAGCATAGCCCCTCCATCTGGTATTATCAAAAAATATTGTAATGGATATTTTAATATACCCAGACCTCACTATAATACAGACAAGAGAAAAATGCAAGAGGTGAATGACATGAAAAATCATCGAGTTCGTAAATTGGTATTCGCTGCTCTGATGGCTGCTCTGACCTATGTAGCCACCATGGTCATCCAGATTCCCTCCCCCATGCAGGGCTATGTGAATTTAGGTGATTGCTGCGTGCTGCTCTCCGGCTGGATATTGGGTCCCTGGTGGGGAGGTGCCGCAGCCGGCGTAGGCTCCATGCTGACGGACCTTTTGAACGGTTACGCTCATTATGCCCCCGGCACATTTGTTATAAAAGGTTGCATGGCAATTGCCGCGGCGCTGCTGGCGAAGGCTATGGCGCACAAGCCCGTGGGCTATGTAGTCAGCGGTGTTGTGGCCGAGCTTATCATGGTGGCCGGCTACTTCGGCTACGCCGCTCTGCTGCTGGGAAAGGGGATCGGCGCAGCCGCCAGCATCCCCGGCAACCTGGTCCAGGCAGTAATGGGCTTGGCCATCGGGCTGATCCTGTTCACCCTGCTCAAGCGCAGCAAGGCTCTGGACAAATTGGCCCTGCAGTGCTAAACTGAGCTTATACAGGCAGCAGCTATCGTGACCGTTGTCTGTCAACATCAAAAGCGGAGTTTTTCTCCTCAAGTGAAAGGAATGAATTCTCATGGGCGGTGTCGTGCATGAATTGGAACAGAAAGACTTGTTTTGGCAGGTGCAGGACGAGGCGGCCAAGGCAGCTCAGCAGCTGATGGATGAGGCGCACCTTCACGCGGGGCAGATCGTTGTGGTGGGCTGCAGCACCAGCGAGGTGGTGGGCAAGCGAGTGGGCAGTTGGTCCACGCCGGAGATCGCTCAAGCCATTTTCAATGGACTGAGCAGCGTATTCTCCCCTCAGGGCATTTATATCGCCGCTCAGTGCTGCGAGCATTTGAACCGTGCGCTGATTGTGGAATACGAAGCCGTGCCGGGTGCGGAGATCGTGAACGTGAAGCCCCAGCCCAAGGCGGGCAGCTCCTTTGCCACCGCCGCCTATAACAGCTTCCGTCATCCTGTTGCCCTGGAGGAAATCAAGGCTGATGCCGGTCTGGATATCGGTGGCACGTTGATCGGAATGCACTTGAAGAAAGTTGCCGTTCCTGTGCGTTTGGATCAAAACCACATTGGCAGCGCCATAGTTCTGGCTGCCCGTGTGCGTCCTAAATTTATCGGCGGAGAGCGTGCCGTCTATGACAACGACCTGAAGGACGGCTATCCCGATTTTACCTGATCTGCGAAAAAATACACCGGCGGATAATGATCCGCCGGTGTATTTTTTCGCTTATCTTATGTAATGGGAAAAATCAGCTTCAAAACGCCGAACACAACCAAGCAAACGCCGGCGGCAATAAGAAAGCGGAAACAAACTTTTCTATTCTGCAGAGCCTTTTCCTCTTTCTCCTCATTCTGCCAACGCACATAGAACCATCCGGCGCACAGCAGACAGACAAAGGGGGCAAAGATCAGACCGACCATTGCAAACAATCCCATAGTATGTTCCTCCTTTATTTTATATTAGTATAGCGAAAAACATAGTATTCGTCAAGGAAAAAGCATTTCATTTTGTTTTCTCCGGCAGTCGGCATGCTGTTGGTAAATAATAACAAGCCGCAGGTTTCTCTTCGCCCATATTTGCATATACATTCCAAAAATATATTTATTTTTAATTTTTTTACATCTTTAGTTGATATATCTGTATATTTATGTATAATAATCTCATCAAACAAAGCCGTGAGTTCCTTCGTGTCCAAGAGGAGCATCACAGGAAGGAGAACAAAAATGAAAACAATGAAAATTTGGATCCTTATGGCAGCCCTGGCAGCTACCCTGTTGCTGTGCGTGGTCAGTGCCTCGGCCTGCACCATGGTATATGTGGGCTCCAACCTGACAGCTGACGGTTCTTCTTTCATGGCGCGAAGTGAAGACTACTCCAACAGCTACAATAAGATCGCCTACGTCAATCCCACCGGCAAATATGCCGCCGGCAGTACTTACAACGGCTGCTACGGTTTCACCCACACCTTCAACCATGACAGCTACGCCTACACCGCTACCTCTGACGACAATCTTTCCGGTACCTGCCCTGACTGCGGTCAGACGCATCCCCACACCCCTATGGAGGAAGATGGCACCAATGAGAAGGGTGTCTCCGTTTCCGCTATGGTCACTCTGAATGCTCAGAAAGCTGTTACCAAGGCCGATCCCATGGTAAATGGCGGCATGTGCGAGAGTGACATGGCCACCATCCTCCTCAGTGAGGCCGCCTCTGCCAAGGAAGGTGTGGACCTGTTACTGAACATCTATAAGACCACCGGCGCCCAGGAAAAGTCCGGTGTGCTCATCGGCGATCAGAGCGAGATCTGGTATGTAGAGAATTACACCGGCCACACCTACATTGCCGTGAAGCTGACCTCCGACATGATCGCCATCAACCCCAATATGGGTGCCATCGGTCTGGTGGATCTGGACGATACGGCCAATGTCATTGCATCTGAAAACCTCATTTCCGTGGCCAAAACTGCCGGCACCTATGTGGGTGATGAAACCGCCAATACCATTGATGTGTTCAAATCTTATTGCGGCTACGCAACCAAGTCCCCCAATGCCCGGTTGGTCAACGGCATGAACTACTTCCTTGGTGAGAACACTATGACCGCTGCTTCCCTCACCCCCGATGACTACACCATTTCCAATGTGAAAGACAGCAGCATCGTTGCCCTGTATACCAATATCCAGAATATGCTGGGCCCGATCAACGCCCAGACTATGGTAGATTTCTATAAAGTTGATGGCATCGGCAACACCTCCAATTTGGAATGGCACATTTTTCAGATCAAATCCTCCGGCGCCATGGAAACCGCTACCATTGAGTGGCTGGCCATGGAACACGGTCAGTACACTGTGGCTATCCCCTATTTCCCCGTCCTGACCACCGATATGTACGAAGGCTATAAGTTTGGCGGCGTAAAAAAGGCCACCACCGCAGTTGCCCCCACCGATCCCTACGGAACCTATCCCAAGGGCAGCAACTATGTTGTCCTCCCCGAGGGTTGGGAGCAGGGCTACTATTGGTCCGTGAATGCTCTGTCCAACTATGCTCTCTCCAATCTCTGCTCTGCTGAGGACAATGCGCTGATTCATAAGGAGTTGGTCAAGATGCAGCAGGTCTGCTATGACAAGGCCGCCGAGATGAAGGACGCCATCGCCTCCATGGACACCGCATCTGCCAAGACCTATGCCACTGCTCAGAGTGCAGCTCTGGCTAAGCAGGCCCACCAGTTGACTCTGGAGCTGTACAAGCACATTGTGTCTCACGAGCACACCTTCGGAGATTGGGAAACCACTACCCCTCCTACCTGCAAGGACGAAGGTGCTGCCACCCAGACCTGCAAGTTCTGCACTAAGACACAGAACAAGATCCTTCCCAAGGCCACCGAGCACAGCTGGGATGACGGCGTTGTGTCCAAGCCCGCCACCACCGAGGCAATCGGTGATAAGACCTTCACCTGCAAGATCTGCCAGGCAACCAAGACGGAAACCATCCCCGTTGTTGTTTCGTCACCCAATACCGGCGACAGCTTCGGCATCGCCCTCTCTGCCCTGACTATGGTTCTTTCCATGAGCGGCGCGGCACTGGTCATCAAGAAGAAAGTTTTTGTAAAGTAAACTGACCAAAAATCAAAAGGGCCATCCGTATGGAGGGTCCTTTTTTTATTCATCATCCGCAAGGCAGGCGATAAAAAGGCTGTCCCAAAATGGGACAGCCTTTTTTATCTGTATGGGAG
>SAMEA3663010__coassemble_754_pt1 | contig 10725 bp, 6 predicted proteins | sample SAMEA3663010__metabat2_high_PE_006 | metagenome-assembled genome bin SAMEA3663010 (sample SAMEA3663010) | pig gut metagenome | biome: pig gut; feature: pig-associated habitat; material: faeces | place: France | collected 2012 | reverse complement strand
CCTGCTCCTCCAGCTCCCAGAGGATGGTCTTGGCCCGGCCGATAACACCCTCCGGCAGGCCTGCCAGACGGGCTACCTCAATGCCGTAGCTGCGGTCGGCGCCGCCGGGGACAATCTTGCGCAGGAAGATGATCTCCTCCCCGCGGGCGCGCACGGCGATGTTATAGTTCTTTACCCCGGGGAGGGAGAGCTCCATGTCCGTCAGCTCATGGTAATGGGTGGCGAAGAGGGTCTTGGCGCCCAGCTTCCTGGGGTCTGCGCAGTATTCCAGCACCGCCCGGGCAATGCTCATACCGTCAAAGGTGCTGGTGCCCCGACCGATCTCGTCCAGGATCAAGAGGCTGTCCCTGGTGGCGGCACGAAGAATGTCGCTGACCTCGGTCATCTCCACCATGAAGGTGGATTGGCCGGCGGAGAGGTCGTCCGACGCGCCGATGCGTGTGAAAATGCGGTCCACCACGCCCAGACGGGCGCTCTTTGCCGGAACGAAGGACCCGATCTGCGCCAAAAGCACAATGAGGGCCACCTGCCGCATATAGGTTGATTTGCCCGCCATATTGGGCCCTGTGATGATGGCCGCCCGACCCTCCTTTTCCCCCATGTAGGTGTCGTTGGGCACGAACAGGGCGTCGCTGCGCATTTTCTCCACCACGGGATGACGGCCGTCGTGTATTTCCAGTATGCCGGAGTTGTCCACCGTGGGGCGGCAGTAATTGTTGCTGACCGCCACCGCCGCCAGAGAGCACAGGCTGTCCAGCTCCGCCACTGCCGAGGCCGCCGCCTGAATGCGGCTCACCTGTCCGGCAACGGCAAGACGCAACTCCGCGAACAGCTCAAATTCCAGTGCCGCGACCCGGTCGGCGGCGGTGAGAATGTCGCTCTCCAGGTTCTTCAGCTCCTGGGTGATATAGCGCTCACCGTTTACGAGGGTCTGCTTGCGGATATAGGTGTCCGGCACCTGATCTTTAAAGGAATTGGACACCTCGATGTAGTAGCCGAAAACCTTGTTGTAGCCGATTTTCAGGGTGCGGATGCCGGTTTTCTCCTTCTCCTGCGCCTCCATGGAGGCCATGAGACCCTTGCCGCCGTGGAGAATGCCCCGGAGTCGGTCCACTTCCGGGTGAAAGCCGTCCCGGATGAACTCCCCCTCGCGGACGGAAAAGGGCGGCTCATCCTGCAAGGTGTCGGCGATGCGCCGGGCCAGATCGTCCAGCGTGTCTAATGTGCGGTATATCTCCCGCAGCCGCCCCTTGGGAAATGCAGCCAGCAGCTCCTTGATGGCGGGGAGCTTTTCCATGGCCATGCGCAGGGCCACCAGATCCCGGCCCCCGGCGCTGCCGTAGACAATGCGGCTCATGAGCCGCTCCATGTCGCTGATACCCGACAGGGACAGCATCAGCTCCTCCCGGGTGACGGTATCCTTCACCAGCCGCTCCACGCAGTCGGCCCGGCGGTCGATGTCCTGCACGGTAAGGAGCGGACGCTCCAGCCAGCCGCGCAGCATCCGGGCGCCCATGGCGGTCTTGGTCTTGTCCAGCACCCAGAGGAGGCTTCCCTTTTTCTCCTTGCCCCGGAGGGTCTCCGTCAGCTCCAGATTCCGCCGGGCGGCAATATCCAGCTCCATGAACTGACCCTGGCGGTAATAATCCAGTGTGTCAATGTGGTACAAATCGCCCTTTTGGGTGTCATGCAGGTAGCCCAACAGGTTGCCCAACGCCAGCAAAACGGCGGGGTTTTCCCGGGGCAGACGGGAAAGCTCCTGCTCCCCGAACTGGGCCGCCACCAGTGTGCGGGCGGTCTCCATCCGGGTGCCGCGCACCTCCCGGTGGCAGGAGAGCTTGCTCTGCGTGAGCGTTGTAAGCGCCGCGTCTTCGGCGGCCGTTTCGTTCATAATAATCTCCGCCGGAGAAAAGCGGGCCACCTCGTTGAGCATATGCACGGCGGCGTCTTTCCCCGAAAAGGCGGTGGCGTGGGTCTTGCCGGTGGAGATGTCGCAGGCGGCGAAGCCGGCCATATCCCCCTCCAGCCACACAGCGGCGCAGAAATTGCTCCGCCCGGCCTCCAGAGAGGCCTCCCCCAGCACCGTGCCGGGGGTCACCACCCGGATGATGTCCCGCTTCACAAGGCCCTTGGCCGTGGCGGGATCCTCCGTCTGCTCGCAGATGGCTACCTTGTAGCCCTTGGCGATAAGCCGGGCGATGTATCCGTCGGAGGAGTGGTAGGGGATGCCGCACATGGGTACCTTGTCCTCAAACGCCTTATTTTTATCCTTGTCCCGGGTGGTGAGGGTGAGATCCAGCTCCCGGGAGGCAGTTCTGGCGTCGGCACCGAACATCTCATAAAAATCGCCCAGCCGGAAAAACAGAATGGAGTCCTTGTTCTGTTCCTTGATCTCCAGATACTGTTTCATCATGGGGGTCAGTTCAGCCATAAACAGTCACATCTTTCTGCCGCTTGCGCGGCGAATCTCACCCATGCAGGTGGAAAAATTATGAAAAGAGGCATGGATCCTTTTCGGAAAAGCGCCGCCTTACGCCCGCTTGAACATCTTCTCGATCTCGTAACGGGTGAGTTTCACCGCCACGGGGCGGCCGTGGGGGCAGTACTGGATCCGGCCGGACTGCACCTGCTCCACTAAAGCCTGCAGTTCGGCGGAGGAGGTGTGCATCCCGGCCTTGATGGCGGATTTGCAGGCCATGGTCTGCAGCAGGCGGTCCCGGGCGACAGCCGGGTCGGCCCGGCCCAGACGCAGATCCTCCGCCAGCTCCTCCACCGTGGCGGCGGCGTCCTCCATGCGGATGTCCGAGGGAATCTGCCGCACCAGCAGGGTGCCGGCGCCGAAATCCTCGCAGACAAAGCCGAATTCCTCCAGGAGGGAAAGCCGGGACAGGGCGGCGGCATAGGCATCCGCCTCCAGATCCACCGCCAGGGGCTGGAGCAGCATCTGGCTCATAGGCGGCTCCTGCCGCTCTTTCAGGGCGTTGAACCGCAGCCGCTCATGGGCGGCGTGCTTGTCTATGAGCCAGAGGTTTTCCGACTCGTCCTGGCAGATGATATAGGTATCCAGCGCCTCACCCACCATGCGCCAGGGGGTACTCTTGCGCTCCATGGTCTCCTGCAGGGGCAGGTCGATGGTGTTGCACCGGGGAACCGGGGCGGCTTGGGGTTTGACCGCAGGCGGGGAAGGGGGCGCCTTTCCCTCCACAGGGGCGCTCTTTCGTTCCGCGGCAGGAGCAATGCACCGCACGCTGTCACGGATGGGCAGGGGAGAGTCGGGATGCACCGCGGGGCGGGCAGAATAGCTGCCCAGTGGCTTCTTTTCAGCAGGGGACGGGGTCTGCCGCTCCTTGTATTCCTGCACGGTCATGGACTGGTAAAAGCTCTGCCGGGCAGGCTTGGGAGCCGGCTTTTCCCCGGCGGTAAGCAGATCCTTCACCGTATAGTGCACGGCGTCAAAGACTGCACGCTCATTCTGAAACTTTACCACAGTCTTTGCCGGGTGGACATTCACATCCACCTCATTTTTCGGCAGGGTGATATGCAGCACGCAGCCGGGAAACTTGCCCTTGAGCAGGCGGTTGCGGTAGGCCTCCTCCAGAGCGGCGGTGAGAAGCTGGCTTTTCACAAATCTGCCGTTGACGAAGAAAAGCTGGCGGCTCCGGGTGCCGCTGCCGTTTAGGGGCTTGGTGACGAAACCCTCCACCCGAATGTCTCCGCCGCAGCCGTCCACCGGCAGCAGACCCAGAGCGAAATCGCGGCCCAGCGCGGCATAGACGGCGGAGCGGAGCTGACCGTCTCCGGGGGTGTGAAGTACCTCCACGCCGTCCCGGATCAGCTTCACGGATACCTCCGGATGGCTCAGGGCCAGATGGGTGACGATGCCAGTGACGGCGGCACCCTCGGCAGTGTCCTTCTTCATAAACTTCATCCGGGCGGGGGTGTTGTAAAACAGGTCACGGACGCAGATGGTGGTACCCTCCGGACAGCCGGTCTCCGACACCCGGTCGGGCACGCCGCCCTCCAGATGGAGGGATGCCCCCTGCTCCGCCCCACGCTCCCGGGAAAAAACATCCACCCGGGACACGGCGGCGATGGCAGCCAATGCCTCCCCCCGGAAGCCCAGGGTGCCGATGGCGGTCAGGTCTTCGGCACGGCGCAGCTTGCTGGTGGCGTGGCGCAAAAAGGCGGTGGGGAGCTGGGAAGGCGCAATGCCGCAGCCGTTATCCGTGATGCGCAGGTAGGTCAGGCCGCCGCGCTGCACCTCCACCGATACGGCGGAGGCCCCGGCGTCCAATGCGTTCTCCAGCAATTCCTTTGCCACGCTGGCGGGACGCTCCACCACCTCGCCGGCGGCAATGAGATCCGCCACATGGGGGTCTAAACACTGAATCATCGGCACGAAAAACGCCTCCTTTGCCTCGAAAAATGCTTGCGGCTACACCATCTCGCCAAAGAGCGCCCAGGTGTTGCTGTCTGTGATCTTCACATCCCGATATTGGCCCAGAGCGGACCTGTCGCCCACCAAATGTACCAGTCTGCCGCCTGCGGTGCGGGCGGAAAGAGGCCAGCGGCTGTCGTCGGTCTCACCGTCCACCAGACAGCGCAGGGTCTTGCCCACATAGCAGGCGTGGTGGCGGGCGGAAATTTCATTTTGCACGGCGCAGAGGGTATCGAACCACTTCTGCTTCTCCTCCCGGGGAACGGGGTCGTCCATCTTCGCCGCCGGTGTGCCGGGACGGGGGGAGAAAATGAAAGTGAACAGGGCGTCAAACTCCACCCGGCGCACCAAGTCTACGGTCTCCATGGCCTCCGCCTCCGTTTCTCCGGGGAAACCGATGATGACATCCGAAGTCAGCACCAGATCCGGCATGACCTGCCGGGCATAGGTGATGAGCTCTATGTACCGCGCCCGGTCATAGGGTCGGTTCATGGCCCGCAGCACCCGGTCACAGCCGGACTGTACCGGCAGATGGAGCTGGTGCGCCACATGGCGGCTCTTTGCCATGGTATCAAAAAGCTTAAAGGATGCGTCCTTGGGCTGGGAAGACATGAAGCGCAGGAGGTAGTCCCCGTCGATCTGATCCAGCTCCCGCAGCAGATCCGCAAAGTCCCGGGGATCCTCCAGATCCTTGCCGTAGGAGTTCACATTCTGGCCCAGGAGAGTGATCTCCTTGTACCCCTCCGCCACCAGCTCCCGCACCTCGGCGATGATTTTGTCCATATCCCGGCTGCGCTCACGGCCCCGGACATAGGGCACGATGCAGTAGGAGCAGAAGTTGTTGCACCCGTACATGATGGACACCCACGCCCGAGTGCGGCCCTCCCGCACCACCGGCAGATCCTCGGCAATGGTGCCGTGCTCGTCCTCCACGGAGAAGACCCTGCCCTGCTGGGTGTAGACCCGGTATAAAAGCTCCGGAAACTTCCACATGGCCTGGGGGCCAAAGACCAGATCCACATGGCGGTAGCTGGTGCGGACCTTCCGGGCAATTTCCGGCCGCTGGGCCATGCACCCGCACAGGCAGATGATCTGATGGGGATTTTCCTTTTTCGTGTGGGTCAGGGCGCCCAGATTGCCAAAGACACGCTTTTCCGCGTGGTCCCGGATGGCGCAGGTGTTCAGCACGATGATGTCGGCCTTGTGGGCATCGTCAGTAAACTCGCAGCCCATGGCCTGCAGCATGCCCATGATGTGCTGGCTGTCCGCCACATTCTGCTGGCAGCCGAAGGTGTCCACCAGGGCAAGAGGGGTTTGGCCGCGCTGACGGTGCAGCCCGGCAATTTTCCGCTCAAATTCCCGCTGGCGCAGGGTGTCCTCCGCCGATAGTACCACTTGCTTTCTGTCCAAAATATACCTCCGTAAGCAACCATTGGAGAAATGGCGCTATGATTCGACTTTAATTAAGAAATTATACCACATTCGCCATGGTAAAACAAGCATATGCCGTTGCAAATTTCCGGCAGTTCGTGTATGATAGGGGCAGCAAATAATGGCGAGGAGTATGACTATGGTATGGAGCATTGCGGCACTGATCGCCCTCATCGGGCTGGACCAGGGGCTTAAATACTGGACGGTGACAAACCTGGCTTTGGGTGAGTCCCTCCCCCTTATTCCGGGTGTGATGCAGTTGACCCGGCTGCACAACTACGGCGCAGCGTGGTCCAGTCTGTCGGGAAAAACGATCGTCCTGCTCGTCATCACCTCCGTGCTGATGATCGCCGTGGCGGTGCTGCTCATGAAGAAGATCGTGCGGCACCGGCTGGGCGTGACGGCGGGGATCTTCATTATCGGCGGCGGCCTGGGCAACATGATCGACCGGGTGTGGCACGGCTATGTGGTGGATATGCTGGACATTTCTCCGCTGTTTTCCTATCCGGTCTTCAATCTGGCGGACTGCTTCGTGGTGGTGGGCGCCATTCTGGGCTCCGTGTACTACCTGTGGTTCTATGATAAATACGACAGGAAGGGGAAAGCCCATGGAATCGAGGACTCTGACGGCCACAACTGAAGACACAGGGCTGCGGCTGGACAGCTTCCTGGCGGGTCGGCTGGAGGGCACCACCCGCTCGGCAGCGGTACGGCTCATCGAGAACGGCTGCGTCACCGTAAACGGCAAGGCCGCCGGAAAGAGTGTGCGCATAGCCGGAGGCGAAACAGTGTGCGTGGAGCTGCCGGAGGCGGAGGAGCCGGAAGCACGACCGGAGGACATTCCCCTGGACATCGTGTACGAGGACGGAGATGTCATCGTGGTCAATAAACCCGTGGGTATGGTGGTGCATCCCGCCCCGGGTCACCCCGACGGCACACTGGTCAACGCCCTGCTGCACCACTGTGCCGGGAGTCTGTCCGGAGTGGGCGGCCAGCTAAGGCCGGGCATCGTCCACCGCATTGACCGGGACACCAGCGGGCTCATCATCGCAGCAAAAAACGACGCCGCTCACGCTTTCCTGGCGGCGCAGCTGGCGGATCATACATTGGCCCGCACCTACGAGTGCCTGGCGGTGGGAAATTTCAAGGAGGACGGCGGCACTGTGGACGCACCCATCGGCCGGCACCGGACGGACCGGAAAAAGATGGCCGTGGTGCCCGACGGACGGCACGCCGTGACCCACTGGGAGGTCATCGCCCGATACGGCGGCGTGACCCATCTGCGTTGCCGGCTGGAAACCGGCCGCACCCATCAGATCCGGGTACATCTGGCTCACATCGGACATCCCATCCTGGGTGACACGGTATACGGCGCCAAAAAGCCCGTACCGGGCCTGACGGGGCAGTGTCTCCACGCCTCGGAGCTGCAGTTCATCCACCCTGCCACCGGGAAGACGGTCAGCCTGCGCTGCCCGCTGCCGGAGGAATTCACACATATGCTGGAAAAACTGAAGCGGCAGGGGTAAGGGCGGATCCTACGGGGCTGTCTTTCACTTGGCAGATCTTCTCTCCTGGCGCAGGGCCTTTTCGTGGCAAAGCAATGCTCCCTCCATGATCGACGGTACTTTTTCGCGGCCGATCATGGGGGGAGCATATTATTTGCGCAGGGGTTTCCCCTTTAGGCTTTTATTCTTCCGCAGGCTTATCGCCCTGGGGTTTGTCCTCTGCCGGCTTGTCCTCCTCCTGCTTGTCAAAATCCGGCATGGGGATGGGCTCGGACACCATATTGATGTGCTTGGCGGGAGCCTCAATGATATTGGGCGTGGAGGGGCGGAAGGCCCTGGGCTTGTCTTCCCGGGTGGCGCCGTAGTTGTCCACGGTCTCGGGATCTCGGCCCTCGATAATGGCCATCATCTCCTGACCGGTGATGGTCTCCTTCTGCAGAAGGTAAGCGGCGATCTTGTCCAGCAGCTCCCGGTTGTTCTCCAGGATCTGCCTGGCCTCCTGGTGGCACTGGCGGATGACCTTGATGGTCTCCCGGTCAGCGGCAGCATAGGTCTCCTGGGCGCAGGTCATGGAGTACCCGCCATCCAGATACTGGCTCTGAATGGTGCCCAGGGCCATCATATCGAACTCGTCGCACATACCGAACCGGGCCACCAGATTCCGGGCCAGCTCCGTGGCCCGCTCGATGTCGTTGGCTGCGCCGGAGGTCATGGTATTGCACACGATCTCCTCGCTGGAGCGTCCGGCCAGGAGGGTGCGGATCTCCGCCAGAATGTCCTCCTTGGACATGAGGAACTTTTCCTCCTCCGGCAGGTGCAGGGTGTAGCCCAGGGCGCCCTGGGTATGGGGCACGATGGTGATCTTGCTGACAGGCTGGGCATTCTTCTGCTTGGCGGCCACCAGCGCATGGCCCACCTCATGGTAGGCGATGATACGCTTTTCCTCATCGGTGATGACGGTGCCCTTCTTCTCGGAGCCCGCGATGACAACCTCAAAGGCCACCAGCAGGTCATTCTGATTCACAGCCTTGCGTCCCTTGCGCACGGCACGCAGAGCGGCCTCGTTGACAAGGTTCGCCAGATCCGCGCCCACGCAGCCGGCGGTGGCCTGGGCGATCTTTTCCAGATTCACATCCTCCGCCAGATGGATGTTGCGGGTGTGGACCTGCAGGGTCGCCAGACGACCTGCCATGTTGGGCCGGTCCACGGTGATGCGGCGGTCAAAACGGCCGGGTCGCAGCAACGCCTTATCCAGCACCTCCGGCCGGTTGGTGGCGCCCAGAACGATGACGCCCTTGGAGGGGTCAAAGCCGTCCAGCTCTGCCAGAAGCTGATTGAGGGTCTGCTCCCGCTCGTCGTTGCCGCCGAAACGGCTGCCGTCACGGGATTTGCCGATGGTGTCGATCTCGTCGATGAAGATGATGCAGGGAGCCACCTTGGCGGCCTCCTTGAACAGGTCGCGCACACGGCTGGCGCCTACGCCCACAAACATCTCCACGAAGTCCGAGCCCGAGATGGAGAAGAAGGGGACATTGGCCTCGCCTGCCACGGCCTTGGCCAGCAGGGTCTTACCTGTACCGGGAGAGCCAACCAGCAGGGCTCCCTTGGGCAGCTTGGCGCCGATGGCGGTATACTTGCCGGGATTGTGAAGGAAGTCGATGATCTCCTCCAGAGATTCCTTGGCCTCGTCCTGACCGGCCACATCCTTGAAGGTGACACCCGTCTGCTTCTCCATATACACCTTGGCGTTGGACTTGCCCACATTGCCGATGCCGCCGATACCGCCGCTGCTTCTGGACAGAAGACGCATCACCAGCATGAAGGCGCCCAGCATGAGGATGGTGGGCAGGATATAGGAGATCATAAACTGCAGGATGGGACTCATCTGCTCCTGCACGGGCGCAGTATAAGCCACATGATGCTCATCCAGCAGCGCATAGAAACTGCTGCTGTTGATGTGGGTGGTGTAGAGAATGACCTTGGTTTTTTCGGAGTTGGTATAGGTCTTCGGCTCCTTGCCGCTCTCATCGGTGTAAACATAGCCGTCAATGGGGACGGCATAGATCTTGCCGTCCTCAAATTCCACCCGGGCGATCTTGTCCTCACGCACCAGATCCGCCAAAGCGCTGAAATCCACCTCAAAGCTGGTGGAATTGTGGGCGGCATTGCCGGTATAGGCGGCAAAATAGTTGAAACCGATGGTCAGCACCAGGGCCCAGGCCAGCAGCACCAGCACCCCCCGGAGGTTGCGCCCGCCCTTGCTGTTTTTGTTGTTATTGTTTTTCGGATCCATAGGGGTCTCCTTCCGCTGAAAATCTCTGTGCAGAGATCAATTGCATTTATTGGAAGTATACCATATAAATAAGGGGCAGACAAGGGCGAAAAAACCGCGTGTCCTGTAAAATTTCTATGAATTGGCCTTTCTATTATGCCCTGTATGTGCTATACTATTTTATGTATACCATTTACATATTCTATCCACATGAGGACGAACGATGAGAGAAAACAACAAACAACGGCCCCTGCTCCAGGCGGAGGCAGACGGGATCATCGAGGGCCGCAACGCCGTTATCGAGGCGCTGCGCTCCGGTGAGAATATTGATAAAATATACCTGGCTAAGGGGGAAACGGACAAGACCCTGGGCCACATTGCCTCCCGCGCCCGGGAGAAGGGCATCGTGGTGGTGGAGGCCGACCGGCGCAAGCTGGACGGCATGAGCCGCACCCACGCCCACCAGGGGGTCATTGCTCTGGCGGCTATGCGGGAGTATGTGTCCGTGCAGTCGCTGCTTTCTGCCGCCGCAGCGAAGGGGGAGCCAGCGCTGCTGGTGGTGTGCGACGAGATCTCCGACCCCCACAATCTGGGAGCCATTCTCCGCACGGCGGAGTGCGCCGGCGCCCACGGGGTCATCATCCCCAAGCGCCGCTCGGCCGGTCTCACGGCCATTGTAGGCAAGACCTCGGCCGGGGCGGTGAGCTATATGCCCGTGGCGAGGGTGGCCAATCTCCCCGCCACCCTGGAGGAGCTGAAGAAGCAGGGCGTGTGGATCTACGGCACCGCCGCCGATGGCACCACAGATTTGTATGAGGCCGATCTCAAGGGCCCGGCGGCCATCGTCATCGGCTCGGAGGGCAGCGGCATGGGCCGTCTGGTGCGGGAAAAGTGCGACTTTCTGGTGAGCATTCCCATGAAGGGGCATATCTCGTCCCTGAATGCGTCGGCTGCCGCGGCAATATTGTTATATGAGGCGGTGCGCCGCCGGATGTAAAGCGAGGACTATGAGCAAATACACGGAGGAAGAACTGAACAGGGCTTTGTCGGATACGGCGGAGCTGATTCGGGGCGTACCC
>SAMEA3663010__coassemble_710_pt1 | contig 11246 bp, 8 predicted proteins | sample SAMEA3663010__metabat2_high_PE_006 | metagenome-assembled genome bin SAMEA3663010 (sample SAMEA3663010) | pig gut metagenome | biome: pig gut; feature: pig-associated habitat; material: faeces | place: France | collected 2012 | reverse complement strand
CAACCAGCTCCGCGGCCGTGCCGGCCGTCAGGGGGACCCCGGCGAGACCAGGTTCTACATCTCTCTTGAGGACGATCTCATGCGCCTGTTCGGCGGCGACCGGGTCACCAGCATGATGGAGCGGCTGAACATCGACGAGGACACCCCCATCGAGCAGAAGATTCTCTCCAGAGCCATTGAACAGGCCCAGACCACCGTGGAATCCCGGAACTTCCAGGCCCGTAAGTCCGTGCTGGAGTATGACGATGTCATGAACAAGCAGCGGGAGATCATCTATGACCAGCGCAAGCAGGTGCTGGACGGTCTGGAAGTAAAGAACATCATCATGAACATGATGAACACCTCCATCTCCCATTTGGTGGCGGAGCATTTCGCCGGCAGCGAGCATCTGGACGCCGCCTCCTGCCGGGAGCTGCTGCGCAATGTGGAGGGCCTGTACTTCCCCAAGTTTACCGTCCGCTTCTCCGAGGAGGAGCTTAAGGAAAAGACCGCCGAGGATGTCACCGACGCCTTCACCGCCGCTGCCGCCGCCTACTATGAGCAGAAAGAGCAGGAGTTCACCTCCCCCGTCATGCGTGAGGTGGAGCGTGTGGTGCTGTTGCGGGTGGTGGATGAATACTGGATGGACCACATCGACGCCATGGCCGACCTGCGCCAGGGCATCCGCCTCCGGGCCTATGCCCAGACGGATCCCGTCATCGCCTACAAGAAGGAATCTCTGGATATGTTCGAGGAGATGATCTCCGCTATCCAGTCCGAGACCGTCCGCCGCCTGTACTCCGTGCGTCTGAAGAAGGATGAGGAGATCAAGCGTGAGCGGGTAGCCAAGGGCATGACCGAGAGCGTGGGTGGTGACGGCACCGTGAAAAAGCAGCCCCGCCGGGTGCAGAAGATCGGGCGGAATGACCCCTGCCCCTGCGGCTCCGGCAAAAAATATAAGAACTGCTGCGGCAGAAATGCGTAACTCTCACGCCTTTTGCGAAAATCCTGCTGTGCCGCTGGGGTAACACCGTCGTGCCATCCGATCGGCAGCCACTATCATGGCCGCCAATCGGGGCACTTCCTCGAAATCGCCTCGCTGCATCCGCCACCGGCGGCGCTTCGGCGATTTCCCTGCGGCAGCGGCAAGAAATACAAGCAGTGCTGCGGACGCAATGCCTGAATCTGATTTGTCTGTTCGTAAGCGCTTTCCCATGCCGCAGCCAGTGCTGCGGGCGTAATGTGTGCCTCACTTTTTTCAACCTCAAGGAGCCTGCCATGTCCTTTCACTCCCACGCAAGTGAATCCCTGCTGTGGCTGTCCAGCTCTCTGCTGGACGGGCATCCGGTGCGCCACGGCTTCTCCACCCGTAAAGGCGGCGTCAGCCCCGCTCCGTGGGACAGCCTGAACCTGGGCATCAGCCGGGGAGACGACACAGAGAATGTGCGGGAGAACTACCGCCGATTCTGCACCGCTGTGGGCGTAAGACCCGAAAGCACGGTCCTGTCCCAGCAGACCCACTCGGAGAACATCCGTCTGGTCGCGGAGGAGGATGCCGGCAAGGGACTTTTTATTCCCCGGGACTATACGGATATAGATGCCCTCATCACCGACCGCCCGGGCCTCTCCCTGGTGGTGTTTTCCGCCGACTGCGGCACAATTTTGCTCTATGACCCCGTGCACCACGCCATTGGTGCCGTCCACGCCGGTTGGCGTGGGGCAGCCATGGGTCTGGCGGCAAAAACCGCCCTTAAAATGCACGACACCTTCGGCACAGAGCCGAAAGACATACTGTGTGCCATAGGCCCCGCCATCGGCCCCTGCTGCTTTGAGACCGACGAGGATGTTCCCGCCGCCATGCGGAACGCCCTGGGCCATGAGGCCGATCCGTTTATGACCCGGCAGGATAAGAAGTGGCACATCGACCTCAAGGGGATCAACGCCCACTGGCTGCGCCGCCTGGGCGTGGAGCACATCGACATCTGCTCCCATTGCACCGCCTGCCGGCAGGATCTGTACTGGTCTCACCGGAAAATGGGCAGCGCACGGGGCGCGCAGATTGCATTGTTGGCATTGGAGGAGGTTGCCCCATGAAAAGAAAACGCCTTTTGTGCCTGCTGCTGGCCCTGTGTCTGCTGCCTCTGTTGGGCTGCAGCGGAACCGACGCCGACGATGACTCCAACCAGATCTATGATGAGCTGGCAGACTACTATAAGCAAAAGGAACAGGAGAAGGACCCCACCATCTCCTCCTTTTCTCTGCCGTATTTGCAGGGGCTGACCCTGGACCCCATTTCCTGCGCCGACGGCACCCAGCAGGACATCGGCCGGCTTCTCTACGAGGGGCTGGTGCAGTTGGATCTGTCTATGCAGCCCCAGCCTATGCTGGCGGAGTTCTGGAGCTACGATGCCGCTTCCTACACCTGGACCATTCACCTGCGCAGCGGTGTCACCTTTACTGACGGCTCTGCCTTTACCGCCTCGGACGCCGTGGCCGCTCTGCGCCGGGCCAAAACCTCTCCCCGCTACGGCAGCCGACTTGGACAGATGGCATCTGTTCGTGCCGACGGAGGGCAAACGGTCATCATCCGTCTGGAACGGCCCAATTCCTCTTTCCTTTCTCTTCTGGACATCCCCATTGTCAAGAGCGGGACGGAAAGCAGTCTGGTCCCCACAGGCACCGGACGCTATGTGTTCGTTCCCGCCTCCGGCGCCGAGGGCGCCTATCTCACTGCCCACACCGGCTGGTGGCAGAAAAAATCCCTGCCCATGGAACGCATTGACCTATATACCTGCAAAAACAGCGATACCGTTTCCTACGCTTTCTATGCCCGGGAGGTACAGCTTCTGCGTTGTGACCTGTCCGACACCGTCTCCACCGGGGCTGTGTCCTCCGGTGATTTCACCGATGCTGACACCACCGTCATGCACTTTCTGGGCTTCAATACCACCCGTCCCCCCTTTAACAATGCCGCCGTGCGTCAGGCCGTCAGCCTGGGCATTGACCGCTCCGGCTGCGTCAGCTCCTTCCTCATGGGCCACGGCGTTGCGGCAAACTATCCCCTGTGTCCCTCTTCCGCCCTGTATCCGGACAGGCAGGTGGCCCCCTACTCTCCGGAGGATTTCAACACCGCAATCACCGCCGCCGGTTTTGGCGCCGATGCAGCCCCCGTATCCGTGACGCTGCTGGTGAACTCCGAAAGCGCCCACAAACAGGCTTCCGCCGCTAAAATAGCCGCCGCGCTGAGTGATTCCGCGCTGCAGGTGTCCGTTGCCGCAGTGCCCTGGAATGAATTCATTTCCCGGCTGGAGAGCGGAAAGTTTGACCTCTACTACGGCGAGTATAAAATGACGCCCGACTGGGATCTGACGGAGCTTCTCTCCGGCTCCAGCAACTACGGCGGCTACAACAACGCCGATCTCGCCGCACTGCTCTCCGCGGAGCGCAGTGCCCCGGCAGAGAATCACGCCGCCGCTGCATCGGCACTGTATGAGGCATTCCGGCAGCAGATGCCCATTGCGCCCATTTGCTTTGAGCGCAGCTCCATTCTCACCACCTCCGGTGTTATAGCGGGGCTGACCCCCTCTGTCACCGACCCGTTTTATAACCTGGTGGATTGGAAGATCCGGTTTTCCTGACCGTTTTACACAGACAAAATAAAAAGGAGGCTCCTTTTATGAAGCATGCCAATTCATTAGAATCCGTCCTTCGCTCGGACAGTCTGCTGCGCGCCGGTCTCGGCCGGGATATGGAAATACTGGGCGTCAGCAACGATTCCCGCCATGTCAGTCCCGGGGATCTGTTCATCTGCAAGGGCTACGGCTTCAAGCCCGAATATCTGCTCAAGGCACAGGAGTCCGGAGCCGTATGCTATATGGCCGAGGAAAAGTACGAAAAATGCTCTCTCCCCGCCATCTTGGTCAGCGATGTGCGCAAGGCCCAGAGCCTTGCCGCCCGGTGGTTCTATGACTACCCCTCCGACTCCTTCCAATTGGTGGGCATCACCGGCACCAAGGGCAAAACCACCACTACCTACATGACCCACGCCGTCATGGATGCCATTGCCGGGCAGAAGACCGGCCTCCTCTCCGGCATGGAGCGGGATATGGGCGGCGAAGTGATCCCCACCCATCTCACCACGCCGGAATCCCTGGAGATGCAGCAGCTCTTTGCCGAGGCAAGGGCCCATCACCTGCCCATTGTCACGGCGGAGATCAGCAGCCAGTCCTATCAGGTCCACCGCACCTACGGTCAGCGCTTCCAGTACGGCATCTTCCTCAACATTGGTCCCGACCACATCTCCTCCCACGAGCATCCCACCATGGAGGATTATCTTCGGTGCAAGGAAGCCCTGCTGGAAAACTCCGACACCGCTGTCATTGTCCGCAGCACGGACTATTTTGACCATGTTCTCGCCGCCGCTCAAAAAGCAAGGCGCACCATCGTGGTAGGCCTGGAGGAGGACGGCTGTGACTACACCGCGTCCCACATTCAAAAACTCCCCCGTGGCTATGCCTTCACCGTCACCGAGAAGGCTACCTCACGGCAGGATGTCTACCGGGTAGGTATGGACGGCCTGTTCAACATCGAGAATGCTCTGGTTGCCATTGCCGTAGGGCGGGACATGGGCGGCGATCCCGCCGTTATCTCCGCCGCACTGGAGCACCTGGTGGTGCCGGGCCGCGCGGATGTGATGGATGGTGCCGGTCTGAAGGTATATATCAACTATATGCACAACGGCATCAGCTGCCAGGCCGTGCTGAAGGCGCTGAAGAAGGACTATCCCGATAAATTCGTTACCGTGGTCATCGGCGTGGCCGGCCAGCGCTCCCCCGCCCGGGTGCAGGGCGTGGGCGAGGCCTGCGGCAAGTATGCCGACCGCGTATTCTTCTCGGCGGATGACCCGGATCTGGAGGATCCCAGGGACATTGACATCCGCCTTGCGCACGCCGCCGCCGACGGAAAGGCGGAGATCATCATCGAGCCGGACCGCACCATTGCCGTGGAGCGTGCCCTGCGGGAGGCTCCTGCCGGCTCCATCGTTGTGCTGGGCGGCAAGGGTTCCGAGGATACCCAGCGGGTGAACGGCGAATATGTCTACTACGAGTCCGATCCTGCCATCGCCAAGCGCATTTTGGCTGAACTGGAGCAGCGCAAATAAAAAAGAGAACGAGAAGAAGGAGGTCCGCCAATGAGCCACGCGGATAAAATTTTTAAGCAGAACTGCCGGGATATACTGGAAAAAGGCGTCTGGGACACCGATCTTGCGGTGCGTCCCCACTGGGAGGACGGCACCCCCGCCCACACCGTGAAAAAATTCGGCATTGTGAACCGCTATGACCTGCAGAGCGAATTCCCTATTCTGACTCTGCGCCGCACCTATTTCAAGACCTGCATTGACGAGCTGCTGTGGATCTGGCAGCAAAAGTCCAACAACATCCACGATCTCCGGGGCCACATCTGGGACAGCTGGGCGGACGAGAACGGCTCCATCGGCAAGGCCTACGGCTACCAGCTCTCCGTGAAGCACCACTACCCCGAGGGGGACATGGATCAGGTGGACCGTGTGCTCTACGATCTGAAGCACAACCCTGCTTCCCGCCGCATTATGACCAATATCTATAATTTTCAGGACCTCCATGAGATGGCCCTCTATCCTTGCGCCTACTCCATGACTTTCAATGTATCCGGCAATACGCTCAACGCCATTTTGAACCAGCGCAGTCAGGATATGCTGGCCGCCAACAACTGGAATGTGGTGCAGTACGCCGTGCTGGTGCATATGATGGCGCAGGTGTCGGGTCTGCAGGCCGGCGAGCTGATCCATGTCATCGCCGATGCCCACATCTATGACCGCCATGTGCCCATCATCGAAAAGATGCTGGAAAAGGAGGAGCGTGATGCTCCCAAGTTTCGCATAGATCCCTCCGTCACGGATTTCTATCAGTTTACCCGGGACAGCTTTTCTCTGGAGGGGTACGATCCCCAGCCCTTTGAGGACAAGATCCCCGTGGCCATTTGAGGGAGAGCTGCCTATGCAAGCCATTGTTGCCGTCAGCCAAAGCTGGGGGATCGGAAAGGGCGGAGATCTCCTGTTCCGCCTGCCCTCTGACCTGCGCCGCTTCAAGGCCATGACCACCGGCCACACCGTCATTATGGGCCGCAAGACCCTTGACTCCCTGCCCGGCGGCAAGGGACTTCCCCACCGCCGCAATCTGGTGCTGAGCCGTCAATCGGACTTCGCTCCGGACAGGGCGGAGGTGATCCACTCTGTGGAGGATATACTGAAAACCGCAGAGGATGACGCTTTCGTCATCGGCGGCCAGCAGGTGTATGAGCAGCTCCTGCCCTACTGCGCCCGGGTCTATGTCACCAAGGTCCTGTCCGATCCTGAAGCGGATGCTTTCTTCCCGGATCTGGACAAGCTCCCGGAGTGGAAAGTCGCCTCCGCCGGCGAAATGCTCACGGAGAACGGCCTGTCCTTTCAATATGTGGAGTATATTAGGATATAAAAAACGGAGCCTTTCGGCTCCGTTTTTTATTGCATCACTCTCCGCATTACCCGGATAAACCGTCTGCTGTCGAAGATCACCGGCACCGGGTACACGGGGTTGGCCTCAGCCTCCGCCCACGCCGCCATTTGCGGCAGATCCTCCTCCCGGATACAGGCAAAGCCCGTTGGAATGCCCAGCTTCCCGTTCATTTCGTATATAGCATCTATAAAGGCCCCCGCCTTCTCCGCCACACTTCCCTCCGGGCACAGGCCTACCACATCCGCCAGTTCCGCCAGCCGCCTGTGGATGGCGGCTCCGTACTCCTCCAGCACCACCGGCAGCAGCACAGCGTTGGCCCTCCCGTGGGGCACGTCGTAAAGTCCTCCCAGGGTGTGCGCCACGGCGTGGACATTGCCTACGCTGGCCCGGGTAAAGGCTACCCCCGCCCTGAAAGATGCCATCAGCAGCTCCTGCCGGGCCTGCAGGTCATCCCCGTCGGCACAGGCTGTCGGCAGGTAACGAAAAATAGCTTCCACCGCCTGCCTGGCCAGTTTCCGGGTCTCCCGGGTATTGTATAGCTTATTTGTGTACGCCTCCACGGCATGGGTCAGGGCATCCATGCCCGTCTCCGCCGTGACAGATGCCGGCAGGGACGCCGTCAGCACCGGGTCCAGAACGGCCCATCGGGGGATGAGGCACAGGTCGCCGACGGCGTACTTGTGGTGCTGCTCATCCGTCACCACGGCAGCAATAGTGGTTTCCGACCCTGTTCCGGCGGTGGTAGGTACCGCCGCAAAGGGCACGATCCTCCTGCGCACCCTCAAAAGGCCCTTCATCTGCTCCAAGGTGCGGTCCGGCCTTGCCAGCCGCGCCGCCGCGGCCTTGGCCGCATCCATGGGTGAGCCGCCGCCGATGGCCACCATACTGTCGCAGCCCTCCGCCAGGAACTGCTCCACAAGCTGCTCCACGGTCTCTGTTTTCGGATTGGCGGTGACGGAAGAGAACACACTCCACGCCGTCAGCTTTTCCGTCATGGCCATAAACTCCGGTGCGGCGCACTGGCGGCGGCTGGCCACGATCATAGGCTTTTTGCACCCGGCCTCCGCCAAAAGTTCCGGCAGTCTCCCCAGGCTCCCCGGTCCGGTGACGCGCTCGGGTTTCCGCCAGGGCAGCAACAGTGCCCCCAAGGCAAAGCCCGCCTGAAATATCCGGCAGAAAACATTTTTCAGCATCATGGCCTCACTTCCTTTCTGTCCTCTATTATGCCGTATTTTCTGCCCATTTGCAATAAAAAGCCGAGGCGGATGTCCCGCCCCGGCTTGGAATATATGTTTTAGTCCGTCTCAATGAGACCGTAGCCGCCATTGTTGCGGCGATAAACCACACTGATGGTCTCCGTATCCACATTGCGGAACACATAGAAACTGTGATCCAGCAGGTTCATCTGCAGAATAGCCTCCTCCGTGCTCATGGGCTTCACGGTGAACCGCTTTGTGCGCACCAGATCGTAGGCCGCCTCCTCTGCCACATCGAACTCCGCCGGCACCTCAGGCACCAGCGCCTCGGCCCGCAGATTCTTCGAAAGGCGGGTCTTATTCTTGCGGATGCGGCGGTCGATGAAATTCACGGCTTCGTCAATAGCGCCCCGCATATCGCCGTCCCCATCTTCCTCCTGGGCCCGGAACAGGGTGCCGTTCTGGCTGCGAATGGTCAGCTCCACCACGCAGCGGTTCTTCTTCTCCACGGCGAAGGTCACAAATGCCTCGGCTTCCTCCGGGAAATAGCGATCCAGCTTGCTGATCTTCTTCTCGGCGTAGTCTTTCACGGAATCGTTCAGGGGCACTTTTTTGCAGGTAAATGTGAACTTCATAATCTTTGGCTCCTTTCGCTTGTGTCTGTATCCAAAAGGGTCAGGGAGGACTTTCCCCTCATCCTTTTTGATATTATAGCACATTACCATGAATTTGAAAAGCCAAAAGTTTATTTTTGTGTAAAGTTCACAAACCTGTAATCTTCCCCTTTACTTCGACAAAACCTCCCCCTTTTCGCCAAAACCTCCTCTTTACAAATGAACGCTCCTGGACTATCATAATGCTCGGAAGCTTTCCAATATCCCACCCGCTTGGGCCGCCCCTTCAATGGGGGCGGCTCCTTTTTTCTTGCTATTTTGCCTGCCGATTGCTATACTGGGAGTACCATCGGTTGACAAGGGCAGATACGGTTTTGACGGGCAGAAATGCGCCCATACTGCGTCAAGGCCCTTGGAAATACGGCAAGTATTCCCTGCGGGTCTTTCCTTGTCTGGACACATTTCTGCCCGGCAAAACTGCCTCGCACCTGCCAGCGATGGATTTTCGAGCGATTTTTGGCTTTTGAGCCGCAGATGGGCTGGCGCCCACCAAGGTGAGAAGGACAAAAAGCGCCGCAAAGGCGCGCTGGCAGGCGTGTTTGCCCTTGTCAACCGATGGTAAGTAAGAGAGGAGGTTTTCTATGAGCCATTTGTCGCTTCGTGAAAACAGCTACCGCCGCAAGCATTTGTCCTGCGTGCGTCATATTACCCTGGACCCCACCGGTCCGGGAGTGGTTCGCATTCATATGATCCCGCCCCACTCCCAGACACCGGATGACCCGTTTCTGCTGCTGCTCAACGGCGCCCAGCTTGTGCCGCTGAACTTCTCCTGGGCGGTTCTTTTGTCGGAATTCATGTACTGCATGGAACCTTACGCCGGTCTGGAGATCAGCTCCGCCGACTGGGATTCCATGCTGGAGCAGGCCGTCCGGGGCGCCAGAAAAAAGGTCTATCCCCTCGTGAAGGCAGCTATCCTGCGGGAGGACATGGGCATCCTCCTCCGCTCCCTGGTCGCCATTGCCCGGGGGCAGGAGCCGGAGGTGGAGGTAGCTCCTCTGTCTCTGGGCGAGTACGCCGATAAGATGTCCGCCCCCCACCGCATGGACCTCATGGTCAGCGCCATGACCCGGGACGGTCTGTGGCACTGCAACCAGAAATGCCTGCACTGCTATGCCGCCGGCCAGCCCATGGGCGAGAGCCGGGAGCTGGAAAGCGCCCAGTGGAAGGAGATTCTGCGGCGCCTGCAATCGGCCAATATCCCTCAGGTGACCTTCACCGGCGGTGAACCTACCCTCCGGGACGACCTTGTGGAGCTGGTGGATGCTGCCCAGTGGTTCGTCACCCGGCTCAACACCAATGGCCGCCGCCTGACCCCGGAGCTGTGCAAGGGCCTGTATGAAGCCAGCCTGGACAGCGTGCAGGTAACGCTCTACAGTGACAAGGCTGCCATCCACAATGCCCTTGTGGGCGTGGACGGCTTCGGCGATACCGTTGCCGGCATCCGCAACGCTGTCCAGGCGGGACTCATCGTGTCCATCAACACGCCCCTTTGCAGCGTGAACCGTGACTATGCCGATACTCTCCGCTTTGCGGCCGGTCTCGGCGTACGCTATGCCACCTGCTCCGGCCTCATCCCCTCCGGCGGTGCCACCACCGAGGGCAGCGTTGCCACCCGGCTCGCAGAATCCGAGCTGGAGGAGATCCTCCGCTCCGCCGTTAAAACCGCCAAGAAACTGGATATGGAGCTGGATTTCACCAGTCCCGGCTGGCTTTCGGAGGAAACGCTGCGCAGTCTGGGACTGGAGCTGATCCCCTCCTGCGGTGCCTGCCTGAGCAACATGGCTCTCACCCCGGACGGTACCGTTGTTCCCTGCCAGAGCTGGCTGGGCGGCGTGACCCTGGGGAATATTCTCACGGATCCCTGGGAGAAAATCTGGTCCGACCCCCGATGCGCTGCCATCCGCGCGGAAAGCGCCAAAATGGACCACATCTGCCAGCTGCAAACCGGCAACCGAAAGGAGGCTGAGACATGAAAAAGAAGCTGTTTTCCCTTTTTGCAGGCGTTCTGCTTCTGGCTGCACTGCTGCCTCTGACAGCTCAGACCGCCTGGGCCAAGGATTATGACCGCATTCTCAGCTATCAGGTGGATATTGCGCCGGATGTAAATGACGGCAGCCTTGCCATTCGCCTCAGCTTCCGCTGGAAGGCCCTGGAGGATCTCCCTGCCACCAACAGCCAGCAGGGCGGTGTGAAGGTGGGCATCCCCAACGGGTCGCTCCGGGAGATGAAGGCCCTCACCGACAACATTGCCGACATTCAGTATGACAACAGCTACGCTTATGTGGACTTCACCCGGGACTACAAGGCCGGCCAGGAGTTTGAATTCTCCTTCAGTTGGGTGCAGGAATATATGTACCGTCTGCATAATGGGGCCGTGTCTTACGACTACACTCCCGGCTGGTTTGACGGCATCCTTGTGGATGAGATGACTCTCATCTGGCACGATCCCGCCGGTGTACCCGGCACAGCCAGTGACGGCACCGCCCAGGGCGGCGACCATATCCTCACCGCGACAAACTTGGACTACGGGGATCGGCTTCCTCTATCTGTCACCTATGCCAACTGGCCCACCACTCTGAGCGATCAGTACAGCGCTGACAATCTGCCGGGCAATGACTATCCTGATTATGTCTACGAGGACGATTCCGGCGGTGACTTCTTTCGTGCTGTCATCAGCATTATCATTCTGCTGGTGGTACTGTTCGTCATCGTGTCTGTTCTGTCCAGCATCTCCCGTTACAGCGGCGGCTTCGGCACACGCTATGTTTTCGTCAACGGCCTGTGGTATCCCCGTGGTCCGGGCGGGAAGCCCCGGCCCGGAAGCGTGGGCACCAAGCGCCGGCCCCAGCCCCCCCGCAGCGGCG
>SAMEA3663010__coassemble_709_pt1 | contig 11249 bp, 8 predicted proteins | sample SAMEA3663010__metabat2_high_PE_006 | metagenome-assembled genome bin SAMEA3663010 (sample SAMEA3663010) | pig gut metagenome | biome: pig gut; feature: pig-associated habitat; material: faeces | place: France | collected 2012 | reverse complement strand
CCATAAAATGGAAAGGGGGAAGTTCACCGGGTGCAGATTCGGGTTGTGGCAGGGTGGATCGGACACGTCTGCCGCCAGCAGGTCACCGGTGTGGCACAGAGAGGCTACTGTTACGGGGATGCCATTGAGAGTGATGCCGTTCTCACGCCATTTTATGGCCTTGAGCAGGGAGGAGGACAGGGCAAAATGCTGCCGCAACAGCTTTTTGACAGATGCCCCGTTCTCCCGGTCGGTGACGGTGTGGGTGAGTATCCTCATAGAGAAAATCCTCCTCGCAGGGTAGCGGAATCAAAAAAAATGTGGTAGAATGGGAAAAAATTATAGATAAGGGAGTGGTTATCATGGCATCAAAGGTTTACTGGGCAGATCTTCGCACCAATTTCCGTGAAAACTTACAGGAAAAGCTTGACCGCTTACTGAAAACCGCCGGAATGGGCGAGATCGACTTTGAGAATAAGTTTGTGGCCATTAAAATGCACTTTGGTGAGCCGGGCAATCTGGCATTCCTGCGTCCTAACTGGGCAAAGACCGTGGCTGACTTTGTGAAGGAACGGGGCGGCAAGCCCTTCTTGACGGACTGCAACACCCTTTATGTAGGTGGACGCAAGAACGGTCTGGACCATTTGGACAGCGCCATGCTCAACGGATTTGGCCCCATGACTACCGGATGTCAGATCATCATTGCCGACGGCATCAAGGGCAGCGACGAGGTGGAGGTGCCGGTGGCGGGCGGCGAATACGTCAAAAACGCCAAGATCGGCCGGGCGGTAATGGACGCGGATGTATTCATCTCCCTGAACCACTTCAAGGGTCATGAATCTGCGGGCTTCGGCGGCGCTTTGAAGAACATTGGCATGGGCTGCGGCAGCCGCGCGGGTAAAATGGAGCAGCACAACGCCGGCAAACCTCATGTGGAGCAGGAGGACTGCGTGGGCTGCGGGATGTGCACCAAGATCTGTGCCCATGAGGGAATTACGATAACGGATAAGAAGGCATTCATTGACCATAGCAAATGCGTGGGCTGCGGCCGCTGTATTGCCATCTGCGCCCGCAATGCCATCGCGGTGAATTGGGACGAGTCCATTACCAATCTCAACCGCAAAATCGCCGAGTACGCCAAGGCGGTGGTGGACGGACGCCCATGCTTCCACATTTCCCTGGTCATTGATGTTTCCCCCAACTGCGACTGCCACTCGGAGAACGACGCCGCCATTGTACCCAATGTGGGTATGTTTGCTTCCTTTGACCCGGTGGCTCTGGATATGGCCTGCGTCGATGCGGTGAATAGCCAGCCTGCCGTCAGAGGCTCTGCCGCCGACGAGGGAGATCATCACGATCACGACCATTTCCACCGCATTCACCCGGAAACCGATTGGATGAGTTGTCTGGAACACGCCGAAAGGCTGGGTTTAGGCACAAAAGAATATGAGCTGATCAAGATCTGACGGTCCATTTGCCCATTTACTTTGAGTAAATGTTAACAAAATGAAAAGAATTTCTCCTTCGACAAAATAAACTTGAAAGAAAAGATGCTATATGCTAAAATTGGTTTACATAAGTTTTTGAGGTGTTTTGGGGAAAGGAGAGATGGTGAAACAGAAGTTTGTCCCCACCTACGAAGGGGAGCTGAGAAAACATACGCTGGAGGTTCCGCGGTGTATCAGCGAGTGCAGCGGTATTCGGGTGTTCGGCCGGCGCATCAAATCACTGGTTTTCTCCACAGATGTGGCTATCATCAAGAACATCAACGCCGACGCGGTCATCGCCGTATATAATTTTACACCCCAGCCCAGTATTACGCAAGCCATTATCAGCGTCTCCGATGTGCCGGTGTTTGCCGGTGTGGGCGGCGGCTATACCAATGGCCAGCGATCCGTGAATATGGCGGCTGCGGCGGAGCAGCAGGGAGCATTCGGCGTGGTGTGCAATGCGCTCATCACCAATGAAGCTATCCGTGATATTAAGTCCACGGTTGAGATTCCGCTGGTGTTCACCGTTGTTTCGGAGCATGTGGATCTGGAGAAGCGGTTGTCTGCCGGCGTAGACATTGTGAATGTTTCCGGCGCCACCCGGACGCCGGATATCGTGGCAGAGATCCGGGCGAAGTATCCGGAACTGCCCATCATTGCCACCGGCGGCCCAACGGACGAGACCATACTGGCGGCCATCCGGGCCGGTGCCAATGCCATTACATACACGCCGCCCAGCAGTAAGGACTTGTTTGCCAAGGATATGCAGGAGTATCGGGATTGGTATGAGTCCCATCGTGGCGAAGTGGAGAAGATGCTCAATGAGTAGTAGAAAAAGCGGAGAGGCGCAGCCTCTCCGCTTTTATGATTGCATCACATATTCAGGTAAGCGCCGCATTTTTCGTTGGCATCAAAAGCGACTTTTTCCTCGTCGATGGTGACCAGCTTACCATTCTCCACGGTGACCCTGCCGTTGACCACGGTATAGTCCACAGGACCGCGAACACCCACGGTAGCCAGCACGGACTTGGGATCATAGCAGGAGCCTACCAGCTCCAGACGGCGGCTGTCGATCATGAACAGGTCGGCACACTTGCCAACGGCAAGCTGGCCGATGTCATCACGGCCCAGCAGCCGCGCGCTGCCGCGGGTGGCCATCTTGAGGATGTCGTAGCCGGTGGGTGCCTCACGGCTGGAATTCAGACGGTGCAGCAGGAAGGCCACACGCAGCTCTTCCATGAGGCTGGAGCCGTCGTTGGAGGCGCTGCCATCCACGGCCAGACCTACGGGCACGCCCAGCTTCAGCATATCCGGGATCCGAGCGATGCCGGAGGAGAGCTTCATGTTGCTGATGGGGCAATGGGCCACGCCGGTGCCGGTCTGGGCCAGCAGATGCAGCTCCTCGTCGTTAAAGTGGATGCCATGGGCATACCACACATCGTCGCCGATCCAGCCCAGGCGTGCCATATACTCCAGAGGACGAACACCCTCACGCTGCAGCATGAAGTTCTCCTCATCCTTGGTCTCACACAGGTGGGTGTGCAGCCGCACACCGTACTGGCGGGCCAGAATAGCACTTTCCCGCAGAAGATCCGCGGAAACAGAGAAGGGGGAGCAGGGCGCCAAGGCTACGCGGTGCATAGCGCCGTAGGACGTATCATGATACTTCTCAATGACACGGACGGAGTCCTTCATGATCTCGTCCACGGACTGCACAACGCTGTCGGGGGGCAGGCCGCCGTCCTTCACACTCAGGTCCATGCTGCCGCGGCTGCAATACATACGGATGCCCAGCTCATCGGCTGCGGCAAACTGAGCGCCCAACAGGTCTCCGGCATGAGCGGGGAAGACATAGTGGTGGTCGAAGCAGGTGGTGCAGCCGTGTTTCATCAGCTCGCCCATACCCGTCAGGGAGGACAGGCGGATGACATCGCTGTCCAGATTCTTCCAGATCTCATACAGGGTTTTCAACCAGTCAAACAGCTCCATATTCTGCACCTGGGGCAGGTTGCGGGAAAAGACCTGATAGAGATGGTGGTGGGTGTTTACCAAACCGGGATAGCAAAGCATGTGGGAGCCATCGATGACTCGGTCAGCGGTGGCATCCAGATTGGCGCTGATTTTCTCGATGAAGCCATCCTTGCACAGCACATCCACATTGGTCAGCACTCGGTCACTGTCGTCACAGGTGACAAGCTGGGAAATGTTTTTGATCAGCAGGGTAGACATAGTTTATCCTCCTTTATTTCATAGAAAAAAGAGCAGGCCCAAATGGGCCTACTCTTTTTTAACAGGTTTAGCGTTCCTCGCGGAAGTAGGAGAGACCGAGGGACGCAGGGGGCTGATCCTCACGTTTCTTGCGCAGGGACACAACGATCAGCACCACCAGAGTAATTAGGTAGGGCAGCATTTTGTACAGTTCCTTGATCGCCATCTGGCCACCGGGGGTGGGCAGATAGATATTAATGATGTACAGGCCGCCGAACAGGATAGAGGCCAGAATGCTGACATTGGGCCGCCAGATGGTGAAGATGACCAAGGCGATGGCAAGCCAACCGCGGTCACCGAAAGCGTTGTTGGACCAAACGCCGTTGGCATAGTCCATAACATAGTACAGACCACCGAGACCTGCAATCATAGAGCCTATGCAGGTAGCCAGATATTTATGCTTGGTGACATTGATACCGGCAGCATCGGCGGTGGAAGCACTTTCGCCTACGGCACGCAGGTGCAGACCGGCGCGGGTACGATTCAGGAAATAGGAAGCACCCAGAGCAAAGATAACAGCCACATAGGCCAGGAAACCGTAGGACAGGAACAGTTCGCCAAACCAACCGGTAGAGTGTGCGCCGGGCATACTGGTCTTGAAGAAAATGCTGGTGTTGGACAGAGCGATGGAGGGAACTTCACTGTTGGTCAGTTTGATCAGGGAGCCGCCGAAGAAGTTACCAACGCCCACGCCGAAGGTGGTCATAGCCAGACCGGTAACATTCTGGTTGGCGCGCAGAGTAACTGTCAGGAAGCAGTACAGCAGTCCCATCAGCAGAGAACCCAGCAGAGAACTGAGAATGGGGATCATGATTGCCAGGAAGCCATTCATCTCCGCTGCAGGAACAGCCTGCTCATAGAAAAACGAACCGATAACGCCGCTGATGCCGCCCACATACATGATGCCGGGAATACCCAGATTCAGGTTACCGGACTTTTCGGTGAGGATCTCACCGGTGCTGCCGAACAACAGAGGGATACCCTGCATCACGGCACGGGGAAAGAAAGAAATAAAATCAAACATCCGTTACGCCTCCTTCTTGCTGCTCTTGCGCAGGGTGACCTTGTAGGTAATAAAGAATTCGGTAGCAATAATGAAGAACAGGATGATACCGGTCAGGATATCAGCAAAGGAATGGTTCAGGCCCAAAGAGCTGGACACCTCACTGGCACCGCGGTCCATGGTCACCAGCAACAGAGAGGCAGCGATCATGATAAAGGGATTGAACTTGGACATCCAGGAAACCATAACGGCGGTGAAGCCGCGGCCGTCCACGATGGTGGTGGTCAGGGTGTGGTCAATACCGGAGGTCATCATGAAACCCATCATGGCGCACAGAGCGCCGGAGAGAACCATGGTGCGGATGATGACACGATCCACCTTGATACCGGCATAGCTGGCGGTGCGCTGGCTTTCACCAACGACGGCGATCTCATAGCCGTGCTTGCTGTACTGCAGATAGATGTACATAAAGCCGGTCATCAGAGCCACGATAAGAATGGGCAGCAGATATTCGTTGCCCACAACGGGAAGCCAACCGGCCTGAGAGGACTGGTTGATAACACCGATCTTACCGGCACCCTTGGGCACCTCCCAAATGATGATGAAGTAAGAGGCCAACTGCATGGCTATGTAGTTCATCATCAGGGTGAACAAGGTCTCATTAGTGTTCCACTTAGCCTTGAAGAAGGCGGGCAGGAAGCCCCAGATAGCACCCGCTACCAGGGAGGCTGCCAGGGAGACAAGGATCAACAGGGGTGTAGAGAGCTTATTGCCCAGCAGGATCATGCAGGCAGTGGTGGCCAGACAGCCGATCAGGGTCTGACCCTCGGCACCGATGTTCCAGAAACGCATTTTGAAAGCCGGGGTCACAGCCAGAGACAGACCCAGCAGTACAGCCACATTACGGGCGGTAACACCGATGCGCCGGGAGGTGCCGAATGCGCCGGATAGGATAGTTCCGTACACGTTGATGGGATTTTGACCGGTCAGGATCGTGGTGATCAGGCCGCAGAAAATCAATGCCAGCAGCAGGATACCGCCACGGATGGCCAGTGCCTTGGGCAGAGGCAATGCATCACGCTTGGATATTTGGAACAGAGATTGTTTTTTAAGCATCAACCTTGCCTCCTTCCACACGGGTCATCAGAGCGCCTACCGCGCGTTTGTCGGTGCTGCGAGCGTCCACAATGCCGGAAACCTGGCCGCCGCAGAGGACAACGATCCGGTCGCACAGCTCCAAAAGAACATCCAGGTCCTCACCGACATATACGACGGCAACGCCTTTCATCTTTTGCTCAGTGAGCAGATTATAAATTGTATAGGATGTGTTGATATCCAGACCACGGACGGCATATGCCGTCATCAGCACAGAGGGCTGCTGGGCGATCTCGCGGCCCACCAGAACTTTTTGCACGTTACCGCCGGACATACGGCGAACAGGGAAGCTGGTGCTGGGAGTAACGACCTCCAGCTCCTGCCAGATCCGCTGAGCCAGTGCCTCGGGATCCTTGCGGTTGAGGAACACACCCTTGCCCTTACGCCAGGAGCGCAGCATCATGTTGCCCGTCATACCCATGGAGCCAACCAGACCCATGCCCAAACGGTCCTCGGGAACGAAGCTCATAGCCACGCCGCTTTTGCGGATATCCATAGGATCCATACCCACGAGATTCTTCTCCACGCCGCTTTCGGGTTCAATGTATGTAACGGAGCCGGACTTAATGGGATACAGACCGGCGATGGACTCCAGGAGCTCACGCTGACCGGAGCCGGCGATACCTGCCACGCCCAGCACTTCGCCGGCGTTGACGGTAAAGCTGACGTTGTCCAGACGTTTTACGCCCAATTCATCGAACACGGTGAGCCCTTCCACCTTCAGGCGGGGCGTGACATTCACCGGATCGGGACGGTTGATGTTCAGCGTGACACTGTGGCCGACCATCATGTCGGTGAGGGACTGCTGGTTGGCATCCGCGGTCATAACATCGCCGATATACTCGCCCTTGCGCAGGACGGCCACACGGTCGGAAACCTCCAGCACCTCGTGGAGCTTATGGGTGATGATGATAAGGGACTTGCCATCGGCCTTCATGTTGCGCATGACGGCGAACAGCTTGTCAGTTTCCTGGGGAGTCAGCACAGCGGTGGGCTCGTCCAGAATAAGGATGTCAGCGCCGCGATACAGAACCTTGACGATTTCCACGGTCTGCTTCTGCGAAACAGACATATCGTAGATCTTCATGTCGGGATCAATGTCAAAGCCATACTTCTCGCAGATGTCCTTGACTTTTTTGCGAGCATTGTTCAGATCCAGCTTACCTTCCAGCCCCAGAATGATATTCTCCGTGGCGGTAAAGAGGTCAACCAGCTTAAAGTGCTGGTGGATCATACCGATGCCAAGGTCAAAGGCGTCCTTGGGAGAGGAAATGGTCACGGGCTTGTCGTGAATGTAGATCTGTCCCTCGTCGGGGAAGTAGATACCGGAGAGCATATTCATCAGCGTAGTTTTTCCGCTGCCGTTTTCACCCAGCAGAGATAGGATCTCCCCCTCGTACAGCTCAAGGCTCACATTTTTGTTTGCGATAACCTTGCTGCCGAAGCGCTTGGTGATGTTCTCCATTTTGATTGCGCATTTTTTTTCCAAGGCTGTCATCCTTTCTTTCGGCCCAGTTGGCTGCAACACCTCGTGGAAAACCGGGGGTAAATTCAATACAATTCATTGTACCATATATGTCGAGGATTGTAAATCAAAAAATACAAAAAAATTGTTAGGTGTAGCCAAAAAATGTATGGTTATACAATTCTTGGAAACCTGCTTTGTGAGAATCGACAAAAACGCATTTTCCGTGAGTTATCAGACCGTTTTTGGGGCAATTTTTGTCCGGATTCGGAGGAGAATGGGACAGATCCCGCACCCGAAATTTTGCAAAAAAAGATGGACTGCCGAAGCAGTCCATCCTTTTTAAACGGTAAGGTCAATCTTAGCCGAAGTTAACATCCAGACGAGTGATGCCGTCGATCTCCAGATCAAAGTAAGGAGCGGAACGGAACTCGGACTCTGCGAAGTAACCATCCTTGACAACCTTGGTGTCGGGGGTATAAGCCTCGTCAGTATCGACGTCAGCCATGTGATCAACGGACAGAGGAGCGCCCTTCACGGTGAAGGTAGCGGTGTCATAAACATGCAGCTCGCCCTTTTCCAGCTTTTCCTGAGCAGCCTTGAGAGCCTCAGCAGTGCCCTTGGCGGCAACAGCCTCGTTCAGCTCGGTCAGAACCACGGAGCCGGTGGCCAGAGTGCCGGTCCAGTCGGTATCGATGGTCTTGCCATCCATGACAGCCTTGATGGCATACTCATAGTAGGGAGCCCAGTTGATGCGGGAGGAGATGATGTAGGTGTTGGGGGCAGCATCCTTGGTGGAGCCGTTGTAGGACACGTTGGGAACCTTGGCGTTCTCGCAAGCGGTGGGAGCGCCCAGAGAGTCAGCGTGCTGGCTGATCAGCTTGCAGCCGCCGGCAATCAGCTTCTGTGCGCCTTCCTTCTCCAGAGCCTCGTCATACCAGCTGCCGGTGAAGGTCACGTCCATGGTGACGGTGGGGCAGACAGACTTGGCGCCCAGATAGAAGGAAGTGTAACCGGAAATAACCTCAGCGTAGGTGAAAGCACCGACATAGCCCATCTTGGCCTCGTCCTTGGTGAACTGACCAGCCTCGATCATCTCGTTGAGCTTCATACCGGCAGCGATACCGGCCAGGTAACGACCCTCATAGATGGAAGCGAAAGCATTGTGATAGTTAGCCAGATTCTCGGTGTGAGCGCGGGTACCGGTGGAGTGGCAGAACTGAACATCAGGATACTTCTGAGCAGCCTGGATCATGTAAGGCTCATGACCGAAGCTGTCGGCGAAGATGATGGTGCAGCCGCTGTCGACCAGGTCGCAAGCGGTCTCATAGCACTCCTGACCTTCGGGAACATTGGTCTTCAGGATGTAGTTAGCATCGGTCAGACCCAGGTTCTTGATGGCCTCTTTTGCGCCATTGATGAAGTTAAGGTCATAGGTGGAGTTTTCATCGTGCAGAGTGATGAAGCCGACCTTAATGTCTTTGGTCTCGGGCTGGGGATCTTCCTTCTTGCCGCAGGCAAAGAGGGACAGAGCCATGATCAGAGCCAGAGCCAGTGCCAGGAACTTTTTCATTTGGTTTTCCTCCTTTAAATATGTAACAGCCGGGGATAAAATTTTTTTCCGACTGTCTGAATAACGGGCATGAGCCCGACATTCACACTGAACAAGGTCATTATAGTACATAAATTGGAAGTTTTCAACCAAAAAATTTATTTTACACAAAAAAATTTTTTGCAACAAAGAGATCCTTGTAATATATGATAAAAAACGTGAAAACTGCGCAAAAACAGTGGAAAATGCGATTGATTTTTTTATAAAAGATTATTTAGACTGTCTTTAGTTTATCTTAATCTGCATTAAATCGGCATAAACAAGATAAAGACGATATTAAGATTGCATAAAGGTAAAGGCGGAAAAGCCGAAGCTCTTCCGCCTTAAAACTATTACAGAATTCCGTCCAGCATCAAATTCACTTTAAGAACATTTACTGTTTCTTCTCCGAATACGCCTAAGAATTTACCGCTGGTGCACTTTTCAATAATTTCCCGCACCTCGTCCTCGGCCATATCGTTTGCTTTTGCGATTCTTGTTACCTGATACTCGGCGGCGGGGGGAATATGCCGAAAACGCCGCACCCGATGTGCTTGTAACGCTGATACAGACCTTTGTGGAGCGTATATATATCACCGATGAAAATGACGAGCGCAACTGCCACATCTTCATCAAAGGTTGCTCGAAAGAAGATTACGATGATTTCTTCCGGGCGACCGGTTACGTAGAAAACACACAGGAAACCGGAGCTGTCACATCTGTTTTACCTGTGTGTGATTCAGATGAGTGTGGCAAAAAATATATCGGAATGAAAAAAGAAAAAAAGGACACAGGAGTCCGCCTCCTGTGTCCTTTCTGGTATGCGGGAAAGCTTATTGATGAATCCGGGTACCGGTCTTGCCGGCGATACCGTCCTTGGCCTTCTCCAGCAGGGTGATAAGGGCGGTGCGGCCGGGCTTGGACTCGGCGAACTTCACGGCAGCCTGCACCTTGGGCAGCATGGAGCCCTTGGCGAACTGATTCTCATCCATATAGGCTTTGGCCTGTGCGGGGGTCAGATCGTCCAGACCCTTCTGGTCAGGCTTGTTGAAGTTAATGGCGACCTTCTCCACGGCGGTGAGGATCACCAGTACATCGGCATCCAGCAGCTCAGCCAGCAGTTCGCTGCCGAAATCCTTGTCGATGACGGCGGGGGTGCCGTAGACCTTGCCATCCTTGCGCACGACGGGGATACCGCCGCCGCCTACGGCGATAACCACATGGCCGGCGTTAAACAGAGCCTTGATAGACTCGGCTTCCACGATGTCAAAGGGCTTGGGGGAGGGGACAACCTGGCGATAGCCGCGACCGGCGTCCTCCACCATGGTGTACCCTTTCTCGGCGGCAATGCGCTCGGCGGTCTCCTTGTCATAGAAGGCGCCCACGGGCTTGGTGGGATTCTGGAAGGCGGGGTCATCCTCAGATACCACAGTCTGGGTGACGATGGTAGCCACGGGTTTGGTCATGCCGCGGGAGACCAGCTCATTGCCGATAGCCTGCTGCAGATGGTAGCCGATGTAGCCCTCGGACATGGCACCGCACTCGGGGAAAGGCATATCTGCCTTGATGGCACCGGCCTCAGCGGCGGTGGACAGGCCCAGATTGATCATGCCAACCTGAGGACCGTTGCCGTGGGCGATGACCACCTCGTTGCCCTCAGCGATGAGGTCCACGATGGCCTTGGCGGTGTTGCTCACCAGAGCCAACTGCTCGGTGGCGGTATTGCCCAGAGCGTTGCCGCCCAGAGCGATGACGATACGCTTGCTCATAGTAATGTACCTCTTTTATTGTAAAGATTTGGATAGCGGGAGCGTTTTGCAGCACTCCCGCTATCAGATGTTTCAGGTCAATTAGTGCAGCTTACGATGATTGTCGGCAGCGTCCAGCTCCATCAGAGTCTTGACGGGATCCTTCACCTGGGACATGAAGATCATAGCGGCAATGATATAGGGCTTGTAGGAAGCCTCTTTGTACAGAGGAACGATGTATCGATCGAACACGGAGTTGTCCACTTCGCCTTCCTTGCAGCTCAGACCGGTAATATCGGCGGGCAGGCAGTGCATGTACAGAGCCTTGCCGTCCTTGGTGAGCTTCATCATTTCCTCGGTGCAGGCCCAATCCTTGTGCTGGGCGTTCTGCGCCAGCAGCTTCTTCTCCAGGGCGTCAATACCAGCCTGATCGCCGGCGGAGTACAGCTTGGTGCGCTCTTCCATAGCGGCAAAGGGAGCCCAGGACTTGGGATACACGATGTCGGCGTCCTTGAAGGCCTCAGCCATGCTGTTGGTCTTGTGGAACTTG
>SAMEA3663010__coassemble_686_pt1 | contig 11500 bp, 9 predicted proteins | sample SAMEA3663010__metabat2_high_PE_006 | metagenome-assembled genome bin SAMEA3663010 (sample SAMEA3663010) | pig gut metagenome | biome: pig gut; feature: pig-associated habitat; material: faeces | place: France | collected 2012 | reverse complement strand
AGCAGCGTTCTCCGTCCCCGCCCTATACCACCTCCACCCTGCAGCAGGAGGCTTCCCGTAAGCTGAACATGACCCCCCGCCGCACCATGGCCATTGCCCAGCAGCTCTATGAGGGCGTGGAAATCACAGGGGTGGGCGCCGTGGGCCTTATCACCTATATGCGTACCGACTCCCTGCGTATCTCCCACGAGGCCCAGGCGGCGGCCCGGGAGCTTATCGACAGCCGCTACGGAAGCAATTACCGCCCCAATACCTTCCGGCAGTATAAGGCCAAGGCCGGGGCCCAGGACGCCCATGAAGCCATCCGCCCCAGCAATGTGAAGCTCACTCCGGAGCAGGTGAAGAGCGACCTTACCGGCGAGCAGTATCGGCTGTATAAGCTGATCTGGAGCCGTTTTTTGGCCAGCCAGATGGCAAACGCCGTATATGACAGCGTGAATGTGGAGCTGGAGGCGGGGGTGCATAGCTTCCGCGCCAGCGCCAGCAGTCTGAAATTTGCCGGCTATGCCGCCGTGTATGAGGAGAGCCGGGATGAGGAAAAAGAGGAGAAGGAACCCGCCCTGCCGCCTTTGGAGGAGGGGGAGTGCGTGGATCTGGACCACATGGAGCCGCTGCAGCATTTCACGCAGCCTCCGGCCCATTTTACCGACGCCTCTCTCATCCGCGCGCTGGAAGAAAACGGAATCGGCCGCCCCTCCACCTATGCCCCCACGGTGTCCACCATTCTGGACCGGGAGTATGTGGCGAAGGAGGGCAAATACCTGCGTATGACCCCTCTGGGGCTGGTTGTAAATGACTTCATGTGCCAGCGGTTCCCCAAGATCGTGGATGTGAAATTCACAGCCAATATGGAAAAGGAACTGGACGAGGTGGAATCCGGCGACAAGAACTGGAAGAAGCTGCTGGGCGAGTTTTACGGCGATTTTGACAGCAATCTCACCCAGGTGGAAAAGGATATGGAGGGCGTTTACCTGAAGGTTCCCGACGAGGTCAGCGAGGAAAAGTGCGATGTCTGCGGACGCAACATGGTGGTGAAAACCGGACGGTTTGGCCGCTTTTTGGCCTGCCCCGGCTATCCGGAGTGCACCTTTACCAAGCCGCTGGTGGTGCAGATGCCGGGCCGCTGCCCCAAGTGCGGCGGGCGGCTCATGAAGCGCACCGGTGTCAGCCAGAAGAGCGGCAAGCAGTACACCTACTACTGCTGCGACCGCGCTACGGCGGCGGATGAGGCCGGCCGCTGCGACTTCCGCACATGGGATGTGCCCACCAAGGACGATTGCCCGGTGTGCGGCCAGACCATGTTCAAAAAGTCCGGCAAGGGCTTCAACAAGCCCTTCTGCATCAATCCGGAGTGCTCCAATTTCCTCCCGGAGGATAAGCGGGGCTACCAGAAGAAGACCGCTGCCGAAAAAAAGACGGCAAAAAAAGCCCCAAAAACCACTAAAAAGAATGCCGCAAAGACGGCTTCGAAGCCGAAAAAGTCTGCCGAAAAGGAGTAAGCCATGCAAGTGACGGTGATCGGCGCGGGGCTGGCGGGCAGCGAGGCTGCCTGGCAGCTTGCCCAAAGGGGCATTTCGGTGACCCTGTGCGAGATGAAGCCGGAGAAAATGATCCCAGCCCACACAACAGAATATTTCGCAGAGCTGTGCTGCAGCAACTCTCTGCGCTCGGATCAATTGGAAAACGCGGTTGGCCTTCTTAAAGAGGAGCTGCGGCGGCTGGACAGCCTGATCTTGCGCTGCGCCGACGCTACCCGGGTACCTGCCGGCGGCGCATTGGCGGTGGACCGCCACGGCTTTGCCCGGATGGTGACGGAGGAGATCAGAAGGCATCCCAATATCACGGTGATGCCGGGAGAGATCACCGCCATGCCCGAGGGGGAGGTGCTGGTGGCCACGGGGCCTCTGACCTCCGACGCCTTTGCGGAGGAGCTTTTGCGCCTGCTGGGGCGGGGGAACACCACCCTGAATTTCTACGACGCGGCGGCGCCTCTGGTGAGTTTTGAAAGCGTGGACATGAGCTCTGCGTACTTTGCTTCCCGCTATGATAAGGGCACTCCGGACTACATCAACTGCCCCATGGAAAAGGACGAGTATCTGGCCTTTTGGCAGGAACTGACAAAGGCAGAGGAGGCGCCGGTCCACGGCTTTGAGGACGGACAGGTCTTTGAGGGCTGTATGCCCGTGGAGGTCATGGCCCGCCGGGGGGAGGATACCCTGCGTTACGGGCCCTTAAGGCCCCGGGGCTTGCAGGATCCCAAGACCGGGCGGGAGCCTTACGCCGTGGTGCAGCTTAGAAAGGACAACGCCGAGGGAACCATCTACAACCTTGTGGGCTTCCAGACCCACCTGAAATGGCCGGAGCAGAAGCGGGTGTTTACCATGATCCCGGCTCTGCGGCAGGCGCAGTTCCTGCGCTATGGCGTGATGCACCGGAACACCTATCTGGATTCTCCCCGTCTGCTGGATCGGTACTATCGGCTGCGGACCATGCCCCGCGTCACATTTGCCGGGCAGATGACCGGGGTGGAGGGCTATGTGGAGTCCTGCGCCAGCGGCTTTCTGGCCGGGGTAGAGCTGGCAAGGCGGCTGAAAGGACAAGCGCCCATTGACTTTCCCCGGGAGACTGCCATCGGCGCCCTGAGCCTCTATGTGAGCAATGGCTCTGTGGGTGTATTTCAGCCCATGAACATCAACTTCGGGATCATTCCGCCTCTTGACCACCGGGTGAAGGGAAAACGAAACAAGAACGCTCTGCTGTCGGCGCGTTCCTTGGAAATGATTGACGCAATACGAGAGGAGGTACTTGCCTGATGAAAATTATCCTGGACGCCATGGGAGGCGACAACGCTCCCCTGGAGATCGTGAAGGGCGCGCTGGCCGGACAGAAGCGCTGGGGTGTGGACATTGTGCTCACCGGGGACGAGACGGCTATCCGGGACGCCTTGAAGCAGTGCGGCCTGCGTGAACTGCCTGCGGGTATGGAGATCGCCGCGTCTTCACAGACCGTGGAGATGTGCGACGATCCCGCCACGGTATTCAGACGGAAGAAGGACACCTCTATGGGTGTGGGACTGACCATGCTGCGGGAGGGAGGCGGCGACGCCTTCGTGTCTGCCGGCTCTACCGGGGCTTTGCTCACCGGAGCCACCCTCATCACCAAGCGCATCCATGGCATCCGCCGGGCGGCTATGGCACCGGTGATTCCCACCACCAGCGGACAGGCTGTGCTCATCGACTGCGGCGCCAACGCCGAGTGTACGCCGGAATACCTGATGCAGTTTGCATATCTGGGCAGCTTTTACGCCCAGCAGGTGCTGGGTCTCGCGAAGCCCCGGGTGGGCCTTTTGAACATCGGCGCAGAGGACAGCAAGGGAACCGATCTGCAGAAGGAGACTCTGGCTCGCTTGCAGGAGGCCGGGGAGGCGGGACATCTGCACTTCATCGGCAATATTGAAGCCAAGGAGGCCATCAAGGGCGGCTGCGACGTTATCGTGACCGATGGGTTTTCCGGCAACATCATGCTCAAGACCATGGAGGGCGTTGGCTCCTTTGCGGGCTCCGCTCTGAAGAAAATGTTCAAGAAGAATCTGCTGACGAAGCTGGCTGCGCTGGCGGTGATGCCGGGGCTGAATGAGTTCAAGGCGAAGCTCGATCCCAACAAGGTGGGCGGCACCGCTTTCATCGGTATTTCCAAGCCCGTTATCAAGGCCCACGGCGCCTCCAATGCCGAGGCGATTGAAAACGCCATCGGCCAGGCGGCGGCCTTTGCCCGCAGCGGGCTTATCGAGAAGATCGTGGAAAACATTGATTTGATGAGAATTGAACAGTAAATCGTGATTTGACTATTGACATACATACGCCAATGCCGTATTATTTTTCAAGACATATCCGAAAGGAGAAAATTCGATATGACAACAGAGGAAATTTTCAAAACAATGCAGGATCTCATTGCGGAGCAGTTCGCTCTGGACGCCGAGGAGATCACCATGGACAGTTCCTTCGTGGACGATCTGGGTGCGGACTCTGTGGACCTGGTGGAGCTGGTGATGGCAATAGAGGAGGAATTCGATGTGGGCGAGATCGATGAGGAGGATCTTGCCGGGCTGAAGACCGTCCGTGACTGCGTTCAGTATTTGAACCATAAAATCAACAGTTGAAAAAAGAGACCCCACATCTCCGGAGGCTAAGAAAGCCTCGCAGAGCTTGCCGCCCGAAGAAGGCAAAAAAGTGAGATCATTTTCGCCCGCGACATATGCGTGGGCGAAAATTCTTCTCAGGCTGCCAGTGCATCCTCTGTGGGTCATGGACGCACAAATGATGCGTGGAGCTGATTGCAGATTCTATGTCTTAACAAGAAAAAGAATTTCTCGGCGAGCTTAGTGTGTGGGGCTTCCTTTTTCAGCTGTGGAGAGGAGAAATCTTATGCGCACACTGGAAGAAAAGCTGGGCTATACATTTAAAAACAAGGCCCTGCTGGAAAATGCCCTGCAGCACAGCTCCTATGCCAACGAGCACAGAAACGCGGGGACGCGCAGCAATGAGCGGCTGGAGTTTCTGGGGGACGCGGTGCTGGGCGTGGTGACGGCGGACTATCTGTACCGCAGGCATCCCGACTTGCCGGAGGGAGATTTGACCCGCATCCGCGCGGCACTGGTTTGTGAGGAGAGTCTGCATGAGGTGGCCCGGAGCCTGGGGCTGGGGCGCCACCTGCGGCTGGGCCGGGGCGAGGAGCAGGGAGGCGGCCGGGAGCGCCCATCCATTCTGGCCGATGCTACGGAGTCCGTGTTTGCCGCGGTGTACCTGGACGGCGGCATGGAGGAGGCGACGGCGCTTATTCACCGGGTTTTGCTGGATAAGGAGCGGGAAGAGGCCGTGGAGGATCGGCGCCGGGACTACAAAACGGAGCTGCAGGAGCTTGTGCAGCGCAAGAGCGGCTCATCCCTGGGCTATCAGATGACGGGTGCCAGCGGGCCGGATCATGCCAAGGTCTTTGAGGCGGCCGTGGTGCTCAACGGAGAGGAATTTTCCAAGGGCACCGGACACAGTAAGAAAGAGGCCCAACAGGCCGCCGCCAAGGAGGCACTGGAGAAGCTGAAAGGCTGACAGCCTCAGAAGAAAACCCACCATCCTCGGATGGTGGGTTTTGTGTGGGGGATGCGGCTCGCCACGGGCAACGGCATACCGGCGGCTCAATGGCGGGCGTGGTACTGTTTTCGGCGTAGGGGTTAACCCTTTACAGATTGGGCGGTACCGCATAAAAAACAGGGGACAGTCGGAAAGGTGAGGGGTGGAGCATGGCGGATGTGTCCATCGTGAGATGCGAAAAATACGAATTGAAGGCGGCGGAGGCGGCGCTCTTGCGGGTGCTGGAGCCGTTGGGGGGACTTACATGGGTGAAGCCCGGGATGCGGGTGGTCATCAAGGCGAATCTGGTGTCCTTCCTGAAGCCGGAGCTGGCAGCCACCACTCACCCGGTACTGCTGTGCGCCCTGACGAAGCTGCTGACCCAGCGGGGCGCCAAAGTGGTGGTGGGGGACAGCCCCGGTGGGCTGTATACCCCCGCCTATGTGAACCGGGTCTATGCCGCCACCGGCGTGGGGGCGGTGGAGAAGTTTGGCGGGACACTGAACCGGGATTTCGGGCAAAGGACGGCCGATTTTCCGGAGGCGTTTGTGGCTAAGTCTTTCCGGTATACCTCGTATCTGGACGGAGCTGACGCCATCATAAACTTCTGCAAGCTGAAAAGCCACGGCATGATGTCCCTGTCCGCGGCGGCAAAGAATATGTTCGGCGCGGTGCCGGGGACAGTGAAGCCGGAGTACCATTTCCGTTTCCCTGATCCCGCGGATTTCGCAGGGATGATTGTGGATTTAAACCGATTTTTTAAGCCCCGGCTGTGCATCGTGGACGCTGTAGTGGCCATGGAGGGCAACGGGCCTACCGCGGGCAAGCCCCGGCAGGTGGGGGCTGTCCTGGCCTCTGCGGATCCTCACAGGCTGGACATGGTGTGCGCTCGGGTCATGGGACTGGACCCCATGCGTGTGCCCACGCTGGTAAAAGCCATGGAGTATGGGCTCTGCGCCAAATCGGCGGAGGAAGTGGACATTGCCGGATGGGCGGAGGATTTCGTGGTAGAAGATTTTGACCGCATTGAAAACTGCGTCAGCACCCAGTTCGACGCATTGCTCCCGGGGGTTTTCGGAAAGGCACTGGGTGGAATCGCGAAAAAGGCCATGTCCTCCGTACCAAGGGTGCGGCCTGAGGAGTGCGTGGGGTGCGGACGGTGCGCCGCTATCTGTCCCGCGCACGCCATTGGGATGCGCAATAAGCTGCCGCACATCCATCGCGGAGCGTGCATCCACTGCTTCTGCTGCCAGGAATTCTGCCCCAAGGGGGCTATGAAGGTGAAGCGGCCGCTGGTGGCCAAAGTGCTGGACCGGCGAGAGAGAAAAACGGCAAGGCTATGATGAGCCTTGCCGTTTTTTGGCGCAGCGGGAGGGATTCGAACCCTCGTGGGATTGCTCCCAAACTGATTTCGAGTTAGAGTCGCTATCCGGACTTTGAAGGAAAACGGCGGAAACTCACGGACAATGCGAGAGTTTGCAAACCCTTGAAAAATCAGCATTTTTCCGCCCTTGAAGGTTGAAAATCCCAAAAGCCCAGACAGAGCAAGGAGTTCGAAAGAAATCCGGTTTTGGGGAGAAAAAAGCCCGTTGGGGAGAAGATGGGGAGAACTCAGGGAGAAATCACAGTCCAATGCAGATGATACCTACCGATACCGAACATCAAAATCAAGGTGGTTATCCGCATGACTGAAAGCATGAAATATTACGAATCCATCCGTCGCAAATACCCTGAGACGGTCTCGAAAGATCAGTTCTACCAGATTGCCCATATCAGCAAGGCAACTGCTCTGCACCTTCTGCAAAACGGTTTAGTCCCGTGCAAAGATACGGGCAAGAAAACTCGCCGGTACACAATCCGCACCGACGATATAATCTTCTATTTGATTGACCGGGAGCTTCACCCGGAGGTCTACCGCGCACCGGATCGCTGGTATCAGGAACGGTCAGGTCATTACAATTCGCGTGTCACCTATCGGAATGAGCTGAGGAAGCTGTCCGAAGAGGAACGAGCCAACTTCCGAAAATATATGGAAGACGAGTTTTGTCAGTACGGCGATCTGCTGACCGTCGTTGAAGTGGCTGAGGCAATCGGCTACTGCGATACTTCTCTTCATCGCTGGTGCAACGCCAAGAAGCTCAAATCGTTCAATATCTCCGGCAGGTTTCTCATACCGAAGATCAGCCTTATAGATTTCCTTGTTTCTCAGTACAGCTTCGACATTACACGGAAAACTTGGAAGCACACACTGCTCATCAAAGGATTTCTTGATAGACTTGATACAACAGAATAATTCGTACAGCAAAGCCCCGTTATTGCACTGCGCATAGCAGAACAATAACGGGGCTTATTTTTTGTCAAATTGGAGGTCAAGGCAATGAACACAAGAGATTCTGCCAAGGCATTTGACGCCTTGATGCAGGAAACGCCGTATTCCCATTTCGATAGCGGCTGCGAGGGCATTATACCGGAATGCCGTACTTGCCGCTTTCATCGCCCCTTCTGGAAATATCAGTCCTGCGTGTTTGCAGAGTGTCCCTACTGCTGCAATCCCGTTTCTACCCTCAAAAATCAAAGTGGCACATCTGCTGCCGAAAAGGAAGTCAATCATGGATAACAAAATTGAAGTCTTCAAGAATGAACAGTTTGGAGAAATCCGAATAGCCCTGATCGAAAACGAGCCGTGGTTTGTGGCGGTAGACGTGTGCAGGGCTTTGGAGATCGGCAATTCGTCACAAGCCATTTCACGGCTGGATGCGGACGAGAAGATGATTACCCCCATTTCAAATGAGGGTATGGTCGATCACGCCGACTTCATTATTGCGGTATGGGATGGCAGACCCAGCGGGACGGGAAAGACCGTGACCTATGCGCGTGGCAGAAACGGGAAGTCTATCATTGTAATTGACCCGGTGACGCTTGCGATTGAGCGGCTGTAAAACACCCAAAAATCAGGCGTTTCGATCAAAGCCGGTGGGAATCGTGAAAGTCCTTTCGCTTCCGAAAAATCTATTTGCTATCCAGCGATTATCTGGATGATGCAACGCCCTCATTGTTCCGCGTGGCTTTGCACGGCATAGTGAGAAGTCAGTCGGTTCTGAAAAGGTGAATAGCCTCTGCTATGAACAGGGCATCGACTCAGGGAATTAAAATCGCTGGAAACAGGAACTCTCATTTGGAGATTAACCATCATACCACTCATCCCACGCTTCATCCTCGTCCTCATACCAATCTTGGTTATCTTCCCAGAGGTCTTCGGGATTGTCATAGTCATCCCGGAGGCTTCCGGAATTGCTGCCTCCATTGCCGTAATTGAAGGTCTGCCCATTATTACCGCCTGACGGATAATATTGCGAGAAGGATTTCAGCATATACTCGCTGTCGTTTTTCCACTGAGCGCACATACCGGCAGCGATCATTTCACCATTTTCATCATACCAGTAAACATTGAAATACTTCTGGTTCTGCTCCAACTTTTCAAAGTTTTTGCAGTTCAGTCTCTTATCCGGTTCACCGAGCGAAGTGTATTTCAAGCAGCTCACCGGCATTCCTTCTACGGGCAGTTTTCCGGAATATTGGTCTTTCCGGCTTTGCTCCTGCTTCGCGGCATTCTCGGCTGCAATTCGTTGACGCTCGGCTTCCTCGGCAGCATCTTTCTCCGCCTTATAGCCCTTGACACGGGTTTCCAGCGCGTCAATATTCTGCTGCCAGCCCGTGTCATATTGCAGTGTGATGTTCGCCAATTCATCCTGTCCACCTGCGTAGTCCGTTCTATCTTTGTACATATCGGCGTATTTGCAGTAGACGGACAACGCTTCGGCGTCCCGATAGCCGGAAAGCGCAGAGAAGTCCTGCTCGGCAGAAGTGTAATTTCCATTTGACAGCTCTTGAAGGGCAGCGTCGTAAGCTGCCGCTCTCTTCTTATTGCGGCTTGAGACGGAAATAGAGATACCAGCAATCACGGCTACTGCCAGAACCGCCGCAATAATCTTCCCCAGCGGGAACGGCTTCTTTGGCGGCGCGGATTTCTCTTCATCTTTTTCTGAAACAACAGGTTCGGTGACTTGTGGTTCTGCTTTCGGCTCTTCCGTCTTTGTTTCAGGCACGGAAATCACGGGGACTTCTACTTTTTCAGCCTCTTTCTTGGACTGTTCTACGCACTTTTGTGGCTTCCGCGCGGCAACTTCCATAGTCGGCGTGACTGCCGGAGCATCTATCGTGCGGATGACGGTTTTTGTCTGCTCCGGAGGCCAAGGCGCGACCATGCGCGTACAGTCCATAACCGCTTTGACCTGACCTCTCCGCAGCACATCGTCTTTTCCAAACGGAAGCTCGACCCAATCTCCGACCTTCAGCGGCAAGCCGCCGGTCAGATACGCATACGGACGCCGCGTTCCCTGCACCTGAACCGAGCAATAGTGATACACCGTACCGTCGTCAGGTTTTGCGTCTGCAATGGGCTTTGCGGTCGCAGCAGCCCGCGGCTTTGTTGATCTGGAAGGCGGTGCTGCGGTGAACACTCGTCTGAGCCGCTTTTCCCAGCTTTCTTCAAGATATGGATTTTTCAGTGCAAGCTCAAGGCAATGCTGCCCCTTTTTCTCTTGCCCGCAGTCACGACAGGCATTCAGAACATCATACTGTAATCTGCCAATGGATGCGCTCTCAAAAATCTGCGATACAAACCTCTCGTCATCCAGCGCGGTCAAAAGCAGCAGCACTTGATCATGGCTTGGAGAATCCAGCCAATCCCAATCCAGGAGAAGTTTTTCGGCAGTTTTGGCGTCGGTTTTCAGAGACGGTTCTGCGATGTCCAGAAGCCGCCGCCACATCTGGATGCCCTTTGCCGTGTTGCTTGCGAACACATCATCCAGAATGGACTCCCATGACAATTCATCGAAATGTTCGGCGGTTTCATGCGGGACTTCCTCCGGATATTCGACCAGCAAAATCTCGCGGCAAATATCCTCGTAATCCGGAAACTTGCCCTGCGCCAAGAGGCGTTTTGCGCGTTCTATGTCCGGATGCAGCAGCACTTTGTCCTGCCAATGGGTGTGATAGGCTTCTTCCAGCGCATTTTGATAATCCTGCGCTTCGCCCATTTCCTCATCCTTTTTCCCGCCGAAATAGGCATAGGCAGAGGATAATTCAGAGAGAAGATCAAACAAGCCGTCCGGATCGACGCGGTTATAGTAGTCTTCCACCGGGCGCGTCGAGAGCAGTTCCGTCCAGAACGTGCCGCAGTCCGTTTCAGAAAGGGCTGCTTCTTCACGGAACAGAACACCGCGTTTTGCATCACGCATGATCTCTTCTGCGTTTTCGCCCAGATTCAGGTCAGTGGTCGTAGTCAGAAAAGTCCGCAGTTCCGCCGCCTTTTTCTCGTCAGGCAAAGCTCCCGCATTCTGGATTCCGGTGGAAATGTTGTGCAGCAACACTTTTCCGAGAAGCTGAGAAAGCACGGTGTTCTTGGGCGCAAGCTGACTCAGCGCTTTTTTCAGATCGTTCCACGTTTCGGGTAGATCGACGTGGTAGACGAAGGAAAGCGTCAATGTGATCTCCGGTTGCTGTAACGATGTCCTTTTTAGACTTCCAGAATCCCCACACCAGCCGCATTCCCAAGATGATCCGCGTATCATAACTGGACTTCCGCACCACGGACAGCGCATATTGTTCTCACCCCTTTTGATTGGAATTACTCAACGCCCAATGCCTTATATACCGCGTCTTCTGCGCTCTGATAGAACACAAGATTGAAGCAGCCGATCAAATCTGCTGGGACAAGCCCAAGGTCAGCCGCCGATGTGATAGGCAGCAGCACCTTCTTTGCTTCGCTGTCAAGGCAGACCTGAAGCGCGTTTGCAAGCTCGTCCACCTTGAGCATGGTTCCTGCAATGCTGATCTCGCCCAGCACCGCAAGACTGCTGAGGGTTGGCTTTCCAAGCGCAATCGAACAGAGCGCGATCAACGTGGGAAGTGCCAGCTTTTCGGTCATGCCGATGCCCTGCAAGTCCTGATAATTCCTGCCGAAGCTGTTCATCGTCTAATGCGTCCAGCCGCTTATAGCAACTTCGCGCCATACGGGCAACAAGTCGCTCGGTCGGGTATTGAAACAGATTGTTCTTTTTGATTTCTTCGATAGCGTCCTCCACGGACGTCCCGTCGAGGTAATATTTCGATGCAATGCGGATTTCATAGAAGAGGAACTGTTCCGCCGTGATCGTTCCGTTATAAATCAGAGATCGTTCCATTCACTTCTCCATTCGAGCCGGTCTCCCAAGCTCACTGTTATCATATCATATTGGCTGCCCTATAAAGCGGACTCTTACTTGACACGCCCCCTGTCAAGTAGACATTTTTTGTGGACACCTGTTATGCGG
>SAMEA3663010__coassemble_683_pt1 | contig 11566 bp, 11 predicted proteins | sample SAMEA3663010__metabat2_high_PE_006 | metagenome-assembled genome bin SAMEA3663010 (sample SAMEA3663010) | pig gut metagenome | biome: pig gut; feature: pig-associated habitat; material: faeces | place: France | collected 2012 | reverse complement strand
TCTTCTTATGAGAGGCAAATCCAGAATAAAAAATATTAATTGGCCGTCCAGCCGCCGTCGATGGGCAGAGCGATGCCGGTGATGGCGTCTGCCGCATCGGAGCAGAGGAATTTTACGATCGCACCGACATGCTCTGCGGGAACCATCTTCTTGATGGCTGCCTTAGACAGCATGATGTCAGTGATGACCTTCTCTTCCGGGATGCCGTGCGTTTGTGCCTGTGCGGCAATCTGCTTCTCCACCAGCGGGGTCATGACATAAGCGGGGCAGATGGCGTTGCAGGTGATTCCCAGGGGACCGCCTTCCATGGCCGCTGTCTTGGTAAAACCAATGAGTCCGTGTTTAGCGGAAACATAGGCGCTCTTGAACTCCGAGGCCACCAGCCCGTGAATGCTGCTCATATTGATAATACGTCCCCAGCCGTTTTCCTTCATGTACGGCCAGCAGTAACGGGTCAACAGGAAAGGCGCGGTGAGCATGAGGCTGATGATGAAATCCCACTTATCCTCCGGGAAGTCCTCAATGGGGCAGACATGCTGCACGCCAGCCACATTTGCCAAAATATCCACCCGACCATATTTCTCTGCGGTGAACTCCACCACCCGACGGCAATCCTCACGCCGGGTCAGATTAGCCACAAGTGGTATGCCGCCCAACGCATGAGCAGCCTCCGCCAACAACGGCTCGTTGACATCCACCATGACAACCTGTGCTTTCTCCTGACACAGGGCCTGAGCCACGGCGTAGCCGATGCCGCTGGCCGCACCAGTGACAATGGCAATCTTATCTTGTAACATAGGTGTTTCCTCCTGTTCTCTCAGTGTATAAACTGCCGCAGCAGCGCCACCACTTCATCCTCATGATCCAGCATACAACCGTGACCGCTGCCGGCAATGAGGTGTTCTTGATAGTAACCGCCCTTAGCATGGTACTGCTCCAGCACATAGCGCATCTGCTTTACCATTGGTTGGGCAGGGAATTCTTCCGCTCCGGGATAACCAGGCATAATGCCCATCTGACCCAGCACCGCCACATCACAGGCACTACAATCGGACACCATGACATCTTTATCCCCGTGAAGCCATAGAATGGGCATTTGGGGCCGGACATCCGCCAGTGCAGACAGATTGCAGTATTGCACGGACATAGTATTGGACACGCCCTTGTCGCCCCCCATAGCGTAGGGCCACTTCTCGCAGGGAACAGAGTTCCCCTGACACATATCGTCCCCCAGCTTGCACTGGAGCACAGAGTCGATGAACTGCTCCCGGCGGTCATCGGGCAGCTTGTACCCGGCGGCCACATAGACACTGTCAATGACCTGTCCGGGTAGATCACGGTCGCCGGCACGGATAGCCTGCAGCAAAGCCTGATTAGCGCAGGCTGCCCCGCTGCCCAGTCCCACGGGCTGGACAGGGATGCCCGTCTCGCCGTAGCTGCCGCCGAATCCGAAGGGGGCAAGCGGCGCCTGCAAAATCAGGCGCTCCACCTTTTCCGGATGGTCGATGGCGTACTGCATGGCCACACCGCCGCCCATAGACCAGCCGAACAAGCTAAAGTGATCCCAGCCCACGGCGCGAACAAAGTCCTCTATATCATCGGAGAAGTCTCGCAGCCCTCGTGTGGCGTCAATGGGCAGTGCCGAAGAGTGACCGAAGCATCGGAAGTCAGGTGACAGCATCTCAAAATCCTCTGCCAAAAGCTCCATCATGTGCTCGTAAAAAATGGCAGAGGATACATTGCCGTGGAGCAGCAGGAGCCTGGGCTTGCCGGGCGTACCTGATGCAAGATAAGCAGTGGTGAGCCTTGGCGTGGTAATGGTTTGATAGGATAAACTCATAGACTGTTCCTCAAATATCAAATTTCACTTGGGTCAGGCCCACAAATCCCGCAATGAGCGAGGCAAAGAGTGCAGGCTGCTCATACATAGATGCGTGACCGCAGTTGGGCAGAATCACATGGTGGCAGTCCCGGATATGGCTTACCAGATACTCCTGCTCCTTCATGGGCGTCAGATAGTCCTCCTGACAGGACACAACCAGTGTGGGGCAGCACACTTCATCCAGCCTGTCCCGCAGGTCGTAATTCTCAGAGCTGTTCGTCAAGCGGCGCATGGCTTCAATGAAGTCGCTGTTTTCAAAGAGCGGTACCAGCACCTTTTTTCTATTTTCCATCCACTCGTGACGCCGGGTATAAAAATCGGGAGAATAGATAATGGGGATGGCAGTATGGTAATACGCCTCACCGCTGCCAGCGGCCAAATTCCACGCCCGTCCGATATCCCCCAGCCACCAACCGGTGGCAGCGGTAGCGTTGAGCAAGACCAGACGGTCAGTCATCTCGGGATAGGTGACAGAAAATTCCAGCGCCACCTCACTGCCATAGGAGATGCCTGCAACACAGGCACTCGCAAGGCTCAAATGCTCCAAAAGCCGCCGCACCACTTGCACCTGAATTCCGTGGTCGTAAATCTGCCCCGTCATTTTGTCACTCTTTCCCTGATCGAGAAAATCTACCAAGAGCAGACGGTTGTTAGCGGACAAAGTCTCGATAAAGGGCTGCCAGCTTGCGCAAGACATCATGATGCCGTTGAGCAGTACCAGAGGTGTACCCTGCCCGTAAGATTCGTAGTAGATGTGTCTGCCATCCATTTCAAAGGTAGGCATTAAGAGAACACCATCCTTTCATTTCAAGTCTGCGGCCACCCTTGAGGTGACCGCAGACATTGGGCCATTTCCCTGCTTAGTGGATGGCCGCTACCACATCTTCCAAAGGCATGATGGGGCTCACCGGGACAAGGGCATACACGCCACTTTCGTTCTTGGTCAAGCTCACACAGTTCAGTGCCAGTGCGGTGACACCCAGACGGTCGCCGCCCGCAAAGCTGATCGTGCCGCCCATAGGGATGGAGAACTCGGTCTCTTCCATGATCTTGGCGTAGTTGACATAGTTCAATTCAAGACCTGCCTTGTCCACTGCCTGCAGAGACTGGACAAAAATGCTTCCGGCGATATAGCCTGCCATGGCGTAGGAATTCAGAGCGTAAGTGTTACCCGTCTCGCCGTTGGCCAATTCCCAGGCGTTCATAGCGGTGTAGAAGGTGACATAGTCAGCCATCCCCACCTCACTGGTTGCATCCAGCCAAGCAGTGCAGTAGACCATACGGCTATCGGTGATAGCACCGCTATCCACGAACGCACCCAGTGTGGTGGCAGAAGCGTTGACATAGGATGTCACCACATTGACATTGTAGTTCACATCACGCATAGTATTCATCAATGTAGCCAAGGGATTCTGGTTCATGCAGGCGATAACCACATCGCAGCCTGCATTCTTCAGCACATTCACAGCGGCGGAGAAGTCGGTGGCAGATGCTTCCACCTCTTGCACAGTCAGCTCCACCTTCAGGTCCTCGTTCTCCCGCTCCACACCGGCCAGCAGGCCTGCGCCGGCGTCGTCGGTGGTAGCGATGACACCTATCTTCGTGCCACCCAGGCCCATACCGTCAGTAGTGGGGGCAACTGCACGGGCCAGCAGCACACGGCCTTCGGCACTGAAAATAGGCTGGACAGGATAGATCACAGCGTCGTTGCCGGTAGCAGCCTCCTGATACAGATCATCAATACCTGTGGCAGCATAGATCATGGGGATGCCCTTTTCCTTCAGGTAGTCCAGCGTAGCACCCACGGTATTGGTGCCGAAGTGCCCGGTGATGGCAAACACCTTGTCCGTCTCCACAAGTTGCTTGGTATAGGTCATACCCTGCGCTCCGTCGAAGCCGTCATCGTAGTGCTTAAGGACGATGTTCTTGCCTTGGAACCCGCCGGCGTCGTTATATGCCTTAAAAGCAGCTTCCATACCGGCATTGAATGGGGTACCTACGGTAGCGTAAGCTCCGGTGGTGGCAGCGGTGTTGCCCACGAGGATGGTATCATCACTAACACCCTGTACCTCGTTGACGGGAGTATATCCACCGTCGGAGTTGCCGTTTTTGCTTCCACAGCCCGCCAAAAGGGTGCACAGCATTGCTGTCGTCAACAGCAGGGAAAGAAACTTTTTCATGGTTCATTCTCCTTTTTACTTTTTGTTTTGGTATATGCTTAGGCTCACAGTGCGAGCCTTATGCTTACTTTTTGTTGCCAAGGTACGCTTCTATCAGTCGGTCGTCTCGGATGAGCCGGCTGGCCGGGCCGTGCATGCTGATCTTGCCCAACTCCATCACATAGCCGTAATCCGCGATTTTCAGGGTGGACAAGGCGTTCTGTTCCACCATGAGGATAGTCGTACCTTCGGCACGGATGGCTTGCAATGTTTTGAAAATATCCTGAATGATCAGCGGTGCAAGTCCCAGCGAGGGTTCGTCCAGCAGCAATATCTTGGGATCAGCCATAAGTGCCCGGGCAATGGCAAGCATCTGCTGCTCACCACCGGAGAGCGTTCCCGCCTGTTGGCGGCGGCGCTCCCTCAGAATGGGAAATAGCTCCTGCACCCTGTCCATATTCTGCTGGTACTGCTTAGCATTCTTGAGACAGTAAGCTCCGGCCTTGAGGTTTTCCTCCACCGTCAGCCCGGCGAAAATCAGCCGCCCCTCCGGGGACATATTCACGCCCAGTCGGGCAGTCTTATAGCCCCGCTGCCCCAGTATCTCTGCCTCACCGAGGCGGACTGAACCGTACGCCTTCACCATGCCGGTGATGGCGCGCAGCGTGGTGGTCTTGCCTGCACCGTTGGCACCCAGAAGCGCCACGATTGTCCCTTTCTCGACATCCAGATCAATGCCCTTGACAGCCTGAATAGGTCCGTAATTGACCTGAAGGTTTCGCACTTCCAGCAGCGCCATTACTTCTCCACCTCCTCGTCGCTCTCACCTAAATAGGCCTTCTGCACCTGAGGATCCTTTTGTATCTCCTCCGGTGTTCCAATGGCCAGCAGCTTGCCGAAGGAGATGGCACAGATAGTCTGGCAAATATTCATCACCAACCCCATGTCGTGTTCCACCAGCAGTATGGTGCAACCTATGGTATCCCGGATGCGGCGGATCAGGTCCGCAAGCTCCAGCGTTTCCGTATCGTTCAGGCCTGCCGCCGGCTCATCTAAAATGATAAGCTGCGGATCGCACATGAGGGTGCGGGCGATCTCGATCTTCTTAAGGATGCCATAGGGCAGTCCTGCGGCATACCAGTCCTTGAATTCCGTCAGCCCCATGAAGTCCAATACACGCAGTGCCTTTTCCCGAATAATGCGCTCCTGCTTTTTCAGCGCGGGCAGGTGGAGGGCCTGTGTCCCAATTCCTGCGGTGAACTGCCGATGTCCGGCAATGAGGAGATTATCCAGCACGGAGACCTCTCGTATCACTTCCACATTCTGGAAGGTGCGCACAATGCCCTGCAGCACCACATCATGAACCTTCTCTTCCGGGAGTGAGATGACCTCTCCGGCCTTGTTCTCAAATAGCAGTGTGCCGGAGGTGGGCTTATAGAACTGGGTAATACAGTTGAATACGGTGGTCTTGCCCGCACCGTTGGGGCCGATGAGTCCAAATATCTCGCCCTTCTTTACATCGAAGGATAGACCATCCACGGCGCGAACGCCGCCGAAGTACATACACAGATCCTGCACCCTCAGCACCACACCCTCCGGGAGCGTCAGTTTTCCCGTCGGTGAAGTCTGCGCCCTTTCCAGCGACACCGTCAGCTTTTGGATTTTGGCATCCTCTGCCCGGCGGATCTTCTCCATTTGTGCACCGGCCATCTTCTCCTGCTCTGCACGGAATGCCTTCACTGCGGTCTCAATATCCGCCAAAGCCTTGTCCCGTTCGGGACTGGTGACACTCACATCACTGAGCTGCCGATGAATCTCCTCTGTCAGCCAGCGGCTGTAAGATTCTCGCAGTGCTGTCTGCTCCTCTTGGAGCTGCTGCAATTTCTGCTCCTCCTGCGGTGCGGAGGTGGGAGTCTTGGAGATGACTTTAGCTGCCCGGTTGGATGCCTGCTTCATGGTAAAGGCCATATCACTGTCGAATTGCATCATGCGGTTCTCGTACACCGCCTTTTCGGCCTCCTCTGCCGGTATCCATTCGGGGTGCGCCGTATACAGCTCTCTCATAAGCCGGGCACGGTAATCATCAGTTTTTCGCTGCACTTCATTCTCACAGTCCCGCAAGAGTATGTCCTTGTACTCCCGCTCGGCGGAAAGGATCGTCTTTTTTCGCACCAGCTTTCTGTAAGCCCGGTCACTTCTGGCCATAACTATCCATCCTCCTTTCTACCTTGGTGACAAATTTCGCTGTCCTTCTCTTTTGTACCAAATTCCCCACCATTTGGGCGATGCCGCCAGGGTAGAACATGACAATAAGGATAATGAGCAAACCTGTGATCATAGTGATGAAGGCTGGGTTTTCTACGAAGAAGGGTATCTTGCTCAGTAATGTGGACTGCAAACCGTAGATAATGAACACACCGAAGGTTGTTCCCCACAGGGATTTTGCGCCGCCGATGACCACCGCGCCCAAAATATTCAGGGAAGTCGCCATGCTGAGAAGCGTGGAGGTAGATGTAGTCATATTCCGCAGCAGCATCATATACATTAGCCCTGATATCGCGGCAAACACCGTGGAGATAACGAAGGCCAGCACCCGGTATTTCATCAGATTGATGCCCATAGCCTGTGCGGCAGAGGTACTATTTTTCACCGAAAGCAGCGCACGGCCAATGGGGCTGCGGATCAGGTTGGAAGTGATCCACAGCAACAGTACGAACAGCACCAAAATCAGAAGATACACCTGTTCCTCGCCAATTTTCACTCCAAAGAGTCGTACCTTGGACATATCTAATTTGATAGTAGATTTCAAGGAAATAAAGGTATTGCGCAGGATCTCCGACAAGCCTAATGTCAGGATGGCCAAATAGATGCCCTCGATACGCAGGGAGATGAAGCCTACCAGCACGCCGCTAACAAGGCTCACCAGCACCGTGACGATAAAAGCGACGCCGAAAGGTGCGCCATAGGTCTGCATAAAATAATAGGCGATATACGCGCCGATGCCCACGAATCCCGCTGTGCCCAGCGAGGCCAGCCCCGAGTAACCCATGAGCAGGCAAAAGCCGATAGCCATGATGGCGTAGATCATTGTATTGCCAATGGCAAAAACAAAGGAGCTGGTCAGCACGCCCAGCTGTGCCAGCAACGGAAACGCACCCAAGACCACAAGGAAGATGAGATACTGGGTCAGAGGGGCAGACAGCAGTTTTCCCACCTTCTTTCCGCTGTCCACCTTCTGGCTGTCGCCGTAGGTCAGACGGAGATATTCCTGCTTCACATTCAAATCAGTCATGGTCATACCTTCTTTACCACTTTCTTCCCGAACAAGCCTTGAGGCTTGATGAGGATGATGGCCAGCAGCAGGACGTATACAATGACCATCTGCCAGCGGCTGATGTTATAAAAGGCGGGATAGTTGGCTAAAAATCCCACGCAGTTGGACAGAACCGGAATCAGCACCGCCCCTACGATAGGCCCGTAGAAGGTGGCAAAACCGCCCAAAATACAGGCGAGGAAGGCATTGACCTGAATAGTCCCCATGAAGGATGTGCTAATCATTGCGCCGCCTCCGGCGTACATCACGGCGGCCAGCACACCCAGCGCACAGGCCAGTGCCCAGGAGATGGCAGTGATGACATGGGTGTTGATGCCCATTAGTTCAGCGGTGAACTCACTGGAGGCAGTACAGCGCACCCCAAGCCCCCACTTGCTGTACTTCAGCAACAGGAACAGCACCGCCAGCATCGCAGCGGTGATGGCTGCGCAGATAAGCGCGTGCTTGGTCAGAACAATCTCACCGCCGAAGGCGTGCAACACAATATTAGAGTCGACCCCGGCCTTAGTGGTGTTGTAAAAGGCCTCGAAGGGGATGAACTCGGGATTTCCGAAAATCAGGGGAATACCTCCGTAAAACAGGGACACGAAGCCCATGGTGATAATCTGCTTACCCAGTTCTCCCACATGGCGCCCCCTGCGAAACACCATCAAGTCGATGAACAGGCCAATCAGCACCCCCACCAGCATACCGGGCAGCACGCCCAGATATACCGGGATGCCCCGCTTGTTCAAGCAACTTGCCACCACATAGCAACCGAAGGCTGCCACAGAACCTTGTGCAAAATTTGCGGTGGTGGAGGTACGGAAGATGATGGTAACAGAGAATGCCGACAACGCCGTGACGCAGATACTCAGCAGTGATCCGCACACCGTGGACAGAAATGCGGCAAACATAAGCGCTTCCCTCCTTTTTGTTCTAGGTGAATATATGTTCATCTATTATGGGGAAATAATATAATGATTGTCACATAATTGTCAATATTTTTTTGTTATTTTATTTATTTTTTTTGTTTTGCACAATTATTACAGTCAAAATTGGCTTTTTTAACAAAATATATATGTGAACTATTGTTTACTAAATTGAGGAATACTCTTCAAGAGATTTTTCATTGACAGGCGGCCCAAAAAGAGCTATTCTATACACAATTCTGCATCAAAGGAGCATAGGCATGGATAGCAAATTGGGTCTGGTAGTGGTTATACCCGATGGCGATGAGGGGCGCCGCAGCTTTGACAAGCTGGTCAAGGCAGCGGAGGACCTTTTCAGCCAGCGAGGATACCGCAATACCACTATTAAGGATATCGTCCAAAGTGCCGGGCTGTCCGTGGGCGCATTTTACATTTACTTCCGCAGCAAGTATCAGCTCTATGTTTATATCATGCAGAACTTCGCCCGCCGCCTTCAGAGCTATTTGGACTCCCGCGCCGGCAAAATTACCGGAGACGCCATCGAACGACAGGTTGAGTACATTATGGAGTTCATCGGCTTCGCCTATGAAAACCCCGCCTGCTATAACCTGATTTTTGAATCACTGTATATCGACCGGGATCTTTTCCTGCAATATTACTATCAGTACGCCCAGCGGTATATCCCCGCTCTTGTCAAGAGTCACGCCCTTCCTGACGGGATAGACCCCTTGATTTGGTCATTTATCAACATGGGTATCGGCAACTTTATAGGCATAAAGGTGTTGGCAGAAGATGATGCCGGTCCGGAGCAGATGGACAAGATCCGCCAGACGCTTCGTATCCTGCTGCAGTCGGGATTAGAGAAGCGCACACAGGATTGAGATACCTGCATCAGCGGCGACATACTCCGTAAGTCCCGATTGAATCCAAGCAAAAACACCGCTTTTGAAAAAGCGGGAACAGGTGGGATTGAGCCGCTGACATGACATGATTCTGGGCCATCCGCGAGTAGCAACAGGATAAAGGCTATTATTCAGAGGTTCCATAGATGCTGAGATAAGCGAAGAAAACAAACAACCGAATAAACAAAAAACGGCATAACCGCAATGGTTACACCGTAATTTGATTGATTAAAAGCCGCACGAAGGGACTACCTGCTCTATCGCAGGTGTCCCTTCGTGCGGCTTTTTCTTTTTAAGGGAGAGAGGAAGAAAGAGTCTGGCACATGCGACTCAGTTTTGGAAAACAACTCAGGCGTGGCCGCGGGCATGGTCGGGATCGCTATGCATCTCCCTTTCCCGCTCTGCCAGCAGAGCCTTGGCAACGGCCCATGCGGTGAGGGCTCCGAAGAACAGTGTGACATATCCACCGGCCTCACGAACAGGTGCGTCTGCGGCCGTCAGCAGAAAGGCGGACGCTACCATCATCATGAGAGTTACGGCAGCGACAGAGATGTAAGTGTAGATGTTTTTCATGGTAGATTCCTCCTTAAAAATTTTTGTTTTTCACTCTTGCGGTTTCTATGGTCATATAGTAGAATAAATAACAAGAAAAGTAAAGCTATAAAATATTATATCTCATGTTAGTTTAACTAATAACAAAAGAGGAGGGCATTGTATGGAAACGGCGCGGTGCAGAGCGGTATTGGCGGCAGCGGAAACAGGCAGCTTTTCCAGGGCGGCGGAGGTGCTGCGGTACACGCCCTCGGGTGTGAATCAGCTCGTGACGGCCTTTGAAAACGAACTGGGTTTTTCGGTATTTCGCCGCAGCACAAAGGGCGTAGCCCTCACGGAGAACGGCCAGCTCCTGCTGCCCACGGTGCGGGAGTTTTTGCGGCAGGAGGACCGTCTGTTTGAGCTGGCCACGCAGATCAATGGCCTGCTCATCGGCAGCGTCACCATCGCCGCCTATTCCAGCATCGCCACCCACTGGCTGCCGGCGGTGATCCGTGCCTTTCAGCAGGACTATCCCCATGTGTCTATCCGGCTCATGGAGGGGATCTGGCAGGAGGTGTCCGCATGGCTGGATGAACGCACGGCGGACATCGGCTTTCTGAGCTATCAGGAGGGGATGCCCTACGAGTGGATTCCTCTGGCGGAGGATCCCATGGTGGCGCTGCTGCCGCCGGATCATCCCCTGGCCGGGGAAAAATCCTATCCGCTGAAAAATTGCGAAAAAGACCCCTTCATCATGCCGGCGCTAGGCTGCGACGACGATGTGGAGGCTCTGTTCCGGTGCAACGGCATCGTCCCCAACATCCGCTTCACCACCATGGAGAGCTTTTCCGCCATGTCCATGGTGGAGCAGGGTCTGGGCATCAGCGTGATGAACCGCCTCATCACGGAAAAGCACATCTGCAGCATAGCGATGCTGCCGGTGGATCCTCCCTCCCGGATCACCATGGGCGTGGCGCTGCATTCCAAAACGGATGCCTCACCGGCGGTGAAAATGTTTCTCAAATACGCCGTGCGGATGCTGACGAAAACCGAGGAGGCGTAAAAAAATGAGGACGGCCGAAGCCGTCCCTTTTCGCCGCTATTTCTCTCACTCCGTGGTAAGGTTGCCGCCGTGGTTGTGGAGCTTGCCGCTCTCCAGCGTCAGCGAGTCTTCACCATTGGGGAGCACCAGCGTGCCGCCGGACAGATTCACGTCCCCCGCGCCGATCCACAGCCCTTTTTCGATGATGACCGTGCCGCCGGTGATGTTCAGGCTGCCCTGCTCGATGGCGGCGTCGCCGCACAGGCGCACCTCGCCGCCGCGCACCTCCAGCGTGCCGTTTTGTAACCAGAATTCATTGTCTACCGTCAGCTTGCCGCTGCTGATGACCACGGTGCCGGCGCCGCCGGCATTGCTGCCCATGCGCAGGTTGGCGCAATAGACCTCTGTGTCCTCCCCGATGGAGCACAGCGGCGTGTGCATGCCGCCCCAGCCCCAGATGTTCAGGGTGTCCGCCGTCAGAGAGCCGCCGCCGGTGAGCACGCAGCTTGTGCCGCCCAGCTCCGCCTGCACGAAGTTCTCCCCTCTCAACTCCAGCCAAAGGGCGCCCCAGGGCTTCAGCTCGTCGCAGCGGCCGTTATCCATGGTCAGCTTGCCCACGAACCACAGTCCTTCCGCCTGCTGCGCCGCCAGACCGTCCCACCGGGCGCCGGACACGATGCCCGCCCAGTCCTCGCTGTAATCGGTGTAGGCCAGAGGGCTGCCATCGGTTTCGCTGTCCAGCACCGTGGCCTTGTCGTATTTCTTCACGGACAGCTGCGCCGCGTCCTTGACGCAGAGCGTG
>SAMEA3663010__coassemble_628_pt1 | contig 12492 bp, 13 predicted proteins | sample SAMEA3663010__metabat2_high_PE_006 | metagenome-assembled genome bin SAMEA3663010 (sample SAMEA3663010) | pig gut metagenome | biome: pig gut; feature: pig-associated habitat; material: faeces | place: France | collected 2012 | reverse complement strand
TGAGGAGAGCAAGTGCTTCGCCCTTCTGGCCGGCCACGAGTCCTTTGCCGCCGCCGAGGGCGCCATCGGTATCGTGAAGAACGCCAACAAGGCCCGTAAGGAGCCTCTGCGTGTGATCCTCAACGGCTTGGGCAAGGACGCCGCCCAGATCATCAGCCGCATCAACGGCTTCACTTACGTCCAGACCCAGTTCGACTACTATTCCGGTGAGCTGAAGGTCGTCCGTGAGATCCGTTACTCCGAGGGCGAGCGGGCCAATGTCCGCTGCTATGGCGCTGATGATGTCCGGGAGGGCGTGGCCATCATGCATTTTGAGGGTGTGGATGTGTCCATCACCGGCAACTCCACCAACCCCACCCGCTTCCAGCATCCTGTGGCCGGCACTTACAAGAAGGAGTGCATCGAGCAGGGCAAGAAGTACTTCTCCGTGGCATCCGGCGGCGGTACCGGCCGCACGCTGCATCCGGATAACATGGCCGCCGGCCCCGCCAGCTATGGCATGACCGACACCATGGGCCGTATGCATTCCGACGCCCAGTTCGCCGGCTCCTCCTCCGTGCCCGCCCATGTGGAAATGATGGGCTTTTTGGGCATGGGCAACAACCCCATGGTCGGTGCCACCGTTGCCGTTGCCGTCGCGGTGGCGGAGAGTCTGAAGTAAACAAAACCGTCTGAAAACAGCTTAAAATCGTGAAAAGAGCCTCTGATCCTGTGTGGATAGGGGCTCTTTCTCTTTCCTGTAAAAATGCTCACCTGGATGTTTTGTTCTGGTATAGGAGAGTTTTTTTAATATTGTCATCTTGTACGAACATATACATCTCCGGATACTGCAGTGAAATTGCTCATTTTGTTTCATATTGCGGTGCGAGCCGATATAGCTCGTACCGCAATTCTAATATTTTATTAGTCCTATAAAGATCCCGCCGGAAATCGGCGGGATCTTTATAGGATCAGCAGCAGGCCCAGGGCGATGAGCAGCTCCTCATCGGCCTTTTCCCGAAACAGCATGAACAGCAAAAGAAGTACCAGCAGGTCCCCGGCATCCAAATCGCCCAGGTGCAACTTCTCCAAAACCCGGTTCAGCACATCCCGCTCCGGCCGCTGGGGAAAGGGAGTGGAATGGAGGGCATTCGGAGAGGCAAACACATTTTTCCCCGGTGCGTTTTGCAGTGTGTTTCCCGGTGCGTTTTGCGGTGTGCTTCCCGGTGCGTTTTGCGGTGCGTTTTGCCCAAAACCCGTATGTTTTTTGGGGGGATCGGAGGAGGGTTCGCTCTGGGGCATCCGGGTGTATACTCCGGTATCGTTGCGTGTGTAGCGGTTATACATCCCCTCATCCCTCCCATTCCGTCAGGAATCTTTTGCCGATGGTGATGAGCCTTGCCAGCCGTGCCGCCCGCTCCACCTTGGATTGCTTTTCCTCCTTTAAGTACGGCTTCAGGGCGTTTAATAGCTGCATGGAGTTGCTCTGATCGGCGGAGAAAGCCTGCAGTATCGGCAGAAATTTGGAGATGGTTTTGGCGTCGATCCCGCCCAGCAAAGACCCCCAATTCCCTGAATTTGCCGGCTTTTCCGGCTCCGGCGGCTGCTGTGGAGCGCTTTGCCCCATGGAGGAGGAGAGCTGCTGTGCCAACTGCATCACCTGCGCCATGCCGGCGGGATCAGACAGGAGAGAGTTGAGTTTGTCTTCCAGTTCCGACATGGTCTTGCCTCCTTTTTATTTCTGCATCTGGCTGCCCAGTCGATTGATGATCGCCGCCCCCTCCGGGGACTGCATGATCTTTTTCAGCATTCCCACCATCTGGGCGGTGTTGCCGCCGTTGGCCGCCGATGTGGCCTGGTTCAGGGAATTTCCTCCGTCCGATCCGGTGAGCATCTGCATCAGCTTTTGCCCATCCGGGGAGGACATGATGCGCTGCACCATCTGGGGATCGTTTTTCACCTGCTGCAATACCTGCTGTATGTCCATAAGCCCTCATCCTTTCTGCTTCATTCAAGGCAGTATATGATTTTCACAAAAAAAAAGTACCGCCGGGCGGCGGTACTTTGAGGCTTTAATGCTTTGTACTCCCGGCGGAGCAAAGGGAACGGAGCGTGCAGCTTTCACAATGGGGACTGCGGGCGGTGCACACCGCCCGGCCGTGGAGCACCATGCGGTGGCAGAAATCGCTGGACTTTTCCGGGGGAAGGCAGAGCCGAAGCTGCTTTTCCACCTGGAGGGGATCCTTGCTGCCGTCGGTCAGGCCCAGGCGGCCCGTGATGCGGATGCAATGGGTGTCACACACATAACCCTCCTGGCCGAAAATATCTCCCAGAATGAGGTTGGCCGTCTTACGGCCTACGCCGGGCAGACGCAGGAGATCGTCCATAGTGCCCGGCACCTTGCCGCTGTAGTCGGAAAGCAGCATTTTGGCGCAGGCCACCAAGTCTCTTGCCTTGGCCCGCCAGAACCCGCAGGAGTGGACATATTCGCCCACCTCCTCCTCACTGGCCCGGGCAAAGGACTCCAAGGTGGGGAAACGGGCAAACAGAGCCGGGGTCACCAGATTCACACGGGCGTCGGTACATTGGGCGGACAGGCGAACGGCGAACAGAAGTTCATAGTCTTTTTTATATTCCAAGGAGCAAATGGCGTCGGGGTACAGCCGCTCCAGCTCGGCAATAATAGCGTTTACTTCGGCAGGATTCTTCAAAATACATCACCTCTCGCGCCTATTATAATTGCTGCGAAAGAAAATTGCAATTACCTGTTCCGTGTGGTATAATAAATCATTATCGCGAGAGGAGGGAGCCGCATGCAGCCTTTGGCCGATGCCATTCGTCCGCAGACTCTGGATGAGGTGGCGGGACAAAAGCATCTGTTGGGAGAGGGGGCCATGCTCCGCCGCATCATCGAGAGCGGCACGGCTGCCAATCTGATCTTTTACGGCCCCTCCGGAACGGGTAAGACCACCGTGGCGGGCATCATCGCAAGGCAGACCAACAAGACCCTTTATCATCTGAACGCCACGACAGCGTCGCTGCAGGATGTGAAGAACATCATGGCGGATGTGGGTACCATGCTGGCCCCCAACGGTGCGCTGCTGTATCTGGACGAGATCCAGTATTTCAACAAGAAACAGCAGCAGAGTCTGCTGGAGTATATGGAAAACGGCAAGATCACCCTCATCGCCTCCACCACGGAGAATCCCTATTTTTATGTTTACAACGCCCTGCTTTCCCGCAGTACGGTTTTTGAGTTCAAGCCCCTGACGACGGAGGAGACTGTCCCGGCCGTGGCGCGGGCGCTGGAGATTGTGCGATCCCGGAGCACGCTGCCTGTGACATGGGAGGAGGATGTGCCGCTGGCCATTGCCGCCGGCTGCGGCGGGGATGTGCGCAAGGCCATCAACGCCGTGGAGCTGCTGAGCCGCGCGGCAAAGCCGGAGGACGGCGAGCTGAAGCTGAAAAGGGAAGACGCGGCGCAGTTGGCCCAGCACAGCGCCATGCGTTATGACCGGGAGGGGGACGACCACTTTGACTTGCTCTCGGCCCTGCAGAAATCCATCCGCGGCTCCGACCCGGACGCAGCGGTGTATTATCTGGGGAGACTCCTGGTGGCGGGAGATCTTTTGTCTCCCTGCAGACGGCTTTTGGTGATCGCTGCCGAGGACATCGGCCTTGCCTATCCCCAGGCCATGGCCATCACCAAGGCCTGTGTGGACGCGGCGGTGCAGCTTGGCCTGCCGGAGGCCAGACTGCCTTTGGCGGAGGCGGCGGTGCTCTTGGCTACGGCGCCCAAGTCCAATTCCGCCCACAACGCCATCATCGCCGCTATGCAGGATATTGAGGCGGGGCAGGTGGGAGAAATACCCAGACACCTGAAAAATGTACACGCGGACAGTGCCGGGAGTGAGAAACCGGAGGCATACAGGTACCCGCATCTATATCCCAGGCATTATGTCAAACAGAGATACTTGCCGGAGATCATGGGGGAGAAGACCTATTATGAATACGCCGACAACAAGACGGAGCAGGCTGCCAAGCACTACTGGGACCTTGTAAAGGGCGAGGAGGAATAAGATGGATTTGCAGGTAAACGACAAGGTGGAGCTGAAAAAGATCCATCCCTGCGGCGGTAAGGAGTGGCTGGTGCTGCGTATCGGCATGGATATTAAACTGCGGTGCCTGGGCTGCGGCCACGAGATCATGGCCCCCCGACGGAAGGTGGAAAAGAGCATCCGCAAGGTCATAAAGGAGGAGAGGAATACATGAGACCGAAATGGACAAGATATGTTGCCATGGGAATTGCTCTGCTGCTGGCGGTGGTTATGCTGCTGGCGCTGGTGATTCCTTATATGGGCTTGTGATTGCATTTGCGACAGCGGCGGAAATGTGGTATACTGCCTACACAATGATTGAAAGGAGATTCATTTGCACATGAACGACACTGTGAAAAACATTCTCCGGCGGGTGGATCACACTCTTTTGAGCCAGGGAGCCACCTGGGAGGAGATCAGAGCCATTTGCGACGATGGAATGAAGTACGGCTGCGCCAGCGTGTGCATTCCGGCAAGCTATGTGAAGCGTGCGGCGGAGTATGTGGACGGCAAGATTGCCATCTGCACCGTCATTGGCTTTCCCAACGGGTACAGCACTACCGCTGCCAAATGCTTTGAAACGGAGGACGCTGTGAAAAACGGAGCCTCCGAGATCGATATGGTCATCAACATCGGCTGGGTGAAAGACGGACTGTATGACCAGATCCTGCAGGAGATCCGGGCGGTGAAGGCTGCCTGCGACGGGAGACTGCTGAAGGTCATCATTGAGACCTGCCTGCTCACCGAAGAGGAGAAGAAGGAAATGTGCCGCGTGGTATCCGAGTCCGGAGCGGAGTATATCAAGACTTCCACCGGCTTCGGCGGCGGAGGAGCCACCCGGGAGGATGTGGCGCTGTTCAAGGCGAATGTCGCTCCCCATGTGAAGATCAAGGCTGCCGGCGGTATTGCCAATATGCAGGACGCCGAGGAATTCGTGGCGCTGGGCGCCGACCGCCTGGGCACCAGCCGCATCGTGAAGGCCGTGAAGGCGATGGAAGAATAAGGAGGATACAATATGCCAACCCCCCACAATAATGCAAAAAAAGGCGATTTCGCCAAAACCGTGCTCATGCCCGGCGATCCCCTGCGGGCTAAGTTTATCGCAGAGACCTTTCTCACCGAGCCGAAGCTTGTGAACAATGTCCGGGGCGTCCAGGGCTATACAGGCACCTACAAGGGCGTTCCGGTGTCTGTGATGGCCAGCGGCATGGGTATGCCCTCTATCGGCATCTATTCCTATGAGCTGTTCACGCAGTACGATGTGGAGAATATCATCCGTGTGGGCTCTGCCGGCGCTATGCGGGCGGACATGGAGCTGGGCAGCGTTATGGCCGGCCAGGGCGCCTGCACCAATTCCAGTTTCGCCGACCAGTATGAGCTGGGCGGCACGTATGCCCCCATCTGCGACTTCGATCTGCTGATGGCCGCTGTGGAGAGCGCGAAGGAGCTGGGTGTGAAGATGCCTGTGGGCAATCTCTATTCCTCCGATACCTTCTACGATGCAGCGGGGCGGAACATGCGCTTTGCCAAGATGGGTGTCATGGCGGTGGAGATGGAGGCGGCCGCGCTGTACTGCACCGCTGCCTACACCGGTAAGCGGGCGCTGGCAATATGCTCCATTTCCGATAACCTGATCAACGGTACGGAATTGAGCGCCGACGAGCGCCAGACCACATTTACCAATATGATGAAAATTGCCCTTGAGATAGCGGTTAAGATGGGAAATAAGTAACTTTTTTATATGAAAAAACAGCTATCCACGCGCTATGCTCGCGGAAATGGCTGTTTTTTCACATCCGTCCTGAAAAAAATAGGGCTTGCAATATGCGGGAGTAAATGATAAAATGGGCGCAAGCACGGTAGAGATACTGTGCAAATCTATCCGCCCCTAAGGCGGAAAAAATGAAGAAAGGTAGATTTGACATGAAAAAGATTCTTGCGCTGCTTCTGGCTCTTGTCATGGCTCTGTCCCTGTTTGCCTGCGGCAAGAAGGATCCCGATCCCCAGCCCGATGACAACAAGCCCGTCAACGCTGACGACATCAAGGACGAAATGACCTCTGCCGATGGCAAGTATGAGATCGCTTTCGTTACCGACGTTGGCCAGCTGAAGGATAAGTCCTTCAACCAGGGCACTTACGACGGCGTGAAGCTGTATGCCAACGCCAACAACCTCAGCTACAAGTATTATCAGCCCGCCAACGACAAAGAGGCCACCGATGATGACCGCTTTGACGCTATGAAGGCTGCCTGCGACAACGGCGCCAAGATCGTTGTGTGTGCCGGCTTCCTGCAGGAAGCTGCTCTGCGCATGGCCGCTAAGGCTTATCCCGACGTGTCCTTCGTGTTCATCGATGGTTATCCCGTGGGCGAAGAGGCCGGTGTGAAGGGCTCCCCCGCTCTGAAGAACATCGCCGGTATCGCTTTCCAGGAGCAGCAGTGCGGCTATCTGGCCGGCTATGCTGCCGTTAAGGAAGGCTACACCAAGCTGGGCTTCACCGGCGGTGGCGGCGGCAACAACCCTGCCTGCTGCCGTTACGGCTACGGCTACGTGCAGGGCGCCAGCGCTGCTGCCAAGGAGCTGAACAAGAAGGTCGAGATGAACTACTCCTGGCTGTACGGCGGTTCCTTCTCCGCTTCCCCCGAGCTGCAGACCATGGCCAACGGCTGGTACACCAACGGCACTGAGGTCATCTTCTCCTGCGGCGGTTCCATGTTCGCTTCCGTCGCTGCTGCTGCCGGCGCCAATGACGGCAAGGTCATCGGCGTGGACGTGGACCAGAGCTTCGAGTCCGACACCGTTATCACCTCCGCTATGAAGGGTCTGTCCGACGCTGTGCAGTGGTCTCTGACCAAGTTCTATGCCGGTGAGTTCGCTTCTATCGGCGGTGTTGGCACTTCTCTGGGTGCTAAGGACAACGCTGTGGGTCTGCCCACCGATACCTGGTCCCTGAAGGGCTGGACTGTTGACGAGTACAAGGCCATGCTGAAGGATATGGCCGACGGCAAGCTTGTCGTGGACGACGACTACACCAAGCTGGCCAGCACTGACAGCCTGACGCTGAACATTATCCAGTAATCAATGACTACATAAAAAAGAAGGGCGAAAGCCCTTCTTTTTTATGCACAAATTGGAAGTATAGAATTATTATATTCTTGCAAAATTACATTGCAAGACTTGCAATTAAACACGGGGCACTGTATAATAATAAATATATTATTTCTGCGTTTTATACGGGGAAAGAGAAAATTAAGAAAGTAGGTGGCGGCATGGACAATACTCCCCAGTATGTGATTGAAATGCTTCACATCACGAAGGAGTTCCCCGGCATCAAGGCCAACGACGACATTACGCTGCAGCTCCGCAAGGGTGAGATCCACGCTCTGCTGGGCGAAAACGGCGCAGGGAAATCTACCCTAATGAGTGTGCTGTTCGGCCTGTATCAGCCGGAAGCGGGCGAAATCCGCAAAAATGGAGTGAGGGTGAACATCACCGATCCCAATGCGGCGACCGCTTTGGGGATCGGAATGGTACACCAGCACTTTAAGCTGGTGGATGTTTTCACCGTGCTGGACAATATTATCCTGGGTGCAGAGACCACCAGGATGGGTTTTGTGCAAAAGAAGGAAGCCCGAAAAAAGGTGGAGGAGCTTTCGGAGCGGTACGGCCTGCGCGTGGATGTGGATGCCCTGGTGGAGGACATCACCGTGGGTATGCAGCAGAGGGTGGAAATACTGAAAATGCTGTACCGTGACAACGAGATCCTTATCTTCGACGAGCCCACAGCCGTGCTGACTCCTCAGGAGATCGATGAGCTGATGCAGATTATGAAGAATCTGGCGGCGGAGGGGAAATCCATTCTGTTCATCTCCCATAAGCTCAATGAGATCATGGAGGTGTCAGACCGGGTCACCGTTCTGCGTAAGGGCCGCTACATCGGTACCGTGAACACCAGGGAGACCAATAAGCAGGAGCTTTCCAACATGATGGTGGGCCGCCCGGTACAGCTGGAGGTGTCCAAGGAGCCTGCCCAGCCTAAGGAGGACATCCTCAGAGTGGAAGACCTGTGCGTGACCTCCCATACCCACAAACACAACGCGGTGAATCATGTCAGCTTTCGGGTCCGGGCCGGGGAGATCGTGTGCATCGCCGGTATCGACGGCAACGGACAGACGGAGCTGATCCACGGTTTGACGGGGCTGGATAAGTCCACGGGAGAGATCACCCTGTGCGGCAAGGATATTTCTCACTGCTCTATCCGCCAGCGCGGCGCAAATATGAGTCATATTCCTGAGGACCGCCATAAGCACGGACTGATCCTGGACTTTACGCTGGAGGACAATATGGTGCTGCAGCGGTTCCAGGAGCCGCAGTTCCAGCACGCAGGCTTTATTAAGAGAGACGCTGTGCGGGAATACGCCAACGGCCTTATCGAGCGGTTCGATGTGCGCAGCGGACAGGGGCCTGTGACCGTTGCCCGCAGTATGTCCGGCGGCAACCAGCAGAAGGCCATCATCGCCCGGGAGCTCGACCGGGACAAGCCGCTGATCGTGGCGGTGCAGCCTACCCGCGGACTGGATGTGGGCGCTATCGAATATATTCACAGTCAGCTTGTGGCAGAGCGGGACGCCGGGAAGGCGGTGCTGCTGGTGTCACTGGAGCTGGACGAGGTCATGAGTCTGTCCGATCGGATCCTGGTGCTGTACGAGGGCGAGATCGTGGGTGAATTTGATCCTAAGCAGATCACCGTGCAGGAATTGGGCCTCTATATGGCCGGCGCCAAGCGCATGGGAAAGGAAGGTGAGCAGGCATGAAGCTGAAATTGCAGACTCTGGGCCGCAGCGATGGCTTCAACAAGCTGATGTCCTCCTTGATCTCTATTCTGGTCGGTTTGCTGGTGGGCGGCATCGTGGTGCTCATTGTGGGCTTGGTTGAGCCAAAGATCACAGGCAGCGGCATCTGGGATGGTATTCGCCTGATTTTCGGTGGTATCCTCAGTACCGGTCGTGACGCTGCCGGTACACTGACCTGGGGCTTTAACGCGCAGAACATCGGCAATATGCTGTTCCGAGCCACGCCGCTGATTATGACCGGCCTTTCCGTGGCCATCGCCTTTAAGACGGGCCTGTTCAACATTGGCGCGCCGGGTCAGTATCTGATGGGTACGCTGGCTTCCTTAAGCATCGCTCTGGGTATTCCCTCCACTTCCGTGCCTGCGGGTATCATCTGGGTCCTGGCTCTGCTGGGCGGTATGCTGGCCGGCGCTCTGTGGGGCGCGATCCCCGGCTTGCTGAAGGCTCTGCTGAACATCAACGAGGTGCTGGCGTGCATTATGACCAACTGGATCGCCGCCAATCTGGTGACATGGATGTTCGACATCAGTAACTTCAAGAACATGGTGGAGAACACCAAGTCCGGTTATATCTACAAGACATCTTTTAACGGCGTGGCCACGCCGAAGCTGGGGCTGGACAAGCTGTTCCCCGGCTCACAGATCAACGGCGGTATTCTGCTGGCGATCCTGCTGGCGGTAGTGGTGTATGTCATCATGCAGAAAACTACCTTCGGCTACCAGCTCAAGGCCTGCGGCAGCAACCGCCACGCGGCCCGCTACGCCGGTATTCCCGACAAGCGGAACATCGTGCTGTCCATGGCCATTGCTGGCGCATTGGCCGGTACAGGCGCAGCTCTTTACTGGCTCTCCGGCAACACGGAGTTCTACTGGACCACCTATCAGTCTCTGCCTGCCGTTGGCTTTAACGGTATCCCTGTGGCCCTGCTGGCTATCAACAACCCCGTCGGCGTCATTTTTGCCGGTATCTTTATGGCTATGCTGGACATTGTGGGCATGCAGCTGACAAACCTCACGGCTTACAACGAGTATATCACCGACGTGATCATCTCCGTGATCGTCTACCTGTCTGCCTTCTCCCTGGTGATCCGTATGATGCTGGTGAATATCAGAAAGCGCAGGGAAATGAAGAAGGCCACCGTCACCACGGCTCCTGTCCCACCGGAGGCACAGGCACAGCCGCTGGATGCACCGGAGGAAACGCCGCCGGATCCGGATGGTGAGCAGGAGAAAGGAGGGGAGGACGCATGACATTTCTGATCCAACAGACACTGATCTTTGCTATTCCTCTGATGATCGTGGCGCTGGCCGGCGTGTTTGCCGAGCGAAGCGGTATCATCAACCTGGCGCTGGAAGGTATCATGATCTTTGGTGCATTCGTGGGCGTTCTGTTTGTGCGGCTGATGCAGCAGGCTCATGTGTTTGACGCCGCCAAGGCTTCGGGTAACTGGATTGCCCTGCAGGGCTTCGAGCTGCTGGCTATGCTGGTGGCCGCCGTGATGGGCGCGATCTTTTCGCTGCTGTTGAGCTTTGCGTCCGTGAATCTCCGGGCCGACCAGACCATCGGCGGCACGGCTCTGAACCTGATGGCTCCGGCTTTGGTGCTGTTCCTCATCCGTATCATTGCCAACCAGAACGTGCTGCAGATGAACTCCGGTGACTCTGCCAGTTGGTTTATGATCAAGAAGACTACACTGGGCTTTGATAAAGACGCGGATCTGGGATTTTTGGGAAATACGTTCCTGCACAAGGTATATCTGGCCACTTATATCTGCCTGATTATTTTTGTGGTGCTGTCCATCCTGCTGTATAAGACTAAGTTCGGTATGCGGCTGCGGTCCTGCGGTGAAAATCCTCAGGCGGCTGACTCTCTGGGTATTAATGTGTACAAGATGCGCTACGCAGGAACCACCATTTCCGGCGCGCTGGCCGGCATGGGCGGATTTGTATACGCACTGACCACCGCCAACTGCAGCTCCAACGGCGATGTAGCCGGCTTCGGCTTCCTGGCTCTGGCCGTTATGATCTTCGGCAACTGGAAACCGCTGAATATTGCCGGCGCTTCCTTGCTGTTCGGCCTGTTTAAGTGCATTGCCGCGGCTTACTCCAGTCTGGATATCAATGGCGACAATGTGTACTGGCTGGCCGAGATCGGCATCAGTTCCCATCTGTACCGGATGCTGCCGTATATCATCACTCTGGTGGTGCTGGCCTTCACTTCCAAGAAGTCCCGGGCACCCAAGGCTGAGGGTATCCCCTACGACAAGGGGCAGCGATAAGACCCATGGAAAGAGCGTCTGCATTCTGCAGACGCTCTTTTTTAGTACAACCGAAGACCTTGTTTGACTCGCAAACCTCCTTGCGGTGTGAATAAAAAGCAGGGATACATTTGCAGCGCGAGGGCAGGCGAATAAATGGCGGAAGCCTGCCATTGACTTTTTCTCTCCCGGCGTGTAAAATAGCAGGGTGTAATTGTCTCCGTAGCTCAGCAGGATAGAGCGCGAGCCTCCTAAGGTCTTGCTCTATCCGTGTGATACCCGCAGGAAAGAGAGAAAATGTGAGATAAACGCCGATTTCGCGACCTTGTGTCAAACCTTCCGAAGATTTGGTACCCTGTTTGGTGCCCTTTGGTGCCTTTTCGGGAAAACGTAAGGGATAAGCCTTCAAAGCCCAATTTACCTAAATTTCATAATATGCGCCCGTAGCTCAGCAGGATAGAGCGTTCGCCTCCTAAGGTGTTACTTTATCACTTGCCTTTTCAAAAAAGGCAAGTGGTAATACAAATACAATTTAATAAATGTCGCTATAGCTCAGCCGGATAGAGCGACCGCCTCCTAAGGTTACGTTACAACGCTCACCTTGGAAAAACCTTAGTTGGGAGCTGAGTCCGATAATTACGGAGGCTGACAAAAAAATTCAATACGTCCCAATAGCTCAGTTGGATAGAGCACACGCCTCCTAAGAATATGTTATAACGACCGCCTTTCGGGCAAAGGCGATTGACATTGAGTAAGTTTAAGACTAAAATTGAATAGATTTTAAAGATGTTTCCGTAGCTCAGCTGGATAGAGCGACCGCCTCCTAAGCGGTAGGTCGGGTGTTCGAATCACCTCGGGAACGCCAAAAACTCCGCCGGAAAACCCAGTAAAATCAAGGGTTTCCGGCGTTTTTTCATTTTTACGGAAAAAGTGAAAAATCGTAAAAGTCACAGATTTTCATTAGCAAAATCTCCGTCAGCTAATGGAAATTAGGACTAATGTCGTCCGCCTTTCAGGTGGACGGCTTGCTAATAAAAATTAGCAGGATTTTCGCTATTTTGCTAATGAAAATGCCCTCTCTGCTAATTGAAGAAAAAAACGGAAAAAATTTTTGCTAATGGACAAGGCGGTTGTTACCCTGTTAATTCGTTCATTTAGGGGTGGTCAAGCGACAATCGCACACTACCTCTATGTCCTTTATTATTATATAATTGCGGTAACAGGAGGTGGTTGTTTTGAAAGAACAGAAATATCATTTATATCTTTCCGATGACGAATACAGGAGAGTGTTGCAATCACTTATCCG
>SAMEA3663010__coassemble_591_pt1 | contig 12979 bp, 12 predicted proteins | sample SAMEA3663010__metabat2_high_PE_006 | metagenome-assembled genome bin SAMEA3663010 (sample SAMEA3663010) | pig gut metagenome | biome: pig gut; feature: pig-associated habitat; material: faeces | place: France | collected 2012 | reverse complement strand
CCTGTCAAGAACAAGGCGTATTGCAAGCGTAGTTGAAATGACAGGCTTGCCTGTGTTTTGATGTACAGGCTCGCTGTCAAGCGTCAACACAGCGATAGACACGCCCTTCTCATTCATACCGTCAAGACAGACAAACGGAGCTGTCAGACTCGCCAGCTTTTTTTTGATATTCTCATCAGGTACATTTGCTGAAACGTTGTCAAGTGCGGCAAAGGCAATCGACTTATATCCGTCCTTTGGCGCACAGTAAACCAGCATGGCAGATGTATCTTTTCTAAAATCGTAATTACGTCCCATATGAACGTCGCCGTCCGTATCGGTCAGAGTAAACGCCGTGCAGCCGAAACTGGGCGCTTTGATCTTCACAGGCAGCAGCGGAAGAGACTCTTTCAGAATCGCGTCGATCATTGTCTGATCGTCCTTAATGCCGTAATCGATAATATCGTCAAGGCTGTAATCGAATTTGACATCCATGCGATAGAGATTGTATCCATCCGCGTAATCCGTAAGCTGCTCCATGCTGCCGATGGTCTGGATCCTTGTGAAATACACACCAAAAAACACAAGCAGGGCAACTAAAATGACCGCCAGAATCGCCAACAAAACGAGTAAAATACGCTTCTTCACTTTATTCATGTCTTTTTCTCCTTTTCTGTTCGGTTTCAACACCTTTGATCACGGTGACAGTCAGCAGACCGCCGCTGACAAAGAGAAGTGCAAACCACAATGTCCTATGGCTGTTGTCGCCGGTCTGCGGTGAATTGTTGTTATTTTCCGGTTTCGCATTCACAGTAAATGTTGTGGTAGCAGTACCGCTTGCCGATACAATGCCTATTGTATGCTCGCCGGCTGAAAGTGTTGCTACATAATCAGCCTTTAAGGTTACAACCGTACTGCCTTCTTTAACAGTATAATACTTTTCATCAAGGGTTTTACCGTCAAGCTCAACCCGAATGAAATCACTGAACGCCGCATTGGATGTGAAAGATACTTCCTTGTTTTCTTCTGCTACTATGCTTTGTCCTTTACCATCAATAATTTCAGGCGGGAGCTTTTGGGTTACTGTGTCGTTAAGTTCGATTTCGTTTTCACCGTTTTCATCGGCAAAGTATTTGCCGCAATCCAAGCAATGCCAATACTCTGTGTTTCCTGTTTCCGTAACGGTTGCGTCCTTTGCAGGAATCATTTCAAGATTATGATTTGTGCTGTCAAGCTCGCCGTATTTTTTGCCGCAGGTATCGCAAATTGCTAATTCTATGCAGGTAGCCACACCGCCTGCGTGTTCGTTTTGAATCGCAACAGTCTTTTCGGCAGAGAATACGAAGCCGTCGGTGGTTTTCGCATACGCCTTCAGCTTGAAGCTGATTTCGTTCTCATCATAAAATTGCGACTCCAGCACACCGGAGTACATGCCGTTTTCGGCGGTTAATTTGATACCTCCGCCCTTGTTGGTGAATTCATACCCGGATTCGGCGTCGGTTGTGCCCTCCGGCAAAGTAAAGCTGAATTTGTAATCCTGCGTTATGCAAACCGTATCCGCACCGTTTATGGTAATGGTCGGAATATCCTTTTTCGCAGTTTCATCCCCGCAGAATTTGCACTTCTTCCAGTACTGTCCGTTTTCGCTCTGCCATTCGTAGGTGTGTCCGTCATTTACCGTTACAATCATTTCAGCCGATACATTGCCCGCCTTGTCGGTGGCAACGATTTTCTGTGTACCCTCTGCCGGATTCAGTGCAAACTGATTGTTTGCATCGAGTGTAACCGCTGTGCCGTTTACTTTCACACTTTCAATATATTCTTCCGTAACGGTAACAGTCTGCGCTTCACAATAGGTCTTGCCGTTTTCGATACCCGAGACGACAGGGGCGGTATTGTCCAGAATCCAATCGTTCTGTAACACACCGGTATCAGGGTCTAAGTAAAACCACTTACCCTCCCAACCGGGGATATCATTGCGCCAGCCGGTCTGCATCACGCCGGTGTTAAGGTCGAAGTAAAACCACTGACCCTCCCAACCGGGGATGTCGTTGTGCCAGCCGGTTCTCATCACACCGGTCACGCGGTCAAAGCAAAACCACTGCCCCTCATAGTCGGGGATATCGTCGTGCCAATCGGTGAACATCACGCCGGTGTTTAGGTCAAAGTAAAACCATTTTCCCTCCCAGCCGGGGATATTGACATGCCAGCCGGTTCTCATCACACCGGTCACGCGGTCAAAGCACAGCCATTTGCCCTCTCAACCGGGAATGTCGCTGTGCCAGTCGGTGAACATCACACCGGTGTTAAGGTCGAAGTAAAACCACTTACCCTCCCAACCGGGGATATCATTATGCCAACCGGTCTGCAACGCACCGGTGTTTCGATCAAAACAAAACCATTTGCCCTCCCAACCGGGGATGTCGTTGTGCCAGTCGGTCAGCTTGACACCGTCCTTGAGATAATACTTCTGCCCGTTTTCTTCCACCCAACCGTCCTTCTGCGGTTCAAGTTCTGTCATTTGAAGCGTCAAGGTGACTTCCTTCTGGATGTTGTAATCCGCCAATGTATGGCCATCCTCCAGAAGTTTACCGGCAAACATTAAAATCTGCTGCGTTACAGGATATCCGGTTTGGGCTTTGATCTTTTCCTTAACATTTTCAATGCTGTCACCGGATTCCACTTCAAGCGTCAATGTAGCCGCATCGGTAACTCTCAGCTTTACAAAAATCTGCATGGCGTTTGCGGTAATCGGTACAAGCATAAGCACCATACAAATGCTAAGCACTATGCTTGAAATTCGTTTTTTCATTATACCTGCCTCCCTAAGAAATTATATCAGGGTTGTATTTTTTTATGAACAGTTCGAGGGTTTCCTTGAGCACTTCTATCTGTGATTTCAAGTAGAATTCATCTTCAAACAGTGCGTAATGCACGCAGGCTCTTATTAGAATGAAAATCAGCGGAGTAAGTTTTTCGTAGGGAATACCCAAATTCGGCTCTAAGCGCTTTGCATATTCAGTATATCGTTCATCGACACCCTTAAAGAACTTCTGTCCGTATTCCCTGTATTTCGGGTGGGTATAGACCTGATACATAAGTCTGTATTTTTTGCCGTGGTTTTTTGCCGTCCAATAGGGTATCTCGTCCATAAACCGCCACAAGTCCTCTACATCGGTGGGGGCTTTCGCCATAAATTCGTCTTCTACCTTACTCATACAGTATTCGGTGGACTGAATGATAAGGTCATCGAGGTTGTCAAAATACTGATACAGGCTCGCACCACTACAGCCGCAGGCTTTTGCAATCGCTTTTACACCGACAGAGGTAAATCCATTCTCCGCATAGCAGTCAAAGCATTTTTCCATAATCTCGATTTGCTTTGCCCTGCGGGCTTCTTCATTTACGGTGCGCAATGGATTTCCTCCTTCTCTGGAAATAAAGTAAATGGTCATTTATATTATACTGTTTTCGCTTTGCTGTGTCAACAGAGTACAGCGAAAATCATAGATGTTTTACATATATATGCCGAAAAGTTTCTCGATTTGGCTGATGCAGTGAATTTCGCCTTTCTCTATTTCAATACGGTAAATATTTTTAGGTTTCGATGATTGACACAAAAGGGACACATAAGAAGAGCTTCCACGCCGACACTTACTGCTTCGATTCCATCCCGGAGAAGGAATGCTTCATGCAGTACATCACGAGCGCCAAGGTCGCAGAGGTGTATTTCACAGGAATGTTCACATCGAACCAGGGTGATCTCTCTGTCCACTACTACGACCCGGAGTCCGGCAAAATCCGTCAGTATTATCCCGATTTCCTTGCGAAGATGATGGACGGCTCTTATCAGCTTATAGAGGTCAAGGAAGACAACAAGATCGATGACACCGTGGTAAAAGCAAAGCAGGCAGCCGCCGAGGAGATGGCTGTAGCAAGCGGCATAAAGTATCTGATGTACGCGGGAAGCAGAATTACGAGTTCTCACATCTTGGATGACATTCCGATGGAAATTCAGCAAGATACACTGCCCCTTGGCAGTTAATCATGAATCATTGTGTTATCCTGCGTTGAACCTTTTAATTTTTCCTCGAACCTTTTAATTATTCTATGAAAAATTAAAAGGTTAGGCAGAGTGGGTTTACTTTTCCCGGCGGCAGCGTTTGCACGGAAACTCCATAAACGAAAAAAGCGAGGCCGGTAGGTTCGTAAATGAACCCACTAACCTCGCTTTTGGCTTTAAATCAAGGGATTTTCATAGGGAATAATTAAAAAGTACGGTAGCAATTTGTATCATTGCTACCGTACCTATGTGGTCGGAGTGGGGGGACTTGAACCCCCGGCCTCTTGGTCCCGAACCAAGCGCGCTACCAGCTGCGCTACACCCCGTTTTTCACAGCTTAACCATTATATGTATTTTTCAGCCGTATGTCAAGTGTTTTGCCGGATTGCGAGATGTTCTGATTTCTCAGCCGTGGGCAATTCTGGCGGGAGCGATTCGTATCTTATGCAAAACAATCTGTGAAAATCGCCGTTCTTCGGCAAATGTTATCCTCCTGCCGTGCTATACTGCTCCATATCCGCAAAAAGGGAGGAGCGCACCCCATGTTGCCGGATCTGTGTGTACTGGCTCTTGCATTCATTCTGCTCGTCAGGCTCCAACGGAAGAAAGTACCCCGCAGTCGGTTTTTGCTTTCCTGTTTGCTGTATTTCTATTTCTCCGGGGTCCTTTCCCTGACATTGCTGCCTATACTCAGTAAGCTGCCGTATGTTACAGACCATACCTTTGCCTTTAATGTACGCCCTTTTCGGGATCTGCTCCACGGCTGGGGCGACAGTGTGGGCCAGATTCTGCTGAATATTCTCCTCTTTCTGCCTTTTGGCATCCTGATGCCTCACCGCACAGGAAAGGGCTTTTTTCTGACATTGCTGCAGGCTGCCATCTGCAGCGCCGCCATTGAGTTGCTGCAGCCCTTTTTTGACCGCACCTGCGACATCACCGATTTCATTACCAATGTGGTGGGCTGCGCCTGGGGCTATCTGGTGGGCCTGCCCCTGCGTCAGCCTCTGCGGCAGCTGGGGAGATGGCTGGATCATTAAAAAAGTCCCGCAGAGTTTGCCGCCCATAGGCGGCAAGCCGTTCTTCTACAGTTTCAAAAAAAGTCTCTGCCCGTGAGAGCAGAGACTTTTTTATATGTATGTGTGCGGGTTAAACAAATACTGCCTGCACCAGCACCATATACAGCACCGTGCCCACACCGATGGATAGCAGCCCATTCCGCTTCCACAGGTGCAGGAGCGTCAGCACCGCAATGGAGATCAGCTCCGGCAGACCGTGGGGCGCAGCGGCAAAGTCCACATTCCGCAGACAGTATACCAAAAGCAGACCCATCATTGCTGCCGGAAGGGTGCGGCCCAGGTATGTAACGATCTTGGGCACCGGCCGGCTGTCGGGAAACAGCAGAAAGGGGAGAAACCGAGTGACAATGGCTCCCGCTGTCACCGCCAAAGCGATGAGAAGCGCTTGCGTTGTGGTCAGAATCATAGCTTTTTCCTCCCTATGAGCAGCGCCGCCAGCACCAGGATCATGGCGGGGATCACCAGCCGGTCAGCGCCGAACAAAGCCAGTGCCGCCACGCTGCACCCGAGACCCACCACACCGCTGGCGCGGTTTTTGGGGTTTGACACCTGCTCGATAAACAGCACCACAAACAGCCCCGTCAGGGCGAAGTCCAGCCCTGTGGTGTCAAATCGGATAAACTGCCCTGCCAGAGATCCCAGCAGGGTGCCGCCCACCCAATAGAGGTAGTCCAGAACGGAAATGGCCAGATAAAAATTTCCGGGCCTGACTCCCTCCGGCGGCTCCACGGAGGAGATGATGGAGAATGTCTCATCGCAGAGCAGGTAGATCAGCACGGGCTTTGCGCTGCCGATTCTCCGGTATTTCTCCAGCAGGGAAACGCCGTAAAACAGGTGCCGCGCGTTGACCAGCAGACTCATGACAAAGGCCCCTAAGGGGTCAAAGGCAGATGTCAGCAGGGAGATGGCCGCAAATTGCATGCTTCCGCAATAGGCAACTCCGCTCATCAGCAGGGCCCAGGGGGCGCCATACCCCTTGGACTGCATCAGCATGCCGTAGGCGATGCCCAGCACCAGGAATCCCGTCAGCACCGGAACCGTGTGGGGAAAGGCGGCAGCCACAGAGCCCTTGAAAGGGCGCGTTTCGTTGATGCGCATGGCCTTACCTCCGAAATGGGCGCTGCTTACACGCTGAACAGGATGTCGGCATAGGTGGGGTAGGGCCAGAACTCGGCGGAGGTATAGGTCTCCAGCTTGTTCACCAGATGGCTGGCCTTGTACTCCAAAGCGTACACCACATCCCGGTAATACCGGGCAGACGCAATGTCCCCATCGGAGGAGGGGGCGTCCTCCAGCGCTTTGGCCATAGCCTTGGCGGTTTCATACAGCTCGTCATTTAGGCCGGAAAGCTGCTGCAGCAGATCCGTTTCAGCGGCGCAGTCCAGATACAGGGCCTTTTTGCGCTGTACTGTTTTAGCCAGTTCTCCGGTATACCGGGACACGGCGGGGAAAATGCTGCGCCGGATCATGACCAGCAGGGTATTGGCTTCAATCGCTGTGATCTTGCAGTAGTTCTCCAGATGGATCCCGTACCGGGCGCGCATTTCCGCCTCAGAGAAAACGCCGTGGTCGGTAAAGAGCTTGATATTTTTGGAGTCAATATAGGCGGGCATGCTGTCCACGGTGTCCCGCAGATTGCTGAGCCCTCTGCGCTTAGCCTCCTCCGCCCAGGATTCATCGTAGCCGTTGCCGTTGAAGATGATCCGCTGGTGTGCCTTGAAGGTGTCGTGGAGCAGGGTCTGGAGGGCGGTGTTGAAATCCTCGGCCTTTTCCAGAATATCGGCAAATCGCCCCAGTTCCTCGGCCATAATGGTGTTGAGTACGGTGTTGGGGCTGGCGATGGACTGGGAGGAGCCCAGCATACGGAATTCAAACTTATTCCCGGTGAAGGCCAGAGGCGAGGTGCGGTTGCGGTCGGTGGTGTCCTGTGGGATTTCCGGCAGGGTGTCGATGCCGATGGCCAGCTTTTTCTTGGTCATATCCACATATTCCGTGCCCTGGATAATGGAGTCCAGCACGGCCGTCAGCTCGTCGCCCAGGAAAACGGAGATCACCGCCGGGGGCGCTTCATTGCCGCCCAGACGCAGGTCGTTGCCGGGATAAGACACACAGCAGCGCAGAATGTCCTGATACTCATCCACACCTTTGATAAACGCGGCTAAAAACAGCAGGAACTGGGCGTTCTGGCTGGGGGTCTTGCCGGGCTTGAGCAGGTTTTCCCCGGTGTCGGTAGCTAGGGACCAGTTATCGTGCTTGCCGCTGCCGTTCACGCCGGCAAAGGGCTTCTCATGGAGAAGGCACACCAATCCGTGGCGGTCGGCCACCTTTTTCAGCATGGCCATGGTGAGCTGATTGTGGTCTGTCGCGGTGTTGGCATCGGTATATACCGGCGCGATCTCATGCTGGGCCGGGGCCACCTCATTGTGCTCGGTTTTGGCGAATACACCCAGCTTCCACAGTTCCAAGTCCAGATCATGCATGAATTGCGCTACCCGGGGCCGGATGGAGCCGTAGTAGTGGTCGTCCAGCTCCTGTCCCTTGGGAGGCCGGGCACCGAACAGCGTTCTGCCGCACAGTTTCAGATCCTCCCGCTTTTGATAGATCTCCTTATCAATAAGGAAATACTCCTGCTCCGGTCCCACCTGGGGGATCACATGCTTAGCCTCCGTGTTGCCGAACAGCCGCAGAATGCGGATGCTCTGCTGATCCAGCCGGCTCATGGAGCGCAGCAGGGGGGTCTTCTTATCCAGTACCTGCCCGCTGTAGGAGCAGAATACCGTGGGGATATACAGGGTCTTGTCCTTTACAAAGGCATAGGAGGTGGGATCCCAGGCGGTGTAGCCCCGGGCCTCAAAGGTGGCCCGCAGGCCGCCGGAGGGGAAGGAGGAGGCGTCCGCCTCACCCCGGGACAGCTCCTTGCCGGACAGCTCCATGATAACGGAATCCTTGCGATCGGGGGTGATAAAGCTGTCATGCTTTTCTGCGGTCACGCCTGTCATGGGCTGGAACCAGTGGGTGTAGTGGGTAGCGCCCATTTCCGTGGCCCAGTCCTTCATGGCCGCGGCGATCTGGTCGGCAATGGAGCGCTGCAGGGTGGTGCCCTGGGTCATGCACTGCCTCCATGCTTCGTAAGCGTCGGCAGATAAACGCTGTCGCATTTTGTCCTCATTGAAGACCATGCAGCCGAACAATTCCGGGATAGTTTTGGTATTTTCGTCCATTGCAAACTCCTTTCGCCGCACAATGCGGCAATTGTATTATAACACCGCCTGAAATAAAGCGGGTGTCACATAGGATTCGATGACAGCGGCCACGATGACAAGGGGCAGGATCCAAAGGACCATTGTTTGTCCGCACCGTCCGATGGCGGCTCTGACGGCGCCCTTTTGCTTTTTCAGCAGGGCAGCAGACACCGCCCGGCACAGGTACAGTCCCGCAGCTACCGACAGCACCAGAGCCACCAGCTCAAAAATGCCGTGGGGCAGCACGCCTACCAGATACTTCCACAGGGGAATATTCTTATGCACATAATACCCGGCAAATAGGCCCAGAGTCGCGCCGTTTACACCCAATGTCAAAGCCGGCAGACGGATGAACGGAATCAGCCCGTAGGCAATGGCCATCAGCATGGCAAAGAGGTTATTGATCAGCAGAGCGGAAAACACGATGTTTCCGCTCTCGTCAGACATCCCGCTCTGCAGCAGCATCTGGGCAAACTGCTCCACGATGCCGTCGGCCTGCTCCGGAAACAGGATGCTGCCCACAAAACTCAGCACAACGATTCCCGCGAAGGCCCATCCCGCAGTAAAAACCATGCTGCCGAACTCCTGCCGGAAAAAGGCGATGCTGTCGGCGTAGTTCTCCTTTAATCTGTGCATTGTTTCAACATTTCAAGCCCTGCCCGCAGACGCCGCAGGGTCTCTTCCTTTCCGAGAATAGCGCAGATCTCCACGGCACCGCCGGGGGTCACCAGCTTGCCGGCGGCGGCGATGCGCACCGGCCACATGAGTTTGGCGTTCTTCACCTCCAGCTTTTCCGCCAGAGCGATGAGCCCGTCATGCACACTTTCCGCATCCCACTGTGGCAGAGCCTCCAGCATGGGGATGGCGGCCTCCAGCATGGCTCTGCATACCTCAGGATTGGTTTTTGCTTTTTTGTTGGTGAAAAATTCCACGTCGAATGCGGGGCGGACATCAAAAAAGTTCACCTTCTCCGGGATCTCTGTGAGCTTTTCACACCGTGCCTGCAGCAGAGCGGCAATGGCGGCTGTATCGAAATCACCGTGTACCGTTTGCCGAATGTAAGGCTCAGCCACCCTGGCAAAATCCTCCGGAGCCATGGAACGCAGGTAAACGGCGTTGAAATGGTCCAGCTTGGCACGGTCAAAGATAGCCGGAGACTTGGAAATGCCGGTCATGTCAAAGGCTTTCACCAGCTCCTGCAGGGAGAAGATCTCCTGCTCTGCCAGCTCACCCTTGGGGCTCCAGCCCAGAAGTGCCACATAGTTTAGGATAGCCTCGGTGAGATAGCCCTCCGCCTTCAGATCCTCATAGGAGGGATCCCCGTGGCGCTTGGACATTTTGTTCTGTGCGTCCCGCATCACCGGGGAGCAGTGAACATAGGTGGGAATCTCCCAGCCGAAGGCCTGATACAGCAGATCGTACTTGGGGGCGGAGGACAGGTACTCGCTGCCCCGCACCACATGGGTGATACCCATGAGGTGATCGTCGACGACATTGGCGAAGTTATAGGTGGGCAGGCCGTCCCGCTTCAGGAGCACCTGATCGTCCAGAGTGCTGTTTTCCACCGTAATATCCCCGAAAATGGCGTCGTGGAAGGTGGTGGTGCCCTGGGTGGGGATTTTCTGCCGGATCACATAGGGCATACCCGCATCCAGCTTTTCCCGCACCTGCTCCGCTGTCAGGTCCCTGCAGGGATCGGCGGCACGGTTAAACTCACCGCTGTCCTCCTCGGACTCGGTTTTCTCGCAGAAGCAGTAATAGGCGGCACCCTTTTCCACCAGGAGCCGGGCGTATTTGCCGTAGGTATCCCGCCTCTGGGACTGGATATAGGGCGCTACCGGGCCGCCCAAATCGGGTCCTTCGTCGTGGGTCAGGCCACACTCGGCCATGGTGCGGTAGATCACATCCACGGCGCCTTCCACCTGCCGGGTCTGGTCGGTGTCCTCAATGCGCAGGATGAAGGTGCCTCCGTGGGAGCGGGCGATGAGCCAGGTGTACAGTGCCGTACGCAAATTACCCACATGCATATAGCCGGTGGGGGAGGGGGCAAATCGGGTGCGTACCTTACCGTGGGGGATCTTGGCCTCCATCTCCTCGAAATAGCTGTGATCCAGTGTCATAGCGTAAAACCTCCGTGATCGATAGTAAAAAGCAAATACTATTCCACAATAAAAATATACCATATCATTATAAAGAAGCCTCCGAAAAAGTCAAGAATTAACCGCAAATCCGGTTGCATTTTTGTTAAAAAAGTGATACCATGGCGTTGCTTAGAATGAAAATGGGGTATAAGTGCATTGCGCGGCCCCGTTCGGAAGGAGAAGTGACCCAATGGAAACCACCGTTGAGAAAAAGAAACGAATATTCAGCGGCATCCAGCCCAGCGGTGAGCTGACCCTCGGCTCCTATATGGGTGCCATCCGCAATTGGGTGGCCCTGCAGGACGAGTATGACTGCCTGTACTGCATCGTGGATATGCACGCCATCACCGTGCGGCAGGACCCCGCCACCCTGCGCCGCCGCAGCGTGAACCAGCTGGCCCAGTATATCGCCTGCGGACTGGACCCGCAGAAAAACATTATGTTCATCCAGAGCCATGTGCCCCAGCATGCGGAGCTGAGCTGGATCCTTGGCTGCTACACCCAGTTCGGCGAGCTGAGCCGCATGACCCAGTTCAAGGCCAAGGCCAAGCAGCACGCCGATAACATCACCGCCGGCCTCTTCACTTATCCCGTCCTCATGGCGGCGGATATTCTGCTGTACCAGGCGGATCTGGTGCCTGTGGGGGAGGATCAGCGCCAGCATGTGGAGCTGACGAGAGACATCGGCCAGCGCTTTAACGGCGTGTACGGGGACACCTTTGTTCTGCCCGAGGCGTTCATCCCCAAGATGGGCGCCCGGGTTATGAGCTTGGCCAACCCCGAAAACAAGATGAGCAAGTCAGACCCCGACGGCTGCGTCTTCCTTCTGGATAAGCCCGAGGACATCATGCGCAAGTTCAAGCGCGCCGTCACCGACTGCGAGACCGCCGTGAAGTTTGACCGGGAGAATAAGGCCGGCATCTCCAACCTGCTGACCATCTACTGCGCCGCCACCGGCAAGACCATGGAGCAGGCGGAGGCGGACTTTGCCGGTCAGGGCTACGGTGTGTTTAAGCCCGCCGTGGGCGAGGCCGTGGTAGAGCTGCTGCGTCCTCTGCGGGAGGAGTCCGAGCGTATTATGAAGGATAAGGCCTATCTGGAGAGCGTCTATAAAGAGGGCGCCGCCCATGCCGCTTATCTGGCCAATAAGACCCTCAGTAAGGTCCACCGCAAGATCGGCTTTGTGGCCCGCTGATAAAAAAACAGTATGATTCCTTGTAAACCTGCAAATCATCTGATATAATGCACGATCAAGGATGAAACATAAAACATCACAGAGAAAGGAATTGGCAACTATGATTTATACCAGCGAAGTACAGCATATGTGCCCCATCGCCAAGGGCGCTTATCACGGTCCGGCTCCCATTCCCGAGGAGGGCAAGTGGGTCCAGGCCAAGGAAATCTCCGACATCTCCGGCTTCACCCACGGCATCGGCTGGTGTGCGCCTCAGCAGGGTGCCTGCAAGCTGACGCTGAATGTGAAGAACGGCGTGATTGAGGAGGCACTGGTGGAGACCATTGGCTGCTCCGGTATGACCCACTCCGCCGCCATGGCATCGGAGATCCTCATCGGCAAGACCATCCTGGAGGCTCTGAACACCGACCTGGTGTGCGACGCCATCAATACCGCCATGCGTGAGCTGTTTTTGCAGATCGTGTACGGCCGTACCCAGTCTGCCTTCTCCGAGGGCGGTCTGGCCGTGGGCGCCTCTCTGGAGGATCTGGGCAAGGGCCTGCGCTCTCAAGTGGGCACCATGTTTGCCACCAGGGAGAAAGGCCCCCGTTATTTGGAAATGGCTGAGGGCTATGTCACCCGCGTGGCCTTGAACAAGGATGATGAGATCGTGGGTTATGAGTTCATCAGTCTGGGCAAGATGATGGACTTCATCAAGAAGGGCGACGACGCCAACACCGCCATGGAAAAGGCAAAGGGACACTACGGCCAGTTCGACAATGCCGCCAAGTATGTGGACCCCAGACACGAATAAGGAGGAGGACGAAATTATGGCACTGTTTGAAAGTTACGAAAGAAGAATCGACAAGATCAGCGGCGTCCTCTCTCAGTACGGTATCAGCTCCGTGGAGGAGTGCCGTGAGATCTGCAAGGCAAAGGGATTTGATCCCTATGAGATCGTCAAGGGGATCCAGCCCATCTGCTTTGAGAACGCCTGCTGGGCTTACACCGTGGGCGCTGCCATCGCCATTAAGGCCGGCGTAAAAACCGCTGCCGAGGCCGCCAAGATGATTGGCGTGGGCCTGCAGTCCTTCTGCATTGACGGCTCTGTGGCCGAGGACCGCAAGGTGGGCCTGGGCCACGGCAATCTGGGCGCCATGCTCCTGAGTGAGGAGAGCAAGTGCTTCGCGTTCCTGGCCGGCCACGAGTCCTTTGCCGCCGCCGAGGGCGCCATCGGCATCGTGAAGAACGCCAACAAGGCCCGCAAGCAGCCCCTGCGTGTGATCCTGAACGGCCTGGGCAAG
>SAMEA3663010__coassemble_569_pt1 | contig 13451 bp, 12 predicted proteins | sample SAMEA3663010__metabat2_high_PE_006 | metagenome-assembled genome bin SAMEA3663010 (sample SAMEA3663010) | pig gut metagenome | biome: pig gut; feature: pig-associated habitat; material: faeces | place: France | collected 2012 | reverse complement strand
CGGACGGCTCAATGGGCACACGCAGAATGCCCGAGCTGCGGGTGACAATTTGACAAAGCTCCTCCGGCGTATACAGCTCCAGCCGCAAAGTAACGCCGAAGCGATCCCGCAACGGCGCCGAGAGCTGACCGGCCCGGGTGGTAGCCCCGATGAGGGTAAAATGCGGCAGATCCAGCCGAATGGAGTTAGCCGAAGGACCCTTACCAATGATAATGTCGATGGCGTAGTCCTCCATAGCCGGATAAAGGATCTCCTCCACAGAGCGGTTGAGCCGATGGATCTCATCCACAAACAGGATGTCGTTTTCCTGCAGATTGGTCAATAGAGCCGCCAGATCGCCCGGCTTTTCAATGGCCGGGCCGGAAGTGATGCGGATATTTACCCCCATCTCTGCGGCTATGATCCCCGCTAGGGTGGTTTTGCCCAAACCCGGAGGGCCATGAAGCAGCACATGATCCAGAGATTCCGTACGGCGGCGTGCCGCTTCTATGAATATATAGAGATTCTCCTTGGCTTTGGCCTGTCCGATGTACTCTTTGAGTGTATGGGGGCGCAGAGAAAGCTCCCCGTTGTCCTCGGGCTGAAAGGTAGTGGACACCAGGGAATCCTCAAAAATATCATTTCCAAAATCAATGCTCACAACAACACCATCCAACGAATCAAATTATTTTACCATTTTCTTCAGGGTCTGCCGGATGATCTCCTCCACAGGCAGAGCCGCATCCACACCCTTGAGCGCGGCGGATATTTCCTGTGAAGAATAGCCCAGCACCGCCAAAGCGGATGCGGCTTCCTGCACCTTTCCACCGGAAGGTACCGGAGATAGTGTGCCAACCTGGGCATCAAAACGATCCTGCTCCTTTGCCAGCTTATCCTTCAGCTCCAGTATGATTCGCTGCGCAATTTTCTTGCCGATCCCGGGCACGCTGGTGAGAGATTTTTCATCCCCTGTGACAATGCTCAGTGCCAGTTGATCCGGCGTACCGGAGGATAGGATCGCCAACGCAGCCTTTGGTCCCACACCGGATACGCCCAACAGCATCTTAAAGCTGTTCAGCTCTGCCTGTGTGGAAAAACCGTACAGGTCAAAAATCTCCTCCCGCACATGGAGATAGGTGAAAAGCTTCGCCTGCTCACCTCTTCTTAGCTGAGCCAAGGTATAATTGGTGGTGGCACAGGCATATCCTACGCCGCCGCAGTCGATGACCGCCAAATTAGGTGCAATTTCAGCCACCATTCCGCTTAAGTAATAAAACATGGATAACTCCCTACTTCTACACGGTTTCCTTCACATTCGGGTATGTGCCCCGTAAAAGGCTAGTTGCGCTTCTGGCGTGGCACAGCGCAATGGCTAAAGCGTCAGCGGCATCGTCCGGACGAGGCACAGATTTCAGCTTCAAAAGCCTTCGGGTCATGTCCATGACCTGTTTCTTATCCGCCAAACCATAGCCCGCCACTGCCTGCTTTACCTGCATGGGGGTATACTCGTAAATGGGGATCTTCTTTTTTTCTGCAGCACATAGGATCACGCCCCGCGCATGGGCCACAGCAATGCCGGTGGTTATATTTTTGGAAAAAAATAACTCTTCAACGGATATTTCATCCGGCCGGAAGGTACCGATCAGCTCCTCTATATCCCGGTCAATCTGGGCCAAACGAGCGGCGAGAGGTAACCCGGCCGGGGTGGTGATGGCGCCATACTGCAGCATACGCAATGTCCCGCGGTCAGACTCAATAAGGCCGAAGCCCACGATGGCCACCCCCGGATCAATGCCCAGAATACGCATAGCAAACCTCCACCGAATAATTTAAATTATTATAGCAGATAGTTCCGAAAATAGCAAGTCTTTCAGACCGCAGCAAAGTTTATTGCTATTTAGCGTTTTAAGTGATATAATGGCAAAAAAATCGGGAGGTATGGCGATGATCAATTCCGCTTCTCCTCATCTTGCTCCCAGAGAGCATTGTACCGGTTGTGGTGCCTGCGCCAGTGGATGTCCCAGGGGCGCTATACGGATGAGTGCGGACAGAGAGGGCTTTTTATATCCAGAGATAACGGATGCCTGCGTTTTCTGCGGTCATTGCACGCACATCTGCCCTTCACTCAAGCATCGTGAGCTGCGTCCTGACCCAACAGTGTTTGCCGTTTGGAGTGAGGACGATGCACTGCGGCAGCAGTCCACATCCGGCGGTGCGTTTGCCGCCATTGCCTCTTTTATTCTGGAATCCGGCGGTGTGGTATTCGGTGCGGCTATGGACAGCGATATGCGTGTAGCGCACACGGCCATCCAACACAAGGATGACCTGCCCCGCCTTATGGGTGTCAAACTGGTACAGAGTGATATGGGTGAATGCTTTCAGCAGGTGCGCTACTATCTGGACCGAGGGAGATTTGTTTTCTTCACAGGCACGCCCTGTCAAGTAGATGGCCTTTATAAATATTTGGGAGAGTATCCGGAGCTTCTTTTAACAGCGGATATTCTCTGCAACGGTGTTCCGTCACCCGGTGTGTGGTGCAAGATGGTTGATGCCATGCGCTACATCAAGCAGCGCCGTGTTAAGGCAGTACAATTCTGCAAAAAAGTTATTGGGTCGGAATCCCGTTTTGTAGTTGAGTTTGACGGCGGCAGACAGTATGATGCACCACTGCTGAAATCCGACTACGGCCGGGGCCTGTTTAGAGGTCTGTTCCTGCGGCCCGCCTGCTACCACTGCACCTACTGTAATACAAAGCGAGTAGCGGATCTGACCATTGGCTCCTTCCGCGGACTGCCGTCGGATTATAAACAGGAGCAGCAGAAATTGGGCATTTCCATGCTGCTGATCAACACGGTAAAAGGAGCGCATATTCTGGATCTTGTCCCCCTGCACCGTGAAAAGCGCACTTTGGAGGAGGCCAAAAAGGATAATCCGGCCCTTTCCCGCGCTACAAGCGTCCCTCAGGAACGGGCGGCTTTCTTTGACGCATTTGTCAGCCAGCCTTTCCACAAGGTTTATCAGCGGTTTTTTGCTATTTCCGACTGGTCCTACGGCGTTGCAAACGGAGGAAAGATTCGCAAATTCCTCTGCAAATTTAAATCCGCCAGCAAGGAGAATAAATCATGAAAACGCTGATGCATACCTGCTGCGCCCCGTGCTCTGTTTCCTGTGTGGAGCAGCTTCGCTCAGAGGGGATCGAGCCCACAGCCTATTGGTTTAACCCAAATATTCACCCCTATCAGGAGTACAAGGCCCGTCGGGATGCACTGATAGAATACTCCAAATCGATCCGTATGGAGCTGATCGTGCAGGAGGATTACGGTCTGCGCAGCTTTGTGCGCACCGTGGCAACGGACATTGACCACCGCTGCGAAAAGTGCTATGAAATGCGGCTGGAGCAAGCGGCAAGGTTTGCCGCCGAAAACGGATTTGATTCCTTTACCTCCACCCTGTTTGTCAGTCCCTATCAGCAACATGACCGCATGGCGCAAATTGCCGATCAAGCCGGACATAAATGGGGCGTAGAATTTCTTTATCGTGATTTCCGTCCTGGATTTCGGGCCGGACAGCAGCGTGCCCGAGAGTTGGGTCTTTATATGCAGAAATACTGCGGTTGTATCTTTAGTGAGGAAGATCGCTATGGAAAACCGATCCGGTTGGACCAGCAGGAGCCGCTGAAGCACTTCACAATAGAATAAAGATAACACCGAGAGGAGCATTCCTCTCGGTGCTTTTTTAACCTGCGAGCACTTCAAATTTCAGTACGCCAAACGCGGCGGATATACCGGCGATCATCTCGTCCAGCCCCTCATTCATTTCGCTGGTTTCTGCGGAAATCGTCACGCCGGCGCAGCCATTGGTTGGGATCGTTTGATTGATAGTCAGTATATTTGCGCCCGAATTGGCAAAAATAGACAGGAAGTTGCTCAGCACACCCGGGTTATCCTTCAGCAGGGCGTAAAAGGTGATGATCCTGCCTGCTTTCATATCCTGAAAGGGCTGCACGGCATCCTTGTATTTATAAAAGGCACTGCGGCTGATGTTCATAAGCCGGGCCGCTTCACCCACCGTCTGCGCCTCTCCCACCTGTAGCATCCGTTTGGCCTCGGCGACCTTTATAAATATATCGGGCAGGGCATCCTCAGACACAATATAGTATTTTTTCTTACTCATACTGTTTCTCCCGAATAATCTAAGTTCAGTTGTCGGTATAATAGCATATATTGTCCCTGTATGCAAGCATATTCACAATTGTGGAGGCATATATGTCCGAAAAGCATCGCAACTTCATTGGTTTTATTCTGTACTGGGGACTGATCCTGCTGCTGTGCTGGATCGGGGTACGTTATGTTCTGCTATGGCTTATGCCATTCATCATTGCACTGGCAGTGGCCTATCTCATGGAGCCAACGGTTTGCTACCTGCGGGAAAAATTTCGGCTGCGCAGAGGCTTTGTTTCGTCGGTTCTCTCCTTTATACTGCTTGCTCTGCTGATAGCTGTTATTACCGTACTGTGTCTGAATCTGCTGCAGCAGTCAGTGCGGCTATTTAAGGCGCTGCCGCAGTATCTGGCAGAGCTTCCGGGCTATTTTACTGTACTGCAGGAGCGTCTTGAACATTTCTGCGCATCCTGTCCAAAGAGTATACAGTCATGGCTGGAGCAGGCAATATCGTATGGATCCGGGCAGCTCACGGCATGGGTCGCCCGCGTCTCAGCCGATTGTGTCGGTGCTGCGGCAGAGGCCTTGAAAGATATCCCTACTATTTTCCTTTTTTCTGCAACAACTGTTTTGGCCATATTTTTTACAGCGGCAAGGTATCCATCCATTGTGGCTTTTCTGCGGCGGCAGCTTCCTCCGCAGAAATTGCGGCAGGCCGGAGGCGTAAAGGATAACCTGCTTGCCACTCTGAGTAAATGGTTTAAGGCTCAATGCATCCTATTAGCTGTCACATTTTCAGAATTGCTGGTGGGTCTGTTGCTGATCCGCCAGCCGTATGCCCTACTGCTGGCCGCAGTCATTGCCGTCATTGACGCTTTACCGGTGTTCGGCACAGGTACAGTGCTCCTGCCATGGGCCGCTGTTTGTCTGCTGCTGCAGCAAACGCCCAAGGCGATCGCCCTGGGCGCGCTGTATGCTGTGATCACGCTGGTGCGGAGCTTTTTGGAGCCGAAGATCATGGCGGCGCAGGTAAATCTGCCGCCTCTGGCGGCGCTATTGGCCATGTATGTCGGCTTTTGCTCCTTTGGTGTAGCGGGGATGATCCTCTTCCCCATTGCATTGCTGTTTCTCAAGCAGCTTCGGGATGCCGGTTACCTGAACCTGTGGAAGTAATTTCTATTTCATCCTCAAATATGCCATCAATTTCTCCCGCTGGTTTTCTATTTCCCCGGCAATAACGCTCCGGAGCAATCTCTGCAGAGTCTGCCCGATCTCCCGCCCGGAGTATCCCAATGCCATCAGATCGTTTCCGTCTACCTCCAGATCCTTTAGCAGTATGCAGCGTTTTTTCTGCAACATTTCATACAGCAGCTTCTCACCAAGGTCGATTTTCCGCATGACCCAGCGATATTCCGGGGCCTGCGCCAGATTATCTGCTCGTTTCACAGCCAGGAGTCTGCGGAAATTCTCCTCCCCCAGTTGCAGCACCGCAGAGCCAATGCCCTTTTCCGTAACCGGAATATCCCTGTCGTGCCACTCAATAAGCGTCACAATGTCCTCCCTATCCTTTCTGCGCATCCGCAAGCGGGCACAGATTTCCCTCGCCATATCCGCACTGACTCTGGGATGTCCGTAAAAATGCCCCTGTCCTGCCGAATCAATTGTAAAGGTCTTCACCTTGCCAATATCGTGCAGCAGCATAGTCCAGCGTAAAATCGGGTTTGGCTCAGCGGCTGCTGTCGCGTAGGCTGTGTGCGTATATACATCGTAGCAATGGTGAATATTCATCTGATCAAACCCGACACATGGCAGCAGCTCCGGAATAAATACGCCCAGTACATCCGGGTAAGCGAGCAGGACCTCCCGGCATCCATCGCCGCACAGCAGTTTGTTCATCTCCGCCAGAATCCTCTCCGAGGCAATTCGCTGCAGCAGATGAGCATGAGTTTGAATAGCCTGCCGTGTGGACTTCTCGATAGAAAAATGCAGAACCGATGCAAAGCGAAGGCCGCGCAGAATGCGCAACGCGTCTTCAGTGAACCGACGCTCCGGCTCACCAACGCAGCGGATCAATCGCCGCGTAAGATCTCCGGCTCCGTCATAGGGATCCACCAGCCGTCCGGCACTATCCATGGCCATGGCGTTGACAGTAAAGTCCCTGCGAGACAAATCCTCCTCAATGGTCCGCGCAAAGGTGACCGCATCGGGGTGTCTGCCATCTGAGTAGCTGCCCTCCGTTCGAAAAGTGGTGATCTCAAAGGCTTCGCGGTCAGTTTTCACCGTAACCGTTCCGTGTTTAAGGCCTGTGGGATATGCCTTGTCCCCGAAAATTTCCATAATCTGCTCCGGGCGTGCGGAGGAGGCAATATCCCAATCCTCCGGTATACGGCCAAGCAGCAGATCCCGGACACAGCCGCCAACCAGATAGGCTTGAAAGCCCCTGTTTTCTATTTCGCTTATAATTATTTGCGCTTGCTCGCGGCTCATGATCCGTCCTCCGATAAAGCGGCAATTTATGTTGCACTTCTATTTCATTCGTATTATAATATATTTCATATCAAAAATCAATTCAGTAGCTAACCAGTCTTTAGGAGGCAATAATCTATGATGCATCCCCACGTGGATTTCAAAGAATACTTACGGCCCGGCGTCCGTGTTCATTTGGCAGGTATTGGCGGAGTATCCATGTGCCCCTTGGCGGAGGTACTTCACGGCATGGGCCTGTGCGTGCAGGGTTCGGATATGACGGAAAGCGAAACCGTACAGCATCTGCGCTCTCAGGGGATCCCCGTTTCCGTAGGTCATGCCGCGGAGAATCTGCAAAACGCCCAGCTGGTTATTCGCACCGCCGCTATTCACGACGATAACCCGGAGATATCCGGTGCAGTGACCCGGGGCATACCCGTTTATGAGCGTGCACAGGCCTGGGGCGCCATTATGCAGCAGTACCGGAACGCTCTGTGCATCTCCGGTACCCACGGAAAAACCACAACAACCTCTATGGCCGCTCACATTTTCATGGCGGCTCAGGCTGACCCCACGGTAATGATCGGCGGTACTCTGCCCATGCTTCACTCCGGGTATCGTGTGGGGCATGGCGACACTATAATTCTGGAATCCTGCGAGTATTGCAACTCATTTCTTAATTTCTTCCCCACAGTGGCTGTGATCCTCAATGTTGAGGCGGATCATCTGGACTTTTTCAAGGATCTTGCTGATGTGGAGCATTCCTTCCACGCCTTTGCGGCTCTCGTTCCCCAGCAGGGCTATGTCATCGCCAATGCGGATGACAGCGGCGCAATGGACGCCGTAAAAGGTCTGGTCCACCCGGTGTTTACCTTCTCCGTTCGGGATAAAAACGCCGATTGTCGTGCCGATAATGTTTCCTTCCACGACGGGTGTGGTGAATTTGACGTGTTGGTTCACGGACAGTTCTATGCTCATATTGCCTTGGCTGTGGCCGGCAAGCATAACATTTCCAACGCGTTAGCCGCCGCCTCAGCCGCTTATGTTTTGGGTATTGGCGGAAAGGCCGTTGAGGAAGGGCTGCGCACCTTCCACGGTGCCGGGCGTCGGTTTGAGTACAAGGGCAGCTTTCACGGCGCCGCTGTATATGATGATTACGCCCATCATCCCGGCGAGCTTCATGCGTTGCTCACTACCGCCCGTTCCATGCCTTATAAGCGGATCATCTGCGCTTTCCAGCCCCACACTTATAGCCGCACCCAGGCACTCTTCTCCAGCTTTGTGGAGGAGCTGAAGCTTGCGGATGTAGCGGTGCTGGCTGAGATCTATGCTGCCCGTGAGGTCAATGACATTGGTATCTCCTCCAGCCAATTGGCTGCCCAGATTCCCGGAGCAATATACTGTTCCACTCTGGATCAGGTTGCGGATGTTCTGGCGGAGATGGCTCAGCCGGATGACCTGATCCTCACTGTGGGCGCGGGAGATATTTACCGTGCAGGCGAAAAACTGCTGGCAAGGGAGAAAAAATTATGACGATCTCCCCTGTTTATTCCGGTCGTCCCAAAGAAATACGGGATTTTTTGGAGCAGCGGGTCTATGATCTGCTGGATGAATTGAATATTCCCTTCGAGCGTGTGGATCATGATGCTGCGTATGATATGGGCGCCTGTGGCGTCATCAGTCAGGTATTAGGCGTGCGTATCTGCAAGAACCTGCTCTTGACTCCTCGCAACCGCAGTGCATTTTATCTGCTGGCTATGCCGGATGATCTCCCATTCCGCACGGCGGATTTTTCCAAAATCATCGGCTCCTCCCGGTTGAGTTTTGCCACGGAGGAGGACCTGCGGGATCTGCTCGGCGTACAAATCGGCTCCGCATCGGTGCTGGGTTTGATGAACGACACGGAGCACCGGGTCACTCTGGCCATGGAGCGGCGGGTAGCGGATGCAGAATGGTTTGGCTGCCATCCCTGCCGCAACACCAGTTCTCTTCGTCTGAAAACATCGGATCTGCTCCATATTTTCCTGCCTCATATCGGTTGCACTCCCGTGATCGTCGATCTGTAATCATCTATGTTTATCCCACAGAAAAACTGTGGGATAAATTTTTTTAAAAAAAGAGGAAAATATAATTCTATATCGTATAGTATAGTTGAAGAAATGTTGCATGACTCTGTGCAACAGCATAAAAAGGAGGCGGACACATGGCCTTTCCCCAGAGCTTTTTGGACGAGCTGGCAGCTCGAAATGACATACTGGATGTGGTGGGCAGCTATGTGTCTCTGCAGCCTAAGGGTGGGAGCTATTGGGGCTGCTGTCCATTCCACAATGAAAAAACGCCCTCCTTCCATGTTTTGCAGGACAAGCAGTATTATCACTGTTTCGGCTGCAAAAAGGGCGGTGGCGTTATCAATTTCATCATGGATATCGAGAATCTCTCCTATCCCGATGCAGTTCGTTTTCTGGCCAAGCGTGTGAATTTGCCCGTGCCCGAGGATGGTGAATCCAACGGGGAGGACCGGCTCCGCAAACGACTTTTGGATCTGAATCGCGATGCCGCCCGATTCTACTATGATACCCTGCAAAAGCCGGAAGGTGCCGCTGTCCAGGCCTACCTCAACCGCCGTCAAATTCGCCGCGGCATTGCCGTTCGGTTCGGTATGGGGGCAGCCCAGGAGGGTTGGGACCATCTGCTGCGGGCCATGACTGCCAAGGGTTACACCAAGCAGGAGCTTTTAAAGGCCGGACTCATCGTGCAGAACAAAAGCGGTGGATTCTATGACAAGTTCCGCAATCGACTGATCCTTCCGGTAGTGGATGTGCGAGGTGATGTGGTAGGCTTCGGCAGCCGAGTCATTGACAAGTCCGAGCCAAAGTATATGAACACCAGTGAGACCCCGGTCTACAGCAAGCGCCGGGTACTGTACGGCTTGAACCTGGCCAAAAAAACCAAACGGCCCAATATTATTCTCTGCGAGGGTAACCTGGATGTGGTGACTCTGCACCAGGCAGGCTTTGATAACGCTGTGGCCTCCATGGGGACAGCTCTCACCGTAGAACAGACCCGCCTGCTGAGCCGCTACACAAAGGAGTTGATTCTCTGCTATGATAATGACAGCGCCGGTCAGCTTGCCACCCAACGGGCACTGGAGATTCTAAAAAATTCAGAATTCACCGTTCGGGTGCTGCAGCTTCCCCGCCGTCTGGTGGATGGCAGTTACATAAAGCAGGATGCTGATGATTTCATTAAATTCCAAGGCCCGGAGGCCTTTGAGCGTTTACTTAGCGGCAGCGAAAACGGCATCGAGTTCCGCATGAGTCAGGTGGCGGCCAAATACGATTTGAAAAACGATGCTGACCGCATCGCCTATGCCGCTGAAATAAGCCAGATTCTGTCCACATTGGATAATGCCGTGGAGCGCGAAATCTATACTGTGCGTGCAGCCGAAGCAGCCGGGCTGACGCCGGATGCCATGCGAAACGAAGTGACCCGCAACTATAAGAAAAACAAGCACAGGGAGCAACGGGAGCAGACACGGCGAGAGATGAACCCGTCAGCCACCTTACAGCCGCTGGCGCGAGACCTGCGCTACACCAATCTTCGCAGTGCACTGGCAGAGGAGGGTGTTCTGCGGCTCATGATGCTGGATGATGATTTGTTCGACGGCATTCCCTCCCTGCATCCGGAGGAGTTTTCCTCCCCAGTATTGGGAAAAATCTATAAACTGCTGCTCAACGACCGCAAGCTGGGCCAAAACCACAGCTTGGCTGCGCTTTCCGGTGAATTAACCCCGGAAGAAATGAGCCATTTTACGGCCATTCTGCAAAAACCGGAGTCTGTTTCCTGTGCCCGACAAGCACTGGACGATTATGTGCGCATCATCCGTGAGGAATCAGCCCGACGCAGCGGAAGCCAGGAGATGGATCCATTGCTTGCGGCAAAAGAAAAATATAAATTTAAAAAGGGATACGGAGGAAAGAATTCATGCCCGAGAATCATTACACAGAAAAAGAATTGCAAAGCATGGCCGATCAGTTACTGAAGGAAGCCGAAGAACAGCAGCACGAGATCGAAGAGGAAGTCATCAAGTGCAACAAGGGCAGCTTGGATGAAAAGACCATCGCCTCCCTCCCTGCCTCTCAAATGATTCAAAACAACGAGCGGCTGAAAGATTTGTTCATTAAAGGCAAGCTGCATGGTAAGTTGGAAAGCAGTGAACTCTCGGATGTATTGGACACCATGGAACTTGAGAGTGAAAAGCTGGACATGATATATGATTCTCTGGAAAAGCTTTCCATTGAAATCACTACGGAAGCATTTCTTCCGGATGTTACCTCCGACACGGAACCACCTCTGGATGAGATCGCCGAGATCGAGGAAGAAGAACTTGTCGACCCCAATTCCCTCGTGGATAGCTTTAACATTGATGACCCTGTCCGTATGTACCTCAAGGAAATCGGCAAGGTTCCTCTGCTTTCAGCCGAGGGTGAGATAGAACTGGCCTCAGCCATTGCCGAGGGCAATAAGGCCAAGGCTAAAATCATTGCTTGGGAAAAGGCCAATGGGCAAACCGTGGAACAGGTATTGGATGCTGAAGATCCCGTGGTTGAAATCGAGGTTTCCGACGAGGAGATCAGAGACCTCACCGAGGAAGATCTGTCTCAGCTCCATAAACTTGTCAAAGAGGGCGATGTGGCCAAGCAAAAGTTGGCCGAGGCCAATCTTCGTCTGGTTGTTTCCATCGCCAAACGCTATGCCGGCCGCGGCATGCTGTTTTTGGATCTGATCCAGGAGGGCAATCTGGGCCTTATCAAGGCTGTAGAGAAGTTCGACTATACCAAGGGATACAAGTTCTCTACTTATGCCACCTGGTGGATCCGTCAGGCAATCACCCGCGCCATTGCCGACCAGGCCCGCACCATCCGCATTCCTGTACACATGGTAGAGACCATCAACAAGGTCATCCGTGTTTCTCGCCAGCTTCTGCAGGAGCTGGGGCATGACCCCTCACCGGAGGAGATATCTGCACAGATGAACATGCCTGTGGACAAGGTGCGCGAGATCCTGAAGATCGCTCAGGAGCCAGTTTCTTTGGAGACACCCATTGGTGAGGAAGAGGACTCCCATCTGGGCGACTTCATTCCCGATGAGGGAGCGTCGGAACCGTCAGAGGCTGCCAGCTTCACATTGTTGAAAGAGCAGCTGGTAGATGTACTCAGTACCCTGACGCCCCGTGAGGAAAAGGTTTTGAAGCTGCGTTTCGGTATTGAGGATGGACGCACGCGCACCCTGGAGGAAGTGGGAAAGGAATTCAATGTCACCCGTGAGCGTATCCGTCAAATCGAGGCAAAGGCTCTGCGAAAGCTCCGCCACCCCTCCCGCAGCAAAAAACTGAAGGATTTCCTGAATTAATCAAAGAAAACCCTCGGATCACGATCCGAGGGTTTTATTATTTAACGAGGGCTTGCTACGATACCACGGCGATCCACAATAACATGGCGTGGGCAAACCGTGGCACACATACCGCAGTTGAGACACAGGTCTTCATTGATAACGGCATGCTGCTCCAAAATGGAAATAGCGTTTGAAGGGCAGCTCTTCACACAAAGTCCGCAGGCGATGCAGCTAACATCGCATTGAGTGCGTGCGCCGGATTGAGTCACCGGGTCAAATCCCCTGTCCTTATTGGAACAAAGCGGAAGAATGCTGTTATCCTGAATACGGATGCGGATCAGTTTCTTTGGGCAGGCTCTGGCGCAGGCTCCACAGCCGATGCACTTCTCCTCGTCCACCTCGGCCACGCCGTACTCATTTATGTGGATAGCGTCAAATTTACAGGCGTTGACGCAGGCGCCGCAGGCAACGCATCCGTATTTACACAGCATTCCTTTCTCGTCTCGTTTAGCGCGGCAACCGCCGGCGCAATACACCGTGGCAACTCGAAGAGGAAATTTTTTCTCAATGGCCATGGATTATTCTCTCCCTTGTTTTTTTATATTGTACCACACATTATCCTTGCATGCAAACTGCAAAAACAGCATTAAAACATATTTGTATAAAAGATGAAAAAGCACAGTCTTAGGATTTTTCTTAAGACTGCGCTTTTTATCAACTTTTCGGTGTTACAACTTATTTTATTAATGCAAAGTTGATTTCAGCGTCTGTTGGAACGGATCCAGATGCCCTGCTTCTCCGCAGCGGCAATGAGTTCATCCCGGAATGCCGGGTGTGCCACGGAGATCAGACGTTCCGCTCGTTCCCAGGTACTGCAACCCACCAGATTCACACCGCCGTACTCGGTGACGATGTAATAGGCCAGACTGCGGGGATCGGTGACCACATCGCCGGTGACCAGCGTAGGATTAATGCGGGAAACCATCTCTCCCTGTTTGTTAGTGAAGGATGAGGTCAGACAGATAAAAGCCTTGCCTCCCCGGGATACCGCAGCACCCTCCAGGAAGTCCAGTTGGCCACCCGTGCCGCTGATCTGGCGGATACCGGAGCTTTCGGCGCAGATCTGGCCATACAGGTCCACGGAAATGCAGTTGTTGATGGACACAAAGTTGTCGATCTTTCCCACATTTGCCGGGTCGTTGCAGTAAGAAATGGGGTATGTAACCACACCGGGATTCTCTCGAATCCAATCGTACAAGTCCTGAGAGCCGAGCGCAAGACCGAAAATACTCTTATATCGGTCTAAAGCCTTTCTGGTGTTGGTGATTTTTCCTGCTTTATACATATCCAGATAGGAGTCGCACAGCATCTCCGTATGGATACCCAAGTCCTTCAAATCGCTCTTGGCGATCATCTGCCCAACGGCATTGGGCAGCGAGCCGATACCCAACT
>SAMEA3663010__coassemble_563_pt1 | contig 13554 bp, 11 predicted proteins | sample SAMEA3663010__metabat2_high_PE_006 | metagenome-assembled genome bin SAMEA3663010 (sample SAMEA3663010) | pig gut metagenome | biome: pig gut; feature: pig-associated habitat; material: faeces | place: France | collected 2012 | reverse complement strand
GGGGCCGTAGAAGGCGGCCTCGTCGATGCCGATCTCGTAGTTTACATCCAGGTCGTCCAGTATCTGGCCCATGACACGCTGGGCCTCGTCCCACTGCTCCTTGGTGCCCTCGTACTTATTGTTGGGGTTGGCGGGATCCCACTGGGAGAAGCGGAAAGTGCACTTATCCAGCAGGCCCACGGTGCCCAGGCAATATTTCGCCAGTTCCAGGCAGCCCTTGAACTCCTCCTCCAACTGATCGGGACGCAGCACCAAATGTCCCTCGGAAATGGTGAACTGGCGCACACGGATGAGGCCGTGCATCTCTCCGGAGTCCTCGTTGCGGAACAGGGTGGAGGTCTCGCCCAGGCGCATGGGCAGGTCACGATAGGACCGCTGGCGGTTCAGATACACCTGATACTGGAAGGGGCAGGTCATGGGCCGCAGAGCGAAGCATTCCTTGGTCTCGTCCTGGGGATCGCCCAGGATGAACATACCGTCCAGATAGTGGTCCCAATGGCCGGAGATCTTATACAGCTCCCGCTTGGCCATAAGGGGAGTCTTGGTCAGCAGATAGCCGCGGCTGCGCTCGGTGTCCTCTACCCAGCGCTGCAGAAGCTGGATCACCCGTGCGCCCTTGGGCAGCAGGATGGGCAGACCCTGGCCGATGAAGTCCACGGTGGTGAAATACTCCAGATCGCGGCCCAGCTTGTTATGGTCACGCTTCAGCGCTTCCTCCCGCTGCTGCATATACTCGTCCAGCTCCTCCTTCTTGGGGAAGGCCACGGCGTAGATACGCTGGAGCATCTTGCGGCTCGAGTCACCCCGCCAGTAGGCGCCGCAGCACTGGGTCAGCTTGATGGCGTTGCCCTTGATGCGGCCGGTGGAATCCAGATGGGGGCCGGCGCACAGGTCCACGAACTCACCCTGCTTATAGAAGGAGATGTGCGCGTCCTCCGGCAGATCGTTGATCAGCTCCACCTTGTACGGCTCGTCCTTTTCCTGCATATAGGCGACGGCCTCCGCCCGGGGCAGCTCAAAGCGCTCCAGCTTCAGCTTCTCCTTGCAGATCTTGCGCATCTCTGCCTCCAGAGCGTCCATGTGCTCCTGGGTGAAGTTGAAGGGTGCGTCAAAGTCGTAATAAAAGCCGTTGTCAATGGACGGGCCGATGGCCAGCTTCACCTCGGGGTACAGACGCTTCACGGCCTGAGCCAGCACATGGGAGCAGGTGTGCCAATACGTCTTGCGGTAGTCCTTGTTTTCAAAGGTGTAGATGTTTTCCTCGCTCATGGTTTTTTCCTCCTTGTCTTATTGGGGGCGGGTATAAAAAATCCCCACCCCTGATCGGATTCAGGGGTGAGGTAAATGTACTTTACTCCACGGTTCCACCCTGCTTACGGAAAGCTTCCGTCGCTCGTGTTCTCTGTAACGGGAGATCCCGTCCCGGCCTACTGGGGGTCGCCCCCGTTGGGCGGGCTGCTCGGAGGCGGTACCGCATTGCCATCCGCTGCGCTTTTCACACCAAAGCAAAGCGCTCTCTGAAGGTTCCGGCAGGCGGCGTCCTCGTCAATGCCTTTTAATATGGAAATCAATATAGCACGCTTTTGGGTGTTTGTCAATCCTGCAGTCCCAGCATTTTTGACAGCTCCCGGGCAGTTGCGGCAATAGCCTCCGCGCCGTTTTCCACCAGGCATTCCCGGCTGCGAAAGCCCCAGCACACGCTGAAAACCGGCAGGCCGGCATTTCTGCCCGTCTGCACGTCCACCTCGCTGTCGCCCACATAGACGGCGCCTTCCCGGCTGCAGCCCATTTCCTCCAGTGCCCGGTTCACCAGGTCCGGCGCAGGCTTAGGCGGCAGGTCTGCCCTCTGGCCGAAGGCCGGCACACCGGGGAAAAATCTCCGGGCCAGGAGCTTGGTGGTCTCGTCGGGCTTGTTGGACACGATGCCCACCCGCACCCCCGCTTTTTTCAGCCCCTGCAGCAGCTCCTCTATCCCCTCGTAGGGGCAGGTCATTTCGCAGTTGTGTGCCTGATACCACGCCCGGTACTCCTCCAGCAGCGCCGTAAATTCCTCCTCCCCCACGGTCTCCGGCAGGGCGCGGCGCATGAGTGCGGCCGCTCCGCTGCCCAAAAAGGAGCGAATCTCCTCCAGCGTCCGGGTGGGGTAGCCATGGATCCGCAGGATATGATTCACGGCGTTCTGCAGGTCATCCAGCGTGTTGAGGAGGGTACCGTCCATATCAAAGAGCACGGTGCGGACCCCCTCTTTTTTGTGGTGCACCGGCCAATGCGGCAGCAGGATACTGCCCACAATGAGGGCAATACCCACATAGCCCAGCGGCGCCACCCGCTCCCGGAGGAAAACAGCCCCGAAAATGGTGGCAAAGGTGGGACTCAAGGCGCAGAAAAGGCTGGCCCGGCTGGCACTGATGCGGCTCTGGGCCACAGGCTGCAGCGTGTATCCAAAGCCGGTGCATACCACCGCCAGCGCCGCGATTATGCCCCATTCGCTGCCGGTCTGGGGCAGGCGGGGCGTTTCGAATATAAACGAGGCCATGAGGGCAAACAAGCCCAGAAAGCCCACCTCCAGCACACCCAGGGTGAAGCTGTCCGCCCTGTGGCTGGTGCGGTCGATGGTGATGATGCCCACGGCGTACAGAAAGGCCGACAAAATGGCAATGCACTCGCCCGCGCCCAGATGAAAGCCGCCGCCCTCCAGAGATAAGAGCGCCACGCCGCACACGGCGGTAAGGGCGCAGAGGATGCTCATCGCCTTGGGCAGCCTGCGCCGCACAAGAGCCTCCAGCAGCGGCACAAGGATGATGGCGAGGTTTTCAAGCAGGGATACCGTGCCGGAATTCACCGTCCGCAATGACAGCATCTCGCAGGACATCACCGCAAAGAAGATGAAGCCCACCAGTGCCCCCCACATCACCGTGCGGCGATCCAGTCCTCGCGCCACTTTTTTCCCGAACAGGGCAAGCAGCAGCGCGAAGGCCAGCAGAAAGCGCACCGCCAGCATGGTGAAGGCCGGCATGGTCTCCAGCCCTATTTTGTTGAACATAAACGAGGTGCTGCGGGCAATGATGACCGACGCCATCAGCACCTCGGCTTTCCTTTCGGACATGGTTTTTCCCTTCTTTACCGTGTTTCCTTTTCAAACAGAACATCAAAGGGCTTGCAGGGGCAGTCCTCCCCCCGGCAGCCGTCCTGCTTTGCCCAGGGGCAGGTCTGCGCACAATACTCCCGGCAGACATTGCGCAGGGCGTACATAGCCATGGTGCAGGACACGGAATATGTATTCTCCCCGTCCACGCCCTCATAGGGCTTTTCTCCCAGGGGCTTTTCCAGATGCTTTTGCAGCTTTTCCGTCAGCATCCACATGGATCGGACCGGGATGTCCTCCCCTGCCAGCACCTCCGACACCTCCGGCACCATATTCTCCGTCATGGAGTTGGAATTGCGCAGGCGACTCACCCCCACGAACTCAGCCTTCCCGCCCTTTTTCAGCCACCGGAAATACCCGGTGATGCGGGTGTCGAGATTTTCGTAGAATTTTCGGTCACTGATGCCCCGCTGGCCGACAGATTCCTCCCACAGCTCCCGCTCCATGCCCCGGATCACGGCCTTGCGCAGACCGTTTTTCTCCGGATCGTTTAAAAAATCCCTGCAATCGCCCCAGTTGGCCGATCCGCTGCCGCTGGCAACAAGCTGCCCCGTGCTGCACTGGGCCAGATTGTTCTGCCGCCACAGGAGGATGCTGCCGTTTTCCTTGATGCACAATGTGGTGACTCCCGGCTCATTGGCCATGGCACACTCTCCCGTTGCCCGGAGCCGACGGCTTCCGCTCTCATCCAATGTGTAGGGGATCCACTTGGGATCCGTGGCCCGGGCCATCTCCTCCTTGTCCCGGTTGCGTGTGAGCACCCGTCCGGGGATGATGTTGGTGAGGTACGAGTCAAAATAGCAGGTCTTGTGTATCCTCACGGGTTTTTCGGGATGTGCCGGATCCGGCTCACTGCACAGGCCGTACTTGATCTCGTTATAAAACTGCTTGCCGCTGTACATGGCCTCCCGGTGATTGTGACGCAGGAATTTTCTGTAGGTATTTTCCCAGTTTTCCTTCCGGCTGATGTGGTTATTGAGCCGTTTCTCGTAATCCCTGTCCCGCACGATATCCAGGGGACGGTCGCTGCGCAGCAGCTCGTCCACCTTATCGCTGCGGAATACAGGCTCTGTCCCTTTGCCGCCCATGCGCAGATCCAGCCTCTCCCACTCCTTGCCGGGGGCTTCCACATTCTCATAGAACCCCTCGTCTCTTTCCTCGGTGGTAAAGCGGTCTTCATAGTGGGCCGCAAGATCCAGCACCTTGATGATTGCGGACAGGGCAAAGGCCGCGATATACAGCACCCGGTTCCAGACGCTGCCGCTGACCAGATCCATAATATCCAGCACGGCACCCACCAGTGAATACACAAGCAGCACCAGCGCGATCATGGAGATCCAGTTGATGTTCCGCCGGGCGGTATAGGTCCAATAGCTCCATTTGTTGGCTATGGGTACATACAGAGGGTGGACCCGCTGGGTCCTGTTGCCCAAGAAGCTCATGTTTTTTCCTCCCATCCGATCCGCGCCGCAGCGGCGGTAGTATCATCCCGCAGCTTGAAGCGGGGAACAAGGAGCATATCTCTGTCCTGCTCCTGTTTTTCAAACAGATTATCCATCAGCGTCTGCGCCCCCTGCTCCAGCAGCATCCGGTGCAGTGCGGCGGCGTCCCAACCGGGCATGAAGTGGATCAGCTGGGCGAAGCCGTCCGAATAGGCGCACACCGAGCGGCACTCCCGCAGGGGCAGCCGGGCCGTTTGCGCATGGTCGATTCCCACGCCGGTGGGGTCCAGAGTCCAGTAGCCTTCCGGCGTATTATGCAGGGCACGGTGCTTTTGCAAAATGGGTGTGGCCCAGCGCCGTGCCTCCTCCATGGTGCAGCCGGTGTCCCGGCAACGGGTCAGCATCTGCTCCAATACCAGCGCGTCCAGCCGTGTCAGCTCCCGCTCCTGCCAGCACAAAACGCTTCCGTCCGCCTTTTCCGCCGACGCGCCGCAGTCCCCCAGCCGCAGCAGTTCCAACTCATCCCCCCGGCAGCGCCAAACGGCAATGGCCGCCGTGGGCAGAGCCTCCGCAGGCCCGTCCCAACGCCGAAGGACAGCATCCATGGCGGTGTGGAGAATATCGGAAAGGGAAAGGTGCCGATTCGGCAGCAGCTCCTGCAAAAGCCGCGCCGTTTGCCCGGCAAACCATCGGGCGTCGCTCCGGGGGTCCATATAATTCCTGTGGGAAAGTCCCGTGGCTCCGTCCACGACAAACAGGAAATCCTTTCCCGCTCCCACGGCATCCTCATTGGCGTGCAGACCCGCGCGGGTCACAGCCTGTATGTCCCGGAACATCTTTCCCACCTCTTTCTATCATTACACGCTTATTATATACTACGCGCCGCGGCAAAGTAAAGGGCGGATCCCAGAGCAAAAACGCCGAAAGGATCCTGCTGTATGTGCCGCAGAATGTCTCAGAACAAAAAACAGCCCCGCAAGCAGGCTGCTTTTCATTCCCGGACTGTCAAAAGAGCCGCCGCTGCCGCCTGACCCACCCGGCGAAGAGACTCCTCCGGCAGGAAAAGCTCCATCTGCTCCCCCGCCTTTTCAAGCTCTTCCCGGCATACGTCCGCCAGGCACTCGCCGCCCACGCCGCTGATGACCCGGCCCAACAGCAGTACATTTTTGCAGCCCAGAAGCCGCCTGTACCACGGCAGGGTCAGCCCCAGAAGCCGGCCCAACTCAGAGAACGCCTCGAGGGCCCGGTCGTCTCCCACCCGGGCCCGCTCCTGGACCCAGCGCAGCTTTTCCGCCGGAGTGTCACCCCGGGGAGACAGCCCGGCCTGCCGGGCAAGGCGAATGACGCCCTCCTGGGAGAAATACCGTTCGCCCACGCCCCTGTCCCCGGACCAGGGATCCACAGGCGCATGGGGGTGCAGGTCCACCGGCAGGAAAGCCAGCTCATTGAGCCAGCCGGTGCTGTGTCCGTTTTCATCCACATACCCTCCCGCCTGACTGGTGCCCATGGCAATGCCCAGCAGCTTGCTTCGCCGCAGGCTCATGGCCCCGGCCAGCGCGGCCACGTCGCCGTCGTTGCACACAGTGCAGGGAACATCCCCGCAGACCTCCCTCACCGCCCGGCGCACAAGCGCCCGACCATGGCGGTTGAACTCCGCCGGAGGCACATTCATAAACAGGCTGGAACGGCGAATTTCGCCGTCAATGACTACCCCGGCGGTGGAAACGCCCACGGCATCCACCCGGGGCAGATGCGCCGCCGCGGAGCGGAGCGCGGCCGCGATGTGCTCATAGTGATAGCGCAGGTCGCCGTGCAGCTTGGGCTGCCATACGACCTCCTCGATCCAGACCGTCTCCCCATCTATCACCGCCGCGGCCTTGCGGTCACTGCCGCCTAAATCGATGCCGATGCGGCAGCCCGTTATCCGGGCCGACACAGGCACGGCGGTTTCGCTGACCGCCGGCAGCTCACGGCTGTGCTGCACGGAAAAGGGCTCGCCGTAGATGCCGGACAGAAAGCGCCGGTCAAAAGCCCTTGCCCCATCCGGGCTGTACGCCCGGCGCAGGCGGTGAAAGGTCGACTCATCGTCCGTCACCAGCCCACAGCCGCCCTGCAGCCACAGGGCGGTCTTTACCAACAGTCCGGTATACAGTTCGTCTGCCGGCTGCATGGCCTCCGATGTGTGCAGGAACAGGGACAGCTGCGTGCAGCCGGAGGGCCGCACCACCGCCACCCGGGCCTGCCGGTCCGCTGTCATCTCATGCTCTCTTACGAAAGCACAGACAGGTCGAAACTCAGTCTCCATCGGTGATGACGCCGGTTAGATCCACGTTCTTACCGTCCCGCCACAGGCGCTCCAGCCCGTAAAACTCACGGGCCTCGGCGCTGAACACATGCACCGCTATGCAGCCGTAATCCAGCAGCACCCATGTGCCGCCCCGGTAGCCCTCCCGGTGCAGAGGTTCTTCCCCGGCCTGCTCCGTGAGCACCTTCTCCACATTGTCAACCAATGCGTTGATCTGGGTGTTGGACGAGCCCGTGGCCAGCACAAAATAGTCCGCCAGAGTGGTCAGGTCCGAGATCTCCAGCACCTGGATCTCCCGCCCCTTCTTCTCCGACAATGCCTTGGCCGCCATGAGCGCCAGTTCCTTGGGTGATTGATTCATTCTTTTGTTCCTCCGATCTGCCTTTTCATATAGTCCAGAGCCTCCTGCGTGCGGTGGTGCACAGGGCTGCCGTAGCCCTGCATCTCCCGGACGGAATCCTCCAGGGCTTCATACAGGCCCCTGTTCAGGTCCTCATGCACCGCCCGGCGCAGCTCCTCCACCCCGGGAAAGCTGCGGCTTGGCTCAATATAGTCCGCTAAATAGATGATTTTTTCCAGCAGGGTCATATCCGCCTTGCCGGTGGTGTGGTAGTAGATGGCGTTGTAAACCTCCTCCGACACGCCGAAGCGGTCCCTGGCTACCGCCGCTCCGGTCTTGGAGTGCAGCAGCACGAAAAACGAACGCTCTACCGCATCCAGCTCGATGCCGTAGTGCCGGCACAGGGACAACTGCTGCGCAAGCTCCAGCTTCTTGGTGCAGTCGTGGAGCAGGGCCGCTATCCGGGCAGCGGTCACATCCGCGCCGTACTTTTCCGCCAAAAATGCCGCCTCCCGCTCCGTGCCCAGCACATGGGGCATCCGCTTGGGCTTCAGGTAGCTCAAGGCGATGGGTCGCAGTTGGTCGGGGGTGAGGTGCTTCAAGTCCGTCACCGTGCCGTAGAGCCCCTTGCGGAGAATGTAGCCGTACACCGGCTCGGTAAGATACGCCCGCTGCCGTCCGCCAGCCTCTCCCGCAGCTGCGTGGAGGAGACTTCGATCACATGGGGATTACGCACCAGGGTGATGCGGGCATTGTACGCCCGCTCCAGCTTCTCCTTCTGCCGGGCAAAGGCCGCCGCCTCGTCCGCCTCCTGCCGGCTGAACACCGCCAAGGTTGCCATCCGGCAAATCGTCGAAGGGCGGTTCCAGGTCTCAAAGGACAAAAACATATCCGATCCCATGAGCAAAAACAGCTCGTCGGTGGGGTATTGCTCCCGTAAGGCGATCAAGGTATCGCAGGTGTAGCTGGCGCCCTGACGGCGCAGCTCCATATCCGACACCTCCGTGAAAACAGGCAGTTCCCCGGTGCAAAGCTGCGCCATTTCCAGCCGATCCGCTCCGGCGGCGCTGCCCGGGGGCAAGGGCTTGTGGGGCGGGACGGCATCCGGGATCAGCAGGAGCTTATCCAACTGGAGCTGCTCCGCCGCCGCCGACGCCGCCGACAGGTGCCCCCGGTGGATGGGGTTGAAGGTGCCGCCGTAAATTCCGATCCTCATGGTCACACGCTCCGGCGGGGCGCCTTTACCAGTTCGATTTTCCGCTTGGTCTTGTCGTGCTGCATCCGGTAGAGAACGAACTTGCTGCCGATGACCTGCACCACCTCGCTGCGGGTGGGGATCTGCAGTGCCTCGGCCGCTTCCCGGGCAGTCAGGAGGGAATTCTCCAGCACCTTGCCCTTAATAAGCTCCCGGGCCTCCAGAGCATCGTCCGCCTGCTTGATGAGGTTGTCGCTGATGCCGTCCTTGCCTATATGAATGATGGTGTCCAGAGTAGAGGCCAGGCCCCGCAGCTGGGCACGCTGCTTGCTTGTCAGTTCCATATCAGTGTTTCTCCAAATACTCTTTTAATATACCGGAAAAGGCCCGGAGGGCATTTCCCCGGTGGCTGATGGCGTTCTTTTCCTCGGCAGTCATCTGGGCAAAGGTCTTGCGCAGTTGGGGAACGAAGAACACCGGGTCGTACCCGAAGCCCCGGTCGCCCATGGGGGCGTAGGCAATGGTGCCGTGGCAATCGCCCTCCGCCGTCAGCTCCGTGCCGTCGGGAAAAACGCACACCACGGAGGTGTGGAAGTGGGCAGCACGGGTCATGGAGCCACGCATATTCTGCAGCAGCAGGCGATAGCGGGCGGCATCATCGTCCAAGCCGCCGTAGCGGGCGGAATAGACCCCCGGTGCGCCGTTCAACGCGTCCACGCACAGGCCGGAATCATCGCCGATGGCCGGCAGGCCGCTGGCCTCCATGACGGCACGGGCCTTGATACGGGCGTTTTCGGTGAAGGTCTCACCGTTTTCCTCCGGCTCCAAAGAGAGCCCCAGGTCGGACTGGAGCACGACCTCCACGCCCAGCTCCCGCAAAATGGCCTGCATTTCCGCCAGTTTTCCCTTGTTATGGGATGCCAATACAAATTTCACAGTGCAGCCTCCTTTCGCCTGTCCAGACGCCGGTTGCGCAGCGTCAGTAAAATATCCGTGATGACCATCAGCAGGTCCGCCGCATAAATGGCAAACACCCAGTTGATGTGCCCGCTGATGCACTTGCCCGTGATACCGCAGATATACCCCACCAGCACGAACAGTTCAAAGGCAAGGCTCTTGCCACGGGCAGTCCTTGCCCGGAGGGATTTCGCGATGTTCATGGGCCATGAGCAGCCAAAACACAGCAGCATACCCGCTTCAAAAATTTCCGCAGTCATTTCTTCTCTCTTTTCTGTGGGGCAGACAAGTTACCGCAGCATTTCCCGCTGTTTTTCCATCAGCTCCGCAATGCCCTTGCCGCACAGGCGCACCAGCTCCTGCTGCTCGGAAAGCGTGAAGCTGCGGCCCTCGCCGGTGCCCTGAATCTCAATCAGCTCGCCCTGCTCGTTCATCACGCAGTTGAGATCCACCTGGGCACGGCTGTCCTCGCTGTATGGCAGGTCCAGCATGGGCACATCGTCGATGATGCCGGCGCTCACCGCCGCCACCTGATGGACGATGGGGTTTCTCTCCACCTTGCCCTCCCGCAACAGCTTCCGGCAGGCCAGAGCCAGGGCCACGAAGCCGCCGGTGATGGAAGCGGTGCGGGTACCGCCGTCTCCCTGCAGCACATCGCAGTCCACGGTGACCGTGCGCTCACCCAGAGCTTCCAGATCCACCGCCGCGCGGAGGCTGCGGCCGATGAGCCGCTGGATCTCGGCGCTGCGGCCGTTTAATTTCAGCTTGTCAATGTCCCGGCGGGAGCGCTGGCGGTTGGCCCGGGGCAGCATGGAATACTCCGCCGTGACCCAGCCATGCCCCTCCCGCACATGGGGCGGCACCTTATCCTCCACCGAGGCATTGCACAGTACCACCGTGTCCCCGCACCGGATGAGCACACTGCCCTCGGCAAATTTTACATAGTCTTTCGTCATCTCCACCGGACGAAGCTGATCGGCCTCCCGGCCGTCTTCCCTTGTCATGCTTCCCTCTCCTGTTCTCAGTTAAAACAAGTCGTTTACAAATTCCTCGGGGTCAAAGGGCTTTAAATCCTCGATCCCCTCGCCCACGCCTACAAACTTCACCGGCACGCCCAGCTCCCGGGCGATGGCGATAACAATGCCGCCCTTGGCGGTGCCGTCCAGCTTGGTGAGCACGATGCCCGTGAGGCCCGCCGTCTCCTTGAAGCTCCGGGCCTGGATGAGACCGTTCTGCCCGGTGGTGGCATCCAGCACCAGCAGGGTCTCCCGTCCGGCATCAGGCAACTCACGGTCGATGATCTTCCGAAGCTTAGCAAGCTCGTTCATAAGGTTTTGCTTGTTGTGGAGCCGGCCGGCGGTGTCGCAGATCACCACGTCCATCCCCCTGGCCCTGGCCGCCTGCAGGGCGTCAAAGAGCACGGCGCCGGGGTCGGCTCCCTCATGCTGGCGCACGATGGGCACGCCCGCGCGGTTTGCCCAAATTTCCAGTTGGTCGGCGGCGGCGGCACGGAAGGTATCTCCGGCGCACAGCAGCACCTTTTTCCCCTGGTTCCTGAGCCGGACGGCCAGCTTGCCGATGGAGGTGGTCTTGCCCACACCGTTGACGCCGATGACCAGAATCACCGTGGGGCTTTTGGAGGTGTCCAGCTCGGTATCGCCCACGGAGAGCTTCTGCAGCAGGATCTTCCGCAGCTCCGCCTTCACCTGCTCCGGATCTTTCATATCATAGCTGAAAACGACGTTGCGGAGGGAATTCACCGCATCGGTGGCAATGTTCACCCCCACATCTCCCAGAATGAGGGCCTCCTCCAACCCGTCAAAAAAGCTGTCGTCCAGCTTCTCCCAGTTCACATCGCCGAACCAGGCCTGCTTGAGCTTGCTGAAAATACCCATGTGCGTCCTCCTGTTACTTGATCTTCATTTCCTTGCTCAGTTCGTTGAGGTTGGCGGTGAGCACCGTGGAAACGCCCCGCTCCTGCATGGTGATGCCATAGAGCACGTCCGCCTCCTCCATGGTCCCCCGGCGATGGGTGATGACGATGAACTGGGTCTTGCCGGCGATGCGCCGCATATAGCGGGCAAAGCGCACCACATTGGACTCGTCCAGAGCCGCCTCGATCTCGTCCATGACGCAGAAGGGCGTGGGATGGACCTTCAAAATGGCGAAGTACAGGGCGATGGCCACAAAGGCCTTCTCGCCGCCGGAGAGCAGGGACAGCGTCTTGAGCTGCTTGCCGGGGGGCTGGGCCTTGATCTCAATGCCGCAGCGGAGGATGTCGTTCTCGTCCTCCAGCTCCAGGGTGGCCCGGCCGCCGCCGAACAGCTCCAAAAACGTCTCCTGAAAGCTTTGCTTCAAAATTTCAAACTGGGTGGCGAAGATTTCCGTCATCTGCCGGGTGATCTCTTCGATGATGCCCACCAGCTCCTCCTTGGCCTTTTCCACATCGTTGCGCTGGTCGGAGAGATAGGTATAGCGGGTGTTCACCCGGTCGAACTCCTCGATCGCGCCGATGTTGATGGGGCCGAGATTCTTGATCTCGCGGTTCAATTCCGCGATACGGCGGACGGCCTTGGGGATGCTCTCCAGCTCTACGCGGAGCTGCCGGGCATCGCTGTGGCTCAACTCGTACCGTTCCCAGAGCTTGTCCAGAATCTGCTTTTCCTCCATAGCGCTGCTGTTGAGCTTGCCCTCCAGACGGGTCACTTCACGCTCGCAGTTGAGCAGGGTGTCGTTGCAGGCCCGGCTGAGACGGTCGGTCTGATTGCGCCGGAGCTCCAGAGCCAGCTTTTCCTCTGACAGCTTCTGCAGGGCCTGTCTGTGCTCCTCGATACCGGCGCGGAGCTCCTCCGCCGCCTGCATCTGCCGCTGCTCCTCCGCCCGGGCCATGGCCATGGACTGCTCCATCTGCCGGCGCAGGGTCTCCCGGTCGGTATGCTCACCCTCCAGACTCTCACGGAGCCGATCCAGATCCTCCATGCTGCGGCGGGCGCTCTCCTCCTCGGCGGACAGAGCCGCCTGCTCCGCTTTCTTCTCCGTCAGCATGGCGGTCAGCCGGCTCAGCTCCTGCCGGCTGTCTGCCTGAGTCTGCTGCTGCCGCGCCATCTCCTGCCGAACGGCTTCCGCCCGGGCTTCATAGTCCGCGATGGTCTGCCGGATGGTATCCATGCGGCCCACATCGTCGGTGCTGCGCTTGCGGAGATTCTCACGCTGGATACACAGACTTTCGGACTGGTGCCGCAGGCTGTCGAGCAGAATGTCAAAGTGGTTTTTGCGGCCCTCCAGTGTCAGCACCCGGTCATTGGCCTGCCGCTGCTGCTCCCTGGCCACCTCCAGCTCATACTGGGCCTTCTGCAGCTCCCGGTTGGCGCTCTCGGCCACCAGGGAGGCATCTTGCAGCTGGCCGCGCACCTTGCTCAGCTTTTTATGGAGCTGCTCCAGCTCCCCGGAACGGGAGAGGATGCCGGCGCTGCGGCTGACGCTGCCGCCGGTCATGGAGCCGCCGGCGTTGATGACCTGGCCGTCCAGGGTGACGATGCGGAAGCGGTTGTCGTGGCGCTTGGCCATCCGAATGCCGCAGTCCAGGTCCTCCACCACCACGGTTGTACCCAGCAGGTTCCCGATGATGCCGCTATAGCGGTCTTCATAGCGCACCAGCTCCGAGGCGATGCCCACAAAGCCGTATTCGTTCTCCAGGCCGCTCTCCCGCAGGCTGCGGCCCCGGATGGTGTCCAGAGGCAGGAAGGTGGCCCTGCCGCCGTCCCGCTGTTTCAGTAAGCCGATGGCGTTCTTGCCGTCGTTCTTGGTATCCACCACGATGTGCTGCAGAGCGCTGCCCAACGCGATCTCAATGGCCACGCTGCAGTCCCTGTCCGCGTGGATGAGGTTGCCCACGGGGCCGTGGACGCCCGCGAGGGTCCGTGCCTCGGCGGCCCGCATGACGATCTTCACCGCCTTGGAAAAGCCCTCGTACTCCTTCTCCATCTCGCTGAGAAGATGGATGCGGTCGGAGAGGGTCTTCTCCTGCAGGGAAAGCTGGTTCTTCTGCTCCAGACTCTCCCGGGCCCGCTTTTGACGGCCCTCCATTTTCAGGCTGTGGCCGCCGATGATATTGGACGCCGCCTGCTCCTCCTCCCGGGCCGCCAGCAGCTCCTTTTCGTTCTCCGCGGC
>SAMEA3663010__coassemble_552_pt1 | contig 13789 bp, 14 predicted proteins | sample SAMEA3663010__metabat2_high_PE_006 | metagenome-assembled genome bin SAMEA3663010 (sample SAMEA3663010) | pig gut metagenome | biome: pig gut; feature: pig-associated habitat; material: faeces | place: France | collected 2012 | reverse complement strand
TTATGCGCGCAGCAGGCTGCAAGCCTTTTGGCAGAAAAATCAAAGATTTTTCGCCAGGTGTCTTAATACGCCACGCCCCAGTAGATATCGGTGGTGCATTCCTTGCCGCACACCGGGCACCTGCCCGTGGTGCCGGACTGCTTGAGGGGCATGCAGCGGCTGGACACGCCGGCCTTTTCCTTCATGGCCAGCTCGCACTCCAGACTGCCGCACCACTTGGTCCGGGCGAAGCCGCCCTTGCCGGAGGCCATCTCCTTGACCTCCTCCCAGGTGGTGAAGTCGAAGGTGTTGTCTTCCAGATTTTTCTCCGCCATAGCGTAGAGGTTGTCGTGAACATCCTGCAGCAAGCTCTGCACGGCGCTCTCCAGATCAGCAAGCGGCACAAAGGTCTTCTCGCCGGTGTCCCGGCGGGCAATGCAGCACTGCTCCTTCTCCATATCCTTGGGGCCGATCTCCACCCGCAGAGGCACGCCCTTCATCTCATACTGGGCGAACTTCCAGCCGGGGGACTGCTCACTGTCGTCCATCTTCACCCGCAGGCCAAGCTTCTCCAGCCGATCCCGCAGAGCGGCGGCAGCATCCAGCACGCCGGGCTTGTGCTGGGCGATGGGCAGGACAATAACCTGAATGGGTGCGACGGCGGGGGGCAGCACCAGACCGTTGTTGTCGGAATGGGTCATGATGCAGGCGCCGATGAGGCGGGTGGTGGTGCCCCAGGAGGTCTGGAAGGGATACTGCAGCTTATTGTCCCGGCCGGTGAAAGTGACATCGTAGGCCCGGGAGAACTTGTCGCCGAAATAATGGCTGGTGCCGGACTGCAGGGCCTTGCGGTCCTTCATCATGGCCTCGATGGTATAGGTAGCCTCGGCACCGGCGAACTTCTCCTTGTCGGTCTTTCGTCCCTTTACCACGGGCATGGCCAGAGCATCCCGACAGAAATCGGCATAGCAATTGAGCTGCTGCTCCGTCTCGGCAATGGCCTCCTCGGCGGTCTCGTGGATGGTGTGGCCCTCCTGCCACCAGAACTCACGGCTGCGCAGGAAGGGGCGGGTGGTCTTCTCCCAGCGGATGACGGAGCACCACTGGTTATACAGCATGGGCAGCTCACGGTAGCTCTGGAGCACATTGTGCCAATGGTCGCAGAACATGGTCTCAGAGGTGGGACGGAAAGCCAGACGTTCCTCCAGCTTCTCGCTGCCGCCGTGGGTGACCCAAGCCACCTCCGGGGCGAAGCCCTGCACCAGCTCCCCCTCCTTTTTCAGCAAACTCTCGGGGATCAGCACGGGCATGGCCACATTCACATGGCCGGTCTTCTTGAACATTCCGTCCATGATGCGCTGAATATTCTCCCAAATTGCGTAGCCATAGGGACGCAGGATCATAAAGCCCTTGACGGAGGCATAGTCCACCAGCTCCGCCTTCAGGCAAATATCAGTGTACCACTTGGCGAAGTCCACCTCCATGGGGGTGATGGCTTCCACATTTCTCTGGTCTTTAGCCATGATGTATCTCCATTCTTACTCTTTCTTTGGAACAACTTTCCGAATTGATATTGTATCGTTGCCGGGTCAGATTGTCAAGAGGTGCGTCACCGGCTCCATTTGCGTTCAAAACTCAGAAAGCGGCTTCCCTGGAAGGTCAGATCACCCTGATCCCCCTCTATCAGCAGGCCGTATTCCGTGGCGGGTACATGCAGCTCCATGCGGTCACCGCTTTCCACCTCGAAGGTGGCGTAATAGGAGGTGGAGGTGGTGTGGTGCATATTGGTATTGTTGTGGTGATGAACCCTCACATCCGCGCGCCTGGAAACCACAGTGACCGGCACCGTCAGCCGGGGAGAGCGGTCGTCCTTGCGCTTCTGGCGGATGATGCGGGAGAATACAACAATAAATGTGGCAAATACCAGAATAAATAAAAGAATGAAAATAACGCCGAAAATCCCAAATCCCGTTTTGAAAAAATCCATATGTTTCTCCTATTTCTTTATTTCAGCTTTGCGTCAGGATGTCCCAGGCCACGGGACGGTTGAACAGCTCCCGAACCCGCTCAAATTCCTTGGTCTGGCCCAGGATCCACATGAGCTTGCACACTGCCGCCTCGGTGGTCATATCAAAGGCCTCCAGCAGGCGCAGGGTACTCTTTAAGTGACCGCCCACATGGTATACGGATAAATCGCTGCCCTCGTTAGGCACCTGAGTGGTCATGACCACGATCCTGCCCCGCTCTACCGCCTGCCGCACCACCGGATAAAACTCCTGTCCGGGATAGTCCGGCAGGCCGCCCACGCCAAAGCTCTCAATGACAATGCCATCGTACCGCTCCACCATAAACTCCACCAACTCCCGCTTGGTGCCGGGGATCAGCTTCAATAGACCCACATTCTGGCAGAGGGTGTCATAGAAAATGGGCCGAGGCAGGCTCTCAGTACGGATATACTGGAGCAGCCGCTCATCCTGCAGAACCGCCAGATCGGGGTAGTTGACGCTGGAAAATGCCTGGAAGCTCTTGGAAAAGGTCTTGCGTGCCCGAGTGCCTAAAATCACCTTGCCGTTAAACACGATCTGCACCCCGCCGCAGCCCCGGCAGGCATAGAGAAAGGCATCCGTCAGGTTCCGCTTGGAATCCGTGCCGTCAAACCAGATGGGTTTTTGCGCCCCGGTGAGAATGATGGGCTTCGGGCTGCCCTGGATCAAATAGCTCAGGGCAGCAGCCGTGTAGGCCATGGTGTCGGTGCCGTGGCTGATAACGAATCCGTCGTAGGCGTCGTAATTTTTGCGCAGAGTGTCCACCACGCCCAGCCAGTTCTCCGGGCAGATATTGGTGCTGTCCAGATTATAGAGCTGGATGCAATCCACCCGGCAGAGCTTGCCGATGTCGGGGATGAAATCCAATAGCTGCCGGGTATTCAGCTCCGGGGTCAGACCCTCCGGGGTCATCTCGGAGGCGATGGTGCCGCCGGTGCCGATCATCAGGATTTTTTTCATAGTCACCTCTTACAGATCTCGATTGTCCAGAGCCGCCAGGCCGAAGCGTGCCGCCTGCAGAAGCTGCCGCTTTTCGTCCTCGTCGGCGCCGTCATACCGGGCACGCAAATTCTGCAGGAACAGCCCCCGCAGGGAGTCCTCCCCGCAGCGGGCCCAGACATCCTCTTCGGGATAGGTCTCGTCCGTCAGCTCCAATGCGGCACACAGGCCGGAGAGCTCAGATGTCAGCGCGGAGAGGGAGAAATTCTCCCGCCGGGAACCGGTGAGGAGCACACGGCAGATGTCCTGCCCGCAGTCCGGGTCAAGGGCCTGCCGGACGGCATCCGCCGGGTCACGGTCCGTTATGTCCGCCGTGACGCTCTGGTAGCGGCGCGGGGCAAAGGGAATGAACTCCAGCTCCACCTTTTCCGGAGTGATCTCACCATAGAGGAAGCCCTTGTCCCCGGTCTCGTCAAAACCCCTGCCGGGGAGGCAGCCGGGGTAGGCGTAGGCGGTGTTTCCCGCCCGCTGCACGCCTGCGCAGCGGTGCACATGGCCCAGGGCCAGATAGGTGAGGTTCGTTTTCTCAATTTCCGCCGGGGGGATGGCGCGGTACTTGCTCTCGCCCCGGGTCACTTCCCCGTGCAGGACACCCAGGCGGATGGAGGCATCGCCGCCGGAGAAGGAGGCGCCGTCAAAAGGCTCCCATTCCTCCGCAGAGGTGAAGGCCGCTCCGGTGACAGAGGCGTTCAGCGACCGCAGGAGCACCGTTTGCGGACGGCGGGAGGTGAAAATATGCACATTCTCCGGCCAGTCCACTGCGTCATAGCCGCTGCCGGGAGCGTAAAAATCGTGGTTGCCGGGGGAGAGAAATATCCTGCCCCGGAAGCGGGCCAGAGCCTGCGCCAAGGTCCGGGCCGTCTGGCTGTACATTCTGTCGGAGTCGAACAGATCTCCGGACAGCAGCATCACATCCACAGCGTGGTCGTTGGCCCAGTCCACCATGCGGCGCAGTATATCCCGGCTCTCCTGCCGGAGGAGGGCAGCTTTCTCCTCGGCCAGACCTGCAAAGGCGCTGTCCAGATGCAGGTCGGCGGCGTGGAGGATCCTCATGCCTCCGGCCGGTCCTCCTGCCAGCCCTTGCACACATCCACCCACTCCACGAAGTTCTCCCCGCAGCAGCGCTGCAGCTCGTCACAGGTGAGTTCTATGGCCGACGCGGCACTGCCCACAGCGGGGAACACCGTCGTAAAACGCCGCAGGGATACATCCAAATAGGTCTTCACATCCGCCGGCAGGGCAAAGGGGCACACGCCGCCCACGGCGTGGCCGATGCGCTCCACCGCTTCCTCATGGGTAAGCATCTTGGCCTTGGTATGGAAAAAATGCTTATACTTGCTGTTATCCACCTTGGCGTCGCCTGCGGCAACGATCAAAATGGGGGTCTCGCCCACATAAAAGCTCAGGGTCTTGGCAATGCGGGCAGGCTCCACGCCCACGGCCACCGCCGCCAGCTCCACGGTGGCGCTGGACACCTCGAACTCCCGTATACGGTCGGCCACGCCGTAGGGTTTTAAATACTCTCTGACTTTTTCAACTGACATGATGGCTTCCTCCTTACAGAACTTCTATGCGCTCCACATCGGTACACAGTCCGGTGCTGCTGTCTAATGTGAAGATGGCTCCCTGCATCCTGCAGGGGCCGGGCGCCGTTTGGTAGCGGCCGGGCAGCCCCCCCAGAAAGAATTCCACCGACTGTTCCGGCCGAATGCCCAGCACAGACTCTATGGGGCCGGTCATGCCCAGATCGGTGATATATCCTGTCCCCTTGGGACAGACCCGCTCATCGGCGGTGGGGACATGGGTGTGGGTGCCCCACAGGGCGCTCACACGGCCGTCCAGATAGTAGCTCATGGCCAGTTTTTCGCTGGTGGCCTGGGCGTGAAAGTCCACCAAAATAAAAGTAGGCTTGTCCTCGCTATTGAGGATGCGGTCGGCGGTGGTAAAGGGATTCTCGGCGTTGAAATCCAAGTTGCAGCGGCCGATGAGGTTCAGCACACCCACCTGCACCCGGCCGCAGTCATACACGGCCCAGCCCCGGCCCGGGGCACGGCCTGTATAGTTTGCAGGGCGGAGAATGTAGGGGTTTTCCTCCAGAAAGTCCGCGATCCGGGTCTTGCCGAAGGTGTGGTTGCCCAAAGTGACGACATCCGCCCCGGCGGAGAAAATATCCTCGGCGTGGGCGGGCAGGAGGCCGTTTCCTGCGGCGTTTTCCCCATTGGCCACTACGAAGTCGATGCCCTTTTCCCTCTTTAGGTAACTCAGGTGACGGCGCAAAAACTCCACGCCGTCCTCGCCCGTTATATCTCCCAAAGCCAATACCCGAAACAGCATGGCGTACATTCCTCCGTTTTTCAGTGCTTGTCCTATTATTATATATCAAAACACCGCCTATACGCAAGCACATAGGCGGTGTTTTTTATGATTCGATTTACTTGGCGTACTCCACGACCTTGGTTTCACGCAATACGTGTACCTTGATCTGGCCGGGGTATTCCAGCTCGCTCTCGATACGGCGGGCCAGCTCACGGGCCAGGATCACCATCTGGTCCTCGGACACCTGCTCGGGCTTGACCATGACACGAACTTCACGGCCGGCCTGGATGGCATAGCTCTTCTCCACGCCGGGATAGTCGCCGGTGATCTCCTCCAGCTTCTCCAGACGCTTGATATAGTTCTCCAGATTCTCACGCCGGGCGCCGGGACGGGCAGCGGAAACGGCATCCGCCGCCTGCACCAGGCAGGCTACCAGCGTCTTGCACTCCACGTCGCCGTGGTGGGCCTGGATGGCGTGGATGATGTCCTCTTTTTCCTTGTACTTGCGGCAGAACTCCACACCAAGCTGGATGTGGGTGCCCTCCATCTCGTGGTCAACGGCCTTGCCGATATCGTGCAGCAGACCCGCACGCTTGGCGGCGGCCACATCGGCGCCCAGCTCCGCCGCCATCATGCCGGCGATATGGGACACCTCGATGGAGTGCTGCAGCACATTCTGGCCGTAGCTGGTGCGGTAATGCAGGCGGCCCAGCAGCTTCTGCAGCTCCGGATGCACGCCTCGCACGCCGGTTTCCAGAATAGCACGCTCGCCCTCGGCGCGGATGACAGCGTCCACCTCCCGGCGGGCCTTCTCCACCATTTCCTCAATGTGGGTGGGATGGATACGGCCGTCGGCAATGAGCTTCTCCAGCGCCAGGCGGGCCACCTCGCGGCGCACCGGCTCGAAGCAGGACACTGTGATGGCCTCCGGCGTATCGTCGATGATCAGATCGGCACCGGTGAGCGTCTCCAGTGTGCGGATGTTGCGGCCCTCGCGGCCGATGATACGGCCCTTCATCTCGTCATTGGGCAGGGGAACCACGCTGACGGTAATCTCAGCCACATGGTCCGCGGCACAGCGCTGGATGGCGGTGGCCACGATCTCACGGGCACGCTGGTCGGCCTCGTCCTTGGCACGGGCCTCGATCTCCTTGATCTTCATGGCGGTTTCGTGAGTGACCTCCGACTCCACCTGCCGGATCAAATATTCCTTGGCCTGCTCGGCTGTGAAGCCGGAAATGCGCTCCAGCATCTCGGTCTGGCTGCGCTTGATGAGCTTGATCTCATCCTGTTCTCTGAGGAGGGCTTCGTGCTTCTCGGCCAGAGCCTCCTCCTTTTTCTCGATGGCATCGGTCTTGCGGTCGATGTTCTCTTCCTTCTGTTGCAGACGGCGTTCCTGCTTCTGCAGGTCCGCTCTGCGCTCCTTAACTTCCTTCTCGTATTCCGCACGGTTTCTCAGGATCTCTTCCTTCGCCTCCAGCAGAGCCTCACGCTTCTTGCTCTCGGAGCTTTTGATCGCCTCGTTGATGATGCGCCTGGCCTCATCCTCAGCGCTGGAAATTTCCTTTTCCGCTACCTTTTTGCGGTACTGAATGCCGACAAGGAAGCCAATCAGCAGCGCAATAACAGCCGCAACAGCCGCTACAATGTAGCCAACTGTGGTCATGATTGGTCAACCTCCTGTAAATGTGTATAAATTCTTGTGAAACGGTCTCCCGTTTGAGTGTAGAAAACAACCAAAAAGACCCCCTGATCTTTCGGGTGCATATCCTTTTTAATATTAAACGCATTTCACGCGGCTGTCAAGGGAAAATGCCTGTGAAGAGGTAAGAATTTTGCTCAAAGCCGGATAAAGGCGGAATTGGCGTAGCCGATGGTCTCCCCGTAGAGCACCACATACCAGCCCTGATACTGGCCGAACACCGTGACGGTGGTGCCGTTGGGGATCTGCGCAAGGATCTCCCCCTCCGCCGAGGGATAGTCCCGGAGATTGACAGGACCGCCGGAATCCGTCACGGCCAGGCCCGGTTGGCTGGGGCCGGGATAGACATAGGGCAGTCCGAAATACTCCGTCATGGCCTGCACCAGGGTCTGGGCGATGAGGCTGATATGGCTTTCGATCCACTCCGCGTCGGCGGTGTTGTCATGGTAGCCGATCTCCAGCAGCACCGACGGAGCCTTGGTACGGCGCACCTCGCCCAAGGTGGTGGTGGATCTGGTGGTCACCTGGTTGGGCAGGGGATAGATCTCCCGCAGAGCCGCCGCAAACAGCTCCGCCGCCCGCCGGCCGTTTGCGCTGCCGGGATAATAAAAGGCGATGATCCCCCGGTTCTGTCCCTCGCTGCCCGCGCCGGAGGCGTTGGAGTGAAGAGAGAGGTAGAAGTCATAGTCCCCCGCATTGCCCTGCCGGATAGCGTCGGCGGCGGTGCCCTGGGGGTCGTTGCGGCTGTACTGGATGCCGTTGGCCAGCAGCAGCGGCTCCATGGCATCCGCCAGGAGATTCATGAAGTATTCCTCGCTGCCCGCGCCGGTGACATACTGGTTATATTCCTGTGTGGAGGGGCTTAAAAAGATCTTCGGCATAAAGATGGCCTCCCTGCTTACAATTTCTCCTCCTATGTATATGGCAATCCCGCCGGGAATGTGCTACAATGAATTGATTTTTCTCAGAAAGGCGGGAGTGCGTATGAAGGCAGAAAGGCCCTATCCCCAGGTGCGTGTCACCCGGAAGGGGGAGCGTGCTTTGGCGGCAGGGCATCCGTGGGTATATGCCGCGGAGGTAACGGAGGCAGACGAAAGCATCCGGGACGGAGGCCTGGCGGACATCGTAAGCGGCAAGGGAGCCTATCTGGGCACCGGATTCTACAACAGCCATTCCCTCATCCGCTGCCGGCTGCTCTCCCGCAACGCCAATGACCGGTTTGACGACGCCTTCTGGCAGCGGCGGGTGCAGTATGCCTGGGACTACCGCAAGAGCGTCATGCAGCCGGAGGACCTGCACTGCTGCCGGGTGATCTTCGGGGAAGCGGACGGATTCCCGGGACTGACGGTGGACCGGTTCGGCCCGGTGCTCTCCGTGCAGGTGCTGAGCTTGGGCATGGAGCGCATCCAAGAGCGGCTGCTGCCCATTCTGACCCGGGTGCTGCGGCAGGACGGGCAGGACATTGCCGGCATATACCTGCGCAACGATGTATCCCTGCGGGAGAAAGAGGGACTTGCCCAAAACAAGGGCTGGTTCTGCCTGCCCGGTGAGCCGGAGCCGACGCTGACGGGGGCGGACATTGTGGAAAACGGTATCCGCTACCGGGTGGATTTCATCAACGGTCAGAAAACCGGCTTCTTTCTGGATCAGAAATACAACCGGCAGGCGGTGGCAAGGCTCTCAAGGGGCCGGACGGTGCTGGACTGCTTCACCCACACCGGCTCCTTCGCCCTCAATGCCGCCAAGGGCGGCGCCAAGCATGTGACGGCGGTGGACGTGTCGGAATTCGCCGTGGAGTGCGCAGCGGAAAACGCCCGGCTCAATGGGCTGGAGGATGTGATGGAATGCAGGGCCGCCAATGTGTTTGACCTGCTGCCCCAGTTGGAGAAGGAGCCGAAAAAATTTGACTTCATCATCCTCGACCCCCCGGCCTTTACCAAGAGCCGAAAGACCATCGACAGCGCCATGGCCGGGTACAAGGAGATTAATTACCGGGCCATGAAGCTGCTGCCTCGGGGCGGATACCTGGCCACCTGCTCCTGCAGCCATTTTGCCTCCACGGAGCGTTTCATGGCCATGCTTCGCAGCGCCGCCCGGGACGCCGGGGTACAGCTAAAGCAGATCGAGCAGCGGCAGCAGTGCTGCGACCATCCCATTCTCTGGGGCGTGGAGGAGACGGATTATCTGAAGTTCTTTTTGTTCCAGGTGGTGTGAAAAGGCGCGGTGCCCTACGGCGCGATGGCAGGCGGGATTTTGCACCGGTGCGTACACCGGTGCGGATCGGCAGTGCATGACTGTTCCAACAGGGACAGAAAAAGAGGAGGTCGCCCTCCTCTTTTTTATCCGCGTTTTAATCGTCCATCTCCACCGTCACATGGTCGGTGCCGTGGCGCTGAAACTCCCCCAGATACTCGTTCATCCGCTCCATGACCTCGTCATAATTCTCCTCCGTGACGGGAGGATCGTCCAGATCCCGCAGGGCAAGCTCCTGGGCCAGGATCTCAAAGAACACATTGTCCTCATAGGCCATGATGGCCTCGTGGATGCCCCCCTCGGCAAAGGCACGGGAGGGGATCAGCTCTCCCTCATACAACTCCGTCAGCTTGGCCATGCCATTTTCCAGGCAATGGGAGAATACCAGGCTCTCCACATGGTCATAGTCCCGGATGCGATCGTCTCCCCGGGTGGAATTGAGCACCCAGTTGCCGATATATACCAGATCCAGCAGCCGCCGGAACTGCTTTTGCGTCAGTTTAAGCTCCATACAGGCACCTCCTTGCCGTTTTGCTTCCCTGTTGCGTTTCAGTATAGCAGAAGAGAAGAGAAATTGCCACTGAAAAAAATGGGCAGGCGCACCATTTTTTCCTTGTGATGGACGACGATCCATAGTATAATTGATTGGTTAGTATGATTGATTTGAGGTGAATCGGCATGGATCAGCGGCCAGTGGGCGTATTCGATTCCGGCGTGGGCGGCCTTACCGCCGTGCGGGAACTGCGAAATCTCCTCCCCTCTGAAAACATTATATACTTCGGGGACACTTCCCGTGTCCCCTATGGCGGGCGCTCAGAGGAGATCCTGCTGAAATACGCCCGCCAGGATGTGCATTTTCTCCGGAGCTTCGACATCAAGGCCATTTTGGTGGCCTGCGGCACTGTGTCCACCACCTGTCTGCCCAAGCTGCAAAGGGAGAACGATCTGCCCATTCTGGGCGTGGTGGAGCCTGCCTGCCGCAGAGCTGTGGAATTGACGAGGAATAAGCGGGTGGGTCTGATCGCCACCGCCGCTTCCGTCCGCAGCGGTGCCTATGAGACGTCCGTCGCCGGGATGGATCCCTCGGTGGAGGTGGTGGCCAAGGCCTGTCCCCTGTTCGTGCCCCTGGTGGAGAACGGCCGCTATAAGCCCGGCGACGTGGTCATCGAGACCGTGGCGAGGGAATATCTGTCCTCTATGCAGGATGCGGGAGTGGATACCCTGATCTTGGGCTGCACCCACTATCCCCTGCTGATGGAGGTCATCGGTCAGGTCATGGGGCCGGAGGTAACACTCATCAACGCCGGCGCTGAGGCCGCCCGGTCCATGCGGCAGGCGCTGCACAGCGGCGGGATGCTGGCGGAAGGCCGAACAGGCGACGCCACCCTGTACGCCAGCGACCAGCCCTCGGATTTTGGCACCATGGCACGGCAGTTTTTACAGGAAGAACTGACAAAGCCCGTTTTGCCGGTGGATATTGACCGGTATTAAGGAGAACGATATGGAAGGAACCGCACAGATCCGGGTGGCCAGCCGCAGCGTGTTCGGCGGCGTGGAGGATGTGATCCGGATGGAGGGCACCGCCTCTATAGAGAAAACCGAGTATGGCTGGCACCTGAATTACGAGGCCGTGAACTGCGAGGATGAAAAGTCGCGCCTCCGCTCCGACATCAAGCTGGAGGCGGATACCCGCCGGGCCATTGTGGTCAACGAGGGCGAGGGATACGGTCTGCTGCTGGACCCAGAGGCCGTCACCGCCACCCAGATCAAAACCTCCCGGGGCACCCTGACCCTGAATGTGAAGACCAAGGAGGTCCAATGGGACCTGGCCGGACGCAGGGACGGCTCGGTGGTGCTGGAATATATGCTGCTGGTTGGAATGCAGCCCGTGAGCGCGCTGCGGGTCAGCCTGTTTCTAAAGAAAGAGTAAGGAGTTTATTGCCATGAATATGATACAAAATGCCAAGGATCAGGTTCTGGATCTGACACTGCGGGCCTATCAAAAGGCCGCCGACGCCGGTCTGCTGCCGGCGCAGTGCCCCGTGCGGCCCTCGGTGGAGATCCCCAAGGATACTGCCAACGGCGACTACACCACCACCTTCTGTCTGGCGGCGGCCAAGGCTCTGCGGAAGAATCCCCGGGAGGTGGCCCAGATCCTGCTGGACAATATGGAGCTGGAGGGCAGCTATTTCACATCCGCTGCCATGGCCGGTCCGGGCTTCCTGAACTTCACCCTGGGCACACGCTGGTTCGGCGAAACCGTCCGCGCCGTGCAGACCGAGGGCATGGACTATGGCAAAAACGATATGCTCAAGGGCAAGAAGTACATGGTGGAGTTCGTCTCCGCCAATCCCACCGGCCCCATGCACATGGGCAACGCCCGGGGCGGCGTGTTGGGGGATACTTTGGCCTCGGTGCTTAAAAAGTCGGGCGCAGATGTGTGGCGGGAGTTCTATGTCAACGACGCCGGCAACCAGATCGAGAAATTTGCCAAGAGCCTGGAGGCCCGGTATTTCCAGATCTTTCGGGGGGAGGATGCCGTGGAGTTCCCGGAGGACGGCTACCACGGCGATGACATCCGGGAGCTGGCACAGCTCTATGCCGACACCCACGGCGACGAGGTGCTGTATGCGGACGAAAAGACCCGCCACGATGCGCTGGCCAGGTTCGGTCTGGAGCACAACATCCCCAAGATGAAAGCCGACCTGGCCCGGTACGGCATTGCGTATGATGAGTGGTTCTTCGAGTCCAGCCTCCATGAGAGCGGCTATGTGGCCGACTCTGTGGCGGAGCTCACCAAGCGCGGCTACACCTACGAAAAAGACGGCGCCCTGTGGCTCAAGACCAGCGAGATCCTCGCCCGGCAGCTCAAGGCCGCCGGCAAGTCCGACGAGGCCATCGAAAAGCTGGGGCTGAAGGACGATGTCCTGCGCCGGGCCAACGGATTCTACACCTACTTTGCCGCCGACATCGCCTATCACCGCAATAAGTTTGCCGTGCGGGGCTTTGACAAGGTCATCAATATTTGGGGCGCCGACCACCACGGCCATGTGGCCCGGCTCAAGGGCGCCATGGACGCACTGGGTCTGGACGGTGAGCACCGGCTGGACATCGTGCTGATGCAGCTGGTGAAGCTGGTGCAGGACGGCGAGATCGTGCGGATGTCCAAGCGCACCGGCAAAGCCGTGTCTCTGACCGACCTGCTGGATATGGTGCCCGTGGACGCCTGCCGCTACTTCTTCAATGCCAAGCCCGAGACCCAGATGGAGTTCGATCTGGGTCTGGCCGTCCGGGAGGACAGCGAGAATCCCGTGTACTATGTGCAGTATGCCCATGCCCGGATCTGCACATTGCTGAAGAATCTGGCTGCCGATGGCTGCGCTGTGCCCAACCCCGACGCCGTGGACTTCTCCCTTCTCACCGACCCCACGGAGCTGGCCCTCATCAAGCAGATCGCAAGCTACTGCGACACCGTTCGTTTGGCCGCACGGGACTACGACCCCAGCTTCATCAACCGCTACCTCACGGAGCTTGCCGCCGCCTTCCACAAGTTCTACAACGCCTGCCGCATCAAGGGCGAGGCGGAGGAGCTGCTGAAGGCCCGACTGCTGCTGGCGGACACCGCCCGCAGCGTGCTGAAAAACGGCATGGAGCTTATCGGCTGCTCCGCGCCGGAGAAAATGTAAGACAGGATCTCAAAGCCGCCCGCCATCTGCAGATGGTGGGCGGCTTTTTCCTGTTTAAAACATCCAGCGCACCGTCCAGGCGGCGGCTAAAAATCCTGTTATATCCGCCGCCAGAGCCGCCGGAATGGTGTGGCGGGTGCGGCGGATCCCCGCGGCGCCGTAATACACGGCGATGGTATAGAAGGTGGTCTCCGTGCTGCCCAGCATCACCGCCGCCGTGCGGCCCACGGTGCTGTCCGGCCCATAGGTCTGCATGATCTCGCTGCCCACCGCCAGGGCTCCGCTGCCGCTGACGGGGCGGATGAGCAGCAGACCCACGGTTTCCGGCGGTATGCCCAAAATGGTCAATACCGGGGTCAGCGCATGCGTCAGCAGCTCCAAAGCACCGCTGGCGCGGAGCATATACACCGCCGTCAGCAGGGCCACCAGCGGCGGCAGAATGCGCACAATGACAGACAATCCCTCTCCCGCCCCGGTGGTCAGGGCGGAAAATACATCCACCCGACGGTACAGGGCGTACAGGGCCGCTCCCGCCAGCAGCAGCGGAACAAGATAGTCACTGAACCGTGTAAGCACTATTACCGCACCGCCCTTTCCAAAAGCCGCGCGGCCAAAAGGCCCACAGTCACCGAGAGCAGGGAACTGACCCATACCGCCGGAAGAATATCAAAGGGCGCGGCCGCGCCGCAGCCGGACCGCACCGCTGCTACGGTGGTTGGCAGGAGCTGCACGGAGGCGGTGTTCAGCACCACCAGACGGCACAGCTCATCGCTGGCCGTGCCCTCCGCTCCCAGAGCCATGCGCCGCGC
>SAMEA3663010__coassemble_541_pt1 | contig 13947 bp, 11 predicted proteins | sample SAMEA3663010__metabat2_high_PE_006 | metagenome-assembled genome bin SAMEA3663010 (sample SAMEA3663010) | pig gut metagenome | biome: pig gut; feature: pig-associated habitat; material: faeces | place: France | collected 2012 | reverse complement strand
CTTCTGCCCACGATACTTGGCTGGAGACGGCCCGGAAAAATAGGTAGCGCCAACATAGAGAAGGCACCCAATAGGGTGTCTTTTCTTTTTGAACAGCTTATCTTTTGAGAAGACCAAAATAGAAACCGGGCCAGCCGCCTAAGTAATAGACGGTTGGCCCGATTGAATCATTTGGGGGAAGTCAGCAAAACGCCACGGCCAAGCCTACCATCACGGGCATGGTGGCGGCGCTCATCAGTGATTCTGCTGCCACCAGACCGGAGGCCAGGGCGGTGTCCTGTTCAAAACGCGCGGAGAAGATACTCAGCAGGGCGGCGCAGGGAGCGGCGGCGGCTGCCACTACTGCCACGGCCACAGTGTGATCGACATGGAGGAGCAGACAAAGTCCCAGGGCGATGGCCGGGGTGACGATAAGCCGCAGGAAGATGGCCACCCAAGTGTCTTTCCCCCGCAAAACGGCGAGAATATTGGCCTGAGAGAGCTGATAGCCCACCACGATCATAGGCAGGGGCGTGTTGAGATGGGAGAGGTAGGTTACCGGGGTGAGGATGATCTCCGGCAAAGTGACGCTGCAAAGGTACAGGGCCAGAGCCACCACAACGCTGAGGACTCCGGGGTTGAGCAAAACGGTCTTGACAGACACTTTTTGCTTGCCGCCGGACATCTGCACCAGACCGTAGGTCCAAGCAGAGAGGGTGAAGACGGTGACGAAGGCTGACCCGTAAAACACGCCGATGGTGCCCAGCAGAGCGGTTTGCAGAGGGTAGCCCATGAAGCCGCAGTTGGAATGGACTACACTGAATCGCAGAGCATTCTCCTTTTCGCTTTTATTTCGCAGGAGAAGCTGTGCCATGGCAATTCCTGCCAAGTGGATCATGAGAGCCAACAAAAGGACCATGCAAAAATTGCGGAAGCCCTCCTTTTCAAAGCTGCGCTGAAAGGCCACGATCATCATGCAGGGCGACACCACATACATAACGAGCTGACTGCTGCTACGGCTGAATTGTTCACCGATCATTTTCGCCTTGCCCAAGACAAAGCCCACACCAGCCAAAATAAATAAAATGAGCACTTGCTGTCCCACAGTCCATACGGATTCCAGCAAAAATGTCACCCCTTTCGAGTCGATACAAAAAAGTGTAACACAATTCGCCGCAGTGTCAAGAGTTTTGGTTGTTTTGCGGGCAAAATCGGCGTATAATAAACTATCTGGTTATTTACGGAGGATCAAGGCATGAAGCTGATGGTTTTGGACGGCAACAGCATCATCAACCGCTCGTTTTACGGCATCCGCCCCCTGAGCACCCGGGAGGGGCTGTATACCCATGCGGTGTACGGATTCATCACCACCCTGCAGCGGCTGCTGGACGAAGAACAGCCCGATGCCCTGTGCGTGACCTTTGACCGTCGTGAGCCCACCTTCCGCCATGAGGCAGACGAGCATTACAAGGCCACCCGCCACGGTATGCCCGAGGAACTGGCAATGCAGATGCCGGTTTTGAAGGATGTACTGGATGCCATGTCCATTCCCCGCTACGAGATGGCCGGCTGGGAGGCAGATGACCTCATCGGTACCATCAGCCGCCGTTGTGAGGCGGCGGGCTGGGACTGTGTGGCTGTCACCGGGGACAAGGACAGCCTGCAGCTCATCACTGACCACACCAAGGTGAAGCTGGTGTCCACACGCATGGGCCAGACCACCACCAAGGACATGACCCCTGAGACCTTCCGGGAGACCTACGGCTTTGCCCCCATTCATATGATCGACCTGAAGGCTCTCATGGGCGATTCCTCCGACAACATTCCCGGCGTACCTGGGGTGGGGGAAAAGACTGCCATGGCGCTGGTACAGGAGTACGGCTCCATAGAGGAAATCTACAAGCTCCTGCCGGACATCAACGCCAAGCCGGCAGTAGTCCGCAAGCTGGCGGAGGGAGAGCAGAGCGCCCGGCACAGCTACTGGCTGGCCACCATCGTCACAGATGTACCCATGGAGTTTCGCCCCGAAGACAACCTTCGCAGGCCCTTTAAGCCGGAGCTTTATGATTTGTTTTTGAAGCTGGAGTTCTCCAAGCTCATTGATAAATATAACCTTTCTCCGTCTCGTCCCGCAGAGGAAAAGCCGAGCTGTACCGTGACGGTGGAGAGAATCGGAGATCGGCACCGTGCGGATGCCATGCTTGCCCAGTGGCGGCAGGCGGAAACAGTCACCGTGTATGCCCTGCCAGACCTGTCGGTATTGTCTGTCCAGTGGGACACTGGGGAGGACACCGCTGTGGCGGCGGAGCTGCAGAAGGACACCTATGCCGGTGACTGGCACGCCCTGCTTGCGGCCCTGTTCTCGGCCGATGTTTGCAAGGTGAGCCATAATGTAAAAGACATGATGCGTGCTCTTTTGGAGCAGGATCTGCCCATAGATGGATTCGTGTTTGACACGGCTCTGGCGGCGTATTTGCTGGACGCCACCGCCGGCAGCTATGATCTGCCCCGACTGTTCGTGGCCTATTTCAACGAGGAACTGCCCAAGCCCGCCCATCTGGAGCGGGACGCCTTTGCCCCCCTTGGGGATAGCGCCGCCGCCTGGGCGGCGCTGCACAGCTACTGCTCCGCCGTGGCGGCACTGTATGATATTTTGCCGGAAAAGCTCCGGGAAAAGGACATGACAGAGCTGTACGAGACCGTGGAGCTGCCCCTGTGCGCCGTGCTGGCCCGGATGGAGCGCCGGGGCTTTCTGGTGGACGGCTCGGCTCTGGCGGCCTTCGGAGAGGACATGGCCGAAAAAATTAAAGAGTTGGAACAGCGTATTTACGAGGCCGCCGGCGAGAAGTTTAACATCAATTCTCCCAAGCAGTTGGGCACGGTGCTGTTTGAAAAAATGAAGCTGCCCCATGGGAAAAAGACCAAAACCGGCTGGTCCACCAACGCCGATGTGCTGGAGAAGCTGCGCTGGCAGGCGCCCATCGTGGCGGATATTTTGCAATACCGACAGTACGCCAAGCTGAAAAGCACCTACGCCGACGGCCTGCTGAAGGTCATTGACCCCGACGGCCGCATCCGTACCAGCTTCCAGATGACGGTGACGGCCACAGGGCGTCTGTCCTCCACGGAGCCGAACCTGCAGAATATTCCCGCCCGGACGGAGGTGGGCAGCAGGATCCGGGGCATGTTCGTGGCGGCGCCGGGTCATGTACTGGTGGACGCGGACTACTCCCAGGTGGAGCTGCGGCTCCTGGCCCATATGGCCGGGGATGAGGTGATGCGGCAGGCATTTTTGTCCGGGGAGGATTTCCACACCCTCACGGCGGCGAAGGTGTTCCATGTGGACTCGTCCCAGGTGACGCCGCAGATGCGCTCCAGCGCCAAGGCGGTGAATTTCGGTATTGTGTACGGTATTTCCGCCTTCTCCCTGGCACAGGACATCGGCGTATCCGTGGCGGAGGCCAGGGAGTACATGGAGCGGTATTTTGACACCTACCGGGGCGTGCGGCAGTATATGGAGCAGGTGGTGGAAAGGGCCCGTGAGCAGGGCTATGTGGAAACCCTCATGCACCGGCGGCGCGACCTGCCGGAACTGAAAAGCTCCAACTTTAACCTCCGCTCTTTCGGAGAGCGGGTGGCGCTGAATATGCCCATTCAGGGCACGGCGGCGGACATTATAAAGCTGGCCATGGTGCGGGCAGAGCAGCGGCTTGCGGCGGAAAATTTAAGAGCAAAGCTCATTATGCAGGTACACGACGAGCTGATCGTGGAGTGCCCGGAGGAGGAAAAGGAGGCCGTGGAGCGGCTGTTGGAGGAGGAAATGAGCGGCGTGGTGCGACTGTCCGTGCCTCTGCCTGCCCAGGCCCACAGCGGCAGAACCTGGCTGGAGGCGAAAGGATAAGAACATGAGCATACAAATCGTACCCATGAACGCGGACCATCTGGAGGAGCTGGAAAAACTGGAGCGGATCTGCTTTTCCCGGCCTTGGAGCCGCAAGATGCTGGCAGAAGAACTGGAGAACCAATGCGCCGCCTTTTTAGTGGCCCAGGACAGTATAACGCAGCAGGTGATGGGCTATGCCGGCCTTTTGGTCATGGCCGACGAGGGCTATATCACCAATGTGGCTGTGTTCCCGGAGTTCCGCCGTCAGGGCGTGGCGGCCAAGCTCATTGCCGTGTTTGAAAACTTTGCCCGGGGCAACAAACTGGCCTTCCTGACGCTGGAGGTGCGCCCGTCCAACACGGCCGCCATCGCCCTGTATAAGGGCTTCGGCTTTGAGGAGGTAGGTCGGCGTAAGAACTATTACGATCTGCCCAAGGAGGACGCCCTGATTTTAACCAAGACCTACGAGGAGGCGGAAGCATGAACATACTGGCCTTTGAATCCTCCTGCGACGAGACCGCCGTGGCGGTGGTGCGGGACGGCCGGACTGTGTTGTCCGACGCCATTCTTTCTCAGGCGGATATGCACGCCCTCTACGGCGGCGTGGTGCCGGAGATCGCCTCCCGCAAGCATGTGGAGGCCATTTCGGGCCTCACGGATCAGGCTCTTTCCCATGCGGGGCTTACGAAAAAGGACATCGACGCCGTGGCGGTGACCTACGCCCCCGGCCTTATCGGCGCCGTGCTGGTGGCGGTGAGTTTTGCCAAGAGCGTGGCCTACAGTCTGGGGGTACCGCTGATTCCCGTGCATCACATCCGGGGCCATATAGCCGCCAATTACTTAGCTTTTCCGGAGCTTGCACCGCCGTTTCTGGCTCTGGCCATTTCCGGGGGCAACACCCTCATCGTGGATGTGAAGGATTACACGGACATGGAAATTATAGGTGCTACCCGGGACGATGCCGCCGGGGAGTGCTTTGACAAGGCCGCCCGGGTGCTGGATCTGCCCTATCCCGGGGGCAAGCCCATGGACGAGCTGGCGCGGCAGTCTCAGGGCGGTGTATATGACCTGCCCCGGGCCCATGTGGAGGGCGCGGAGCTGGACATGAGCTTTTCGGGGCTGAAGACCGCCGTGGTGAACTTGGTGCACAACGCCCGGCAGAAGGGCGAGGAGCTGGACCGGGCCGCTCTGGCCAGGGATTTTACCCGGGCCGTCAGTGACGAGCTGGTACCCCGGGCCATAGAAGCGGCCCGGCGTTGCGGGCGCAAGACCATCGTGGCCGCCGGGGGCGTAGCGGCCAACTCCATCATCCGGGCGGATCTGAATGCCGCCTGCGACAAGGCGGGCATCCGCCTGTTCGTGCCCCCTCTGAGCCTGTGCGGCGACAACGGCGCCATGATCGGCGCTCAGGGCTACTATGAGTACCTGTCGGGCAAGCGGGGCGACCTGTACCTCAACGCCTACGCCACCATGGAGCTGGACGAAAAGGAATAAGCGAAGATGCGGCGCGGCTCATAGCTGCGTCGTATTTTTTTGTGTCAAAAAGATAATAGGTTGTGTTCAAAAAGCAGGGATTGCCCGCTTTGTGTTGACAGGGGAAGGGAATACTATATAATGTAGATTGCAATTGAATTTTCGATGGCTTTTGGAGAAAGGGAGAGTGGACATGAAGGCAACTGTGGTGGTAGACAACCGAAAAAACGGCGCCCTGTCGGGGGAGTGGGGGCTGTGCATCTATATAGAGCACGGCGAAAAGCGCATCCTGCTGGACACCGGAGCGTCGAGCCTGTTTGCCGCCAACGCGGCGCAGCTGGGTCTTGACCTTGGAAGCGTGGACGCGGCGGTGCTGTCCCATGCCCACTATGACCACGCCAACGGCATGGAAACATTTTTCCGCTGCAATGACAAGGCCAAATTCTATGTCGGCCGGACATGCGCCGCCGACTGCTACGCAAAATACTGGCTTTTCCGCCGCTACATCGGCGTGCCCAAAACCGTTCTGCAGGCTTTTCGGGAGCGGGTGGTCTATGCGCCGGAGCAGCCCGTGGAGATTTTGACCGGGGCGTATCTGGTGTCCCACAGCACGCCGGAGCTGGAGCGCGTCGGCCGGCGGGAGAGGATGTACCGTCTGGAGAGCGGCCGCTGGCGTCCGGACGATTTTTCCCATGAGCAGAGCCTCGTGCTGGACACGGCCAAGGGGCTTGTGATCTTCAACAGCTGCTCCCACGGCGGCGCAGCCAACATCATAAACGAGGTGGCAGCCGCCTTTCCGGATAAGACGGTCTACGCTCTCATCGGCGGCTTCCATCTGTATAATAAACCGGCGTCGGAGGTGCGGGCACTGGCGGAAAAGATCCGCCAGACGGGCGTGGCCTATGTCTGCACCGGCCACTGCACCGGCGAGAGAGCCTACCGCGTGCTGCGGGAGGAGCTGGGCGACCGGCTCCACCAGCTGCAGGTGGGCAAGGTCATGGAGTTTTAATATCGGAAAACGGAGGAGAATACAATGCTGAAAATCGACCATTTAACAAAGACCTACGGAGAGAAAAAAGCGGTGGACGACCTGAGCCTGCACATCCGGGCAGGGGAGATCTACGGCTTTATCGGCCACAACGGCGCCGGCAAGACCACCACCCTCAAGGCAGTGGCGGGCATTCTGCAGTTTGACGCCGGGGAAATCATCGTGAACGGCAAGTCCATCCGCACCCAGCCGCTGGACTGCAAGCGGGATATGGCCTACATTCCCGACAATCCGGACCTGTACGAGTACATGACGGGCATCAAGTACCTAAACTTCATTGCGGACATTTTCGGTGTAGACGCCCAGACCCGGCAGGAGCGCATCCGCAAGTACGCTGACCTCTTTGAGCTGACGGCGGACCTGGCCCAGCCCATTGCTGCCTATTCCCACGGCATGAAGCAGAAGCTGGCCATCATCTCCGCCTGGCTCCATGACCCCAAATTGATCATCATGGACGAGCCTTTTGTGGGGCTGGACCCCAAGGCCGCCCACACTCTCAAGGGGATGATGCGGGAGCTGTGCGATGCCGGCGGAGCCATCTTCTTCTCCACCCATGTGCTGGAGGTGGCCGAAAAGCTGTGTGACAAGGTGGCCATCATCAAGGGCGGCAAGCTCATCCGTTCCGGTACCATGGAAGAGGTAAAGGGTGACGATTCTCTGGAGGAAGTGTTCCTGGAGCTGGAGGAAGAATCATGCTGAAGATCCTGGTAAAAAAGCAGCTTGCGGAGATTTTCCGCAGCTATACATATAACGCGAAGAAGAATAAAGCCCGCTCCAAGGGAGCAACCGCCGCCCTCATTGTGACCTTTGTGCTGGTGATGGTAGGGCTGCTGGGGGGTATGTTCACCTTCTTGTCCCTGGCCCTGTGCGGACCTATGGCGGAGGCGGGGATGGACTGGCTGTACTTCACCCTTATGACCCTGCTGGCGGCGTTTATGGGTATATTCGGCAGTGTGTTCAACACCTATTCCAGCCTCTATCTGGCCAAGGACAATGACCTGCTGCTGTCCATGCCCATTCCGGTGCGCACCGTCATGACCGCCCGGATCGTAAGCGTCTATCTCATGGGCCTTATGTATTCCTCTGTGGTGTATCTGCCTGCCATGATCGTGTACTGGATCGTGGCAGGTGTAACGGCGCCGGTGGTTTTGGGCGGACTTCTGCTGCTGGCGCTGCTGTCTGTCTTCGTGCTGACCCTATCGTGTGTCCTGGGCTGGATCATTGCCAAAATCAGCCAGAAACTGAAAAACAAGAGTTTCATCACTGTGCTCATCTCACTGGTGTTCATCGGCGCTTACTATTTCTTCTACGCCAAGGCCCAGAGCTTAATTCAGGATCTGGTGACAAACGCGGTTTACTACGGCGAGACGATCCGGGATGCGGCGTATCCTCTGTATATGCTGGGCAGTGTGGCTGTGGGCGACGGCGTGGCCATGGCCATCGTGTCGGCTGTGGTGCTGGCGGTGTTCGCGCTGGTGTGGTATCTGATCGCCCGGAGCTTTTTGCAAATCGCCACCTCCACCGGAGCCGTGGCCAAGAAGGAATACCGGGAAAAGACCGTCCGGCATAAGAGCGCGGATGCGGCCCTGCTGGGCCGTGAGCTGAGCCGCTTTACCACCAGCGCCAACTATATGCTCAACTGCGGTCTGGGCATTTTGTTCCTCGTGGCCGGAGCCGTGGCACTGGTGTGGAAGGGAAATGACTTCCTTCTGCTGCTTTCTGCGGTGTTTGTGGAAAAGGCGGAGGCAGTGCCGGTGCTGCTGTGCGCGGTGGTATGCCTGCTGGTGTCCATGAACGACATGGCCGCGCCCTCCGTGTCTCTGGAGGGTAAGAGCCTGTGGCTGGCCCAGTCCCTGCCTGTGACGGCATGGCAGGTGATCCGCGCTAAGCTGCGTATGCACCTGCTGCTCACGGGCATTCCCGTTGCCCTGTGCTGTGTGTGCATTGCAATCGCCTGCCCGTTCACGGTGGCACAGACGGCTCTGGTGCTGGCGGTAACGGTGTTGTTCACCGTATTTTCTGCCTTGCTGTGCCTGTTTCTGGGGTTGAAAATGCCCAATCTCCACTGGACCAGTGAAATAACCCCCATCAAGCAGGGCGGAGCTGTGGTTCTGGCTTTGCTGGGCGGCTTTGCGTATGCGGCCTTGCTGGCCGGTGGCTTTCTGGCGGTGGGCTGGCGCATCGGGTTTATGGCCTATATGTGTGCCTTTGCCGGGGTCACTCTGGCAGCGGGTGCTGTACTGTTTATTTGGATCAGGAAGAGAGGCTGCGCTGTATTTGCGGGTCTGTAAGAAAGGGAAACATGGAAAATATTATGGAGATTAGCCACCTCCACAAATCCTTCGGGGATGTGAAGGCGGTGCAGGATCTGAATTTTCGGGTGAAAAAAGGAGAGCTGTTCGCGTTTTTGGGTGTCAACGGCGCCGGCAAATCCACCACTATTAACATCATTTGCGGCGAACTGCGCAAGGACAGCGGCGGGGTGACCATCTGCGGCACCGACCTGGATAAGGAGCCCGACAGCATCCGGCGGAAGCTGGGTGTGGTGTTCCAGAGCTCCGTGCTGGACAAGGAGCTGTCCGTGCGGGACAATCTGCGCAGCCGTGCTGCCCTTTACGGCATCCACGGTAAGGCCTTTGAGAGGCGGCTGTCGGAGCTGGCAGAGCTGCTGGAATTTGCGGATCTCTTAAAGCGTCCCGTGGGCAAGCTGTCCGGCGGCCAGCGCCGCCGCATTGACATTGCCCGTGCGCTGCTCCATGAGCCGGAAATTCTCATCCTTGACGAACCGACTACGGGCCTGGATCCCCAGACCCGGGCTGTTCTGTGGAGAGTCATCGGCTCTCTGCGCCGGGAGAAGGGCATGACGGTGTTCCTCACCACCCACTATATGGAGGAGGCGGCGGACGCGGACTATGTGGTCATCATCGACCACGGCCGGATCGCTGCCGAGGGCACGCCGCTCACTTTGAAGAATACCTACACCGGCGATTTTATCACCCTTTACGGCATCAGCGAGGAGCAGGTGAAGACCCTGGAGGCAAATTATGAGGCCATCCGGGATGCCTACCGTGTCTTTGTGCCGGATACGGCGGCGGCAACGGAGCTGATTCTGAAATATCCGGAGATTTTCCGGGACTATGAGATCACAAAGGGCAAGATGGATGATGTATTTTTGTCCGTCACCGGCAAGAAACTGACGGGAGGCGAGGACGAATGACAGGACTGGGTGCGCTGATCCGGCGCGATATGAAACTCTATTTCAAGGACAAGGGGATGTTCTTCTCCTCCCTCATCACCCCCATATTGCTGCTGGTGCTGTATACTACCTTCTTGAAAAAGGTGTTCGACGACTCCTTCCGCTCCGCCCTGGAAGCGGCGGGTGCAACGGTGGCTGACAGCGTACTAAACGGTGTGGTAGGCGGCCAGCTGATCTCCTCTCTGCTGGCGGTGAGCTGCGTGACGGTGGCTTTCTGCTCCAATTTGCTGATGATTAAGGATAAGACCAGCGGTGCCCGTCACGATCTGACCATATCCCCGGTACGCCCGTCCACCATGGCCATGGGCTACTATTTGGCCAGCCTTCTCTCCACCCTCATCATTACCTTTACAGCGGCTGCTGTGTGTCTGGGGTATCTGGCCTGCGTGGGCTGGTACCTCACGGCGGGCGATGTGCTGGGGCTGCTGCTGGATGTGTTTTTGCTGACCATGTTTGGTACGGCGCTTTCCTCCTGCATCAACTTCTGGCTCACTACTGACGGGCAGGCCTCGGCAGTGGGGACCATCGTCAGCGCCGGATACGGTTTTATCTGCGGCGCCTATATGCCGATCTCCAACTTTGGAACGGGCCTGCAGCGGGTTTTGTCCTTCCTGCCCGGCACCTACGGCACCAGCCTCCTGCGCAACCATGCCATGGGCGGGGCTTTTGCCGAGATGGAAAAACTGGGCTTCCCCGGGGAAGTTGTAAAGGCTATCCGTGACAGTGTGGACTGCAACCTGTATTTCTTCGATCATCAGGTGTCAGGCACCCAGATGTACCTGATCCTTGTGGGCAGCATCCTGCTTCTGGTTGGTCTCTATGTGGTCATCAACCGTATTGCCGGTCGCCGCGGCGCCCGCTGAGAATCTGTATTTATAAAAAAGAGAGGCTGCTGATCGCAGCTTCTCTTTTTCGTTGTCAAGAGGGTAAAAAAGGAGAAAAAGGGAATGGACAGTTTTTGGGAGAAAAAAAGATTATGTAAAATCGACATTATTTTTTATAGTGAGAAATCCGGGGAAGGCAAAAGAAATAATTGTTGAAAATATATTGAAAATCAATTGTTTTCCCATGTGGAAAACTCTGTGGATAATGTGGATAACAAATTGTAGAATCAAAAAAGAAAAGATATTATGTTAATCTGTCGGATAAGGAGGAACGCTTGATTGCGGCGCGAAAACGGCGGAATAGGCGGGATTTCTCTCTTGTGATTTTGACGAAAACGGTCGAAGCGCCGGAAGGAAAAATGGAGCGAGAGGAGAAATGTTAGGAAATTGTGAAGAAAGAATACGAACTGTATTCTACGGCGGCGGCAGCGAGAAAAATGAGAGTTGACGGCGGAGGGAAAAGCTGATATAATAACCCCTGTCCGCAGAGGATGCGCTTGTGTGGCTCAGTTGGTAGAGCAGCTCACTCGTAATGAGCAGGTCGCCGGTTCGAGTCCGGCCACAAGCTCCAGAAAAAAGTCCTGTTCGAAAGAACAGGACTTTTTTCAATGATATCCGTTCCTACGGAACGGGTGATATACCTTTGGTATGATAGCCACCTGCGGTGGATGATATATGCTTCGCATATGGAGGAACGGATATTATATCATTCTTGCGAAGCAAATATATCATATCGCATAGCGATATATCATTTATTATTGCCCCTCCGCTGCTTTTATGCTATAATACACAAAGAGGCGGTGATTTTATGAAAATGTGGAAGAGCAAAAGTTGGCAACTTGAAGTTACAGGTGTTGATGGTAATGTTCAATTATTTGGCGTCAACATTTTTGATTATGATTGGGTTGATACTAAAAATAGGGTTGAGGTAAATGATTTATCGTATGCTGTTCCAGTTTACACTGTCATAATTGACGGAGAAAAATATGAATTCGCCGCTGGTGAGCGTAGTAATTGTGTTTAGAACTTTTACTTAAACAAATATTAAATATTTTAAAGAAAATCCTCGGTTTTCGACCAGTTCTTTTTCGGACACGAATGACAAAAGACCCCGCACTCCACTGAGTGCGGGGTCTTTCTATGCTGTGAAAGGATGGATTCAGTTTCCGGAAGGCATCTTCCAGCCGTGGTGATCCGTGTGGAGCAGGTGGTGAGCCTTGGTGCTCATGGGCGTACCCAGGTAATCCCGGTACAGGGCAATGATATCGGCATTCTCATGGGAGAAGCGCACAGGCTCCGCCTTGTCCAGTGCCCATAGGACATCGCCCCGGCTCTCGGCCAGCTCGCATCCATCGTGGATGGGTTGACCGCCGCCGCCGGCGCAGCCACCGGGACAGGCCATGACCTCCACAAAGTCGTAGGATACCTCTCCCTTTTCCAGTGCCCGCATAAGACGGCGGGTATTGCCCAAACCGCTGACCACGGCAGTCCGTACGGTGCCAGCGCCGGGAATGTCGAAACGGGCCTCCTTCCATCCGTCCATACCGCGTACGGCGCGGAAGGCATCGGGATCCGGATTATTGCCTGTGATCATGTGGTAAGCGGTACGCAGCGCCGCATCCATCACGCCGCCGGTGGAGCCGAAGATAACGGCCGCGCCGGTACCGGTGCCCAGAGGATTGTCAAAGGGGGTCTCCTCCAGTGTGGCGGGGACGATCTGCTCGCCGCGGAACATTCGCACCATTTCCCGCGTGGTCAGCACCACATCCACGTCCGGATCGCCGCAGGCATCGGTCATGGTGGGCAGGGCGCACTCGCTCTTTTTGGAGACACACGGCATCACAGACACCACGAAAATATCGTGAGGATCCGCGCCGATACTCTTGGCAAAGTAGCTCTTCGCCACGGCACCGAACATCTGCTGGGGACTCTTGGCTGTGGAGAGGTTATTGATGAACCGGGGGAACTGCCCCTTCACAAACCGCACCCAGCCCGGGCAGCAGGAGGTGAACATGGGCCAGGTGTAGCGGTCCCGATGGGTAAAGCGGTCGATGAACTCGCTGGCCTCCTCCATAATAGTGAGGTCGGCGGCAAAATTCGTGTCGAATACATAGTCAAAGCCGATCTGCTTCAGGGCGGTGACCATCCGCTGGGCTGTGGCAAATTTGGGGTCCAGGTGGTAGTACTCTGCCCAGGCGGCCCGGACCGCCGGAGCAATCTGCACCACGGTGATCTTCTTGGGGTTTGCCAGAGCGTCGAAGACCTTGCCGGTGTCGTCCCGCTCCTGCAGGGCGCCCACGGGACAGTGGGTGATGCACTGGCCGCAGTAGGTGCAGTCGGAGTCGGCGATAGAGCGGGCCGTGGAAACGCCGATGGTGGTGTGAGAGCCGGTGCCCATCAGATCCCAGATGTTCATGCTCTGGATCTTGTCACACACCTGCACGCAGCGCATACAGCGCACGCAGCGGTTTTCAATGCGCACCACGGGGTTGGAAAAGTCATCCTCTGTGTTTTTCAGATCCTTGATGTAGTGGTCGCCCAAAAGGTTATAGTCATTGGTGAGCTTTTGCAGCTTGCAGTTTCCGCTGCGGGTGCATTTGGTGCAGTGGGTGTCATGCTGGCTCAAAAGCAGCCGCAGATTCACCCGGCGGGCCTCCCGGGCCCGGGGAGAATTTGTGTGTACCACCATACCCTCAGATACCACATTGTCGCAGGAGGGAACCAGACGCTCCAGTCCCTCGATCTCCACCATGCACAGCCGGCAGGCGGCGATCTCGTTGATGTCCTTGAGATAGCACAGGGTAGGAATATCAATGTTCACAGAGCGGGCGGCCTCCAGAATGGTGGTGCCCTCCGGTACAGAGACCGGCTTTTTGTCAATGATGAGGTTTACCATTTGTCAACTCGACCTCCTTTGAAGATGCCATAGCCGAAGTGGTCACACCGCAGGCAGCGGGAGGCCTCGGTGACGGCGCCCTCATGGGTCAGGCCGCACTCGATGTCCTCGAAATCACACTTGCGCTGACAGGCTTCCCGCTCGGTGGTATTGATGCGTCCGTGGGGCGGACGGTTGTTCAGCTTGGGACTGGGAATGTCAACATCCACGGTGATCTCATGGTGATAGCCCAGGTGCTCGTCGATATTGGCGGCAGCCACCTTGCCGGCGGCAATGGCCCGGATGGCGGTGGCAGGGCCGGTGACGCAGTCGCCTCCGGCGAACACATTGTCCATGTCGCCCACCTGACCGGAAAGCCCGGCCACGAAAGTGCCCCGCTTGATGGGCACGCCGGCGGAGTCAAATCCGCTGATCTCGATACCCTGCCCGATGGCCACCACGATAATGTCCGCCTCCAGCCGCACTTCGTCCAACACGGCGTCGTGGGGCTTGGGCCGGCCTGCCTTGTCTGCCTCGCCGATGAGCTGT
>SAMEA3663010__coassemble_509_pt1 | contig 14408 bp, 16 predicted proteins | sample SAMEA3663010__metabat2_high_PE_006 | metagenome-assembled genome bin SAMEA3663010 (sample SAMEA3663010) | pig gut metagenome | biome: pig gut; feature: pig-associated habitat; material: faeces | place: France | collected 2012 | reverse complement strand
GTCCGGGCAGGTCACGGGAGCCGTGGTGCTGACCATGGATGTGACAGAGCGGGAACAACGGGAAAAGCTGCGCCGGGAGTTCTCCGCCAATGTATCCCATGAGCTGAAAACGCCTCTGACCTCCATCTCCGGCTTCGCCGAGCTTATGAGCCAGGGCCTTGTGCCTGAGGACAAGGTGCGGGAGTTTAGCCGGGACATTCAGAAAGAGTGCGTCCGTCTGACCAATCTGGTGGAGGACATTATGGATCTCTCCCGGATGGAGGAGGGCGGCGAAATGGAGTGGGAAGGCGTTGACCTTTACGCACTTTGCGACGAAGTGCTGCAGAGCCTGATGCCGGTGGCAAACAAGCAGGAGATCTCCCTGCACCTTGCGGGTGATGAGCAGACGGTTCGTGGGGTGCGGCAGGTGCTGCATGAGATGATCTATAACCTCTGCGATAATGCCATCAAGTACAACCGCCACGGCGGCAGCGTCACTGTAACGGTAGGGGAGAGCGGGCACAGGGCCTTGGTAACGGTAAAGGACACCGGCATTGGGATTCCCTATGACCACCAGAGCCGGGTCTTTGAGCGGTTTTACCGTGTGGATAAAAGCCATAGTCGTGCTATCGGCGGCACAGGCCTGGGGCTGTCCATCGTTAAGCACGCCGCCGCGCTGCATAACGCGGAGGTAAAGCTGCAAAGCCAGCCGGAGCAGGGAACAGTTATTACAGTTCTTTTCCCTGGAAATGAACAAAATATGTGAAAATAGGAAAAGTCCCCTTGTCATGGAGTGCCCTCTTGTGCTGCTTGCACGAGAGGGCACATTGCGTTTTAGGGAGACACTTTTTCCGGTTTAATATAGATTTAACCTATCTGCGGTTTCGGATTTAAGATAGACCGGATAAAATAAACGAAAGAAGAAAATGAGAATACTATGCAGGAGAGAGTAATATGACTTTTTTTGACGTGCTAGCACTTATAGGCGGATTAAGCCTGTTTTTGTTCGGTATGAACCTGATGGGAGACGCACTGGAAAAGCGTGCGGGGCAGGGACTGAAAAACCTCTTGGGCAAACTCACAGGCAGCAAGACTGCGGGATTCCTCACCGGCGTGGGTGTTACAGCGGTGATTCAATCGTCCTCGGCCACCACGGTGATGGTGGTAGGCTTTGTCAATTCAGGGCTGATGGCTCTGCGGCAGGCAATCTATGTGATAATGGGTGCCAATGTGGGCACTACGGTGACAGCGTGGATCCTGAGTCTATCGGGCATTGAGAGCAGCAATTTCCTTGTGCGTCTTTTCAAACCGACCTCATTCACGCCCATATTGGCTCTTATCGGTGTTGCGCTTTATATGATGGGTAAGAGCGGCAAGAAGAAGGACACGGGTCTTATTCTTCTGGGGTTTGCAACGCTGATGTTTGGCATGGAAACCATGAGCGGCGCTGTAGCGGGGCTAAAGAATATGGAAGGCTTTCGGGAGCTGCTGCTAATATTCACCAATCCGATCCTGGGCGTGATCGCCGGCGCAGTGCTGACAGCTATTATTCAGTCCTCCTCGGCGTCGGTGGGTATTCTCCAGGCGGTGTCCTCCACAGGACAGATCACATTTGGAGCGGCAATCCCCATCATCATGGGCCAGAACATCGGTACCTGCGTCACAGCCATGCTTTCCTCCATCGGAACCAACCGCAGCGCCCGCCGTGCGGCGGTGGTGCATCTGGCATTCAACATCATCGGCACCGCCGTATGGCTGACGATTTTTGAGTTGCTGCGGGCGCTGGTGGACATTCCGCTGCTTTCGGGAAACATCGACCAGTTGGGCATCGCAATAGTTCACTCCGTATTCAATGTACTGTGCACCGTCCTGCTGCTGCCTATGGCATCCTTTCTGGAAAGGCTGGCTTGCCGCATTATTCCCGACCATACAGGAAATGACAGTGTGCCGGAGCTGGACGAACGGCTTATGGCTACTCCGTCGGTGGCCATGGAGCGGTGCCATGAGGTAACTATGAACATGGGCCTTACTGCAGTCCGTGCTACTCGGAATGCCATGCGTGAACTGCGCAAGCACGAAGATAAGCGTGCCGAGAGTATTCGGGAGGATGAGCAGACCGCTGACCGCTATGAGGATGAGCTGGGCACCTATCTGGTGAAGCTGTCGGGCTGTCCTTTGAGCGACCAGGACCGGGTGGAGGCGGCGGAACTGTTGCATATGATCGGCGACTTCGAGCGAATCAGCGACCATGCGGTGAATATTCTGGAAGCCACAGAAGAGTTGCGCGGCAAGGGCATGAGCTTTACACCTGTAGCTATGGAAGAAATGAGCAAAATGTTTGGGGCAGTGGACGAAATATTGGATCTGGCGCTGACGGCATTCATCCACGCTGATCTAACTGCCGCCCGGGAGGTGGAACCGCTGGAACAGGTGGTGGATACACTGAAAGAGCAGCTTCGTTCCCGCCACATTCTGCGGCTGCAGGAAGGCAAATGCAGTATGGAGGCAGGCTTCGTGTGGGCAGATCTGCTGACGGATCTGGAGCGCATCGCCGATCACTGCTCCAATATCGCCGGCTGCGTTGTGCAGATGCAAAAGAGCCGGCTGGATATCCATGGTTATCTGGACAGCGTGCGCACCGGAAGCGAGGAGTATCGCCAGCGATATAATTTTTATGCCCGGAAATATGCGCTGGTTTAAGCCTTGTCAATGGGCGATGGAATGTGTATAATAAAGGCATTCTAAAGTTAGGAGCAACTATTTCATGCTGAAGCATTGTCTGATCGTATTCGGTGTATCTATGGTGCCGCTTATTGAGCTGCGGGGTGCCATCCCCTACGGCGTTGCGTTTGGCCTGCCTCTGTGGCTGACCTTTATCATTGCCATCATTGGAAACATGCTGCCGGTGCCGATCATCTATTTCTTTGCCAGAAAAGTGCTGGTATGGGGCTGCGACAAGAAGTTCATCGGCCGGTTCTTTACCTGGTGCCTGGAAAAAGGTGAAAAAGGAGGCAAAAAGCTGCAGGAAAAAGCGGGACGGGGCCTGTTTTGGGCACTACTGCTGTTTGTGGGTATCCCGATACCCGGCACCGGAGCCTGGACGGGTACACTTGCGGCCAGTCTGCTGGACATGGATTTTAAAAAGAGTGTTCTGGCCTGTATGGGCGGCGTGCTGTTGGCTGCCATTATCATGGGCACTCTCTCTGTTTTGGGTGTGGGGATTTTTACGTCGGTAGTGGCTTAACGATTGCAAAGGAGGAAGCAACTATGACCTATACCTATCAGCCCCGAGGGGTTTGCTCCCGGAGGATGACGGTGGTACTGGAGGACGGGATCATTCGGGATGTTCGTATCGAGGGGGGCTGCAGCGGTAACCTGCAGGGTATTTCCCGTTTGGTTATAGGTATGCCTGCCCGGGAAGCTATCCGAAGAATGAAGGGCATTCCGTGCGGAGGTAAGCCCAGCTCCTGTCCCGATCAGTTGTCGATAGCACTGGAACAGGCACTGAAGCAAGAAGAATAAAACATGAAAGCTGCGGAGAATACTCCGCAGCTTTTTGCACCCTATTTTTACACGCTGCATAGTATATAGAGCAATGGGAGCGTGAGAGCAATGGCCTATGATGAGCGAGAATTGTTGGCCCGGCTCATTCAGTGTGAGGCGGGAGGCGAGGGAGAAGTTGGCATGAAGGCGGTGGCGGGCGTGGTAATGAATCGGGTCAATGTCATCGGCGGAGAGTATGCCCGGCTGGGCAAGGGGGATCTATTCAATGTTGTGTTTCAGCCGGGACAATTCACCTGCCTGGCGGAGTATACCGCCGGCGTATATAACCCCCAGAACATCTACAATATGCGGCCTACTCAGGAGAACTACGATATAGCCGATTGGGCATTGGCCGGCAACCGCCTGCCGATTGTGGGGGATGCATTGTGGTTTTACAACCCCTACGACAAGCCCTGTAAAAGCTATTTTCCCTCCCGTGTGGGACAATTCGTGGAAAAGATCGGAAGACATTGCTTTTATGTCCCGACAGACGCCTATTATGAAACTTGAGTGAGGTGCGATGTATGCTGGAGTTACATACGGAACCAATGCAGAAAAATGGGATGAGAATGAGTCCTGTGCAAGGTGATACAAATCTGATTCAGGGCAGTATAAGTCCCATGCAGGGTGGTATGACGCCTATGCAGACCAGTCAAAGCAATATGGCGTTGATTCCTCAGCGGCCGGATCACATAATGCTGCAGCAGGAGGGGATCGAAACGATAGAGGATCCCGCCGGCAGGCGGGATGTGACCAACAGCTCCATCCGGGGACTGCTGGCACGGAATCTGGGGTATTATGTGGTTGCCAGCTTCCTCATGGGCACCCAGCAGGCCATTCAATGGGAGGGGATTCTGGCAAGTGTGGGCAATGATTATCTGGTGATCTATCAGCCGGATCAAAACCGCTTTGTCAGCGGAGATATTTATTCGCTGAAGTTTGTGGAGTTTCATGAGAACCAGTCTGCCTGCGCCGGCTACCGGCGCCGGGATGCCTTCCAGGGCTGGTAAAAAAAGCACCCGAAACGGCCTTATGCCGCTTCGGGTGCTGCTGTTTATTTCTGCAGCTCCGCGCAGGAAAAGAGGTTCCAGGGATATTGCGCCGGAGGAGGCTGGCAGACATCAATTTTTTCACCTGTGAGGGGGTGGGTCAGTGCCAGCCGGTATGACCAGAGGGAGGCGGTGCATTTCGGGTCCTTGCTGCCATAGCGAATGTCCCCCAGCAGGGGCAGACCCCGGGAGGCAAACTGCACCCGGATCTGGTGGGTACGCCCGGTGTGCAGCCGTACACGCACCAAAGTCAATTCTTCGGTTTCCGCCAGCACGCGGTAAGACAGCTTTGCCTCCCGCACGCCTTTACGCATCCGCTTGACCACATAGCTTTTGTTTTTCGCCGCATCCCGGAACAGAAGATCAGTAAGCTCAGCCTCTTTTTCCTCCGGATGACCCCGTAGCACTGCCAGATATTCCTTTTCTACCTGATGCGCTGCTACGGCGGCGATGAGCTTTCCGGTGACTTCCCTGCGGCGGGAGAAGATCATTAGGCCGCCGGTGATCTTGTCCAATCGGTGTACGGTAGCAATATAGTTCGGCTGGCGCAGGGCGGAATAATGCGCACACAGAAGCCGGGGCATGGAGGCACCACTTTCGCTGTCCTCGGAGAGAACGCCCACGGGTTTTACGCACAGAAGCAGATACTTGTCTTCAAATACAATGTGGAGATCGTTTTGGGGCATACTGTGTCCTTTCTAAACAAGGCAGACGCCGGGGCGCCTGCCTTGCTTATATTTATCTGCGTCTGCCGCGGTAATTGCGGAAGCGCTGTCCCCTCCTGCGGCGGGAGCTGTAACGACTCCTGGGCCGCAGCCGCTTCAGCCAGATGAAGACAAAGGCTGCAAGAAGAAGCAGTACCACGGTGAAGATTTTTACGATCGTTTTGGAGAAGAACTGTCCGATGAGATACTTAGCCTGCAGAAAGCGGTTTACGCTGACGCTGTCGGCGGCTAACAGCTTAACCGTGGCGTAGGTATAGCCATCATAAGACAGTGTCATTTCGCCAAGCTCCTGGTCGACCTCAATGGGGGCAAAGGCGGTATCGCCGTATACAGTGACCTTGCGCTCCAGCATATCGGGAGTAACATCGTTTGGTAAAAGGAAAGAAACATCGTCGGCCGCATGTACCAGTACGGCGCTGGTCTCCTTGCTTAGGGCCACCGGCACCTCCTGAAGGAGTTCTTCCTTGGTGAATACCGTCTTCACGCTGAAATTGTCATAGCCCCAATCCAGCAATACGGCGGAGTCCACAAAACTCATGATCTTGCTTTCACCATTGATTTCCTTTGTCTGACAACCCAGAACCACGGAGATCAGGCGGCGTCCGTCTTTCAACGCCGTGGAAAGCAGGCAGCGGCCGGCTTCGTCGGTGAAACCGGTTTTAAGGCCATCGGCGTAATCGTAAATATAACCCAAAACACGCCAGTTGGAGATGAGAGCGTTGGTGGAATGCAGTTCACGGATGCCGGACTTGTTGGTGGCGGGCACATCGTGGGATTTGCGTGCGCAAATGGTTGTGAACAGCTCGTGCTTCATGGCTTCCCGAGCCATAAGATAAATGTCCCAGGCGGTGGAGTAGTGCTGCGGATCATGCAGGCCATTGGTATTCACAAAATGGGTGCCCTCGCAGCCAAGCTCTTGGGCGCGCTGATTCATCAGATCCACAAAACCGGCGATGGAGCCGGATACAGCTTCGGCCAGCACATTGGCGACTTCATTGGCGGAAACAATCAGCAGGCAGTTCAAAAGTTCCTCCACTGTCAATGTCTCACCGGCTTCAATACCGGCGGTGCTGCTGTCTTCGTCAATGCTGTTGATGGCTACCGATGAGGCGGTGATGGGCTGGGACAGGGACAGCTCACCCCGATCAACAGCTTCCAGCACCAGCAGAGCGGTCATGACCTTGGTAATGCTGGCGGGATAGGCTTTAACCTTTGCGTCTTTCTCATATAGCACGCGCTCAGCGGTCACATCTACCAGCAAAGCGTTCCTGGCGTCCAGTGACGGATCCTCCAGTGCATAAGCGCACGGTGTCAAAAAAAGACAAGCCAAAAAAAGTGAAATAAAAAAAACAGATATAATGCGGCGATTTTTCATGGTCGTTTTTCTCCATTTATGCTATAATAGTTAAAGCAAGCATATTGCTGCAAAAGTTTTTAAATAAATTATAAGCAAAAAACAGGGTGTAGTCAACAGTGAAAGAGAGATTGAAACCAACAAAAACCGAAATAGCGCTTTTGCTTCTGGCAGCCGCATTTGCGCTGGGAATGCTCCTGTATAAGGACTTAAGAGCCGACGGCGGCGCGTGGCAGATCACCACCCAGCGGGACAGCGGCGCACAGTGTGAGGTCATGCCGGTGAACATCAATACCGCTACCGAGGAAGAGCTGATTGCCGTGGAGGGTATCGGCCCAACACTGGCTCAGCGTATCGTGTCCTACCGGGAGGAACACGGTCCCTTTAAAACAATAGAGGAACTGGATCAGGTGAAAGGCATCGGCATGAGCCTGATCGAAAACATACGCTATCTTGTCTGCACGGAGGAATAACAATGAAAATACTGGTAGTTGACGATGAAAAACTGCTTGTGAAGGGTATTACCTTTAACCTGCAGAACGAGGGATACGATGTGGAGGCCGCCTATGATGGCGTGACTGCTGTTGATCTGGCCCGGCGGGAAGAGTATGATCTCATCATTTTGGATTGGATGATGCCGGGTAAGTCCGGCAGTGAGGCCTGCATGGAGATCCGCACCTTTTCCGATGTTCCGGTGATCATGCTCACGGCCAAAAGCGAGGACAGTGACAAGATCATGGGCTTTGCTTGCGGAGCGGACGACTATGTGACCAAGCCTTTCAACATTATGGAGCTGAAGGCACGCATCCGCGCGCTGCTGCGCCGCTCCGCCGGGAGCAGGCGAAAAGCCCGGGAAAGCAGCCTGCTGCGGTATGGGGATTTCACTTTGGACATGGGACAGCGTGTGGCTTTGCGCGGAGGTCGTGTGGTGGATCTGACGGCCAAGGAATACGATTTGCTGGAGATTTTGATGAAGAATCCCCGCCATGTTTTCAGCCGTGAAAAACTCATGGATCAGGTGTGGGGCTACACCTATGCCGGGGACTATCGGACCGTGGACGTGCATATCCGCCGCCTGCGGGAGAAACTGGAGCCGGATCCGGCCCAGCCGCAGTACATTCTGACCAAATGGGGAGTGGGATATTATTTTCAGTATGAAGATCAGACTGCGATTTAAGATAGGCCTGAGCTATATCTCCATCATTGCCGCTGTGCTGGTCATCCTCAATACATATCCGCTGATTGAGTCCCAGAATCTGGTGTTCCGGTCCAAGGAGTCCACTCTCAGCAGCAGCGTGAAGGTTATCGAGTCGTCGCTATCGGGCCTGTCGGCCTTAACGGAGGCCAATGTGGAAAAGGCGTTGTTGGGTCTGGAGGAGACCGGTGTAAGCCGTGTAATGGTTACAGATACGGCGGGGCGTGTGCTCTACGACAGCCGCCAGCAGGAAAATGCAAGGGGGCAGTACGCCTTCTACACAGAGATCGTCAGGGCGTTGGGGGGAAATGACGCTTTTTACTGCGGGTATGACGGAGAGGCGTTTTTGAGCCGTGCTGCGGCACCGGTGGTGTACCGCAGCCAGATCATCGGCGTTGTGTATGCATACCAGTACGATGCCCAGCAGGGCACACTGCTCAGGGAGCTGCAAAAGAACTTAATATCCATTTCAGCTGTGGTGGCGGTGCTCGTTCTGGGAGTCAGCTTGTTGCTCTCCCGGATGTTTACCCGCCGCATCAGTCATCTTTTGCAGGCCATCCGCAATGTGCGGGAAGGTGCGTATAATCACCGCGCTCAGGTAAAAGGCTCTGACGAGATCTCGCAGATCGCCGGAGAGTTCAACAGCCTCACCGACCGCCTGCAGACAACAGAGGAAGCCCGGCGCAGATTTGTGTCTGATGCATCCCATGAGATGAAAACGCCTCTGGCAGGCATTAAATTGCTGGCGGATTCCATTTTGCAGACAGAAAATATAGACCCGGAGACTACCCGGGAATTCGTGGCGGATATTGGGGACGAAGCCAGCCGTCTGGAACGGATCACCGAGGATCTTCTCCGCCTAACCCGGCTGGACAGTGGCGCCATAGAGCCTGCCGTTCGAGTGGAAGTGAAGCCTGTGCTGGAGCGCGTGACCCGTATGCTGCAGCCGGTGGCACGGCAGAGAGGTATAGACCTGCATTGTCAGGCAGATGACACTGCCGCCGTATTGGCCACAGAGGGGGACATCCACCAGATCCTGTACAACCTCATGGAAAACGCGGTAAAATATACTGCGCCCGGCGGTTTTGTCCATACCTATGTAGCCGTGGAGTCAGATCAGGTAGTGATAACGGTGGAAGATAACGGAATTGGTATTCCTTCGGAAGATATGCCGCATATATTCGAGCGGTTTTATCGGGTGGACAAGACCCGTTCCCGCCAGATCGGCGGCACAGGGCTGGGCCTGAGCATAGTGGGTGACACGGTGCATCGCCGTGGCGGCGAAATAACCGTTACCCCCCGGGAGAACGGCGGCACAGTTTTTACTGTCCGATTTGCTCAGGTGGAGGTGACGACATGAGCAGGAAATGGATGGCGGCCGCATGGCTTGCGTTGGTGCTCGCGCTGACCGGCTGCACGGCAGATAAAAACAGTGGACACAGTCTGCAGCTTTTCTACCCCGCGTCTGAATATCCTGCCGGCGGCGATGTGATCCATTCTCAGGCGGTTGATTGGACGCAGCAGGAAAAAGACACAGCCGCGCAGCAGGTGATGAAGGTTGTGGAGCTTCTGCAAAATCGGGATAAAAAAATGGACTTTGAATCGCCTATACCGCAGGGGACGGATCTGCTGCGGTGCACTGTTGCCAACGGCCTTGCCACACTGGATTTTTCTGCCGCCTACGGCCGTTTGTCGGGCATTGATCTGACGGTGGCCGACTATTGCTTAACCCTGTCGGCTTCCCAGATTCCGGGCGTACGGCGGCTGCAGATCCTGGTAGAAGGGGAACTGCTGCCTGCTTGTGAGACGCTGGAATTAACCACGGATGATGTGCTGCTCACAAGCTCGGAGGATGTGGTGAAGGCGGTACCTGTGACGCTCTATTTCCCAGATGCGGGGGGAACATTGCAGGCGGAAAGACGTGAGCTGCTGATCTATGAGGGTGAAAACAGCTGCCAACGGGTCATGGAAGCTCTGTTGGAAGGGCCGGAGAACGAGGATCTGGAAAAACTTCTGCCGGATGGAGTGGATGTGGCCGGCATCTGGATGGACGGCGACGTATGCTGCCTGAATTTCTCATACAGCAATTACAGAAAACTGTGTGAGGGCACCGTGGATCAAGAGCGTGTTGTGCGCGGATTGACACAGTCGCTGTGCTCGCTGAATGGGGTGCAGAGCCTGCAGATCCTTGTGGACGGCGCCTATCGCACCGTGCTGGGCGCAGTGAACATTTATCTTCCGATTTCTCCATAAAAAATGGGTGCCGTCAGATGGCGGTACCCATTTTTTATTGCTTTCGCGCGGTGATATACTCATCTCCGGGCCGCCAGTAAGGGCAGGCGTCCACCCGGGAAGAGAGAAAACGAACCATTTCGTCCTCATCCAGATCCATCTCGCAGATATAGGCATCATACGCCTCATCGTAGGAGTAATAGACGCAGTTTTCACATTTTTCCCCCATAGATAGACTCCTTTTGAATTTTACCTTTGCTATTATAATTCCTCAGCGGATGGCCGTCAATCATTGGACTGCTGCAAATTTATCTGAGAAAGTGGGAAAAATTAAAAGAAAGGTAATGACTTTTTTCTGCCTTTAGGCTACAATAAAGCGAATGAATCGAACAGGAGGAGTTCCTTTTGAAAAAAATCTATGAATCGGTGGAGCGCTTTTGCGCCCGTCATACACGCTTTGGCATTCCCAACCTCATGCGCTATATTGTCATCGGCAATGTGGTGGTGTACATTTTGTCCTTGCTCAGCCGTAACGCGGACGCAACGGCTCTGGACTTTCTTGCCTTCAACCTCAACGGTTTGCTCCACGGTGAGGTGTGGCGGCTGGTGAGCTTTGTCTTCGTGCCGGGATATGCAAGTCCCTTTGCACTGATTATTTCGCTGTATTTCTATTACTGGATCGGCTCTACGCTGGAGCGGGAATGGGGCACAGCCAAGTTCACGCTGTACTATGTGGGAGGTTCTTTTCTGACCCTTTTGGGCGTGGTCATCACCAGCCTTATTACAGGAAACTACTACCTCACTCTGGCCGGAACAGGCTATGTGAATCTGTCAATGTTTTTGGCCTTTGCGGTGCTGTTTCCCAATATGGCCGTGCTGCTGTTTTTTATTATCCCCATCAAGATCAAGTGGTTGGCCATCATCGACGGGGCATTCTTCGCCTTTGAGATCGTTTCCGCCGTTATACACGGCAACGCTGTGGGAATCATAACTCCTATACTGGCGCTGCTGAACTTTGCGCTCTTTGCAACGCCTCATTTGCTTTATTGGCGGCAGAAGGTCGAGTACCGCCACTCTCCCGGAGCGGTGAATTATCGACACACGGTGCATCAGGCACAGAAGCAACAGCAGAAGGCAGCCTACCACCACAAATGCGCCGTCTGCGGCCGCACGGATACGGATTATCCCGACCTGCAGTTCCGCTATTGCAGCAAGTGTGCCGGGTATCACTGCTTCTGCCAGGACCATATCTTCTCCCATGTGCACTTCACGGAGGAGTAGCTTGACGGACCAATCGGTTTTCGATAGAATAGGATAAATTATGCAGCGAGGTATTTTGTATGGCAAACGGCTTTATTGATAAGGCTCGAATCACCGTCAGGGCCGGCAACGGCGGCAACGGTGCCGTAGCCTTTCACAGGGAAAAATATATAGCCGCCGGTGGCCCAGACGGAGGTGACGGCGGCAACGGCGGCAGCATCATCGTGCGGGTGGATGATAACATGTCCACCCTCATGGACTTCCGCTATAAGCGCAAGTATGTGGCAGGCAACGGTGTAGACGGCCAGGGGGGCCGCAAGAGCGGCAAGGACGGTGAGAGCCTTATAATCCGTGTGCCCCGGGGCACGCTGATCCGGGATGCGGAAACCGGCGAAATTATCAAGGATATGTCGGATAATGAACCGTTTGTGCTCTGCAAGGGCGGCCGCGGCGGCTGGGGCAACCAGCATTTTGCCACCCCCACCCGGCAGGTGCCCCGTTTTGCCAAGGCGGGTCTGCCCGGTGAGAGCCATGATGTGGTCCTGGAGCTGAAGCTGCTGGCGGATGTGGGGCTGGTGGGCTTTCCCAATGTAGGAAAATCCACGCTCCTTAGTGTGGTGAGCAAGGCTCATCCCAAGATTGCCAACTATCATTTCACCACTCTGTATCCCAATTTGGGCGTGGTGTATGTGGATGACGGCGTCAGCTTCGTCATGGCGGATATTCCCGGCATTATTGAGGGTGCCAGCGAAGGAGCGGGTTTGGGGCACGATTTCCTGCGGCATATTGACCGTTGCCGCTTGCTGGTGCATCTGGTGGATGTGTCCGGCAGCGAGGGCCGTGACCCGGTGGCGGACTTTGATGCCATCAATGCGGAACTGAAGAATTACTCTCCGGAGCTCGCTAAGCGGCCCCAGATTGTGGTGGCAAATAAGACGGATCTGCTGCAGGATCCCGACCGGCTTGAGACCCTCCGCCGCCATGTGGAGGAGGCGGGATATACCTTCCTTACGATGTCCGCTGCCACCCACCAAGGGACGAGAGAACTGGTGCAGGCCGTCGGCCGTATACTGACGCAGCTTCCTCCGGTGGTGGTGTATGAGCCGGAGTATGTGCCCCGTCCGCCGGAAGTAGATACCTCCCAGCCGCTCAACATCCATATGGAGGACAATACCTGGCTGGTGGAGGGCCCGTGGCTTCAGCGGCTCATGGCCAATATCAACTTTTCCGACTATGAAAGCCGGATGTATTTTGACAAAATGCTTCGCCAGAGCGGACTGTTTGACCGGCTGGAGGAGATGGGCATTCAGGATGGAGACATCGTATCCATGTATAACCTTGAATTTGAATATCAGCACTAAAAGACACGCAGGAGAGAAGCTCCTGCGTGTCTTTCATTCCGCCGGGAAATCCTCCCGGCAGGCCATATGCATAACGGATACCTCGTAAGCAGTGCGTTGCAGGGCTGTACCATCTGCCACTTTTAAGTACACCCGGCTCTGGACACGTCCCTCGGCACAGAAGCTGTCGCCGGTTTCCAGCTCCGCCGCCTGCCGGGCCAAAAGCCCCCAGGTGATCACCGGCAGGTAGTCCGAGCGTCCGCAGCGGCGATTCACCGCCAGCAGAACATCGCAGATCTCCCTGCCCAGGGGCGTGCTGCGCAGGACAGGAGGCTTGCACACCGCGCCGCACAGGTAGATCCGGTTTGTCGGGCGTGCTCCGGGTGTTATGGAAAGGCTGCGGGCAAAGATGGATAGGATGAGCCGCCGTCCCTGCCCGCTGCGGTTATTGAAGGAGCGAAGCTGCCCTGTAAGGGTCACAGTGTCGCCCTCCTGCAGACAATCCGGCAGAAGGTTTTGCCGCACCAGCACCGGCAGGTCATCGCTTTGACCGGATAGCCTGGGGACGGACAGAATAAAACGGTAAAAGAGTTCTCCGTGGTTTGTGTGGGACAACTCTGGTGCCGTGAGTATCTGCCCGCATAGTTCCACACGATTATAGCAATCCTCCATGGCATTGAACATTCCTTTCGCTTTAGCGGTAGATTTCCATGGAACACTATATGGTGCGGCGGTAAAGAATATGCTCTTTTCATCCGGGGGAAAATGCAGTATAATTAAAAGTGAAAGGAGAGATGACCGTGCGATATAAAGGAAAAGTGTATCGTCCGCCCAGTGAAGCATACAGTCTCATCGTGCAGGTGACCTACGGATGCAGTCACAACCGATGCGCCTTCTGTGATATGTATAATGACAAGCATTTTGCCATGCGCCCCATGGAGGAGATCCGGGAGGATTTCGAGATGGCCCGTCGTGTCTATAGAAATGTTAACCGGGTGTTTTTGGCCGACGGTGACGCATTGATGCGCAAAACAGATGATCTTATTCAGATATTAGGGTTGATATATGGCTTGTTTCCGGAGTGCGAGCGGGTGACCTGTTACGCATCGCCCACCAGCATTCAGATCAAAACCGGGGAGGAATTGCTGCTTCTCCGGGAAAATGGTTTGAAGATGGTCTACATGGGCCTGGAATCAGGCTGCGACGAGGTGCTGCTGCGGATGAATAAGGGCCACACGGCGGCTCAGATCATTGAAGCCGGGCAGAAGGCCCGCAGAAGCGGTCTGCAGCTTTCCGTTACAGCTATCTCAGGACTTGGCAGCCGGGAACTGTGGCAGGAGCATGCCATACAGACGGCTCGTGCGTTTAATGCCATGAATCCCGAGTATATCGGTCTGCTTACCTTAATGGTGGAGCCGGGCACACCCCTTGAAAAATGGGTGCGGGAGGGAAGCTTTTGTGTGCTGGACGCCGTGGAGGTGTTGCGGGAGATGGAGCTGTTTTTGCAGCACATTGACAGCCCGGGGAGCGTATTTCGTATGAACCACGCTTCCAATTATCTGACCCTGAAGGGGACACTGAACCAGGATCGGGAGAGGCTTTTGCAGCAGGTTCGACAGGGACTTACCGGCTATGGATTGCGTGATGAGTTCATGAGAGCATTATAAAAGAACGCCGCAGGCTGCAGCCTGCGGCGTTCCTTTATTTGTGAAAGATTTATACGGCAATGCG
>SAMEA3663010__coassemble_461_pt1 | contig 15514 bp, 15 predicted proteins | sample SAMEA3663010__metabat2_high_PE_006 | metagenome-assembled genome bin SAMEA3663010 (sample SAMEA3663010) | pig gut metagenome | biome: pig gut; feature: pig-associated habitat; material: faeces | place: France | collected 2012 | reverse complement strand
GCGCGCAGGGCGGCGCAGAGCGGAGCCGTCTTTTCCTTTTTGGCGTAGCGCTCGGCAGCGGCCTCCAGACTGTCGGCGGCGCCCGGCGCGCCGTAGGCGGGCAAAACCTCTCCTGCCGGCAGCAGCAGCGTCTGCCGGATATTCTGCATTCGCCGCTGGGTACCGGGGTCAAACCGGCCCAGGGTGTCGAGCTCATCGTCAAAAAAGTCGCACCGGACGGGGTAGTCCGCGTCCGGGGAGAACACATCCAGAATGCCGCCGCGCAGGGCAAACTGCCCCGGTCCCTCCACCTGTTCGCACCGGGTATACCCTGCATCCGCCAGGCGGCGGCACAGGGCGGCAACATCGTGCGTCTGCCCCTGTGCCAGCTCCAGAACGGCCCGGGCAAGCACCTGGGGCGGGAGGCACCGCTGGCACAGAGCCTCGGCGGTGGTAAGGATCACGGCAGGTGCTTCTGCCTGCATCCGGTGCAGGGCGGCGATGCGGCGATAGTCCCACTGGCGGCTGGACACGGCGGCAGGCCGCAGATGCAGCTCACGGGACGGCAAATACAGAGGTTTTTGCCCCGTCAGGCTCTCCATATCTCCGGCGAAACGCTCACATTCCCGCTCATCGGCGCACAAAAGCAGCAAGGGCCGCTCCATGGCCTGGGCCAGAGCGGCGGAAAGCTGTACCCGGTGGACGGGGGACAGTCCTGTGATGACGGCGCCGCAGCAGCCGTCCTCCAGTTCCTGCCGGATGTGCTGCAATTCCGGCAGGCGCATCAGCTCCCGCAAGAGAATGCTCAAGTTGTCCCCCTCCTTTCCGAATACCATATACTGTTAAGCTGAAAAGAGCCTTAAGCTCAGTTAAACCGGTTCATGGCCTTGTCCATGCCCAGGGTAATGACCGCCGGGATGGCCTGGGCCGCCCGGTCCAGAGCGTCCAGCAGAATTTTCTGCTCCTCGCCCATGGGCATCCCCGTCACCCAATCCGCTATGTCGTACTCCGCATTCTGGGGCATACCTACCCCCACTTTGATCCGGGGGAAGCGGTCGCTGCCCAGATGCCGGATGATGTTCTTCAACCCGTTGTGCCCTCCGGCAGACCCGGCGGCCCGCAGCCGCAGCTTGCCCACAGGCAGGGCAATATCATCCGATACTACCAGAATATGATCCGCCGGGATCTTATAGAATCGGGCGGCGGCACCCACGGACTCGCCGGAGAGGTTCATATAGGTCTGGGGCTTCATCACCAGCACCTTGTCCTCCCCCAGCTTCCACTCCGCCGTCCATGCCTTGAAGCGCAGCTTATTAAAACGCAGCTTTTCCCGCTCTGCCAGCCGATCCAGTGCCAGAAAACCCATATTGTGCCGGGTGCTCTCGTATCGCGCGCCGGGATTGCCCAGGCCCACCACCAGCCATGTGTAGCCGCTCTGCCGGAAAAACATACGCCTCACGCTCCTGTAAAAAGTATGGTCGGGCGAAAACATTCGCCCGACCATTATAGCACAAAATGATGGCTTTGAACAACTGATTTCTCACTTTTCGGTATCAGCCAAAGAGCTTGGCGATGGAGATCTCCTGATAGATGCGCTCAATGGCCTCCGCGAACATGGGTGCCACGGACAGATACTTGATCTTGCTGCACTCCTCGCCAAAGTTTGTGGGCAGGGTGTTCAGCAGGGCCAGCTCCTGAATGGGGCTTTGGCTGATGCGCTCCAGAGCGGGGCCGTCCAGCAGGCCGTGGGAAGCGCAGGCATACACATTCCGGGCGCCGCCTACCTCCACGATGGCCCGGGCCGCATTGCACAGGGAACCGGCGGTATCCACCATGTCATCAAAGAGGATGCAGTCCTTGCCTGCCACATCACCGATGACATTCATCACCTCGCACTGGTTGGCCTTCTGGCGGCGCTTGTCCACGATGGCAAGACCCATGTGCAGCTTCTGGGCAAAGGTGCGGCTGCGAGCCACGCTGCCCACATCGGGGGACACCACCACCATGTCCTCCACGGCGCTGCCGAACTTCTTGGCATAGTAGTCCACGAACACGGGATTGCCCAGCAGGTTATCCACAGGGATATCAAAGAAGCCCTGGATCTGAGCGGCATGGAGATCCATGGTCAGCACGCGGTCAGCACCGGCGGCGGTGATCATATTGGCCACCAGCTTGGCGGAAATGGGATCCCGGCTCTTGGCCTTGCGGTCCTGACGGGCGTAGCCGAAATAGGGCACCACAGCGGTGACACGGCCGGCGGAAGCGCGCTTGCAGGCGTCGATCATGATGAGCAGCTCCATCAGGCTGTCGTTGACGGGCTTGCAGGTAGAGTTAATGAGAAAGACATCGCTGCCGCGAACGGTCTCATACAAAGAGACGGACGCCTCCCCATCGGCAAAATGCGTGACCTCAGCCTCGCCCAGCTTGGTACCGATGATCTTGCAGATGTCCTTTGCCAGAGCCGGGTTGGAGTTGCCGGTGAAGATCTTGATGTCCTTGCCATGAGAAATCATTTTGTAACACACTCACTTTCTTTCATTTTCTAAAAATTTTTTCTCTCGGGATGTATATGCGGGGTGTGGCAGGGCGGATACTCCGTATATAACAAAACCGCCGAACGCCCTATTAGGCCGCCCCTCCGCCGGAACACCGGCAAAGGCGACAGGCCGCAGCGTCAGCGGTTTGGAGAAAGTATGCCCGCGCAGGTGCGAGCAGGATCATTCTGCATTCCACGGGAACACACTTCCTTTCCGTCTGATTCTTACTCTCATTATAGCAGTTTTTTTTACAAAATCCAGTGTTTTTGCTAAAATTTTAAAAAATCATTTTCCAAACGGAAAGGTGGAAAAATTGTACTCTCCGGACAAAAAAACGATTGAATAAATAAATTTTTCGCAAATTGTGATATTTTACAGTTGAATTTACCGCTTCTTTGCATTACAATAAGCAAAGTTATCCTAAAAAAACGGGAGAGATGGTGCGCCATGCTGAATATTGTACTGGTGGAGCCGGAGATCCCCCAAAACTGCGGCAACATTGCCCGCACCTGTGCCGCCACCGGAAGCCGCCTGCATCTGATCCGTCCCCTGGGCTTCGATATTTCCGAGCGGGCCGTGCGTCGGGCGGGGCTGGACTACTGGCATCTGGTTCAGGTGTCGGATTACGAAAATCTGGACGATTTCTTTGCCGTCCATCCGGAGGCAAAGACCAACCTCTGGCTGGCCACCACCAAAGCGCCCCGGGACTATGCAGCCGTGCGCTATTTCCCGGATTGCTGGCTGTTTTTCGGCAAGGAAACGGCCGGGCTGCCGGAGGAGTTTCGTATGGCTCACTATGACCGCTGCGTCCGCCTGCCCATGCGGGAGGAGGCCAGGAGCCTGAATCTCAGTAATTCCGTGGCCATACTTACCTACGAGGCCCTGCGGCAGAACGGATTTCCCGGTCTGTGCGGCACCGGCGAGATGAAAAACCGTGAATCACTCTAACAGAAGGAGATGTATCATATGAACTATAACAAGAAGACCGTTGCGGATGTGGCTGTCACCGGCAAGAAGGTGCTGCTGCGCTGCGACTTCAATGTCCCCCAGGACAAGAGGACCGGGGAAATTACCAGTGACAAGCGCATTGTGGCGGCTCTGCCCACCATCCGCTACCTGCTGGATAACGGCGCGGCGGTGATTGCCTGCTCCCATCTGGGCAAGCCCGAGCCTGTGTTTGACAAGTGGGTGAAAAAGCAGACCGAAAAGGGCAAGGATCCTGCCGAGCTGACGGAAGCCGCCTGGAAAAAGTCCCTTGCGAAGCTGACCATGGCTCCCGTGGCGGAGCGTCTGGCGGAGCTTTTGGGCAGGGAAGTGCTCTTCGCGCACGATGTGGTCGGCGAGGACGCCTCCGCCAAGGCTGCCGCCCTGCAGCCGGGACAGATCCTGCTGCTGGAGAACACCCGCTTTGAACGGGGAGAGACCAAGAACGATCCCGACTTTGCCAGAAAGCTGGCTTCGCTGGCAGAGCTGTATGTGTCCGATGCCTTTGGTGCCGTGCACCGGGCCCACGCTTCCACCGCCGGCGTGGCGGACTATCTGCCGGCCGTGTCCGGGTTCCTTATTGAAAAAGAACTGCAGGTCATGGGCGGCGCCCTGGCAAATCCCAAGCGGCCGCTGGTGGCCATTCTGGGCGGCAGCAAGGTGTCTTCCAAGATCGGTGTCATCAATAACCTGCTGGAAATTGCCGACACGATCATCATCGGCGGCGGCATGGCCTATACCTTCTGCGCCGCCCAGGGCGGTAAGATCGGTGATTCCCTGCTGGAGAGCGAGTGGATGGACTATGCTAACCAGATGCTGCAAAAGGCGGCGGACAAGGGCGTGAAGCTGCTGCTGCCCGTGGACACCGTCATCGCCGACCGCTTCGCCCCCGACGCCGACACCGCTGTGGTAGAGGCCGGGAAGATCCCCGACGGCTGGCAGGGGCTGGACATCGGCCCCAGGACCGTGGAGCAATACTGTGCCGCCGTGGCAGACGCAGGCACCGTGATCTGGAACGGCCCCATGGGTGTTTTCGAGTTTGACAAGTTTGCCGCCGGCACCAAGGCTGTGGCAGAGGCATTGAGCAAGACCGACGCGATTACCATTGTGGGCGGCGGCGACAGCGCGGCGGCTGTGGAGCAGCTGGGCTACGCCGACAAGATGACCCATATCAGCACAGGCGGCGGTGCTTCTTTGGAGTTTTTGGAGGGCAAGGAGCTGCCGGGTGTGGCGTGCCTTCTGGATAAGTAATTTGAGCCGTATTTGTAATAAAATAAATGTATATAGGAGTTTAATGAGAATACTATGAATCGCAGATATCGCAAAACCATCATCGCCGGCAACTGGAAGATGAACAAGACCGCCTCCGAAACCAAGAAATTCGCCGAAGAGCTCAAGCGTCTGCTGCCCCGCGCCAAGTGGTGCGATGTGGTGGTGTGCGTTCCCGCCGTGAATATTTCCGCCGCCATAAAAGCCTTTAAGGACCTGCGTGTGACCGTGGGTGCGGAGAATGTGTTCTATGAGAAGAGCGGCGCCTACACCGGTGAGGTGTCCGCGGATATGCTGAAGGACCTGGGTGTGAAATATGTTATCATCGGCCACTCTGAGCGCCGCCAGATGTTTGGAGAGACGGATTTCTCGGTGAACAAGAAAGTCATCGCCGCTCTGGAGGCGGGGCTGTCCCCCATTATCTGCGTGGGCGAGACGCTGGATCAGCGGGAGCTGGGCGTCACTATGGAGCTTATCGCCCTGCAGCTCAAGTCCGCTCTGGCCGGCGTGCCGGCGGAGAAGGTCCGCAAGTGTGTCATTGCCTATGAGCCCGTGTGGGCCATCGGCACCGGCAAAACCGCCACTGCCCAGCAGGCGGCGGAGGTGTGCACCTTTATCCGCTCCACCATCCGCCACCTGTACGGCGCCCGCATTGCCCGCTCCGTCACCATACAGTACGGCGGCTCCATGAAACCCTCCAACGCCGCCGAGCTGTTGGCTCAGCCGGACATCGACGGGGGACTCATCGGCGGTGCGGCACTGGATGCGGGCCAGTTTGTGGAGATCATCAACGCCGCCAACCAGGAATAAGCGGCCGGGAGAAATGAGGATAAAGCGGATATGAATAAAACACCTACTGTTCTTGTGATCATGGATGGCTTCGGCATGGGCAACCCCGGAGCGGGCAACGCCGTTTCCCTGGCCAATACACCCGTGCTGGACCGACTTTTTGCCGAGAACGCCCATACCACCCTCTCCGCCTCCGGGCTGGATGTGGGTCTGCCCGACGGGCAGATGGGCAACAGCGAGGTGGGCCACACCAATATCGGCGGCGGCCGGGTGGTGTTTCAGGATCTGCCCCGCATCAGCCGCGCCATCGACAGCGGCGAATTTTTCAAAAACCCCGCCTACAACAAGGCCATGGACGACTGCCTTCAAAAGGGCAGCAGCCTGCATCTGTACGGGCTTCTTTCCGATGGCGGCGTGCATTCCACCGTGGAGCACCTGTGGGCCCTGCTGAAAATGGCCAAGGACAAGGGCCTGGAGAAGGTCTACATCCATGCCTTTTTGGACGGCCGTGATGTGTCCCCCACCAGCGGAAAAGACTTTGTGGCCCAGTGTGTGGAAAAGTGCGCTGAGATTGGCGTGGGCAAGATCGCCACGGTTATGGGCCGCTACTATGCCATGGACCGGGATAAGCGCTGGGAGCGCCTGCAGATGGCCTACGACGCCATGGTGTACGGCGAGGGCGTGCAGAATTCCGATCCCGTGGACGCCGTGGCCAGGAGCTATGAAAACGGCGTGACGGATGAATTTGTGGAACCGGTGGTCTGCGACAGCCAGGGCACTATTTCCAACAACGACAGCATCATCTTCTTCAACTATCGGCCCGACCGGGCCCGGGAGATCACCCGGGCCATAGTGGACCCGGAGTTTGACGGCTTTCCCCGGGAGTTCTTCCCCACCACCTATGTCTGCAACACAGAGTATGACGCCTCCATGCCCAACGTGCTGGTGGCCTGGCCACGCATCGCCGTGAAAAACGGTCTGGGCGAGTATTTAAGTTCTCTCGGCATGACCCAGCTTCGTATTGCGGAAACGGAGAAGTACGCCCATGTCACCTTCTTCTTCAACGGCGGCGTGGAGACGCAGTATCCCGGTGAGGACCGGGTGCTGGTGGCTTCCCCCAAGGTGGCTACCTACGATCTGCAGCCGGAGATGAGTGCCTGCGAGGTCTGCGACAAGTGCGTGGAGCGTGTCAGAAGCGGCGCGTACGATGTGGTGATCCTGAATTTCGCCAACTGCGACATGGTGGGTCACACCGGTGTGCTGGAGGCTGCTGTCAAGGCCGTGGAGACCGTGGATGCGTGCGTGGGCCGCGTGGTGGACGCCGCGCTGGAGATGGGCGGCATCGCCATGATCACCGCTGACCACGGCAATGCCGAGCAGATGGTGCAGCCCGACGGCAGCCCCATGACCGCCCACACCACCAACCGGGTGCCCTTCATCCTCTGCGGTGCCGGCACGGAGCTGCGGGAAGGCCGTCTGGCGGACATCGCGCCCACCATTCTGGATGTGATGGGCCTGGCCTGCCCGCCGGAAATGGACGGGAAAACCCTTATTGTTCGGTAAATTCTTCTTAAATGTTTAAAAAACTCACTGCTTGCGCATACTGCAGGCAGTGAGTTTTTTCGCTGATCTCGGCGGCCGCAGGCCGGACACTCTGCGGCATGCGGCTTCGTGCCGCAGGAAAGGTGTTTGTAATGAGTCGGATGAACCGTGATAAATCCAGAAGCTTCTTCGGGGGCCGGGGCTTTTACATAGCCCTGGTGCTATGTCTGGCAGCCATCGGCGTGGCCGGCTATTTTACCCTGATGCAGCAGGCACAGGTGGCGGAGGAGGGCAGGGACAAGCCCGTGGTGCAGCAGGAACCTGTGGAAAACATCCAGCACGCCCAGGTGAAGCCCGAGCCGGATCCCGAGCCTGTACAGGAGACCATCCAGCCCCAGGAGCTGCTGCCCCAGGTCTGCTCGCCTCTGGACGGCACTACCGTCACTGTATTCAGCGTGACGGAGCTGATGTATGATGAGACCATGGCAGACTGGCGCACCCATGACGGCGTGGACATCAAGGCCGAGGAGGGCGATGCCGTGAAAACCGCCGCTGCCGGTACGGTGAAGGAGGTACGCTATGACGACCTTATGGGCGTCACCGTAGTTATCTCCCACGCTGACGGCTATGAGACCCAGTACAGCAGCCTCCAGCAGGAGCCGCCCGTGGAGCAGGGCAAGAAGGTCATGGCCGGAGACATCATCGGCAGGGTGGGCTCCACCGCCGCCGCGGAGGGAGATGTGGGACCGCACCTGCATTTCTCCGTCAGCAAGGAGGGAAAAGTGGTGGACCCCTCCGAATATATAAAGTCATAAAAAGCAGGGACAGCTCCGGCTGTCCCTGCTTTTTTGCTTTAATACTGGAAGCAGCTTCCGCCCACGAACTCCCGTACGATGGAGTTCAGCGGTACGAAAGGTGTATGCAGCGGCGGCACGCTTTCCACCGCTTTCATAAGATCTGTCAGCCCATACTGGCTGATGAATTCCGGGGTCAGCTCCTCCCGGAACCGGGGGATCTCCTCCAGATACTTGGCCAGGATGCAGGGCTCGTAGTCATGGAAAGTGTCGATGTGGATGGAGGCGTTGAGCTTATAGGGCTGGATATAATTCACCTCACCCCGGTCCACACTCTGGGCCTTGCGCACGGTGTCCTGCAGGGAATGGCCCCGGGTCTTGTAGTCCCGGATCATGCGGCGTACCACCCGGAGCTGCTCAGGCCGCACGATCTTGTCGTCGTTCGTGATGATACGGGTGCGGGGGGCCACATAGATGCCGTTGGCCTCGCTGCGCAGCCGGTCAAAGATCAGGGGGTTGAGCATATGGATGCCCTCGGCGATGATAATGGCGTCCTTGTCCCCCTGCATTTTGCGCCAGCCGCCGGTGTTGCCGGTGACGAAGTCATACCACGGCACCTCTACCTCCTGGCCGTCCACCAGGCGGTGGATGCAGTCCACCAGCAGATCCCGGTTCACGCAGTAGGGGCTTTCCCAATCGCTGGCCTCCGGGGGGCGCTGATCCAGAGGCAGGAAGAAATTGTCCATGCTCAGCATGCACACTTTAACGCCCAGATTCTCCAAATATTGCTGCAGCCGCATGGCTGTGGTGGTCTTACCGGAGCCGGAGGGGCCGGTGAGAGCCACAATGGGCTTTTTGCTCTTGCCCGCCAGAATGGTGGCGGCGGCTGAACTGATCTTGTCGTGATATACCTCTTCACAGCGCAGGACAAACTGTTCCTCGTTGCGCATGGCAAGGTTGATATTTTCCAGGTCGATAACACGCATAGCACAATACTCCTTTCGGCAGGGGATACTAAAACTATGTGCCCATTATAGCAAAAACTATACCCCGGTGCAACTGTGGCTTTGAAAAGTCGGTGCAAGGCAAGTTATGTATTATTTCAATAATTGAGACAGACCATGGAGTAAATCAATTTTACATTCCGTGGATTTGTGCTATTCTAAGGATAAGATAACGACAGGAGACGATGCCATGGGAAATGAAAAGCTGTTTTGTAAGGGCGGCGGCTGTACCGCCAAGCTGGGCGCCGGAGTGCTGAGCCGGGTGCTGGAGCGCCTGCCGAAATTTCCGGCGGACCCGGCACTGCTCATCGGCTATGACAGCAAGGACGACGCCGCCGTGTATAAACTGACGGAGGAGCTGGCGGTGGTGCAGACCCTGGACTTCTTCCCGCCTATGGTAGACGATCCCTATACCTTCGGACAGATTGCCGCCACCAACGCCCTCAGCGACGTGTGGGCCATGGGCGGCGAGGTAAAAACGGCCCTGAATATCGTGTGCTTTCCGGAAAAGTCCGATTTGAACATCCTGGGGGAGATGATGCGGGGCGGCGCGGAAAAGGTGGCGGAGGCCGGCGGTGCCCTGGTGGGAGGCCACTCCATCGCCGACGCCGATGTAAAGTATGGCCTGTCCGTCATGGGTACCGTGCATCCGGAGCATATTTACGCCAACAACACCCCCCAAAAGGGCGACCGGCTGATCCTGACCAAGCGGCTGGGCGTGGGCATTCTCTGCACCGCCAACCGGGTGGGGGAGGCAAGCCGGGAGGCCATGCAGGCGGCCATTGCCTCCATGACCACTCTGAATCTGTATGCCGCCCGGTGCTGCCGGCGCTATGACATACACGCCTGCACGGATGTGACGGGTTTCAGCTTTCTGGGACATCTCCACGAAATGCTGGACGGGCAGCACAGCGCCTGCATCAATGCCCGGGCGGTGCCCATTTTCCCCGAAGCCCTGCGCCACGCGGACGAGTTTTTGCTGACGGCGGCGGGTCAGCGCAACAGAAACCACACCGGCCCCTTTGTCCGGTTTGAGAACGTTCCCTTCGCCATGGAGGAAATTCTGTTTGACCCACAGACCTCCGGCGGCCTTCTGGTGGCCGTGGGAGAGCCGGAGGCGGAGGCACTGCTTGCGGATCTGCGAAATGCGGGTGCGCCGGCGGCCATTGTGGGCCGGGTCACGGACAGCGAGGATATTGAGATAAGAGTAATAGGATAAAAAATTAGGGAGGATATTTCTATGCTGAAAGTCAATGCAATGGGCGATACCTGCCCCATCCCCGTAGTGAAGACCAAGGAAGCCATCCGTCGGCTGGGTCAACAGGGCGGCGTGGTGGAGACCCTGGTGGACAACGAGATTGCCGTGCAGAATCTCACCAAAATGGCTGCGCAGAAGGGCTATGGCGTTCAGAGCGAGAAGCTGGGCGAGAATGAGTACCGGGTCACCATGACCGTGGGCGCCGGAGCCGAGCTGCCCAAGGAGGACGAGGAGACGGTATGCCTTGTCCCCGCCGGGAAGAAGAACACCGTGGTGGTCGTCAGCGCCAACCACATGGGCGAGGGCGAGGGAGACCTGGGCAAGAACCTGCTCAAAGCGTTTATCTATGCCCTGAGTCAGCAGGAGACTCTGCCGGGGACCATCCTGTTTTATAACGGCGGCGCGGCACTTACCTGTGAGGGTTCGCTGTCTCTGGAGGATCTGCAATCCATGGCCGACCGGGGTGTGGAGATACTCACCTGCGGCACCTGCCTGAACTTCTACGGCCTGACGGAGAAGCTGCGGGTGGGCGGCGTGACCAATATGTACGACATCGTGGAAAAGCAGATGGCTGCCGACCTCATTGTGAGGCCCTGATATGCTGCAGAAAAAATCCACCCTTGTGGTGACATTCGACGCCACGGTGCAGGCCATGGCGGCGGAAAAGTACTGCCTGGTAAACGGCGTACCGGGCCGGCTGATCCCGGTGCCCCGGGAGATCACCGCCGGCTGCGGTCTCGCCTGGAAGGCGGAACCGGAGCAGGAGGAGGCGGTGCTCTCCGCCCTGAAGACCGCCGGCATCGGGTACAGCGGCGTACACCGCCTGGAAATTTAAGTCAAAAACTTCAAACCGCCCCTTTGCCGGGACTTGCTGTCCGGCGGAGGGGTGTTTTTGCGCACGCGGTCTGTACTTTTGCCGAAAATATGCTATAATGGCACAAGTGTGAAACTGGAGAAGGGAAACGCAAGACAATGCTGTTCAACTCTTTGATATTTTTGATTTTTTTCCCGGTGGTATTTATCCTGTATTGGGTACTGCCCCACAGATTCAGGAAATATTTTCTCCTGGCGGCCAGCTATTACTTTTATATGTGCTGGAAGCCGGAGTTCATCGTACTGGTGCTGTTTTCCACGGCGGCGAATTACCTCTGCTCGCTGGGCATGGAGCGATCCCCCGCAAAACGGAAAGTGCTGCTGGCGGTCAGCCTGGTCATCAATTTGGGGATGCTGTTTTTCTTCAAATATTTCAATTTTTTCAGCGAGTCGCTGACGGCTGTGTGCAGGGCGGTATCCATTCCCTTTTCCGCGCCGATCCTGCGCATTGTGCTGCCGGTGGGCATATCTTTTTACACATTTCAGGTCATGAGCTACACCATCGACGTCTATCGGGGTAAGATGAAGGCGGAACGGGATTTTGTCCTGTTTGCCTTGTTCGTGTCCTATTTCCCTCAGCTCGTGGCAGGTCCCATTGAAAAGGCGGGAAATCTGCTGCCGCAGCTAAAGTCCCCCCATGCTTTTCAGTATGGGCAGGCCTCTCACGGCGCAAGGCTCATGGCCTGGGGCTTTTTCAAAAAATGCGTGGCGGCGGCCTACTTTGCGAAGCTGGCAGACGCGGTTTATAACAATGTGAGCGGCGCCACCGGCGGGGCGGCAATGGTGGCCACGGCGGCCTTTGCACTGCAAATATACTGCGACTTCGGCGGCTACTCAGACATTGCCCGGGGCTGCTCGGAGATGATGGGCATTGAGCTGATGGTTAACTTCAAGGCGCCGTATCTGGCGGTTTCCATGCGGGATTTTTGGCGGCGGTGGCACATCTCCCTGACCGGCTGGTTCCGGGAATATGTGTATATTCCTCTGGGCGGCAGCCGCCGGGGACTTGCCCGCACCTTGGGCAACACATGGGTGGTGTTTGCCGTCAGTGGCCTGTGGCACGGCGCCAACTGGACCTTTGTCGTGTGGGGGCTGCTCCATGCTCTGTATCTCAGCGGGGGACTTTTGCTGCAAAAGCTGCGAAAAAACGGGGAGAAAAGGGCGCACACCGCGTGGTACACAGGGCTGATGCGGCTGAAGGTGTTTGCCCTGGCCTGTATCGCCTGGATCTTCTTCCGGGCGGACACCCTTTCGGACGCCGTGAGCGTCCTTGGCACGATGGCGGCGGGGCTGGCTCATCCGGGAGCATATGTGCGGGATGCGGCGGAACTGCTGACGGCAGAGGGCACCGCGGTGACGGCGTTTACGGCGCTTTCGGTGGCGGTGCTGTTCTGCGTGGATCTGCTGGATGAAAGGGCAGACATAATGGACGGCATCGGAAAGCTGCGTCCGGCGGTGCGCTACGGCTTATATGTAATTTTTCTGGCGGCGATGCTCCTGCTGATCCCTAAAACGGCGGCCGCTCCGTTCATTTACTTCCAGTTTTAAGGAGAAGGCCTCATGAAGCGTTTTTTGAGAAACTGCACCGCCGTGCTGCTGGCGGTGGCGGCGCTGCTTTGGGCAGGCGGGGCACTGTATCGGCACACAACAGCCTATAAAAATTTGGAGCGCACGGAGGAGACGGATAAATACGACGCCATGCCGGATAAAATCAGTTTTGCGGTGTTCGGCTCCTCCCACGGGCGGGACGCCTTCCAGGCGGCGGATTACGGAGAGGGCTTCTTCAATTTTTCCATGTCGTCACAAACACCGCAGTATGATCTCATGCAGCTGCGCCAGTTTGGCAGCCGGATCCAACCGGGGGCGACCGTTATTCTGACCGTGAGCTATATGTCCCCCTTTTGGCAGGATACGCAGGAGCAGTTCGAGGAAAAGCAGGAGCGATATTATCGTATCCTTGCCCCGCAGAACATCGTGGACTGCGATTTCGGCCACTGGGTGCTGGATCGGTGGTCGCCGCTGCTGACCACGGGGGCGGACGATGTGATCGCTGCGCTCCTGCATCCGGCGGAGCTGCGGGCGGACACAAATGCGATTTACGGACACCAGGTTCTGACGCCGGATGTGCTGGCGGACGAAACTCTGCGCATTCATGAGAATCATCTGCCTATTATGGAAAAAACCATGCCCGACGGAAACCCGGTCATGCTGGAAGCCTATCGGGGAATACTGTCTCTGTGCGAGAAAAACGGCTGGCACGCCGTTTTGGTAACGCCGCCGTATGCGGATGCATACACGGAGTGCTTTCCCCCGGAGGATCTGTCCCGCTTTCGGACGCTGGTTTCTCGTTTGAGCGAGGAGGGCGGTGTGCCGTGGCTGGATTACTCGCAGGATAGTCGATTTTCATCCGATTACACCCTGTTCAAAAACATAGATCATTTGAATCTTGTCGGAGCGGAAAAATTTGCACAGATCCTTCGGCAGCAGCTCCCCTGAATATGCAGATACACGGAATGTTATGCTTTACAGGGCGGGCAGATTCGGCTATAATAGTAAGGCTAAGGAATTATTTGTAAGGAGAATCTGACCATGGCTGTCATTGAATACGATGCTTATAAACAAAAACTGCTGGCTCTGGAGCCTACCCTCAAGGAGCTGGAGCAGGCGCTGAATATCGAGGCTGCCCGCAAGGAGCTGGGCGAGCTGCACATGGAGACCGAGCAGGAGGGGTTCTGGAACGATGTGGAGCGCAGCCAGAAGATCGCCCAGAAGATCAAGCGCCTGGAGAGCAAGATCAAAAAGTACGACCAACTGGTTTGTGATTGGGAGGACACTCTGACCCTGTGCGAAATGGCCCAGGAGGAGGACGATCCCACCCAGCTTGACGAGATCGCCCAGGGCTGTGAGACTCTGGAAAAGGAGGTAAGCGAGCGCCGTCTGGCGGCCCTGCTCACCGGGGAATACGATGCCAACAACGCCATCCTCACCTTCCACGCCGGCGCCGGCGGCACCGAGGCCCAGGACTGGACGGAGATGCTCTACCGTATGTATACCCGATGGGCCGAGCGCCACGGTTTTACCTACCAGCTTCTGGACTATGAGGACGGCGACGAGGCCGGCATCAAGTCCGCCTCCATCCTCATTGAGGGGGACAATGCCTACGGTTACCTGAAAAGCGAGAACGGCGTGCACCGGCTGGTGCGGGTGAGTCCCTTCGATGCCAACGCCCGCCGCCAGACCAGCTTCTCCGCTCTGGAGGTCATGCCCGAGATCGAGGACGACAATGAGATCGAGATCCGCCCCGAGGAGGTGGAAATGCAGGTCTTCCGCTCCAGCGGCGCCGGCGGCCAGCACATCAACAAGACCTCCTCCGCTGTGCGGCTCATCCATATCCCCACGGGGGTGGTGGTGTCCTGCCAGACGGAGCGCAGCCAGTTCCAGAACCGGGATAACTGCATGAAGATGCTCCGCGCCCGCCTGGCGGAAATGAAGGCCCAGCAGCACGCGGAGAAGATCTCCGACATCAAGGGCGTGCAGATGAAGATCGAGTGGGGCAGTCAGATCCGCTCCTATGTGTTCATGCCCTACACCCTGGTGAAGGACACCCGCACGGGCTTTGAGACCGGCAACATCCAGAATGTCATGGACGGCGATATCGACGGCTTCATCAACGCCTATCTCACCGCCTCCGCCAACGGAACGCTGAAAAAGTAAAAACGCCATCACGGGAGCTGCCTGCGGGCGGCTCCTGTTTTTTATTTATTATTTTCATAAAAAAGTCATTCCGAGGAGCGCAGCGACGTGGGAACCCGTTTCCCCTGTGCGGCAGGGGCGCGGTATGTCATCGGCGGCTCTGCCCCGCCCGACGATGGACACCATATTTTCAAAGAATGTCATTCCGAGGAGCGCAGCGACGTGGGAATCCGTATTCCTCTTGTGAGGGTGCAGTTCGTGGGAAAGTACGGATTGCCACACCGGTATGCGCACTGGTTCGCAATGGCAATTCTGGGAAGTGCGGTGCATGTCGGCGGCGGCACACACGGGGGCCGCTCTACAGGGGATAACAGGGAGTGCGGCGCATCGGGCGGGGTAGAACCCCGCCCCTACGCATAACATGGGGTACGATGCTTATAGGGCGGGACGATGTGGGCATCGCTCCCTACGAAGGTTTTGCGGGGGCAGGCGGCGCTTTTTTTGCTTGCCTGTATAGAATGATAATGCTATACTGACAGCAAACAGATTTATTGTGAAAAAGGGAGGATACGACCATGAAAAAGCTCGCCGCGCTTCTGATTTCTGTCGTTTTGCTGCTGGTGTCCGGCTGCGGGAAACAGGATTCCGACGCCGATCAGCTGCGGGCGGAGGATCTGCCCGAGAGCTGTCGGGGGTGGTTCGACATCGCTGAGACCGCCGGTGCGGCGGAGGATAACAGCGGGTTTCCCGCTGCGGCTCGGGCGGCGGAGGGCGCGGCCGAGGGCGGTATTG
>SAMEA3663010__coassemble_451_pt1 | contig 15844 bp, 16 predicted proteins | sample SAMEA3663010__metabat2_high_PE_006 | metagenome-assembled genome bin SAMEA3663010 (sample SAMEA3663010) | pig gut metagenome | biome: pig gut; feature: pig-associated habitat; material: faeces | place: France | collected 2012 | reverse complement strand
CGGTTCCCGGCGGGCGGGCCGTTCCGGCTTGGGCATGGCCTGCTTCACGGAGAGATTGATCTTCCCCTCCGGGGTGATGTCCAGGATCTTTACGGGCACCTCCTGTCCCTCCGTCAGGAAGTCATGCACATCGCTGACAAAGGCGGGCGCCACCTCCGAGATATGCACCAAACCGGACTTCCCCCCCGGCAGAGCAACGAATGCGCCAAACCTTGTGATGGTGGTCACCTTTCCGGTGACGATGTTCCCAACCGCCAACTCCATAAATATATGTATGTTCTCCTTTACGCAAAATGTACCTTAATGGTTCACATCATAGAAAATCCGCTCGCCGTCTTCGGCCAGACCCAACTGGTCCTTGGCCAGGCCCTTGATAAACTCCTTGTCATTGGCCTTGCTCAGGTCAGACTCCAGGCTGCTGTTCTCCTTTTTCTGCTCCTCCAGCTTCTGGCTGATGTCCTCACGCTCGGTTTCTCTGCTGTCAAGCTGCCCATACACACGGACCAGCTCCACGGACACCACCGCCAGCAATACCAGCAGCACCACCAGTGTGATAGGTGTGCCGCGTCTTTTCTTCCTCGCCTGCTTCATGGGGCCTCCTTATCTCGCGCCTGAGCGCCTTTCTTTCGGTATATCTTTATTTTACTGTATTTTTTCAAAAAGGCAATGGCTTTTTCCGCCAAATCCCATACTTTTTTGCAGAAAATCAAAAAAATCCGTACCGGTTGCCATAGCCACCGCCCCACCTGCGCCGCCACATCCAGCCAAAATCGCCAGATGGGCCGGAAAATCGGAGCCAGCACCCGCCAGGAAAAAAACGCTCCCAGGGCGGCGCAGGGCAAAACATACAGCCGCAGCTCGCCCTGTCCGATGGACAGGGCGAATCGCAAAAATGCCCAGCCAACCACCAGCACATAGACCAGGTCAGTCAGGTGTGTCACCCCTCGCCTACGCCAGGTTACGCGCAGGACACGCAGCAGTTCATACACCAGTACCGCCGCGACTCCCAAGGCAAAAGCTGCCGCAATGGTCTGCGCCTGCAGCCGGATATACAGCTCCATCCCTTATCCCAGCAGCCGGGAAAAGAAGGATTCCTTCCGTTGGGGTGCGTCTTCGTAGTTCAGCCCGTCAATACGCCCCTCCACCAGCAGCTCCCCACCGTCCAGCGACAGTTTCCCGATATGCAGATCCTCCCCGCTGACCACCAGCACCCCGGCCACGGTACGCATGACCACGCTCAGCTCGTCAAACCGCTCCACATCCTCCACGCCGGTCACCGTCAGCCGTTCCCGGCCGGTCAGTTCGATGCGCTGACTCAGCTCCGCTGCCTGCTTGAGTTCATAAGCCATAAAAAAACATCCTCCCATACACTGTTTTTTACCAGTGTATGGGAGGTATGCGGCGCTTATGACGGTTTGTCCGGCGAAATCTCCCGGTACATAGCGGCAGCGTCGGCTTTTCCCGCGTTCTCCTGCACGGAGACCACCTCCACCTGCAGCTCTCTCTGCCCAAGTCGGATGCAGATGTGGTCGCCCACCTTCACATCGTAGGAGGCGCGCTGCGCCCGTCCGTTCACCATCACCCGCTCATTATCGCAGGCTTCGTTGGCCACGGTGCGACGTTTAATGAGCCGGGAAACCTTCAGGTATTTGTCCAGTCTCATGGATCTGCTCCTTCAAAAAAGGTGCCGGCGCAAATGCACCGGCACCGGATTCTATGCAGCTATTACTTTGCCACGGCGTCCTTCAGAGCCTTGCCGGCCTTGAAAGTGGGGTTCTTGCTGGCGGCGATCTCCATGGTCTCACCGGTGCGGGGGTTGCGGCCCATGTGAGCAGCCTTCTTCTTCACCTCGAAGGAGCCGAAGCCAACGATCTGCACCTTATCCTCAGCCTTCAGAGCATCGGTAATGGCGGCGATGGTGGCGACAACAGCGGCCTCGCTGTCCTTCTTGGACAGGCCACTCTTTTCAGCGACAGCAGCGATCAGTTCGGTTTTGTTCATGTTAAATTCCTCCCATATTTTCCTTTGTAATTGCGTTAATATATTCCAAACGAATCCTCGTTTCAGAATCACTTTGCACGGTCCCACAGGTCCGTCATTTCTTCCGGGGACAGGTCACTGACCTCCCGGCCCTGCGCCCGGGCGCCGTTTTCCACGGCCCGAAACCTGCGAATGAATTTTTCGCAGGTGCCTGCTATGGCCTCCTCCGGATCAACCCCGGCGAAGCGTCCCACCTTCACGGCGGCAAACAGTACGTCGCCCAGCTCCTCCCGCGCACCTCGGCCACATTCCACGGCCTCGCGCAGTTCCCGGACTTCTTCCTCCAGCTTGCAGAGTGCTCCGGAAATATCCGGCCAGTCGAAGCCCGCACCCGCCGCTTTTTTCTGCAGCTTTTCCGCCCGCCACAGCCCCGGCAGACTCCTGGCAACGCTATCCATAGCCTCAGCGGTGGTCTTTTGTCCTTTTTCCTCCCGTTTGAGCTGCTCCCAGCTCTCGAGAACAGACTCGGGATTTTCCTCCCCGGCGCCCGCAAACACATGGGGATGTCGGAACAGCAGCTTTCTCACCACGCCGTCCACCACATCCTCCATGGTGAAGCGGCCCCGGTCGCGCTCAATGTCCGCGTGGAACACCACCTGCATCAGCACGTCGCCCAGTTCCTCCCGCAGCATGGAAGCACTGTCCAGATCAATGGCCTCCGCCGCCTCATAGCTCTCCTCCAGCAGCCCCCTGCGGATGGACGCATGGGTCTGCACCCGGTCCCAGGGGCAGCCCTCCGGGGAGCGGAGGATGCGGATGATCTCCAGCAGATCCTCGTAGCTGTAGTGCGGCTTCTTCGTAAAATTTACCATAGTTTTTCCTTTATTGCAATAGGATTTGATATTTTTTCACTGCTTAAACAGAAATTTTGCCAGCTTTTCCCCCTTGGGTAGCTGCACAATCTCCTCCCGGCGCAGGATTCCCAGAGTCAGCAGCAGCACAATGTATACCGCCGCCGCCGCACCAATTGCCAGCACCGTGGCAAAACTGCCTCCCACAATTCTGTTCAGAAGTCCATGCCCGCAATACGCCATAGCGGCCATGGCAGCGGTGGCAAGTCCCAGCTTCAAAGCAGAGCTGCTCACACGGAACCGGCCGGGTACCGTCACGGCAATGGCGACGAGATTCAGCATGGCAATGACGGCATAGCACAAAAGCGTACCAATAGGCGCCCCGCGGACGGAGATGTCCGGGTTTGTCACCAGCAAATAGTTGGCGGCGATCTTCACGCCCCCGCCCACCAGCAGTGTCACCACCGGAATACGCTCCCGTCCGTAGGCCTGCAAAATACCGGAGGTGGCAATCATCATGCACACGAACACCGAGGCAATGCCCAGTATCCGCAGATGATAAGCCGCCGCCTCCGCCGTTTCCGGCACCGCGGGATATAAAAGGTGCAGAATGGGACCCGCCAGCACAGACATCCCCACTCCCACCGGCAGAGCCAGCACCATGGCCAGCTTCAGGGCCGCGGCGGCGTTTTTCCCGGCCCGTCGCGGGTCGTTTCTCGCCATGGCGGCACTGATGGACGGCACCAGACTGATGCTCAAGGGGTACATAAAGGATGCCGGCAGGGCAAAGAGTGTCATGCCAAAGGTGTATTCGCCATACAAAGCGGCCGCATCCACCTCGCTCAGCCCCAGAGAGCTTTGCAGTGTCCCCAGGACCAGAGCCTGGTCCAGCAGTGTAATGAGGCTCATGCCCACGGATCCCAAGGTCACGGGGATGCCTATTTTCAGCACCTGCCCCAGTATCTCCTCCCGGCTCTCGGGAACATCCGTGCCCCGGCTTCCCCGGTGTGACCGCAGCAGCCACACCGCCAGTACCATAAGGGCTATGGCGGCTCCTACAGTGACGCCAAAAATGGCCCCCGCGGCGCACTCGTTAGGAGCAGCGCCCCGTCTTGTCAGCAGCCACGCCGCCGTAAGGCCCACCAGCAGCTTGCACGCCGATTCGATGACCTGGCTCACCGCCGTGGGCCGCATATCTCCCCGGCCCTGGGTGTAGCCCCGGATGGCCGAGAGCATACACACGCAGAATACCGCCGGGGCCAGCACGCGGATGGCCGGTGCCGCCTGCGAATCGTTCAGCAGCCACGCCAGCGGACCCGCAAAAAACAGCATGATGCCGCAGCACACGAGACCCAACAGGAAGAAAAGTCCCGCCGTCACCCGGAAAATGCGCCTGCGGCGATTCACCTGTCCCATGGCGTCTGCCTGAGATACCAGCCGGGACAGGGCCAGAGGCAGCCCCGCCGTAGACACGATGAGCAGGAGGCTGTAAATGTTATAGGCCACATAGAAGTGGGCCATGCCGTCCTTGTCCAGCAGATTCCCCAGGGGAATCTTGTATACGGCGCCCATGACCTTGGTAACGGCCACCGCCAGTGTCAGAACGGCCGCGCCCTCCATGAAGTTTTGCTTTCGCTGCGGCAAAGCCATCCCTCCCGATCCGGTTCGTATCCGCCCGAGGGCGAAATCATTTTTTCATCGAGCGGTAAAAGGCGGAGAACTCCTCCAGATTCTGTTGAATCTTCTCCGGGCGGATGATGTACTCATTGGGGTACTTGGCGTGGAACACCCGCTCAATACGGCCCGCAGCGGGATCCACCATCTTAGTGGAGCCGCCCGCTCCCAGAGAGAGGATGCTGTGCAGCTCCTCCATGATATAGATATTATACAGTCCCTCCGCGCCGCTTATGCACCAGCCGATATTCTCAAAGCTGCCGGACATATATTTCTGCCGGTAGAGATAGTAGGGGTGGAAATTCGCCCCCCGCAGAGCGGAAATGGAGTAGTCCAGCATCTCCCCCACCGCCTGGGCCGGGGGAATGCTCTGCCCCTCCAGCAATATGCGGCTGCCTTTTTTCAGAGCCAGCGTATGCACGGTGATGTTGTCTGCCCCGAAATCAAGGCACTTATCCAGTGTCCGGCGAAAGCCCTCCGGAGTATCGGCGGGGAGGCCGGCGATGAGATCCATATTCACATGGGCAAAGCCCATGGAGGTGGCAAGGGACATGGTTTTTTCAATGTCCGCCGCCGTGTGCCGCCGCCCGATGGCCTGCAGGACACCGTCCTCCAGGGACTGGGGATTCACGCTGATGCGGTTGCAGCCGTGGTCCAAAAGCACCTGCAGCTTCTCCCGGTCAATGGTATCGGGCCGTCCGGCCTCGATACAGTATTCCGCGCAGCCGGAAAGGTCAAAGTTATGATTCAGGTGGGTCAGGAGCCTGTTCATCTGGTCGGCGGATAGGGTGGTAGGCGTGCCGCCGCCCATGTAAAAGCTCTTCACCCGCAGCCCCAAGTCCCGCACCGTCCGTGCCGCCCGGGTAATTTCTCCCAGCAGCGCCTCCAGATACGGCTCCATGAGCCCGAAGCTCTTCTCCACCGCCTGGGACACGAAGCTGCAATAGGCGCAGCGGGTGGGGCAGAAGGGAATGCCGATGTATAGGGAAATATCCTCCGGTTTCAGGTCCCCCTTGGCCTTCAGTCCCGCCTGGGCCGCCTCAATGCACAGCTCCCGGCGTACGGGAGAAACGCTGTAGGTGTCCCGCAGGATCGCGTCCACCTGCCGGGGAGACATCCCCTGCTCCAGATACCCTGCCGCCAGCTTGGCGGGACGAATACCGGTGAGGGCGCCCCAGGTGGGCGTCACCCCCGTCACCTTTTGCGCCGCCTTAAAGAAGCTCAGCTTCACCGCCCGCTGCCGCAGGCGCTCTTTTTCGTACTCATCGGCGGCGGGGTCGATGATGACGCGGGAAGTGCCCCGTTCTTTAGCACCATTATAGGTGATCGTTGTTACGGCGGTGGTGTATTTTTCCGCCTGGAACAAGGCGACCACCGCCTGGTTTTCTTCCTCCGCCTCCGGGTCATATACCGGCCGCTCCTGCGGGAAAAAAGCCAGAAGGCTCTGCTCCACCGCATAGCGGGCGTCATGGCCCCTAAATATCAGTTTCATCCTCTCAGCCCCTGCTTGACATAGGGATTGACCCGCCGCTCAAAGTCCAGATCGGTGGGTCGGTCATGGCCCGGGTACACCCGGTACTGCCCGGGAAGCTGGGCCAGCTTTTTCAGGGAGCGCAGAATATCCTCATAGCTGCCGCCGGCAAAATCCGTGCGTCCGCAGCTGCCGTAAAATAAGGTGTCGCCGGAGAATATCACATCGCCCACCACCAGACAGACAGACCCACGGGAGTGGCCCGGGGTCTCCAGAACTTCGATGGTCAGCCCCCCCAGATTCAGCTTGTCTGCGTCCTTATAGTACCGCTGGTTCTTCTCCGGCAGCCGGGGAAACAGCAGGTCAAAGCCGCCGCCGGCCTTGCCGGTGGTGTCCTTTTCGTTTATATATACCGGCAGGTCGGGCCAGCGCTCCAGCAGCTCCCCCACGGCGGTAAAATGGTCAAAATGGCCGTGAGTCAGCAGAAGCATCACAGGCGTGCAGCCGGTATTCTCAACGGCCCGGACGATGCGCCCCGCCTCGTCGCCGGGGTCAATGACGGCGCAGAGCTTTGCCTGCTCCTCCTGCAAAATGTAGCAATTCGTCCCGATGGGACCAACGGAAAGGGAATCAATTTTCATACGTGTTCTCCTTACAGCAGGTCTGTGTCCACAATGAGGGTCATGGGGCCGTCATTGACGGAGGCCACATCCATATAGGCTCCAAATTCGCCGGTCTGGACCCGGAAGCCCTTGTCCCGGCAGAGGGCAACAAACTTCTCGTACAAGGGCACAGCCACCTCCGGCCGGGCGGCGGCCAGGAACTCCGGTCTGCGGCCCTTCCTGCAGTTGCCGTACAGGGTGAACTGGGACACTACCAGCACTTCGCCGCCCACATCCTCCAGACTGCGATTCATCTTTCCGTTTTCATCCTCAAAGACCCGCAGGCCCATGAGCTTATCCGCCAGCTTCACGGCCTGAGCCTCGGTATCTTCATGGGTGACGCCCAGAAGAATGAGAAACCCCTTGCCAATGTTGGCGATCTCCCTGCCGTCCACAGTGACGGAGGCGCTTTTCACGCAGGTCAATACAGCGCGCATATGCACTTACCTCCCTTGTATTATTTCTAAAAACATATGGGAAATCAGCTCCTCCAAGGAGGTATGGTCCTCCAGGTAAAGCGGATCCCCCTCTTCCGGGCTTTTTCAGCCTCCTCTACGGTCTGCGCATACGCAGCCGGCAGGGCGCAGCGGCCCGGAAAAAACACGGGCGAAAAACATCCCCGGCTTTTGTCAGAAAAAGCTTTTCATACCGAATATTAATCGGCCGAAACTTCTTGCCCATCCGCCGCATGGCAAATTCCAAAACAGTTTCTGTCCTCTCATGATCCGCAAGGCTCATTCCGACGCAGTCCTTTCTCCATGAGAGCGTCCCGCATTACTTGCCCGCCGGGCGGGTGACCCGCATGATACCGGACACCTGCTCCAGACGCCGGCGCACGGTGCAAAGCTGTTCGCTGTCCGCCACCCCCACCTCAATGGTGATGAGGGCAAAGCCGTCACTGGTGCTGCGGGCAGACAGGTTGGTGACACGGGTCTTGGTGGAGGAGAGGACGGTGGAAATATCCATAATAAGATTCAGCCGGTCCTTGGCCACCACCTCCAAGGTGGTGCGGTAATCCTCCCGGGTATTATCGGCCCAGGAGACCTTGATCCAGCGACCCTCCTCCTCGGGCTTGCGGCGGGTCGGGTCTGCATTGGGGCAGTCCGCCCGGTGGACGGACACACCATAGCCCCGGGTAATAAAGCCCACAATATCGTCCCCGGGCACGGGGGTGCAGCATTTGGCGAACTTCACCAGACAGTTGTTCAGCCCCTCCACGATGATGCCCTGCTCGCTCTTGGTGCGCTTGGGCACGGCGGGCCGGGTCTTCTCCGGCTCGTCCTTCAGGGGCACCTCGGCGGCCCGCTCCTCCTGGTGCATCTTGCGGATCCGCTGGATATCCTCCCGCAGGCGGCCGATAAGCTTCAGGGAGGTGACACCGCCGTAGCCGATGGCCGCATACATATCGTCCAGGCTCTTATAGGCCAGGCGCTTGAGAATGCCGGGCAGATTTTCCTCCGCTGTCAGTTCCTTCAGGCTCACGCCGGTGCGCTTGACCTCCGCCTCGAAGGAGGCCCGGCCCCGGGCGATGTTCTCATCCCGGCACTCCCGCTTGAACCACTGGCGGATCTTACTGCGGGCCTCGCTGGAGCGGGCGATCTTCATCCAGTCCCGGCTGGGGCCGTGGGCGGACTTGGAGGTGACGATCTCCACCACATCTCCGTTTTTCAGCTTGGAATCAAACTGGGCGATATGTCCGTTGACCTTGGCGGCAACCATTTGGTTGCCCACGGCGGAGTGGATGCTGTACGCAAAGTCGATGGGGGTGGCGCCGGCAGGCAGGTTGATGACATCCCCCTGAGGGGTGAAGACAAACACCTCATCGGCAAACATATCCACCTTCAAAGAGTGGATGAACTCCTCCGCGTCGGCGCCGTCCTGGTTCTCCAGCAGGCGGCGCACCCACTCATAATCCTGCTCGTCGCCGGAGCCCTGGCCGTTCTGCTTATACTTCCAATGGGCGGCAATGCCGTATTCGGCGATCTCGTGCATCTGCCGGGTGCGGATCTGCACCTCGAAGGGAATACCGTTATCCCCTACCACGGTGGTGTGGAGGGATTGGTACATATTGGGCTTGGGAGTGCCGATATAGTCCTTGAACCGTCCCAGCACCGGCTTATACAGATCGTGGATGATCCCCAGCACATGGTAGCACTCGGACACGGTGTTGACGATGACCCGGAAAGCAAAAAGGTCGAACACATCGTCCAGGGATTTGTCCTGAGTGTACATCTTGCGGTAGATGCTGTAAGGGTGCTTCATGCGGCCGGACACGGCGCCGTTGATATTTGCCTGCTGCAGGCGGGTGGTGATCTGGTCGTGGACCGCAGCCATAAACCCGTCGTACTCCGAGGCCTTTTCCTCCAGTGCCTCAATGATCTCCTGATAGCCGATAGGGTCCAGATACTTAAGGCTCAGGTCCTCCAGCTCCCATTTCAGCTTCTGCATACCCAAGCGGTGGGCAATGGGGGCGTAGATCTCCATGGTCTCCAGAGATTTCTGCTTCTGCTTCTCCGGTGTCTGATACTCCATGGTGCGCATATTGTGCAGCCGGTCCGCCATTTTGATGAGGATGACACGGATGTCCTTGCTCATGGCCAAAAGCATCTTGCGCAGATTCTCCATCTGCTCCTCCGCCTTGGAGGCTGCCTGTACACGGGTCAGCTTGCTGACGCCCTCCACAATATCGGCTATGGTAGGCGAAAAGCATCGGGCTATATCCTCATGAGTGGCAGATGTGTCCTCGATGGTGTCGTGGAGCAGGGCGGCGGCAATGGATTCCGAATCCAGATGTAGCTCCTCCGCCACGATCTGTGCCACAGCCAGAGGGTGGGTCACAAAGGGCGATCCGTCCTTGCGGTTCTGCCCCCGGTGATGCTCCTCGGCAAAGTGAAAGGCCGAGCGGATCAGGTCCAGATTGGCGCCGGGGTTATATTGGCGGATGGTATCCTCCAGCCGCTGGTACTTTTCCTGCACATTCACTGCTTTTCACCTCACTTTCCTCTGATATATTCCTGCAGCGCCGTCCAGTAGGGCGACTGCTCCAGATCTACTTTTTCGTCCACGGAGCACAATCGCAGGCGGATCTCCTCATCACGGATCTCCCTGCGCAGCAGACCGCGCTCACAAAACAGCTCCACACAGAAGCAGGCCCGCAAAAACGGGTCCGTGCCGGGTATGGCGGCAGAAAGCTGCCGCAAAAAGGGCAGGTAGTGCCGTTCCGTGCCCGCCGGGGTGATTTCCTGGCGCAAAAGCCGCCAAGCGGCCGCACACTGCTGCCGGGAGGGCAGAATGCGCAGGGCCTCTCTGGAGGAAAGGCTCTCTCCCTCCTCCAGCCGCCGCAAAAGCAGCAAGGACTCCTCTTCCCGGGCGGAGCCTTGCAGGGATGGACGCAGGTCCACCACCTGAAGCTGTACCGTACGGCTGCCGCGAAATTCGTTGATTTGCAAATAAAAGGCTACATCCACCCGTCCCCCGGGCTGGCAGGGGCACTGCTGGGCAGTGGTGGAAAAGAATATGCCCTCCAACTGCACCGTGCCTTTGGAAAACCGCAGCTTGAGGTGGCGATTCTGCCCCACACCCTGCACCCGGTCCAGCGTGACGCCCAGCAGACAGAACAGCGGACGGTTATTGCCGTTTCCATAAGGCTCCAGACGGCGAAGCTGCTCCACCTCCCAGAGCGTTATCAGCTCCGGCCGGCGCAGCACCACATCCACATCCAGCGCCGAGGCGGCGGGACGACCGCCCAAAAAACGCTGGACGCATGCGTTCATCCTCTTGCGAAAGGCAGGTATCTTGTCCTCCTCGATGGTAAAGCCCGCCGCTAATTCATGGCCGCCGAAGCCCAGCAGCAGGTCGCTGCATTCCTCCAGGGCGGCAAACAGGTTGAAGCCCCCCCAACTGCGGCAGGAGCCCTTGCCGGTGTGTCCCGACAGATGGATCATGAAGCTGGGACAGGCGTACTTCTCACTCAGGCGGGAGGCCACGATGCCCACCACCCCCTGATGCCAGCCGCTGTCGGCCAGTACAAGGGCGTTCCTTTCCTCGGCAGGCATTTCCTCGATCATGGCGATGGCCTGGGCGTAGATCTCCTGCTCCACGGTCTGACGCTGGCGGTTGAGCTGGCACAGCTCGCGGGCCAGCTCCCGGGCCAGAACAGGGTCCTTGCACAGCATCAGCTCTGCCGCGCGATCTGCCTCGCCCATGCGTCCGGCAGCATTGATGCGGGGAGCCAGCACATAACCGATCTGCACAGAGGTGATCTCCTTCTGATCAAGACCGGTCTCCTGCAGCAGGGCCTGCAGGCCGATGAAAGCATTGTCGGCGATATGGGCAAGCCCACGGGCCACAATGGTGCGGTTTTCTCCGGACATACGCATGACATCCGCCACTGTCCCCACGGCAGCCAAGGGGCTGTATCGGGTGAGCAGCTCCTCCGCCCGGTCCACTCCTCCCAGAGCCAGCACCAGCTTCAGCGCAACGCCGCAGCCGGCCAGATGCTTGAAGGGATAGGGGCAGTCGGGTCGATGGGGGTCTACCACCGCTATCGCCCGGGGCAGCTCATCCTTGCATTCGTGGTGATCCGTCACCACCACATCCATGCCCAACGAGGCGGCGAAATCCACTTCCTCCACCCCGGTAATACCACAGTCCACGGTGATGACCAATGTATTGCCCTGCCCGCGCAGGGTGCGCATAGCGTCCGCGGACAGGCCGTAGCCGTCCTCAATGCGGCGGGGAATATAGTGACTCACCTGTGCGCCGCAGCGGCGCAGATAGTCCACAAGAATGGCTGTGGCGGTAATACCGTCCACATCATAATCGCCGAAGACGGCCATATGTTCTCCTGCGTCCAACGCGGCGCGGATGCGGGCCACGGCACGGTCCATGTCCTTCATCAGCAAAGGGGATAGGGAAAGGCTGTCCTCAATTTTCAGGAAATCATCTGCGGCCGGGCTGTCGGTTATGCCGTGGGAGGCCAAAACAGCGGAAAGCAGGGCCGGATATCCCGCCTCCTCCAGTGCATCCGCCGAGGGAACCGAGGCGGGCAAATTCCACTTTTTATATTTCATGCCCGGCTCACCTCCTTACACGGCTTTTGGGGACAAAATGAATAGTATGGGTATTATAATAGAAGTATATTATAGCAAACCGGAGCGAAAAGGTAAAGATAAATCTTGCACGGAACGTGAAAACGGGCCGATCCCGCGATCAGCCCGCCTTTTAGTTACAGTTCCACTCTGGCCCTTTTTTCCGCGCCGATGAGCACCGTGCCTGTGATGGTCAGGGATGTGATCATCCCCTCCTCCAGCCGGGTCGCCACCTGGATGGCACCGCCTGGTTGACGCAGGGACACGCACTGGTCCTGCCCCCGCACCTGAGTCAGCCAGGCGCCGATGGCAGCCGATCCGCTGCCGCAGCCGCGCTCCCACACGCAGGAGTCCGTGGGCTTGACATACACCAGCGGCGTAAACGCCGTCCGGCTCTCCTCCAGCAGCAGAAGACCCATGGCCTCCCCGGGGAGCGCCTTGCTCCAGGAGCGCAGCGCTTCCTCCGCGCAAGGGCGGTCAAACAGCTCCGCCGGTGCAATGACATGGCAGATGCCCGGGAGAAGCACCACAGGAAATATCTGATTCACCCCGCCCACCGGCAGGGCAAGCTGCTCGATGCTCTCGGGCAGGGGCATGGATACCGTGCCGATGAAGCAGCCGTCAATATGCGTCACACGGCACGCAACCGGCGACCGCGCGCCGGAAACCGGAAGCGTCAGGGTGCGTTCTGCTCCCAGGGGCAGATCCCTATGCAGCCACGCCGCCATGGACATGGCGGCATTGCCGCAAAACTCGCCGCCCATCATCTGAAGCCTCGGCTTCCCCGCGGCAAGGCCCTCTGCAAAGCCCACCTGCTCGGCATCCTTCTCCCGCCGCAAAAGCTCCATCGCCACCCGGGGCTGCACATCCCTGGGCACAGGGGTGGTGACCAAGAGGGTGATGTTCTTTGTGGGATCTATGACCGTGTATCTCAGTTCCATATTGCTGCCTCCCGGGAGATTTTCCTTTATTATACCCGCCGGAAGCAGAAAAAGCAATTCCTGTTGCCCTTCGGCGGAGAAAATGATATACTACAGGGTAAGAAGATCTCCACTTACGAACGGAAGAGAGGATGACACCCTATGAAATTGAGTTTTTTCGGCGCTGACCAGTGTGTTACCGGCAGCTGCCACTGTCTGGAAGTTAACGGCAAAAAGATCCTCATCGACTGCGGCCTGCAGCAGGGCCGGGATGAGGTGGACAACAGCAGCCTGCCCTTTCACGCAGGCGAGATAGATTTTGTGTTGGTGACGCACGCGCACATCGACCACTCCGGCCGCATCCCCATGCTCCTCAAGCAGGGGTTCCAGGGCCGTATCTTTGCCACCCGTCTCACCGCCCAGCTTCTGGACATTATGCTCCAGGACTCGGCCCACATTCAGGAGTCCGACGCCGAGTACCAAAACCGCAAGAATCTCCGGGCAGGCCGCCCCACCGTGGAACCGCTGTACACTGTGGAAGACGCCCAGCGGGTGCGGGAGTTCCTCACCACCTGCGAATACGGTGAAAAGGTGGATCTGTGTGAAGGCGTCAGCATGGAATGCATTGACGCAGGCCATCTGTTAGGCTCCGCCAGCATGAAACTTACCCTCACGGAAAACGGCGAGACGCGGACCATCGTCTTCTCCGGCGATATTGGCAACGTGGACCAGCCCATCATCCGGGATCCTCAGTTCTTCCACGAAGCGGATTTCGTGGTCATGGAGAGCACCTACGGCAACCGCAACCATACGGAGGTGTGGAGCTACACCGATGAGCTGGCTCAGATCATTGACGAGACGCTCGGCAAGGGCGGCAATGTGGTGATCCCCTCCTTTGCCGTGGGCCGCACCCAGGAGCTGCTGTATTTCATTCGCCAGATCAAGGACGAAAATCTGGTGAAGTCCGTGCCCAACTTCGATGTATATGTGGACAGCCCCCTGTCCAAGGCCGCCACCACCATCTTCTGCGGTGACCTGCGCGGCTATCTGGACGAGGAGGCCGTGGCTTTGGTAAAGGACGGCACCCATATGTTCAATTTCCCCGGTCTGCACCTGACGGAGACTGTGGACGAGTCCAAGAACCTGAATCTGGACCCCTCCCCCAAGGTCATCATTTCCGCCTCCGGTATGTGCGACGCCGGCCGCATCCGCCATCACCTGAAGCACAACCTCTGGCGTCCGGAAAGCGCCGTGGTGTTCGTGGGCTTCCAGTCCCCGGGCACCCTGGGCCGGCACCTGCTGGACGGCGCCGAGAGCGTGAAGATGTTCGGCGAGGAGATCGCCGTCCGGGCCAAGATCGTGAATTTTCAGGGCCTCAGCTCCCACGCCGACCGGGATCACCTGCTCAACTGGATTGACCAGTTTGCTTCCGCCAAGCCCACCCATGTGTTCGTGGTGCATGGCGACCGGGAGGTGGCCCCTGCCTTCGCCGCCGACTTGGCGGAAAGGGGCTTTGCCGCCCATGCGCCCCGATATACCGAGGTCTATGACCTGCTGACCGACCGCATCGTTGAGCAGGGCTATCTGCCCGAGCCGAAGAAGAAGTCCTTCGAAGGCGCGCCCCGTGTCTCCTCCGCCTACAGGCGTCTGGTGGAGCTGGGCGATGCTTTGGCTGCCCTCATCCGCCGCAGCCAGGGCCGGGACAACAAGACTCTGGCCGACTTTGCCGAGAGCCTGCGCAAGATTCTGGAGAAATTCAAATTCTGATACATCGCAGGGGAGCCACGGTCTTTCCGTGGCTCCCCTGCTGAAAGGAACCGCACTATGACGCCTCCGGTGAAAAATCAAGTGTATACCGCCGAGATCACGGGCTACTCCAGCGAGGGGCTGGGCATTGCCCGTATTGGCGGCCAGGTAGTGTTCGTGCACAACGCCATTTTGGGAGAAGTCTGTGACATTCTGGTGATGAAGGTGCTGAAAAATACCGCCTATGGTAAAGCTGTGGCGTGGCAGAGCGTATCTCCCCACCGGGTGGAGCCGGACTGCCCTTACTACCGCCGGTGCGGCGGCTGCGCCTTTCGCCACATGGACCACGCCGGGGAGCTGGAGGCCAAACGGCAGCGGGTGCAGGACGCCTTGCGCCGCGTGGGCGGCAGCAGCGTGGAGGTGGAGGAGATCCTGGGGGCTGCGGAGACCCTCCGCTACCGGAACAAAGGCCAGTATCCCGTGTCCCCGGAGGGAAAGGTGGGCTTTTATCAGGCCCGTTCCCATTGCGTGACGGATATTGACACTTGCCTGATCCAAAAGCCCCAGGCGGACGCCGCGGCGAGTGCGCTGCGGCGCTATATGGCGGAGCATCGCGTGCCGGGCTATGACGAGAGAACCGGCAAAGGACTTGTGCGGCATCTGTATGTGCGCACCAACCAAGCAGGGCAGTCCCTGATCTGCATAGTCGTAAACGGGGACAAGCTGCCCCACGAGGAGGAATTGGTGCATTCCATGCGCCGGGCTGTGCCCGATGCCGCAGGGGTGGTGCTGGGGATCAACACCGCAAGGAGCAACGTGATCCTGGGTGATCGCTACCGGACGCTGTGGGGGAAGGATACCCTGACCGATACCCTATGCGGCCACCAATTTAGGTTGTCCATCCCCTCCTTTTACCAGGTGAATCGGGAGCAGGCGGAGGTGCTGTACCGCCGGGTGGTGGACTACGCCGGGCTTACCGGAGCGGAGCTGGTGCTGGATCTGTACTGCGGGGCCGGCACCATCACCCTGACCATGGCGGACAGGGCAAAGAAACTCATCGGCGCAGAGATCGTGCCCCCGGCGGTGAAGAACGCCCGGGAGAACGCCCGGGCAAACGGCATTTCCAATGTGGAATTCTTCTGCGGCGACGCCTCCGACATCGCGGTCAAGCTGGCGGCGGATGATCTGCGTCCGGACGTGATCTGCGTAGACCCACCCCGCAAGGGCCTGGCACCGGAAGTTATTGATGCCATGGTGCGGATGGGGCCGCAGCGAATCGTGTATGTGTCCTGCGACCCGGCCACATTGGGGCGGGATGTGAAGCTGCTGGAGCAGGGGGGCTACAAGGCCCGGCGGGCTGCGGCTGTGGATCTGTTTCCGGGCACGGCACACGTGGAAACGGTTGTGTTGCTGTCAAAAATGAACACAATCAGGTAATAAAGCCTATTGA
>SAMEA3663010__coassemble_450_pt1 | contig 15846 bp, 18 predicted proteins | sample SAMEA3663010__metabat2_high_PE_006 | metagenome-assembled genome bin SAMEA3663010 (sample SAMEA3663010) | pig gut metagenome | biome: pig gut; feature: pig-associated habitat; material: faeces | place: France | collected 2012 | reverse complement strand
GCTTTTAGAGGAAAAACCATGAATGATATTTTTCTGCGTACCCGCATGATACTGGGTGATGAGGCTATGGGTCGCCTGCGTCGCAGTCATGTGGCGGTGTTCGGCTTAGGCGGCGTGGGCAGCTATGCCGCCGAAACTCTTGCCCGCTCCGGCGTAGGAGAGCTGACCCTCATTGACCGGGACACGATCAGTCCCTCCAACATCAACCGCCAGCTCTATGCCCTGCAGTCTACTGTGGGGCAGCGCAAGGCGGAAGTAGCCGCCCGGCGCTGTCTGGATATTGACCCGTCTATTCGGGTGCATCCCCTCTGCATGACCTACGATGCCCAGCATCGGGAGGAGTTTTTCGCAGCGAGGTATGACTATATCATCGATGCCATCGATCTGGTCTCCTGCAAGCTGGATCTTATCCAACAGGCACAGGAGCGGGGCATTCCCATTATCAGTGCTCTGGGCACCGGCAACAAGCTGGATCCCACCCGCCTGTGTATTTCGGACATCTCCAAAACCTCCGGCTGTCCTCTGGCCCGGGTCATGCGCCGGGAGCTAAAGAGCAGGGGCATCCGCCGACTGCCGGTGGTTTTCAGTCCCGAGGAGGCCGCCCCCACCCGCCAGCTGGACACCCCCGATCCCGGCCGGCGCAGCGTACCCGCCAGCGTAGCCTGGGTTCCTTCCTGCGCCGGGCTGATGCTGGGAGGCTATGTGGTGCAGGAACTTTGTAAGGAGGAGAAAGCACTATGATTTTATTAGGTGCTGCCGCCAACGCCGCCACTGTGGCCGTGGGCGGCTTCGTGGGTCTGTTTGCGGGAAAGCTGCTGCCCGAACGGCTGCAGAAATCCCTCATAAGCGCTCTGGCTCTGGTGGTTATCGGCATTGCCCTGCCGGGGATTGATGACTCCCAAAAGCCATTGGTGCCCATCCTCTCCATGGTGCTGGGTGTCCTTATGGGCGAATTGTTGGATCTGGATAAGGCCGTGAACCGTCTGGGAGACTGGCTGAAAAAGCGCATTGGCGGCCAAGGCAAATTCACCGAAGGCTTTGTCTACGGCACCATGGTGTTCGTGGTGGGTGCCATGTCCATCATGGGCGGCCTCAACAGCGGTCTGCAGGGCGATCACACACTGCTGCTGTCCAAGTCTGTTTTGGACGGCGTGTCCGCTCTGGTATTTGCCTCCACTATGGGTGCCGGCGTTTTGTGCGCAGCGGTACCGGTGTTTTTGTGGGAGGGGCTCATCGCCGTGCTGGCTTCCCTTCTTTCCCCGTTGCTGGGCCCCGAGGTCATTGCGGAGATCAATTCCGTCGGCTCCCTGCTCATTCTGGCCATCAGCTTGAATATGCTGGGTGTCACTAAGATCCGGGTGATGAACCTGGTGCCCGCCATGGTATTTCCCGTGGTGCTGTGCACGCTTATCTAAGACTGCAAAAGGGTGTCCGCACCGGGACACCCTTTCATTTTACCATATTCACCCGGCTTTCCGGGCATACAGCAGATATAGTATTCCCCCCAATGCGCAGCCGCCTACCAGATTTCCGAGGGTCACAGGCAGCAGATTCCGCAACAGATCCAGCCAGGAAAGCTCCCCGTTGCCCGCAAGGAAAATACCCGCCGGGATGTAATACATATTGGCCACGCTATGCTCGAATCCGCACAGGACGAAGAGGAAAATCGGCCCGAAGAGGGATACCATTTTCCCCCCGGCAGACCGGGCGCAGAAGGCCATCCACACCGCCAGACACACCAGGAAATTGCACAGCACCCCCCGCAGAAATGCCACAGCAATGGGCAGGGCCGCCTTTGTCACGGCCGTGCCGACCACCGCATCTGCAATGCCGTCTAAAACGCCGCATTGCGCGGCCAAAAAGGCTATAAGCAAGCTGCCGAAAAAATTCCCCGCGTATACCAATAGCCAGTTGCGCAGTACACGCCCCCCTGTGATATCCCCCCGCAGCAGCGGCATGAGAAGCAGGCAGTTGCCGGTGAACAGCTCGCTCCCTGCCAGAAGCACCATAGCAAGGCCCGTGGGGAATATGGCGGCCGATGCGATCTTCCCCGCCAAAGCGCCGCCCAGTGAGGCGCCTACCCCGGCGAAAGCGATGAACATACCCGCCAACGCACCCAGAAGCAGCAGCCGGGGGCCGCCTTGCTCCGCTCTTTTTTTGGCCGCGGCACAATAATCCGCCGCCGCCTCCGTATATGTTCGCAGCATTCTACTCCTCCATCCCGCAGCGAAAGCTGTCCGCTGCTTTTTTATTATAGCAAAGGATAAAAATTGTTGCAATTCCCCTTTTCCCGTAATACAATGAAAAAAACAGAAAGGAACGAGGGTATGCTGTACGGATTTATCGGCACCGGCAACATGGGCGGAGCGCTGGCTCAGAGCTGCGCCAAGGCTGTGGAGCCGGGGAACATTTTTTTGTCCAACCGCAATCCTGAAAAGGCACAGGCTCTGGCAAAAAAAATCGGTGCGCGGGTGTCTGATAATGAAACCATCGCCACCCGGTGCGAAATGATCTTTTTAGGGGTGAAACCCCAGATGATGGAGCAGATGCTCCTTCCCCTGCGGTCCGTGTTGGCCGGACGGAAAACACCCTTTGTGCTCATCTCTATGGCAGCGGGATTGACAGTAACGGCCATTCAGAGCATGGCCGGCGGCAACTATCCGGTCATCCGCATCATGCCCAACATCGCCTGCGCCGTTGGGGAGGGTATGACTCTGTATACCTGCTCCGGAGAAGTGCAGGAGGCGCAGCGTCAGGTGGTCTTGCAGGTTCTGTCCGCTTCAGGTTTGGTGGAGGAGATGGACGAGGCTCTGCTGGACGCCGGCAGCGCCGTGGCCGGATGCGGCGGTGCCTTTGCCTGTCTGTTTTTGGAAGGACTGGCCGACGGCGGTGTACTGTGCGGCCTGCCCCGGGACAAGGCAAGGCGCATGGCGGCGCAGATGCTCCTGGGCAGCGCCAAGCTGGCATTGGAGAGCGGCGACCACACGGGGCAGATGAAGGACGCCATCTGCTCCCCCGGCGGCACTACCATTGCGGGCGTCCGTAAACTGGAATCCATGGCTTTCCGTTCCGCAGCCATGGAGGCGGTGATCGCCGCCTATGACCGGACGGAAGAACTGAAAAAACAGGAGACACTATGATGAAAAAAATTCTCCCCCTACTGCTGGCAGCGGCGCTTCTCCTCTCTCTGGCTGCCTGCGGCAAAAAAGCGGCATACCTCTACATCATCACCATCCGCATGGGTGCGGAGGTGGAACTGTCCGCCGGAGACGACGGCACCGTCGCTCAGATAACGGCAAAGAATAAGGAAGCCGCCTCTCTGTGCCCGGACACCAATTTCTCGGGTATGAAAATGGCAGACGCTCTGAGCGTTCTGATAAAGGCCGCGGTGGATGCGGGCCTGCTGACCGATGGGCAGACCATCGCCCTGTCCCTCTTGGACACCGGCAAGGGCAGCCCCGATATTGAGTCCATTCTCAAGGAGATCGGGGACGCCATCAGCAAGGTGCTGACCGATGCCAATGTTTCCGTGAATCTGGATGTATCCAGCAGCCAGGAAACCGGTGGTGATAGTCGCAAGCCTCCCACCCAGATGGAGATCCCTCTGTATCCGCAGGATGACCCTGCCAAGAACGACCCGGATCCTGTGCAGCCCGGCAATGATCAGCCTGTCAGCAATCCGGAGCCGGTGAAAAACGTGCCTCCTGTGGGTAGATATTTCAGCTATGACTGCAACGGAGTCTCCGGAACTGTCTACTATGTGGATTACAATGAGGATGGAACCTTTAACCTGGTCTCTCAGTTCTGCGCAACCGCCGAGGAAATGGTGAATCAAATGCCCTGGGTGTATTCCTCCGTGGAGGATGTATTGAACGATCCCACCAACGAATGGATCACCCTGGACGGTGTGGACTATACTCTGGGCGTGGGCAGCGCGGATGTTGTCAGCGCCGAATATGAATACGATCCTGCCTCGGAGACTTTGACCCTTCTGGGTGGTTTCAATGGCTGGGACGATTTCGTGGGCCGCAGCTTTACCCGTAAGTGACGAAAAGAAAAGGCAGCGCTTGTTCTGCGAATATATAATGACAAAAGAACCGCCTTCCGGCGGTTCTTTTCTATGTAAAAATTTAGTTGGCGTAGATTTTGCCGATAAGCCGGTTCAGCGCCCGGGCAGGCAAAATTTTGGTCAGCAACACCGCCGCCTTATAGGAAAAACCAATGGTATACAGAGGTTTATGTCCGGTTTTCAGGGCGACCTTTGCCACGAACGCTCCGGCCTTGGCGGGATCCATGCCGTTTTGCTCGTCACGCTCCATGCGCTCCACAGAGCGGCTGATGCGGCCGCCGTACACATCGTCCCCCTGGGTGACCTTGCGCCGGGCGGCGGTAAAGCCGGTCTTTATATCCCCGGGCTGCACGGCGCAGACCGTGATGCCGAAGGGGCGCAGCTCGTTTCCAAGCGCCATGGTATAGGAATTGATGGCAGCCTTGGAGGCGGAGTAATAGGTCTGGAAAGGAATAGGCACCGGGGCCGCCACAGAGCTTAGATTCACGATGCGGCCGCCGCCCTGCTGACGCATGGCAGCGATGACGGCGCGGTTCATACGCACCATGCCGAAGAAATTCACATTCATCTGGCGGATGGCCTCCTCCGTGTCCGTGAATTCCACGGCGCCGCTGATGCCGAAGCCGGCGCTGTTCACCAGAATGTCGATGCGCCCGGCTTCCGCCAGAATCTGTGACACCGCTGCCTGCACCGATAACTCGTCCGTTACATCAGCGCTGATATGGCGCAGTCCGGCAACACCCTCCGCACGGCGGCTCAGCTCATACACCGTGCAGTCATGGTTTGCCAGATACAGGGCGGTTTCCCGGCCTATACCGGAGGTGCCGCCGGTGACCACCGCAATTTTACTCATGGACCAGCACCTCCGCCATAACATCCATAGCCTCATCCAGCAAGGCCTCGGTGTGGGTGGCCATGTAGCTGGTGCGCAGCAGAGCCTCCCCCTCCGGGGTGGCAGGAGGCAGAGTGGGGTTGACATATACACCCCGCTCATAGATCTTCTGTGCCACATCCAGCGTGCGCATGGTCTCATATGTATAAATGGGGATGATGGGGGTGGGGACTGTGCGTGCCGACTCCCGGATCTTCAGTCCCCGGTCCGTAAATCCCTTGCGGGCGTACAGGCTCAGATCACGCAGACGCTCCGGCAGCTCCGGATGCTTTTCCAGATGGCGCAGAGCCGCCAGAGCCGTGGCGCAGTTGGCGGGAGGAATGGAGGCGGAGAAGATGAACGGACGGGAGGCGTGGCGCACATATTCCGTGACCACCTTGCTGGCCGCCATGTAGCCGCCCAGAGAGGCCAGAGACTTGGAAAAGGTTCCCATATACACATCCACCTGGTCCTCCAGGCCGAAATAGCTGGCGGTGCCGCGGCCTCCCTCGCCCAGAACACCTAAGCCGTGGGCATCGTCCACCATGACACGAGCGCCGTATTTCTTCGCCAGAGCGCAGATCTCCGGGAGCTTGGCGATGTCACCGCCCATAGAGAACACACCATCGGTTACGATGAGGGCACCGTTCTGCTCCGGCACACGCTGGAGCTGCTTCTCCAGATCCTCCATATCACTGTGGCGGTAACGAAGCATCTTTCCATAGCTCATCTGGCAGCCGGCGTAGATGGAAGCGTGGTTCTCCCGGTCGCAGATCACATAGTCGTGGCGGCCCACCAGAGCACTGATAATGCCCACATTGGACTGAAAGCCCGTGCCAAAGGTAATAACCTCTTCCTTGCGCAGGAACTTGGCCAACGCCTCCTCCAACTCCAGATGGAGCTGCAGAGTGCCGTTTAAGAATCGGGAGCCACTGCAGCCTGTGCCATAGTGTTCCATGGTGCGGATGCCCGCCTCGATGACCTCAGGATTGGTGGTGAGGCCCAGATAGTTGTTGGATCCCAGCATGATCCGGCGCTTGCCCTCCATCATTACCTCTACATCCTGACGGGACTGAAGCGCGCGGAAGTAAGGGTAGACCCCCTTTTCCTGCAGCTCGGTGGCAAGAGACGGCTCATAGCATTTTGCGAAAATATCCATATACTTCTCCTTACAGGCAATTCAATTTTTATGTGATGATTTATTATAGTCGTTTTTTTGCTGATTTGTCAAATTTTATAAAAGCAGAAAATGTGAAAAAATTAAGGTTATATTTCCAGTTTGTTGATAATTTCGGAGATTTCTATGGTATAATGGGTAAAGATATAAAAATGCGCACTAATGAAAGGAAAGCACCATGCAGGAAAAGAAATCCCTCACCGTCAAACAAAAAAAGATCGCCGCCGGCTGCGCCCTGGCGGTGTTCATCCTGCTGTCAGCGGCAGTGTTCTGGTTCGTAGGGCGGCCCATGATCCGGTTCGTCCGGCAGCCTGAGCTGTTTCAGCAGTGGGTGGATGGATTGGGATTCTGGGGCAAGGCCGCCTATGTAGGTATGTGCATACTGCAGGTGGTGGTGGCCATCATTCCCGGCGAGCCTCTGGAGATTTGCGGCGGATACGCTTTCGGCGGTGTGTGGGGCAGCGTTTTGTGTATGCTCGGGCTGTTTTTGGGCAGCATCATCGTGTTCTGGCTGATACGCAGGCTGGGGCAGCCCGTAGCGGAGATCTTCTTTTCCCAGGAAAAACTGGAAAAGCTGCATTTTCTCAAGCACTCCCCCAAGCGGAATTTCCTGTTTTGGCTGGTCTTTACCATTCCCGGCACTCCCAAGGACCTGTTGTGCTATTTTGCGGGTTTGACGGATGTCAGCTGGGGAACATGGCTGCTGCTATGCTCCGTAGGGCGGCTGCCGTCGGTGCTGACCTCCACCGTAGGTGGCAGTGCGTTGGGCGGCAGGAGCTACCTGTTTGCCGCTCTGGTATTCGGCGGAACACTGGTTTTCTCCCTGGCGGGTCTGCTGATCTACCGCAATTTGTGCCAAAAGCACGAGAGAAAGGGCAACGCCGGAGATAAGCCGGCTGAATGACAGATAAAATGCGGTGCGGTTCACATACACCGTTTTTGAAGGAGGCATTTGGATGACGGCAAAGGAGCGGCGGGAAGCTATTGTCACACATTTAAAAGGCGAAAAATCCCCCATAAGCGCCACGGCTCTGGCAGGTCTTTTGGGCGTGAGCCGGCAGGTCATTGTGGGAGATGTGGCCCTGCTGCGGGCCGGTGGGGAGCAGATCGTATCCACCTCCCGGGGATACATTATGTCAACCAGTGAGGGCATGGTGCGGCAGGTGGTGTGCCAACACTCCGCCGGAAAGACCCGCCAGGAGCTGTACGCCATGGTGGACTGCGGCTGCACTGTGCTGGATGTGACGGTGGAGCACCCGGTATACGGGGAGATCACCGCCACGCTGCAGCTGGCGTGCCGGTATGATGTGGATGAGTTCATGGAGAAAATGCGTCTGAGCGAGGCGCAGCCCCTGAGCCTGTTGACGGAGGGCATTCACGCCCATCGGCTGTCCCTGCCGGACGAAGGTTCCTTTGAGCGGGTTTGCCGTGCTCTGAGAGACATGGGAATGCTGGTGGAGGATTGACAAATTCCTCAAAAACGCTATAATGGAGTAGTCACGTGTCAAGACACATGACTACTCCATACTTTTTGAGGTGTACTATGGGAAAAGTGAGAGCCTTTCTGCGGCGCAAGGACATCGTGTTCTCCCCGAAGCGCTATTTTATCGACGCCATGAGCGCCATGGCACAGGGTCTGTTCTGCACACTGCTGGTGGGCACCATTCTCAATACATTGGGAACACAGCTTTCTATCGGATTTTTGACGGATATTGTTGTTTCTTTGGGCAAGGGTGAAGGCGCCGTATCTTACACCATCGGCGGCCTGTGCTCGGCCATGGTGGGCCCTGCCATGGCGGTGGCCATCGGCCGTGCGCTGAACGCGCCCCCCATGGTGCTGTTCTCCCTGATCCCCGTGGGCTTTGCCACCAATGCTATGGGCGGTGCCGGCGGGCCGTTGGCCGTGCTGTTCGTTTCCATCATCGCCTCGGAGATCGGCAAGGCCGTCAGCAAGGAAACCAAGATCGACATTTTGGTAACTCCCATCGTCACTATTCTCTGCGGCATCGGAGCCGCAGCCCTCGTCGCCGCTCCCATTGGCACCGCCGCCAGCGCCGTGGGCAGGGCCATCGTGTGGGCCACGGAGCTGCAGCCCTTCTTCATGGGCATCATCGTGTCCGTGGTCATCGGTGTGGCCCTGACCTTGCCCATCTCCTCCGCCGCCATCTGTGCGGCTCTGGGGCTGACGGGTCTGGCCGGAGGCGCCGCTGTGGCAGGCTGCTGCGCCCAGATGGTTGGCTTTGCTGTGATGAGCTTCCGGGAGAACCGCTGGGGCGGTCTGGCGGCCCAGGGTCTGGGCACCAGTATGCTGCAGATGGGCAATATTGTCCGCAATCCCCGGATCTGGATTCCTCCCACTCTGGCCTCCGCCATCACCGGACCTGTTGCCACCTGCCTGTTCCGGTTGGAGATGAATGGTGCTGCCGTTTCCAGCGGCATGGGCACCTGCGGCTTGGTGGGACAGATCGGTGTGTACACCGGGTGGCTCTCTGCCGTGGAAACCGGGACCAAGGCTGCCATCACCGCCATGGATTGGGTGGGGCTGGTGCTGATCTGCTTCGTCCTTCCGGCAGTGTTGAGCTGGCTCATTGCCCTGCCTCTGCGCAAGCGGGGCTGGATCAAGGAAAATGACCTGAAGCTGGATTTGTGAGTTTAATAAAAAAGAAACCGCCATACGGCGGTTTCTTTTTTATATCTCCAGTTCGTAAATACCCATGACCTCGTTGGGATCCACCAGCGCCTCCACCTGCCCGCGCAGGGACGGCTCACACCGCCACGCCATGCCGCAGTCGGCGGTGATGGAGCGTGGCACAGGGACAATGCGGCCCGGGAGATCCGCCTCCCGGCAGGCACGCTCCATGGCCATGACGCCGGCCGTGGTGTAAAAGGTCAAAAGCAGCCATTTTCTCTTTTGCAGCATTTCCCTCTCCTATGGCAGGCCCCTGCCCGGCTATTCCGGACAGGGGCACCGCATAATCACTTGGTCAACTTCAGCGTCCACTCGTCGCCGTTCTCCACAGCCTCAAACTGAAAGCCGTTGTGGAAGGCGAATCGCTGGATATTCTCCACGGCGCAGGGGGCGTCGGTGAGCACCTCCAGCTCTGTGGGATTGCTCTTTTTAATCTCCTCCTGCACCATCAGCAGAGGAACCGGGCAGGAAAAGCCTCTTGCGTCTACGGTCACCATATTACTCCTTGCCTTTCTTGCGCATGATGTTGCACAGGGAGATCACCAGCAGCACAACGATGGCGATGGCCACGGCCACCTTGGCGTTGGTGCTGACTGCGTACTTCACATACTCGCCGGACTCATTGAGACCGGGATCGGCACCACTGGCCAGGCCCAGATTATGAGCCAGAGCGGCACCGGCCATCATGCCCAGAACGGTGACAGCGCTGTCGCCGTTGCCGGAGCCTGCCAGCACCAGCTGACGCAGGGGGCAGCCGCCCAGGAGCACGGAGCCCCAGCCGACGATGACCATGCCCAGCAGGTTCCAGATGTGGTTGGAGTGGGCGATGGGCTGGGACAGGAAAGAGAAAGCGGAGAAATTGCCCAGAATGATGTTGCCCAGCAGCACCACCACGAAGATGGCCACAGAGCCCCACAGCAGGTGAGGATCCTTCAGCATGAAGGTGTCACGCACACCGCCGGCCATGCACAGGCGGGAGCGCTGTGCCAGCGCGCCCACCACCAGAGCCACGCCGAAGGCGACCAGCACGGGAGCATGCATGGATCCGGGGCCCTTCTCGGAGGCGTTGAACAGGGCGGGAACCAGCAGAACCAGGGCAAACAGCATGAGCATAATGACCGGCAGCACGAAGCCCTCGGTCTTCTTGGTCTGATAGGCACGGCCCAGGTTGAAGCCCTTCTTGAGGAAGACAGTACCCACGGCAGCGCCGATGACGAAGCCCAGCAGGCCCACAAAGGCGTTGAGGTCACCGCCGCCCATACGCAGCAGCATACGCAGGGGGCAGCCCAGGAACACCAGAGCTCCGATCATCACCAGCGCGCCCACGGCAAAGCGGGTGGCGGGAGAGGAACCGGCCTGGGCACGGAACTCCTTGCCGATGAGTGCCATGACGCAGGAGCCCAGAACGATACCGATGATCTCGGGACGGACATACTGTACCACGGCAGCGCCGTGCAGGCCCAGAGCGCCAACGATGTCACGCTCAAAGCAGGCAATGCAGAAGCCCATGTTCTTGGGATTGCCCAGAGCCTGCAGCAGCAGAGCGGCAATACCCACTACCACGCCCGTGACGATCACGAGCCAGTTTTCTTTAAAGAATCTTTTCATGGATGTGATTTCCTTTCTCTGTTTTTAACAGCATTTCCTGTGGTTTTCATTATAAGATCCTGTTTTTCTTCCGTCCAACTGTCTTTTTCTATGAAATTTTTCAATTATTTGAAAAATCTATAACAAACGGCGAAAATCGTTCATCTTGACAGCAAATAACGATTTTTGTATAATATGACCAACAAGCAGAGGGGAGGAAAAACCATGGTCGAGTACACACTGCGGCAGTTGGAGGTGTTTACGGCGGCAGCAGAGCAGGAGAGCCTGACCCGGGCCGCCGAGCTGCTGCATCTGACCCAGTCCACCGCCAGCACACATTTGCGCTCCCTGGAGCAGATCCTGGGTGTGACGCTGCTGCTGCGCAGAGGGCAGGGCGGCGTGTCCCTGACGGAGGATGGTCTGCGGCTGTACCCTCTGTCCAAGAGCATCCTGTCTCAATGCCAGACATTAACGGATGCCGCGGGAGATCCCCGGAACCTCTCCTCCCTGCCTCTTCTGCTGGGCGCATCCACCGTGCCGGGACAGTATATGCTGCCGGAACTGATGGCTGCCTTTTGCCAGCGTCATCCGCAATTGCGCTACGAGCTGCGCCACGGCGATTCCGCGCAGATTCACAGACTGCTGCAGGACGGGCAGGTGCGGTTGGGCTTTGTGGGATCACGGGCGGATGGAGAGAAGATGGTATACTATCCTCTGCTGCAGGATGAACTGGTGATGGTAACCCCCCATACAGCCCGGTATCAGGCCCTCCAGCGGCGGGGCGCCTGGGGGCACGAGCTTTTGGGGGAGCCGACCATTGCCCGGGAACAGGGCTCCGGCACCGATCGGTCGCTGCAGCAGTACATGGCCCGCATCGGATACGACACCCAGAAGCTGCACATCGTGGCACGATTGGAGGATCCGGAGGCCATAAAACGCATGGTTGCCCAGGGCGCCGGGGTATCGGTGCTGTCCGCCCTGTCCGTGCGGCAGGCGCAGGAGGACGGCAGGGTACTGTCGTTTTCCATGGACGAAAGGGCCTGCGGCGCACCATATACCTGGCCCATCGGCAGGGCCTGAATCTCACAGCCGCGGAAAAGCAGTTCCTGACTTTTGTGCAGGGGTACTATCATATTTAAAAAAAGCCGCCCCGAAGGGAGAGGCTTCGTAAGGAAGTCCTCTCCCTTGGGCTTTTGTAATCAGCCGGAATGATTGGATTGTAGGTGAAATCAATCATAATTGGAGGATTACAAAATGGATAAGTACATTTATGACGAGAAAAACGGACTTTGGTATGAATTGCAGAGTGACTACTATCTTCCCTGCCTGAAACTGCCTAAAGAAGAATCAAGGCATATCGGCGTATGGGGACAGCGACACTTGCGGTATCTCAAACAGTATCGCAAAGTGCGCTACTACAATCTGCTGACAAGCGGTAAATTGAACGGTTACCTTGCTGACATTGATCGGCAGGCAGAGGAAATGTTTTCTCGGCTGGTAAAACAACTTGCCGAAAAAGAAAATGTAACGGAAGCACTCAAAGCGGAAAACCAAATGCTTTGGGTACAGAAGATGAACAATCTGCGAAACGCCGCTATGGAGATTGTTTCAAGCGATTTGATTTACGCATAACAAGCTATCGGAAAGGCTGCTGTCAAGCGACGGTGGCTTTTCTTTTTCGGGAAGTATTCGAGAAGTCATAAAGCCGGGAGTATAGTCGAAGTGGTTAAAGCGAGTCGTTGATATAATAAAGTCAATCGCAACGAAAATAGCAGGAATGGCAAAAGTGCTGTTCCTGCTATTTTTATGCTTATATCATTGTGATGAAAGGAGAAATTGTATATATGAACACTTATGGATATATGTGGACATTTTGAGCGTTTTAAACCGCATAAAATCAGGTGTTTCAGAGGTCAAAACAGGCAAGGCAATGTAATACCATTACTTTGCCTGTTTTGAAGTTTTTAATTTCCACCGCAATAATCATAAAAATACAGACCGCCTTACAGTTTTGCAAGACGGTCTGTATACAAATATTATGATAAATTTTTCTTCTACGAAATTTTTCGCAGATAAAATCCCCATTTATATTACTTGCCTTTTTATTTCCAATCATTCGTTCTGCCTTTATCGCCAAGGACAAATTGAGCCGCTGCATTTCTGCTTTGAAAAACAATCTCTACGGTTGTTTTTCCGTCCGTGTCTATATACTGTTTGTATTTTTCCTTTACAGGCAGAAAAACATCGCTTCCTTTAAATAGTACAAAAACGCCGCTATCTGGATAGCCTTTTGCCGATATTTTAGCATCGTCAAATGTTGCAATCGCCTCCGGAATATGAATACCGTTTGCACTTACTCCATCTTTGTCTATACTTAAAATTTTCATTTCTGTTTGTATTGCCATATTTTCAAAGTTTATCATCATAAAAAAACTCCTGTATCAAAATTAAATTTTAATCATTCAAATTTGGTGTATATACTATAATTCCGGCACTGTCATATACCATATATCCCTCGTGTTTATGTGCTTCAGCTTCTTGAATCACATTGTCCAGAACGGTATATGCACCAACTTGTGAAGATGCATCATTTTCTGAATTTCGAACATAGTATAGGGAATCAGTTTCAGGTGCAGTCGAAGGTGAATATGGATCATCAGTCCGTTGGTTGACTTGTGTGCCGGAATCAAATGCAAGATAATAATTATTAATCACACTACTGGGAATTTCTACATTTATTTCTCCCAAGGAAATTTCTCGCCGGCATACCGTCTTCTTATATCTCCATATTTTTCGTTTTCAAGTCTTCGTTTAATTTCTTCAGTATCCCTTGCTTGCTGCTGAACTGCTTTTGCTTGTTGTTCAGCCGCTTCGGCTTGTCGCTGAAGCAATGCGGTTTGAGCGCGAAGGGAATCTTCATGTGATTGTTGAGCAACTTTTTGCGCATGCAGCTTTTGTTCTTCAATGGATTCTACATTGGCATAGTGTTGTTCCAATCGCTGCTCCCGGATATAATCCGCAGCCCAGTTACTGAGACTCTCCATATTATCCACAGCTTTTTTCAATAAATCGGGAAGTTCCCGAACGGGATCGTTTTTAATTTTTTCAGTAAAATATCCGATATTCGCTTTGGTTTTGGCTTGGATTAATTGATAACTCAACAGCTTAACTTCAGCAAGGTGTATTCTTTTTTCGAAATCAGAACCCTCGGCATATCCCCTTTTCATATCTTTTTCAATAGCCTTAATTTCATTGAAATGCCTGTCAGATAATTTATTCAGTTCAGCTCTAACGCAATCAGGATAAACGTACGTACCGTTGGTTAGTTTCTTTTTATCGTAATGTGATATTATCGTGGAAATAATCCCCATAATAAAACCGATAAGAGCTCCTAACATCAGAATCAGAAATCCAATTCCCTGCACCGGTCCCAATTTTGCTTCCATGATTCCGTTTTTTATGGCTATCAGAACAATGACCAAAGCGATGGCGGAAAGAATAGTGATAATTTTACCGGTAAGAGAATCCTTCATATGTTCTTGCTGAAATTTTTCTTTAATCTCTCTCTCTTTCCTCTCTGTTTCATCATGCGCTTCTTGCTTCTTTTGCTGACAAATTTTTATCCATTCAGCGTCAATTTTGGGACAATCATCCAGTTCTTGTTGCGCAGTATCAACATTTTTCTGACAGGACATGGACAAATTTTCCACATATTCTGTTAGAGTTTGAAGATACTTGGTCGGATTTTCATGTGCCGCTGCGATAATGACATTCCTTGCGTTTTCGTGTTCGTTTCTGATGCTGCCTAACATGTGTGAGGAAGCTTTGATTTTATCTGCTGATTCGCTATCAAGTCTGTTTTGATCTTCTTGTACTGTAACGCCAACAATTTTCCTCACAAACGGAGACTGAAACGTGTAGTCTATCGCTTGAATAAGTTCATCGTTTGAATTCATAATGTTTCCCCTTCAATTTGATATAGTGTACTTTTGCAAATTCTTTGCTTTTTATACTTTTTGATTTATTATACACCAAATTCTTGCAAAAATCAAGATTTTAAACAAAAGCAATGCTCTTAAAATTCTGATTTTCAGCGTTTTGCAAAAGTACATTTGGACAAGGAACATCTGCACTGCCATTTCTGCTTTAATTCCGTTTCTTTTCGGGACGGCGGCAAGTACAATTATTCCAAAGCAGAGCAACTGCGTTTGCGAGAAGCCTCAGACCGACTTTGCCGGGAATACGGGCTGTCCGTTATTGAAAAGCCCCGCAAACGGCAGCCGCTTTTCCTGCAACAGTATGTCAAAATCGCTTGACGAACAAGCGTTCTATATGCTATACTATACCTTGCTCTCATAGCAGAGTCCACAACTGAATATCTGAAATGAAACACAAGGCAGCCGTCGAAAGAAATTGCGGCTGCGCCGCTCCTGTTGCTGAGTCTGCCAGCGGAGCGGAAAAAGCAGACATTGAAGGTTTCTGAAAAGCAGAGCCGGTACATAGTTTCATCAAAGATATGGCGAGAGATTTTCTCCCGCTGATTTGATGTGCTGTGTACCGGCTCTTTTTGTCGTTGTAGCCACCGTTCACAAAAAGTTTGCAAAAATTCTTTCGTGCAAACGGCAAAAAAGTTCCCAGTTGATTATTGAGAGGGTTAATAAATGAGCCTTCTCGCTGCCTACCAATTGAGGGGCAAATTGAAAACTAAATGACCGTCCGAATGGGATATGACCTTGCGAAAATCTCTCAGATAGAGAGCAAGCAAAGCGACGCTGCGGTGAGATTCCGGGGCAGGCACAGAAAAACGACATTCGGAGAAAACGGCAAACAAACCGCAAATTTTTCAAGAAACAGTTCCGATTTACACCCGTGATTTCTCCTATTTGTGGGGAAAGCTACTTTACGGTCAAGACCGCGGATTTTCGCAGAGTTCCTTTTGCAGAAACGCTGGACGGCCTCCGCATCGTCTGCGGCGTTTCTATTAGAAAATCCGTGAATTCTGCCGGTCTTGAACGGGGCTTTTTCCGGCAAAAACAGGCCTTTTACAAATGCGATCCGAAATGAGGTGAAATTCAAAATGATTACAGGAATCAAGAAGAAAAACAAGCTGACCGAGATATGGTTCGACGAAACCGGCAGCGCAGTCAACATCCGTACTTACAACACCGACCTGAAAAATCGTCTGACGGCCTATGCGGCAAAATATCCCGCCCACTGCCGCCTGACGGACGATGACGAGTGCGGCTGCCTGACCTTTGAGATAGACCGCCGACGATTCTCCGTCCGGCTGACCGCTCCCTATTCCGAGGACAGGCGAAGCAAAGCCAAGGAGACGATGACCGCCGTTAACCGGCGGAGACAGAAGAACAATTTCAAGAAGCCGCTATGACCGAGAGGCGCTGTCCACAGGAATAACGAGCATCGGATTGTGGCCCCCACAATCCGGATCCGCA